>Ga0114955_1001614_pt1 | contig 10363 bp, 11 predicted proteins | sample Porto_5metaG_FD_87302 | JGI IMG/M metagenome (GOLD analysis project Ga0114955, IMG submission 87302) | Marine algal microbial communities from Porto, Portugal - Porto_5 metaG | ecosystem: Host-associated > Algae > Red algae > Unclassified | place: Portugal: Porto | collected 2015-02-02 | reverse complement strand
GATATTCTAATTATGATGAATTTAGTCTACTATAGCGCAAATATTTATATCTGTCTGTCAAGATACCAACAGCAGAGTGTCTATTAGGTAATCTATTATGAATGCAAAAAATCTAGAGAATTCTATCAACGAGGCATTGCCACCAACGCCTTACTACGTGCTTGATGAAGCGGCCATCGTCGCCAATATGAAAATCATCGCAAGACTATGTGAGCTGTCTGGTGCAAAAGCATTGTTAGCACTAAAATGCTTTGCCACATGGGGCGTGTTTGATGTGATGCAGCCTTATCTGCATGGCACGACTTCGTCTTCACTTAACGAAGTCAGATTGGGCTATGAAACCTTTGGTAATAACGATGATGCCAGTAGCAGCGATAAAAAAGAAACGCACGCTTATAGCGTCGCCTATAGTGCAGACGAAATCCCTGAAGTATTGAACTATGCGGATAAAATAATTTTTAACTCAATCTCACAGCTTAACGCTTTTAAAGCGCAAGCCGCCGTGCAAAATATACCCGTAGGTCTACGACTCAATCCAAAGACCAGCAACTCATCTTTTTTGATCGCTGATCCTGCACGTCCATTTAGCCGTCTTGGTGAGCATGATAAAGATAAAATCGCAGCGGTACTTGGTGATATCACTGGCGTTATGATTCACAACAATTGCGAGAATGACAGTTTTGAAGCCTTTAGTGAAAGCTTGGCGGATATCGAAGAAAGATTTGGTGATATTTTAGCGCAGCTTGAATGGGTTAGCTTGGGCGGTGGCATTCATTTTATCGCGCCTGACTATCCATTAGAAAAGCTAGCCGCACGTTTAAAAGCGTTTAGCGAAACCTATGGCGTGCAAGTGTATCTTGAGCCAGGTGAGGCAAGTATTCATGGCGCAGGTACATTGATGACCACCGTGCTAGACACCATGCACAATCAAAAAAACCTAGCCGTCGTTGATGCGTCTATCGAAGCACATATGCTTGATCTACTAATCTATCGTGAGTCAGCACCGATTGCTGCGATCAATAATACTGCTGCCAATATTGCACCTACTGGTAATCCAACAGAAGCTACGCCACCTGAAACTAATGCTGAGTCAGTAGACCATACCATTATTTATGGTCGTTCTTGCTTGGCAGGGGATATCTTTGGTGAGTATGCATTACCGAGTAATCTTCAGATAGGCGATAAGATTGCCTTTGGCAATGCTGCAGGTTATACGATGGTTAAGAAAAACTGGTTCAATGGTGTCAACATGCCAGCGATAGTCATCCGCCGATTGGATGGCAGTATCGATATCCAACGTGAGTTTGATTATCAAGATTATAAAGCCAGCTTGTCTTAACGCGATATTTCCAAGGATTTTCTACATTAGAAAACAAAGGCTTAGTCTTAGTAATGGGTAATTTTAAGGTATCTGCCATTGATACATTATTTTTTACCGATAAGGGAATAAAAATTGTTATAATCGCGTCGGGCAAATAATGGAGTATTATTTGCCCGACGGGTGCGTGGGTTTTCCTCGGTCTTCCTTTTTAATTCACGCATATCATTCACTCGTTTCTGTTTTGCATAGCCGCTATCAATGGTATCGACAGGGACACAAAGGAGGATTGTTCATTGAACACAAACCAACAAGCTAAGCCCAACAAAAAAGACGTACTGATCATCGGAGCAGGCGGTGTCGCTCAAGTGGTCGCGCATAAATGCGCGATGCACAATGATGTACTTGGCGAGATTCATATCGCCTCACGTACAAAAGACAAATGCGATGCCATCGCCCAAAGTGTAAAAGAAAAAGACAGCTTTAAGCAGGCTGCGGTCTTGCATACGCATCAAGTCGATGCGATGGACAGCCAAGCACTCGTGCAGCTGATACAAGACACTGGAATACAAATAGTCATCAATGTTGGTTCGGCATTTATCAATATGACCGTACTAGAAGCCTGCATTGAGACAGGTACTGCCTACATAGATACGGCTATTCATGAAGACCCACGTAAGATTTGTGAAACACCGCCGTGGTACAACAACTATGAGTGGCAACGTAAAGAGCGCTGTGCAGACAACAATGTCACTGCGATTTTAGGTGCAGGGTTTGATCCTGGTATGGTCAACGCCTACGCGCGTCTTGGCTATGACATGATGGATGCAGGATCTGTGACGGATATCGATATCATTGATATCAATGCGGGCAGCCATGGCAAGTACTTTGCGACCAACTTTGACCCAGAGATTAACTTCCGTGAGTTCACCGGTACGGTTTACTCTTGGCAAGACAGCAAGTGGCAGTCTAACAAAATGTTTGAAGTCAAACGTACGGACGACTTGCCAGTTGTAGGTGTACAGAACAGCTATCTAAGCGGTCATGATGAAGTGCATTCATTGTCAGCCAATCTAGATGTACCAAACATTCGCTTTTGGATGGGTTTTGGTGAGCATTACATCAATGTCTTCACTGTCCTACAGAGCTTAGGACTATTGTCTGAGCAACCAGTGATGACTGCTGAAGGCCAAGAAGTTGTACCACTGAAAGTCGTTAAAGCGGTACTACCAGATCCAAGCTCGCTTGCACCGAACTATACAGGCAAGACCTGTATCGGTGACAAAGTCAAAGGCAAAATCAATGGCGTTGAGACTGAAGTGTTTATCTATAACGTCTCAGATCATAAAGATGCTTACAATGAAGTTGGTAGCCAAGGTATCTCTTATACTGCAGGCGTGCCACCTGTTGCTGCTGCGATACTGGTCGCAACTGGCGAATGGGATGCAGGCAAGATGGTCAATGTCGAAGAGTTAGATGCTAAGCCATTTATCAATCTGCTCAACAAGATTGGTCTACCAACGCGTATCAAAGATAGCGAAGGCGATAGAGCGCTTGAGTTTGATATTTAAATAACGAGTTTGATTTAAAAAAGCCTGTCTTTTATAGATAGGCTTTTTTTATGTCTAAGTAATGAGAGCTAGCGGGATCATTATGTTCTTGCTATTGTTTACTGTGGTTAGAGCATATTTGAGTAAAACTTAACTTACACTTCTGATAGCGCGCGTATCAATTTATACTGATAGCTACTTTATCACATCTTGCATTGCTTATATTAAATATACTTATTCACTTAATTAGGAGGTATATAAGTTGATCTCAGAATCTTACTACTGGAAGGAATCCCTTCTAGACTGTGCAAATAATTTAGAAAGATATTCAAAATTAAAAGATATAAAGCCAAAAGATTTAGTTGAAATCGAAAAAGATATTTTCATTAGTTTTTATTCTATTAGAAAGTTGATGGATACTCCCAAAATAAGTGACTCTACTATAGAACTAAAAATAAATCTTAATTGGAGTCCTAATTTGAAAAACGTGACTATGCTCAACAGTCATAACATGCACGAACTATACGACTTAAATGATATAAGGGTTGAAACAAAAAATCTCAGATTTTTGTGCAACCAGTTTGTGCATAGCTATATATTTGAAGTGGTGATAGAGGATGGTGTAGGGCTTTCCTGTTGTTACTTTACCTCTGATCGAGATAAAAATAAAAAAATATTTTTTATAACAGTAGAAGTGCTCGTACATATACTCAACTTAGTTGGCAATGATTATCCATCTAAGTTGAAAATCACAAGAGATTCAAAGACTGGAGAACTTCTTACAGAAGTATTATGACTCCTGTTGCCCATAATATGGCGCAACTTATAGAAAACCACTCATTCTAAAAATTACGCTCAGAGTACATCATAAAACAGTAACCCAAGTTAGTCTTGATTAAGATTATAATTCCTTAACGCCGCAATACGGTCATCAAGTGTTGGGTGTGAACGGAATAGGTTGGCAATACTAAAGCCTTGAGTTTGTCCAGACGAAATCGCAAACGCTTTCATGCTCTCAGGCATTTGATCCGGTCGCTGTGCAGAAGGACGCAACGCATCAAGCGCACTGATCATTTTTTCGCGGCTGGCAAGCTTTGCGCCCATTTGATCCGCACGGAATTCACGTAAGCGTGAGAACCACATCACGATAGCAGACGCCAAAAACCCAAGTAAGATATCCATTACGATACTGGTAATAAAGTAACCAATACCTGGGCGGTCACTAGTGTTTTTAAACACAGTACGGTCAACGAAACTACCGACAATACGTGCAAAGAACATTACAAACGCGTTGACTACACCTTGAATGAGGGCGAGGGTTACCATGTCACCGTTCGCCACATGACCAATCTCATGTGCCAATACGGCTTCGATTTCATCTTGATTCATATTTTGTAGTAGACCAGACGAAACCGCCACTAGCGCTTTATTTTTATTCCAGCCAGTCGCAAAGGCATTTGGCTGCGAATTATTAAAAATACCAACCTCAGGCATACCGATATTTACGGCTCGCGCTTGTTTGGCTACGGTATCGATTAGCCATTGCTCAGTAGCGGTGCGTGGAGATTCTATAACTACCGTACCAGTAGATCTTTTAGCCATCCATTTTGACAGAAATAGCGATACTATCGAGCCAACCATACCGTAGATACCACACATAACAGCAAGGCTAATGTAGTTAAGACCACCTGCGCTGTGCACACCACCGATTCCAAAAAACCTCGATAAAATACCAAACACAATGCTAAATACCACAATCACTGCTAAGTTGGTTAATAAAAATAATCCAATACGCATCATGATGCTAACTTCCTATTTACAATGTCGGTATGGCCTCGATAGATAGTTATCTAAGAGGTTTGTTTGTTATGATAGATTTTACTGTGATTTTGACTGTAATGTCAGACAAAATAGCTTTTTATAAGTGGTGACAGAGATAAAGTGATTATTCTGGGAAATGCCGTACAATACCTGACTGGTTTTAGCAGGTTAGAAAAGTAGTAGATGAGGAGTAGTGATTTTTGACAGAATTAAAGACGGTTGGGCTATTTGCGCTTACTGCATTGGCTGAGATTGCAGGATGTTATCTGCCTTATCTATGGCTGCGAGAAGGCAAGTCAATCTGGCTACTGATACCTGGTGCGCTGAGTTTGGTTGCATTTGTTTGGCTGCTGTCATTACATCCGACTGCTGCGGGCAGGGTTTATGCTGCATATGGTGGTGTTTATATATGCATGGCGATTTTATGGTTATGGACGGTCAATGGTATACGACCAACCATGTGGGACATAGTGGGTTCGATAGTTGCGCTATTAGGAATGGCGATTATTATGTTTGCACCGCGCGGAGCTTAATCAAAACCTAAGCTTAATAAGACAGTGCTTAGCTAAAGGCCAATGACGAACCAAAAAAATACCAATCAAACGGCTAGGTCAGATTGGCATATTGATGTATTGATTATTAATGTTTGCCTAGGATGCTACCGTTGTCGTCTTTCTTGGCTTGTTTGGCAGCTTTCTTCTCTTTAGCAGTCAAAAGGGGCTTTTTCTTAACGTTCTTCTTACTATCTTGACCTTTGCTCATCATCGTTTCCTTTTTTACAGCACACTACTCTTGACGCCAAGTTAAGCGAATCTAAGACAGTGTGAATACAGCTAACATAGCTGTTTACTGAATAGAGTATAGGCTTAAGCTTTAGTAATAGATAGCGCTCGCACAATTCGTCTACGATTCAAGTATCATTCAAATCCTTTATGTTTACGGTCAGTCCTAGTTTATCAATTGATTCGTTCAATCAATCATTGTATTAATAAGTGCTTACTTACGGATACATGGCGATTTGCTATAATGAACCATAAACCGATTCATAAACGCGGCAAACTCTTATTTATTAACATTTAGCACCATAGTGCTTACTGTTTTGGTCAAATTATTATGCGTATTCGTAAACTATTCAAATTTGAAAATGCTCACATCGTTCGTAACTGTAGTTCTGAGCGTTGTAAGCACTCGATTCATGGTCATAGCTATCAAATTGAGCTGATCCTTGAGGCCACTCGTTTAGACCATGGGCAAATGGTTTATGACTTTGGTCTACTAAAGTCTTCTATCAAAGACATTATTGATAGCTTTGATCATGCCATTTGCTTTTGGAACAAAGATGATCCTGAGTATGTCGCAGCGTGTAAGAAATTTAGCGCACGTTGGATAAGCTTGCCAGTTTCACCATCGGCAGAGCAGTTTTCACGAGTGATATTCTTTTGGGCGCAAGAAATACTACGTCAGACACAAATGCAAAATGGTGAAGCAGATGTCAGCGTGTACTCAGTAATTGCTCACGAGACGGCGACAGGGTATGCGCAGTGTTTTGCTGATGATGTTGCAAACGATCAAATGGGTAAGCTAGTCTTAGAAGATTTTGAATTCAGTGAGCAGGTTCGTGCTGAGTGGACTGACTCTGAGCTGTATGCCAAGCTGATACGCGGTGAAAGCTTTAACAATCCAACCGTAACTATGCAAGTTCAGACAGAGCAGGTTCAGTCTGATGTGTGATGGTCAATCTATAGGAAATGGCAAATACTTAAAGACTCTGATATTAAACTCTGAGCAAGATACTCAAGCATTGGCTGAGCAATTAGCGACATTGCCGCTGACAGGTAGCGTGTGGCTGGCAGGTGACTTGGGCGCTGGAAAGACTACATTGACGCGTTATTGGTTACAAGCGCTCGGTCATACAGGTGCAGTGAAAAGTCCAACCTATACTTTGGTTGAGCCTTATAGTATTCAGCGCAAGGATGGTTCGACCAAGCCAGTCTATCATGCAGACTTATATCGTCTGCAAGATCCAGAAGAGTTGTCTTTTATTGGGTTTGATGAGTATCTAGATGAACCTGAAGCGCTAGTCATCATCGAATGGGCTAGCCGTGCTGATAGCTATCTGCCACCGCCCACGTTATTCATCGATATGACTCAAAGTGTCAGCGATGATAACGACACTGAAGCTCGCCAAGTGCAGTTGAGGTTGTCAAAGGCAGGTCAAGCGCAGGGTCTGGATCTATCGCAACTTATCATCTAAATGAATATTTAAATTACACCAATCGCTACTTTCCAAAAATATGACATCTATCTATGCCAGATAATCACCCTAATACCCGCATTAAAAAACTATCGCCGCTGCTAATCAATCAATTAGCGGCAGGTGAGGTGGTGACACGTCCAGCAGCAGTAGTCAAAGAACTGCTGGAAAATGCCATCGATGCTGGTGCGACCAATATTGAGGTGCGCATCACTCAAGGCGGTATGGGTCTGATTGAAGTAGTGGATAATGGGGTCGGCATTCATCCTGATGACATGGTCATGGCCATCACTCGTCATGCGACCAGTAAGGTTGCTGACGTTGCTAATTTGCATGGTATTACGACGTTGGGTTTTCGCGGTGAGGCGTTAGCGGCCATGGCTGCTGTCTCTCGTTTAACCTTAACCAGTAGTCATGATGATAGTGGCATTGGCCGTCAATTACAGGTCGCTGGCGTATTAGATGACACACCGAAACTGTTGCCAGTTGTGCATAACCGCGGTACAACGATCATCGTAAAAGATTTGTATTTCAATGTGCCTGCCCGCCGTGGCAACCTAAAATCTATTGCTACTGAATTCGGTCATATTGAAACGATCGTTCGTGAAGTCGCACTGGCGCGTGCTGATGTTGCTTTGACGCTTTTTCATGACAATAAACAGCGGCTATCATTATCTGCAAGTACTATGAGTATTAGTGGTAACAATGATAATAATAACAGTCGCTTGCCACTGCCGCGGTTGGAACAAGCAACGGGTATGGTATTAACAGATAATGCATTAGCAATATCGATAGATTTGTCGAGTCTGGTACAGTCGTCTGTAGCGTACGATGATAGCAATGTTAATCAAGCAGCGATTAGTGGCTGGTTATGGCCATTGCATCATGAAAAAACTGATTTACCAAAGCTGATTTATGTAAATGGTAGGCTGGTAAAAGAAGCGTTGATTAGCAATCAGATACGTCAACTGGCACAAGGTGCGCAGCTAGCAGGTATGGGGTATGCACTGTATTTTGATTTGCCAAATCAGTGGTTAAATATCAATGTACATCCATCTAAACAACGTATCAAAATCAGTCCATTGAATAATATTATGGCGCACTTAGGCCATACAGTTCGTACGCAGTTGAAAACGATTAATGTAGCTAAGTTTGGGTTTGGAATTGATTCTGCATCTAAATCGGTACCGAAGCCAGAAGCTGATAGCCAATACATATCTGCGGAACGGGCAAATAATGATGCTTCTTTAAGTCGTTCTTCTGAAGTGCCCATCTCAAGTAGTCAGTCTAGCAATAACCCAAGGCAGCATAATAAAGTAGAATCTAATAAGCAGTCTTATCAGTCTACTGCAAACCAATCATCTTCAGATAATCCTTCATTGCAAGAGTCGTTGCAATCTTATATCAATGAACGATCAGACCAAAGTAACAACAGTAACAACAGCACATCACATTATTCCGCGGTAGCAGTTCCCTCTGCATTTTTGCCAATTTGCTTAGATATCATTAACGATTTAGAAGCTGTTCATATGGACTTGAACGCAGAGGATAGAAGTCTACCTTGGCTGTTGTTTTATCACCAAGGGCAGTGTGTACTGATAAGTGCTAGAGACTGGCAGCTTAAAGTAAGCCAGTTATTTGAATCACTTACCTCTAGTCAGCAAGTATTCAAAAAAGATAGATTGCCAAACAGTGCTACTGAGATTAATCAGCAACTTATTAGTGTCAATACGCAAATGTCTGCGCAAGATTCAATGGTTTTTGCAAATGATCTTACTGAAATAATCATGGACAATGCTATTAAGACGATAGATAGCTATCGCTTAGTAAAGCTAATGCTATCCTGAATATCTGAAAATAATTACAACATCTTAAAGCAATTAAACCAGTTGTTATCTGAGTTATCCATATATTATGAAAGGCCACTTTATGCAACATTCGTCTGATAGCCTACCTCACAAGCTGGCGGATAACAGCGTAGTTTGTCTTATGGCACCAACTGCTAGTGGCAAGACGTCACTGGCGTACGAGCTATACGATACAGGTCGTTTTGAATTAATTTCTGTGGACTCAGCGCTGATATATCGTGATATGAATATTGGCACAGCCAAGCCAACAGCGGCTGAGCTGGCGCGTTATCCACATCATTTGGTCGATATCATTGATCCTATGCAAAGCTATAGTGTGGCTGAGTTTGTCAGTGACGTTGCCCGTCTTATTGACGAATGTCATAGAAATGGCAAGATACCATTATTAGTAGGCGGCACCATGATGTATTACATGGCGCTACTCGATGGGTTGTCTCCTGTGCCCGATAGCGATGACAGCGTACGGGCGCGCGTAGAGCAGTGGCGTCAAGAGGAAGGTATTAGTGCTCTATATGATTATTTAGGGAGTATAGATCCTATAAGCCATGAGCGTTTGAATGCTACTGATACTCAGCGTATCACGCGAGCAGTGGAAGTCTATCTACAAACACATATTCCAATAAGTGACTGGCAGCGCAAGCCAAAGCAAGCATTGGCACATAATCCAAAGCAGCAATGGCATGCGCTATCGGTAATGCCAGATCGCCCATGGCTACATGATCGTATCGAACAACGTCTAGATATCATGTGGAATGAAGGGCTAGTGACTGAAGTCATAGAATTACTAAAAAAGTATCCGCTCACGCCTAATATGCCTTCGATGCGCTGTGTGGGTTACAGGCAAGTACTAGAATACTTGGTACATATTGAGCATCCGATATTTGATGAGACTCATCTGGATAAAGCTCAATTTTATGAAGCTTTTGGAAAGCATACAGCTGTCAACGAAGAAAAAGAAATCTCAGATAATGTTGTTAAGTCGGCTGCTCAACAAAACGTGGCTAACCAAGAGACCGAGGCGCTTGCTTGTCAGGAAATGCAAAATAAGGCATTATATGCTACAAGGCAGCTAGCAAAACGTCAGTACACATGGCTGAGAAAGGTAATGCAATTACCTAGCGCACCATCAAGTGGGATAGCAGAATCTGAGAGCAAGGCTGATGCTAGCAGTCGTATGATATTACAAACATTTGAAACCATGGCCGAAGCACGAGAGTACTTATCTTAAGGTGCAATGATAGCTAACACAATTAGTTTCAAAAATTGGCATAAATAGCTGTTATAATTTGGCTCAGTGCATTGAACATTGTTATGATGTCTGGTTTATGAACTTTTGTAGGCAGAAATCATTAACGAAACAACTAGTTACTTAATTATTTACAATAATAACGTATTCGCGATAAAGTGGAATCACTTAAGAGCAACGAACATTTATTTAGATACGTTTTATAAAGAAAACACCTTATTGTATCTACCTTTTAGCCATTATAATTAAATTAACACTTAAAATAATTGGCACTCAAAACATAACTATATAATATTTAGGAGAGAT
>Ga0114955_1001613_pt1 | contig 10365 bp, 14 predicted proteins | sample Porto_5metaG_FD_87302 | JGI IMG/M metagenome (GOLD analysis project Ga0114955, IMG submission 87302) | Marine algal microbial communities from Porto, Portugal - Porto_5 metaG | ecosystem: Host-associated > Algae > Red algae > Unclassified | place: Portugal: Porto | collected 2015-02-02 | reverse complement strand
GGAGCTGCCCCTCGCGAAAGGGATCAATGGTGATGTGGCCCTTTTTCATTGTTTTATAAATATCGTAATCAGAAAGAAACATAAGCAATACAGATTATTCCAGTAAAAAGGTCTTGTCCGTTCCATAGTAATCCTGCCAATGCTCATTATAATGTGCGAACATGCGATCGATACGAGCCTGATCGATTTCTTCTAGACCGAACATTTGCATGAATGTGAGGATCTCTTGCTTGATCTCGTCCACTCGAGCAATATCATCGGTGACTTTTTCGCATTCCACCAGATATCCGTAGCCAGCATTCTTATCAATAGTCGCCGTAATGCCATGCTCGACACTCGTGTATGTTTCGCGCTCACGAGACCATTTAGACTTGTAACTGAATCCTGCACTCAGGATCAACTGATCGAGCTCATCGAGTGACACAGGCATAGTTACTTCGAATTCACGCCGCGCAACAGCATTGGCATGGGAATCAGCACCGAGTGATACCTTCATTACAAAGATCACCTCCTCAGCATTAATCTCGCGAGATCGCATAGAGAATTCCTGACCTTCTGTTATGAGCTCGCTATAGAGTACTGTTTGTTTTTTAGTGAAATATTTCTCCAAAGACCCGCCCAATGCAACGAGATCTCCATCGCTATTAAAATAATGATTGAGTTGCTTTTGATCAGCATGGCGCACCAAATCAGGAACCGTATCTTCTAATTGGGTACGCACCCGCGAGAGCAATTCGTGATCACCCCCAATGAGACTCTTGATCTCTACTTCGTACTGCTTGGGGCTCTGATCTGTCATATATCGTCATTATTGATCCAGATGAGATAAAAATCAATTGACATTACATCGTATCTCCACGCATATATTCCGACGGAGGGGGGTAAAATCTGCTATAGTAGAGATATGAACGATATCAATCCAGACGAACAGCCCGTAATTACCATGATTGCTGCACTCGATGCCCAGACACGCATCATCGGATCAAACAATGAACTCCCTTGGCATCTCAAGGACGATCTCGCCTATTTCAAAAAACACACCAAGGGCTCACCTGTCATCATGGGGCGCGCGACATTCGAATCTATCGGCATGGCACTACCTGATCGCACGAATATTGTCCTGACGCGTAATACTGATTGGTCGGACGATGATGTAGTAGTCGTTCATAATAAAAAAGAAGCCCTGCGGGCGGCCACACTCGACAACGAGAGCGGCAAGATCTGGATTATCGGCGGCCAGCAAATCTACGAGCTCTTTCTCGATGATGCCCAGCTCCTGTATCTCACGCTCGTTGATTCATATCCTGGTGATCAATCAATTGACCAGGACGCCGACAATGTCTCTTTCCCTGAATACGAACATCTTTTCACACGTAAAATCTCGTCACAACGACATCACGAAGGCGGCTATGGCTATCGCTGGGTAGTCCTCGGGAAAGAAGAGTAAGCGTATTGCAAAATAGAGAGAAATCCTATACGCTGAGATAGTTAATGCAGTTTGTTTCACCTTCTATTTAAACCAAGCAGATGAAAAATAAAATAATCACCCTAGTAGCTCTCGTGATAATGCTCTTTGTTTTTGTGCCACTCACACAGGCACAAACAAGAAAAATATGCTGGATAATCACAGATATTGGTGGCGCCAGGCATCGTCTTTGCTATTCAAAAGAAAATAAGGCCTTCTTTCTTAATCAACTTAAAGTGACTCGCTTTAATGTTAGCATTAAAAATCTCGATGGGAAGAGTCACATAAAAACAGAGGAAGGAAACTTCTTATGCCAAATCTCAAAAAAAGATCTAAAAAGGATAAAGAAGCTCCAAGGAAAAACTAAAGAAAAATAATTTTCATAAGGCAATGCAATGTGCATTGCCTTTAAATTAGAAAATATGAAAGCGGGTATGGCATTGATTTTCTGCCTCTTCCTTATTTGGCTAGAGGTTGAAATGCCCCAAAGTGACGTAAGCTCTTTCTTTGTTATAAATAGCGAAGGGAGTGAGATTCAATTAGAATACTTTCCAGCAGACCATATGTTCTGTATTAACGGTTACGAAGTTTTTGGCTTCATAACCTACGGTGACCAGAATAAATTGAAGCTGATTCCTTATCCATCGGATAAGGGCATGCTCCCATCGAATGAATACACCTTCACATCAAGAAATTCGAGGGAGAGGATTGAGGATCTAAGAGAAAAACAAACTGAAATACATTGGTTTGGGGCTCCAAACTAATAAAGACTAAAAGGCAATGTCGTGTGCATTGCCTTTTAAAATTTCCTGAAAATACTTGCAATTATCTGATAATGTTGTATCGTAAATACAAATACATTTTTTAACACTTAGACCTAGCAACATGTACTCATACAAACTGTTTTTACCTCTATTGGCCCTGACAATAGTTTATTCATTGTTTATTGGCGAATGTTCTCATAGAACAGATTTAGCCGAAAGTAATTCTATTGAAAAAATAGCTGGAAAATATTTTTTCAAGACGAGTAATGGAGAGATTTTTCAAACAAATGCATTCAATGGCTGCATTAGAAAAATCACCTCAACCCCAAAAATTTCTCGAAAAACTGATAATTATATAATCATCAGTTATTATCTTGAACTCCATGGGAGCCACCTCCAAAGAACAGAGCTCGCTGGGGAAGAAATCCCAAAAGCACTCAATTTCTTCTTTGATATTCCCTTGCGGAAAAACGAAGAAGGAAGCATAACCCAAGAAGGCACTAAAAAACCCGATGACGATTTATAACGTTCATCGAGTTTTTTATTTCTCTGATTTTTAGAATGAGATTATCCAACAACTTCAACACCCATTGATCGGCATGAGCCTTCTACAATACGCATTGCGGCCTCAATCGTTCGTGCATTAAGGTCAACAATCTTCTCCTCAGCGATTGCACGGATCTGATCCTTGCTAAGCTTTGCGACTTTCTTGACCTTATTCTTACCTGATCCAGACTTGATGTTTGCAGCCTTGAGGATCATTGATGATACCGGAGCCGTTTTGAGGATGAAATCGAATGAACGATCCTCGTATACGTTCAATACGACCGAGACCGTCTCGCCCATTTTGTCCTTGGTTGCATCATTGAATTGCTTCACGAATTCACCAATGTTCACACCCGCTTGCCCCAATGCAGGACCCAACGGCGGAGCAGGATTCGCTTGCCCACCGCGTACTTGTAGTTTTAATTGTTTGCTTAATTTTTTTGCCATAAATATGTATAAAAAACAGTAAGAAGCATCGTTTCGTTTCGTTAAAAATTGCTAATAACGATTACTGTTCTTTTCTATGTATGAGAAGGATAATAGTACAAGATCCGCCTATGTGCAAGCTTTTAACGATATATTTAGCTAAAAACGCGCTTAGGCCTTTTTCTTACTTCTTCTTTTTTTAGCTGGAAAAAGGCGCCTTCTCAAGAAAATGCTCAATGCACCCGTGATGAGAAATCCAACGAGTGAAATAATTCCCCATCCATCGAATTGCCCCACGCCCGTTGCTGCAATGCCAATCACTGACAAAAGGAGCACGAAGCTCAGCCCAGCGGTAACGAGGTACAATTCTCGTCGTGAGCGATGGAGATGCACAATCATTGGGAGATACAGGAGGAAGTTAACGATCAGCAATCCTATCATCATGATGTTGTAGGTCTGTAGGAAACTGGTGATGCTCTGGATCACCATATCACGCCGGTGAATTTCATTGAAAAAGAGGTTGTGCCCCGTCAGGAGGATGAATACTGACCACACAACGGTGAGCATGAGAAATGCAGCGATGAGAAAGTCATGATGCGAGAGGAATCGCTTGCGGAGAGTCTGCGAGGGGTATCGCGAGGCGACTTTCTTGAGGAATGTAGCGTTATCGCCATCATCGAGAACGAGGACGATATCAGCGGGCTCTTCGCCCAGGCGGAAGAGTTCGTTGAATGCTTTTTTGAGTTCGTGCTTGGTCATGGGCATATGAAAAGGAAGGGCCTTGAGACTCAAACAGTATACCATGATGAGGTTGAAGAAAATGGGGAAAGAAAAAAGCCGAACATTCTGATGAATGCCCGGCTTTTTAGTGCGAGTGTGCAGTTTTAATTTTTTACAAACAGCCGGTAAAATTAATTTCTAACAACTATGGGCAGAGTTTGAGTACGCCCACTACCTGTAGCATTAATAAAATAAGCCCCTGATGCCAACTCCCTAGTTGAAACAAGTGTTTCGAGCTCACTAATTGGGAGGTTTCCTAAATTTCTTCCCATTGAATCAAAAAAATTTAATCTTGCATTACCATTGTGTAAAAAGAAATCTGGCACTTTTATACGAAAAAAACCATTAGATGCCGGATTTGGAGAAATAGTAACCTCTTCCAAGGGGTGGCAATCGCTCGTAACAACATTAACTTCTGAGTATTCATAAGTTCCATCGGTATTTACCGCCCTGTATCTATAATAAAAAGTACCAGGACCTGGATCATCTAAGTGGTAGTAATCTGCACCGATAGACTCATTACCAACCCCACCCCGCAAAGTATCAATCACCATGTAGTGAACACCATTTATTCCTCGCTCTATTTCAAAGTGAGAAAATTGCGTTTCTGATTGCGTCTTGATATTTGTTTGAATTTGACATGAACCAGAGAGGGCTTCGACATCATAATCTATCACCTCAATAGGTAAATCAGTACAGTCAGAGCATTGTACACCCGTAAATGGCTCAAGTATTCCGAGAATTGCCTCTTGCGGGTTTGAAATACCATTGGAGTAGTGATCAATTGAATCAGCTTCAATGACCAAATATTCAACACCAGAAATTACTACAGGTTCCGCTAGTGCGCCTGAAATTGGTGCAATATCGGCAAATGACGCATTAACATAAACGGCTTCATTCAGGGTACTATCCCCTTGAAATATTTGTCCTTGCTGGTTAGTAAAAATCGTTAAACTTGGGTCATCAATACTAACACCCATGCCGTTGGTAAATAACACATCAGTAAAACCATAGCCTTGGCTTAAGATTAATGCCCTTATAAAATCTTCTGTATAAGGACCAAGAAATGAAACGTCTGATACGACCAAATAATTACCACAAACATTTCCTGCTGTTACGGTAGTTGTTGTGATGTTATTAGTAAATGTTGCAGACTCACCTTCGGAAAGGCACATTGAAATTCCAGCCTGATAAGGCTTCGGGTGCCCACCTCTTTGCTCCCAAAAGTTTTCAATTGAAAACGCGCCTAAAACGGCATTCAAATTAGAGGCTGCTTCGTGTGAAGTAAGTTTGTCATTCGCAATCGCCTCTGCTGACATATTGGTCAGGGGCGTGAAAGTTAGCGCAATCATCATGAGCGCTGTTACTGTAAAAATTTGTTGTAATTTTTTCATGCTTCAATTATATATTAAAATTTAAAAGTAAAAACTAAAAAACACTAAGATTCTCTCGAATTAGTGCTTCTTAGTACGTTAGTGTTTTTTTGGTATTTAGCCCCCATTCCGTAATCAATTAGGACACTCTTGTTACAATAGCCCCATGCGAAAACAAGGAAAATTAACTAAAGCAGAACGTTTAGAGCTCATGATTTTGTATGAAAAAGGATACTCTATGAGATCAATAGCAAAGGCCCTAGAGAGAAGCCCTAATACCATTAGCTACGAGATTAAGAAGAATAGTGTATGTGGTGAATACAAGGCACGTAAGGCACACAGTAAGGCTCATGTACGTAAAAGAATGAGTAAGTTCCAGTGGAAGAAGATTAATCAATGTGATGAGCTAAGAGAATATATTGTTACAAAGCTTGAACAAGGGCTCAATCCAGATGAAATATCAGGAAGAATGAAATTAGAGAAAAAGAGCTTGTATGTATCTAAAACAGCAATCTATGACTGGCTACGTACATCACGAGGTGATTACTATTGTAAGTATCTGTATTCAAAGAGATACAGGGTAAAGAAACGAAAGAAGAAGACCCAAAGAGTAATGATTCCTGATCGTATTGGTATTACAGAACGATCTCGTGGAGCACACAACAGAAGTAGATACGGACACTGGGAAGAAGATACCGTTGTATCAGGCAAACGAGGATCTGGGGCCTTGGCAGTACTGATTGAGAGAAGAAGTAGATATGTTGTGATACGTAAACTAAACACCCTGAAGCCATCTGAACATGTTTCAGTATTGAAAGACTGTATACAGCCACTAAAAGTACTTTCCATGACCTTTGATAATGGCATTGAGAACAAACAACACACCTCGCTAGGTATCCCTACCTTCTTTTGTGATCCCTACTCATCATGGCAGAAAGGTAGTGTAGAAAATGTAAACAAGATGATCAGACAGTACATTCCTAAGGGATCTGATATCTCACAGTACTCAGAATCATACATTCAATGGATACAAAACAGGATAAACGAAAAACCCAGGAAGATCCTGAGTTATCGCTCAGCAAGAGAAGTTGCTATACTGGGTAAGATTATTCATTAGGATGGAGTGTCCTAATTGAGGGTGGAATTTAGGTAGTTCCGTTTGAAATAAATATATCACACTCAAAAATATTGTCAATCTATTTCGATGCATATTTGAACAAAAGGAAAATGCCCCTCCTGAGGCATGTATCGAGCACCAACGCAGCATCGTTGCACTAGAACCCCTCCGCCTCCGTGTGCATGTTCCGCCCTACTCCACACGCACTCCGGCACCTCCCCTTATAAAGGGAGATTGGCACTCTAACTCTTCGGGAATAATTTGCGCTTCGTATCGAATACGAGATATCCCACACCAATAGTTACGGCAATTCCGAGGATTGAAATAACTGGATGAGAAACGATCATGGGTGTACCGAACACATTTCCAATAACGAGTGGAATAATGTTCAGCCCAAAAAGAATTACTGCTACTAGAAGGCCTGTGTAGTGGGTCGCTTTCTTTTTATGGGCAAATATCAAAATGATGAGCGAGATAATAATAGCAAATGTCAGCATGATCGCAGGAATCCACGTAGTAAAAAATACTGATTCTAAAATAGTTGAGTACTCACTGAAATCCGCCTCGGTCATCATTTCTTGGAGTTCCTCTGCTTGCCTAGGATTCTGGCGTGCGATGATCTCTTGGAAGGCTTCTGGTGAAGTAAAAATAGGTGACACTTTCTCTTTCAAGAAGAAATATCCGAGAAATGCTGATCCGAAATTCAACAGATGCACCCCAATATTCGCGAGAATATGCCGACCATGATACTTCTTGGAATCAACATGAGATGGATAATTATTCGCAATACTTTTCAGCATGCGATCATTTTCACCATCTTTGAGGCGCGAAACAATGGCGCCTTTCGCCTCACCTGCTTTATACGCTGCATGAAATGCTTTTTTAAGAGATTTTTTATTCATATATTTTTTCTTTTATCAAAAAATACCAAGAATCGTTCTTGGTATTTCTGCTTTTTTATTACATCTTCTTGATCTGTAGGAAATCAAGTTCAACGGGGGTTTCGCGTCCGAACATCGATACGAGGACTTGTACCTTACCGCGCTCATTATCGACTTCTGATACCTTCCCTTCGAAGTCTTTAAACGGACCATCATTAATGTGCACCAATTCTCCGAGATCAATTTCGATCTGATGCTTGGTGTCATCCTTCTCCATGCGTGCGAAAATAGAATCAATTTCTGCTTGCGAAACAGGTACCGGATGTACTCCCGCCCCTACGAATCCCGTCACACGTGGCGTGTTACGCACAACGTACCATGAATCATCGGTCACGATCATGTCTACCAGAATATATCCGGGATAGATCTTCTCTTCTACTTCGACGCGCTTGCCGGCCTTTACTTTTACCTTTTTCTCAACAGGAACAATGACATTGAAGATTTTGTCATCCATGCCCAACGAATCAATACGCTGACGTAAATTACGTTCAACCGCGTGCTCATATCCTGCATAGGTATGGATTGCATACCAGCTTCGATCTTGTTGTTCTCCTTGTCTTGCCATAGTTATGCTACGAGCATCTTCAAGCCTTCGCCGAAGAGCCAGTCAAAAAATCCTAAATAATATGCAACCAAAAAGGTTACCAGAATCACAATTACCGTGAACCACTGCACATGACGTACTGAAGGCCACTTTACCAGCTTCATTTCTTGGATTGTCTCGCGGAAGTATTCAAACATACATTTCAGAATTACGTGTAATAAAATTTCGTATTTTAAAATCCCTCTTCAGGGATTTCTTTACTGAGTACACTATACTAAAATTGGGCAAAAAAACAAGCACATTGAAGTATGCAAGACCTTTCTAGGCAAAGCCATCACACATTACGTAACTAGCTACACCTCACTAATCACATCAAAGTCATTCAGGCTTCCCGTCACAGCAAAGCCAATAACCTCCTGCGCAAATCCTTTGCCTTTGATTTTATGAGCAATTTGGTTGATACTCGCCCCCGAACCAACCGCATCATCGATCAAAAGAACTCTTTTGAATTGGTGACTACTTTCTACAACGAAAGTCTCATTCGCATTTTCAATACGATCAGCAAGCTTCTTCAAGGTTTTCTGTGGGACACGAATATCTTTCAGAACTTTAACGATAGTAATTTTAGGTAGCGCAATATTGAGCTCATTCTCGAGAACTTTCATAAACTGCGTCTGGCGAGGCACTGTTGGTTGAACGTATGCGATGGCATCTATATTTTTTCGTTGTATCAAATTATCAAGTGCCGGCTTGATTATTTCAGCAATTTCTCTCATCAGATTCTTGTCCTCGCTCTGCTTGGCATATAGCAGCTTCTGCCCCATTTTGGTTTTACCGAATATTTCTATAGAATAAAAATCATAGTAATACAATGCATCTGCACCAACAGAATCACCAAAAGTTTTCTTGAGCTTTGAGGTTGCATTGAGGAGGTCGCCCTTGCGAGTTTTTTGATATTTTTCATGTATTTTAAAAAACTCTTTTGCCTTATTCTTGGGCTCAAAACCTCGCACCTCACACCAGTGCACGAATCCACTCGCTCCTTCTAATATTTTTCCAGAGGCTGTAATATCGTAAAAATGATTTTCAAGTGTATCTGAGATATTCTCACTAAACGTGATTGCAGTATCTCTCTCATTCTCCTGGAGAGCGATACGATAAAAAGTACGAGGCGAGGAACCAATCTTTTCAATACTTCCCTTTTCCAGAAGTGCTTTTAGATGCCGATAGAGCATGGGCTCGCCAATTTCAATAGTATCAAGAATGACACCCGGCTTCACCGGTTGATTTTTTTCTATGTAATCAAGGATTAATTGTTTTTTCTTTGAAATATTTGCCATATTATTATAGTACAGAGTATAGTCTATACACTGTACTAATGCAAATGGGATCATAACTGTAGCGTGAACTCCTTTGCGCGTTATGCGCCTTGCTAAAATTAGGTAAAAAAACAAGCACACGAACGAAAATGTAAGCTTGTACGCAAAACAATTGACTTATCTGTAAAAGTATTGTACCTTATATAAAATTTTGCAGACCTCACATTAACGCAAATTATTTACAATTAAAAAAAATATACATGATGTACACACACACATTAACATTATTACCTAGCTTCCAATGGGTATTTTTTAGAGTATCCCCAAAAAGAGCAGTAGCACAACGACAGCCAGCAAAGGAGCCTGGCAAGAAAAAACCTTGGTTGCCAAAATTATTGCAGTTGATGTTTTTAGCATTACTAGTAATATTCATTTTGATGAATCTTAATAACAGTAGTAAGGATCAACTTAAATTAAAAGAGAACCAAAAGGATTACTACACTCTATTGGAAGAAGTTAAGAGTGATCCAGGGTTAGCAATTCTTTTCAAGTACCGCATGGCACTACATCGTGCCGTAGAAAAAGATACGGACACGGTCGCTTCAAGAATTCTTGATGAAGTGAGGACGTCAAAGGTTTTCTTTGCCAATAATCAGGCGGGGCTACAAGCATTTAATCCTTTCCCTGATAAAGGTAGACTAGTCATATGCGGCCATAAAGAAGCTGCAGAAAAATTTAAAGAAGGTATAGAAGTTTATCACCCAAGAATCAAGCCAGTGCTTGGAAGAGCTGCTGATGGAGTAACCCGGGTCAAAGACGGGCATATTTTTGTACCATGGCTACAATATGCCTTTCTTGAACCAATTAGACAAGATAACATAAACAATCTATAACATCTTCTTCTCCCCTTAGGTACATACAAGGCGTCTCAGTGATGGGATGCCTTTTTATTCCCCAATTTTTACTACACCATCCTTACCTGTGCCTCCCACAACTTGGCATACATGCCCTTTTTCTGCATGAGCTCACTATGTGGGCCATCTTCGATAATTTCACCCTTTTCCATAACAATAATTCTATCCAGATGTGC
>Ga0114955_1001608_pt1 | contig 10378 bp, 9 predicted proteins | sample Porto_5metaG_FD_87302 | JGI IMG/M metagenome (GOLD analysis project Ga0114955, IMG submission 87302) | Marine algal microbial communities from Porto, Portugal - Porto_5 metaG | ecosystem: Host-associated > Algae > Red algae > Unclassified | place: Portugal: Porto | collected 2015-02-02 | reverse complement strand
TTCAAAATTTCTTTAGGCACAAAAATGCTGTTGATCAGGCGTGCGTTCTTTTGCTGCTCATCATGCATGACCTTCTTTTTGCATCGGTCATATTTTATGTCAATGAAATTTCCTTTTATGAAAAGCTCTGGCTCATAACCTTTAATCATATTCTTGCAGCCTGCGAGGCTCTCGCAATCTTCACAGCTTTTGCTCTGGTTGGAGAACTCATACAGCTTTGACATACTGCCATCGAGCATTTCCCTGGTAATATACTCCGCATTCTCATCCAGGAATTCCTTGATGTGCTTATCCTGCATGACCTGCCTCTTAATCGCTTCATAGCGCTCCTGGAAATTCTGGTTATTCGCCAGCTTCTTCAACGTTTCATTAATGTTTTGCAAAAGGATCACCTCCCAGATTTGAATTTCTTCAGTTCTTCTTCAAGCTTTTTCTTTTCTATTTCAAAATCAGGGTCTGCGCCTGCAGTATCTGTTTGTTGCTGAGGTTCACCCTCGCCCTTTTTCCCAAACCAATCCGGCAGCACTTCTTTGCGGACAGGCTTTCTTTTTCCTGAGGAGGAAGGTGTCTTCTTGCCTTCGGCCCATTCAAGATACTGCCTGTGCTCGCTTTTAGCCAGCTGCATCGCATCCTTGACCGTCGATATCTGCTTCCTGGACCAGTGGCTGGCGATTTTTTCGATATAACCCTTTGTCAGCTTCATATCCGTCTTGAGCATAACATATTGAACTAAAACATTCACGACTCCCGGAAGCAGCTTTTGCTTGAACATTACCTCTTCAATGATCTGCAGGTCCCCTTTAGACGGCTCGGCACCGCCTGAGAGATCGATCAGAAGCTGACGAGGGGATGTTTTTTCAAAATAAACCACCAATTCCTCTTCCTGAGTTTTCGGCTTCTCGATCCCTGCTTTATGCTGGACAGGCTGCGTCCGGTCCATAAGTGCAGGAAGCTGGTCCTGGTGTTCGAATTGGTACCAGTCACGGGAGGACTTCCGCAATTCCTCTATATCAATTTCATTCTCAGCATTTACAGAGCTCAATACGATGTTCTTCATCTTCAAGGCATCAATTCCATATAGGAATGCAAGATTGCTGATTGCTTCTTTAACCTTCGAGGTAAAAGCCTTTTTAGGTATGAGAGATTCCTGAAGTCCTCCCAAAAGCAAATCGAAGTTGAACTCCGCAGGGTCAATCTGTATTTTTGAAGCCTCGGACCTGCCGATAAACGCATTGCCTTCCTCCGTGTCCAGATCGGCAGCTGAATCCTCATTATAGATAAGTGCCTGAGTAGGCACAGACAAGAAAACGTCCTGGAATGCCTTCGTAATTTCCTCATAGCCAGGCTCTGATTCTGTACTTTTATCACTGAAAAATCGCTTGAGCCGCAAAAACTGATTTTTACCGACCTTGCGATACAAATAGACATTCAACATGCCATCAAGGAAATATTGTTCAGGAGTCAACGGAGGCTGCAATTCATAAATGAACGAACGCCCTTCCTCGCCATTTTTTACATAGGTCTTCAGCAATCCCATGCCTTCAAGCTTTTGGCGAGCCTGATAAATATCCTTCAGGTTCATATCCATGATTGTCATCAAGTTATGGTGTGTGACAGGCTGTGACCAAAGACGGTTTTCTTCAAGTTCAGCCCATAGGGTCATATAAAGGCTTAAACAAGCTGGCCCAATCAAAGGCTGGTATAAGAAAGTGAGCACCTTGCGATCGTAGTCATGCAATAAGCCACCAGATGCAACAATATATTGGTCTACAGGCAAAGTCTCTTGCCAATGCTGAGCCATCCTATTCCCTCCATTCTTAATTGTAAGGCTCTGTTAACAAGGCTGTTGATTTACGTTCTAGGCGCTTCGCTTTCCGCGGGGCTGGCGATGAGCCTCCTCGTCGCTTCACTCCTGCGGGGTCTCATCTGACCAGCTAAGCCCGCAGGACATTGATTGAGCTTCCTTGAATCTGCCCACGCACGATGAAAATGCGTTAGCATTTTCGGAGGAGTCTTCGCGCCTTCCACTGCAATCAACAGGGCTTTAAAACAAAGTTTGACTTTAACAGAGCTTAATTGTAAAAAAAGGACTATGTATTAAATCCCGAAACAAATTACATTTCCCTCTAGAAAAAACACATAAACAGCCTCAAAAAGAGCTGAAGTTCCCTTCAGCTCTTCAGGATGGTACCGAGGTGTTATGATTGTTCTCTCTTTAATAACTCTTTCAATTCATCAATAAAGACATTGATATCCTTAAACTGGCGGTAAACTGATGCGAATCGGACATAGGCGACTTCATCAATCTTAGCCAGCCTGTCCATGACCATTTCCCCAACGGCTTCGCTTTTAACTTCAGAGACTCCATGGCTGCGAAGTTCTTTTTCTACTTCGGAAACCAGATCCTCGAGTTCCTTCAAAGCGACTGGCCGCTTTTCACAAGCTTTAATCAGACCGCGAAGGAGTTTTTCCCGATTGAACTCTTCGCGCGTACCTTCTTTTTTTACGACAATCAAAGGAATTTCTTCAACCTTCTCAAATGTGGTGAAGCGAAATCCGCAAGCTTCGCATTCGCGTCTGCGTCGAATTGATCGGCTATCGTCAACCGGTCTTGAATCAAGAACCCGGGTAGAGTTATTTTGGCAAGTTGGACATTTCATCTCGATCAGCTCCGAATATTTTGAAATATAGAATGAGCGAAGGACCATTCACTTTTTCCGCCAATACGTCCCTAAGCATTATCCTTATTATTATCTTATAAAAAAGATGGTGTCTGGACAAGTGGAACTATTGATTTCCATATTTGCCTGCGCCAATGAATGTGTGCGTTTTGTCCAGCTTTTCATATAACTTAATCAACTCTTGTTTGAGGGCAGGGTTGATGCCTGCCAATGAAAACTTTTCTGTAGAGATATGTAAGTCGACCGCGGTCTCAAATGCTTTTGTCGTGATTACAGTGGCCGTTAAAAAGGCGGGAATCTTCCCCTTAAGCTCAGCTGATAGTTCTCCATGATCCTTGGAAACACTAGTAATCTTGTATGAGGAGTCAGCCTTCAGCAACTCTTCGACCGTTTGGAACATCTGGTTAAAGTTCGCTTTATAATAACGTGTCTTAAGCTGATCGTCCCTGTTGTTTTCACTTGTCCCGCTGAATTTCTCGTACCGTCCTGTTAGGGATTTTAATAATGACATCAAAAATCCTCCTGCATATTATTTCTACTTACAGTTTACCGTATTTTTAGGTAAATTAAAAAGAGGTGTATTGCTACACCTCTCGTGAATTTTCATATTTTCAATTATAGAGCTTTAGCTTGTGCTTGCTTCACATGCACAGGACCCATGCCGCGTGGAATTTCGATATTCTCACGAGTTTGAGCACCTAGAGCTTCTGCAATATAGTCAGCTGCAATGTTAGGATTCAGATCGCCGCAAGTGTATACATCGATGCTGGCGTACCCGTGTTCTGGGAAGCTGTGAATAGTTAAATGAGATTCAGAAATAATGACAACTCCGCTTACACCTTGTGGCGCAAATTTGTGGAAAGCCACCTCGCGGATTTCAGCACCCGATTTCAATGCTGCTCCAACAAAAGTTTGTTCAATAAAATCCATATCATTCAATTTTTCAAAATCGCAACCCCAAAGTTCAGAAATTACATGACGACCCATTGTTTCCATATTCAATTTCCCCCTCTAACAATATTAGAATGAAATCCTTAGCTTCAATGGTATCTTAACTACCACGGGGGAAAGTTAGTCCAGAGAGGTCCTAACCCTTTAAGTAGCCAATTGGTACCGTTATTAAGAAGTTCACGATGACTAGTATACTTTGTTTATATTTTTTTTGCAACACATGAAAACAAATTTTTTTCGTGATTTTTAAGCTTGAATTTTTATAGTCTGATAGATAGCGAGCCTATGGGCTTTTAAAGGGTCTTCCGCTTAAAAATCGGTATGTATTTTACATGGTGATCTCTGAAAATCACGATCTAAAATGGGCAGTAATATTATACAAAAATAAAAAGCTTGCCGATAAGCAAGCTTTTTACATTATAAGAATTATCCTACCTTTACAGTTGCAGAGTTAGACATTGCATGGGCTACATGCTTTGTCAGGTCTACAACCCTGCTGGAATAGCCCCATTCGTTGTCATACCATGCAAGAACCTTTACTTTGTTGGCACCAATGACCATAGTAGACAGACCATCAATGATCGCAGAATGTTCATTCGTGTTAAAGTCGATAGAAACAAGCGGATCTGTCGTGATATCAAGTACGCCTTTAAGCTTTCCTTTTGATGCCGAATAGAAGGCATCGTTGATTTCGTCCACTGTTACCTCACGCTTCAGGTCAACAACCAGGTCAACTAGTGAAACATTTGGAGTCGGTACCCTCAGCGCCATACCGTGCAGCTTTCCTTTAAGTTGAGGAAGCACGAGTGAAAGTGCCTTCGCAGCTCCAGTTGAGGTCGGGATGATGGATTGGCCGCAAGAACGCGCCCTGCGCAGATCCTTGTGCGGATTATCGATATTATTCTGGTCATTCGTATAAGCATGCACAGTCGTCATCAAACCGTTTTCGATCCCGAAAGTATCATCCAGCACTTTCGCGACCGGTGCCAGGCAGTTTGTCGTGCATGATGCATTTGAAATGATATCATGTTTTTCAATATTTAATGCGCTTTCATTTACTCCCATGACAATAGTGATATCTTCATTCGTACCAGGTGCTGTCAAAATCACTTTCTTTGCACCAGCATCGAGATGAAGAGCAGCCTTGTCACGTGAATTGAATTTCCCTGTAGCTTCTATGACAATATCAATCTTCATTTCCTTCCATGGAAGCTCAGCAGGATTTCGATTGCTTAATAGCTTAACTTTCTTTCCGTTGACAACCAGGTGATCATCAGCCGGGATGACTTCTCCAGCAAATTGCCCATGAGTGGAATCATATTTTATTAAATGCGCCAGAGTTTCAGCTGGATAGCTCGCATTAATCGCAACAACCTCAAGATTTTCTTCAAGAATGGCTCTTCTGAACACCATTCTTCCAATTCTCCCAAAACCGTTAATCGCAATTCTCGCCTTCATTGTACGGCCCCTTCCGAATTAGTGTTATACTCAATAACCCCTTTGTATGGTATTAGTATAACATATTAAAAATTATTTGTGATAAATAAATGCACACATTTAAAATTTAAAATAATTCTGATAATAATAATCATTTAGGAGGAACGAAACAGAGGGGGACGATTTTTCCAAACCGGGATTATAAAGGTAGAAACGAGGATTATATTTCGGGAAACCGGAATTAAAATGGTTGAAACAAGGATTATATTTCGGAAAACCGGGAATATATCTTCCGCAACCGGGATTAAACACATTTAACCAAACATAAGACGTTTCAAGATGCAAAAAAAGAGCCTATTCGGCTCTTAAGATTTCCCATTCTGTTAAAATCTCCATCAGCTGCTGCTTCGATTGCTCGATGTTGCCGGTGTTATCGATGACTGCGTCTGCCAGACTGACTTTGTCCTTCAGCGGCATTTGCGATTTGATCCGCGCAGAGGCTTCTTCTTCGGAGAATCCGTTCCGCTTCATCAGCCTTTCCAACTGAGTTTGTTCATCCACATATACGACAATGATTTTTTCGACGAGTTCTGTCAGCTTGCTTTCAAACAGAAGCGGAATGTCCAGGACGACTGCCTTTTCATCTGCCGCTTCGGCTTGTTTTCTTTTCTGTGCCATCCGTTCCCTTACGGCTGGATGGACAATCGAATTGAGCAGCAAACGCTTTTCTTCATTGTTAAAAATGATCTCACCCAATTTAGGGCGGTTTATCGTGCGGTCATCTTCTAAAATGTCCGTGCCAAAATGGCTGACAATATCATTGTATGCTTTCTCTCCTGGTTCAACAGCAAGTCTCGCTTCGATATCTGCGTCGATCACAGTGATGCCCATGTCAGTGAACATGGCGGATACCGTGCTTTTTCCGCTTGCTATACCTCCTGTCAATCCGATAACTAATGACATTCTCCCATTATCCTTTCAAGGGCCTGTTAAAGCTTCATGAGCCCGATTATGATCAATAAAATTCCTGGTACAAAAGAAAATCTTTGCATCCATCCGCTCTCCGAAAAATAACTGCCCATTCTCATCCCTGCATAAACAAATAAAGAACTCATGCAGGCAACTGTCAATGCCAGATATCCTGGTGAGAACCCTAGAAATGCTGCCCCTACCCCTGCACCGAATGCATCAAGCGACAGGGCAAGCCCGAGCATGACAGCTTCAATTCCATTGATTGTACCCGAGCGGTCAAAATCTGCTGTCATTGGCTTTTTCAAAATGTTGATAACAATCCCAAGTGATTTGATTTCAAGATTCAGGATGATTTTTTCGTGACAGAGCAATTCTGTTTTGTCTTCGCGGAAAAATTGAAACAAGACCCATCCGCCTAAAACGATCAAGACAGTGCCACCCAGCGTCTCTGCCAATCCTGGTGAAAAAAAGCTCTCGAGAAAATGCCCGATCATCATCGCTGCCATCAGGACGACAGCCGAACAAACCGCAATTACAGAAATCGATTTAATCGGGATCTTCATTTTTCGCAATCCATACGTTAACCCTACACTGAAACTGTCAAGGCTGACAGCGAATGCAAGTAAAAGCAGGGAGATTGTTTGTGCCATAAACTGAGCTCCTTCCTGTCAATCGCTACGTTAGTATATGGAAGGAGCCCATTTATGGTGAGAAAATCAACAATATCTTATTTAAGCTTCTGGCACGACGGACAGTAATGCGTTCCCCGTCCGCCAACGACGGTTTTCTCCAATGGTGTTCCGCAAGTCTTGCACGGTTCACCCTTGCGCCCGTATGCATAAAGCTGAAGCTGGAACATGCCAATCTGTCCTTGTGAGTTCACATAGGAACGGATGGTGCTGCCGCCTTTCTCAACAGCTTCAGACAAAGTGCTGACGATTTCCTTATAAAGCACTGCCTCCTCATCTGGAGTCAGAGAATTAGCAATCCTTTCCGGATGGATTTGCGCCCGGAACAGTGCCTCATCCACATAGATATTACCTAGGCCAACAAGGATTTTCTGGTCAAGCAGAGCAGGCTTTATTTTCCGATTTGTCCTTTTCAGCTTTTCTGACAGCCATTCCACGGAAAAATCGTCCGAGAATGGCTCTGGACCTAAATCAGCAAGAGGCTGCGTTTCAAACTCTTTCCCTTTTTCATACAGGTGCATCGTGCCAAATTTCCTGACATCCTTGTAGCGCAATTCTGTTCCATCGGTAAAATGGAAAATGACATGCGTGTGCTTTTCCACAGGTTCATCAGCATTGAATACTCCATATTTCCCTTCCATCCTTAAGTGGGAAACGAGCGCGAAAACTTCCGTGTAAAAGATCAGGAATTTGCCCCTCCGGCCAATCTCTTTTATTGTCTGGCCTTCCAATGCATCCTTAAACTGCTCGACTTCATTCGGGCGCTTAATCATCTTCGGCCAAAAAACGGAGACTTGTTTGATTTCTTTGCCGATCGACAGGACTTCTAACGTCCGTCTGACGGTTTCGACCTCTGGTAGTTCAGGCATTTTTTATCCCGCCTTTCTCTGTAAGTATTCTGATGCAATTCCTATTTTGCGTCATACCACGTCGGGCCGTATGAAAAGTCCACCTTTAACGGTACTTTCAATTCAATGGCATTCTCCATGACATCTGGCACTATTTTTTTCAGCAGTTCGATCTCATCCTCAGGTGCTTCAAAAATCAATTCATCATGTACCTGAAGAAGCAGTCTTGTCTTTACGCCCTCTTCGCGGAGTCTCTCTGCCATATCAATCATTGCCTTTTTAATAATATCTGCGGCACTGCCCTGGATCGGGGTGTTCATAGCCGTCCGTTCCGCGAAGCTTCTCAGGTTGAAGTTGCGGGCGGTAATTTCCGGAATATATCTGCGGCGATGCAGTAGCGTCTGGACATAGCCCTTTGCCTTTGCATCCTTGATAATCTCGTCCATATACTCCTTCACTCCAGGATAGCTTTCCAGATAGCGGTCAATGAATTCGCCCGCTTCCTTCCTTGTGATATTCAGGCTCTGGGATAATCCATAATCGCTGATTCCGTACACAATCCCAAAGTTGACCGCCTTCGCATGCCGGCGCATATTGGAAGTGACTTCATCTTTCCCTACATTGAACACTTCCATCGCCGTCTTCGTATGGATGTCCATATCATTCCGGAAGGCATCGATCAGTTTCTCATCTCCGGCAATATGAGCGAGGACTCGCAGTTCAATTTGCGAATAGTCAGCTGCAAAGATGACCCATCCTTTTTCTGAAGGAACGAATGCCTGCCTGATTTTCCGGCCTTCTTCAAGCCTGATCGGGATGTTCTGCAGGTTAGGGTCTGTTGAGCTTAATCTGCCAGTCGCTGTCAACGCCTGGTTGAATCTGGTATGGACTTTTTCCGTCTCTTTATTGACGACTTTTTGCAATCCTTCAATATAGGTGGATTGCAGCTTTCCCAGCTGGCGGTAGTTAAGAATTTCTTCAATGATTCTATGCTTCGGCGCCAATTTTTCAAGTACATCCGCCGAAGTAGAATAACCTGTCTTCGTCTTTTTCGCAGCTGGAAGTCCCAGCTTTTCAAACAGAATGACACCTAATTGTTTAGGAGAGTTGATGTTGAACTGTTCTCCTGCCATTTCGAAAATCTTTGTTTCAATTTCGGCTAACCGGCCTTTGATTTCTTCACCCATTTTATCCAGGCGGTCCATATCAAGCTTGACTCCCTGGTATTCCATATCCGCAAGCACAAGTGACAATGGCATTTCAAGGCTGCTGAACAGATCATGCTGGTCATTGTCCCATAGCTCCTGCTCAAGCTTTTCTTTTAATGACACAAGTACAGCCGCCTTGCGCACAAGATGCTCTCCAAGGACGCTCTCCTCCGCAATTTTTCGTTTAGCACCTTTGCCATAGACAGTATCGTCTGACTGTACGCTCGTGAATCCATGCTGTTTCGCGATTGCCGCAAGGTCGTCCGGCGACTCGGAAGGATTGATGATATAGGATGCCAGTGACACATCGAAGTCAGCACCCTTCAGGTGGATGCCATGATGGCGCAGTGATACCTCAGATCGTTTCGCATCATAAACTGTTTTTTTGCTGGACTCATCCTCGGCCCATTTCTTGAACTCTTCAGACTCCAGGGCAACTTTTACAGGCAGGTAGAAGCTGCCGTTTTCATTTACAACAGCAAAGCCGATGATATCGGCGTAATGGTAGTTATCTTCAAGTACTTCAACATAAAAGCCATTTTCTTTTGCAAAAATATTTTGTTCAATTTTATCCAGCTGCTTGAACTCGATGTCTTCAAGCTCTGCATCATCTGCTTCCGCAACTGCGCCCAGCTTGTCCAGCAGGGAATTGAACCCGAGCTCCTTGAACATTTTCACGAGCTTCTCATTCTCTGCGCCTTCATACTCAAGCTCGCTCAACTCTAGTCCTACAGGGGCTTCACGAGTGATGGTTGCGAGTTCCTTGCTCATGACAGCCTGGTCTCTGAACTCCTCCAGCTTTTCCTTAAGCTTTTTCCCGCTGACTTGTTCAACCGAATTTAAAAGGTTTTCAAGTGTGCCGTATTCCTTCAACAGCTTGATTGCCGTCTTTTCCCCTACACCAGGTACCCCCGGTATATTATCCGATGCATCACCCATGAGACCTTTCATATCAATGATCTGGCCGGCAGTCAGACCATATTTTCCCTTGATATGCTCAGGTGTATATTCTTCAATATCAGTGATCCCTTTTCTTGTGATACTGACTGTGGTCTTGTCAGAGCTCAGCTGGGTCAAGTCCTTGTCACCTGAAATGACCTTTGTTTCAAAGCCTTCTTTTTCAGCATGCAAACTCAAGGTACCGATAATATCATCAGCTTCATAATTCTCCAGCTCATATTGCGAAATTCCATAGGCCGTCAGCAATTCACGGATAAATGGAAACTGCTCCGAAAGTTCCGGCGGCGTCTTCTGCCTTCCGCCCTTATACTCGCTGAAGGTTTTATGCCTGAAGGTCGTTTTCCCGGCATCAAACGCAACAAGAATATGAGTAGGCTTCTCATCCTCAAGAATTTTCATCAGCATCATCGTAAAGCCATAAACTGCATTCGTATGTATTCCTTTTTCATTATTCAACAACGGCAGTGCAAAAAACGCACGGTACGCAATACTGTTGCCATCTATCAACACGAGCTTTTTAGACATGATATTCCTCCTCTTTGTTAAGAAGGCTCTGTTAAACAAGGCTGTTGATTTTCGTTCCAGGCGCTTCGCTTTCCGCGGGGAAGAATTAAGAAAAAGCCCAACTGCCG
>Ga0114955_1001605_pt1 | contig 10379 bp, 21 predicted proteins | sample Porto_5metaG_FD_87302 | JGI IMG/M metagenome (GOLD analysis project Ga0114955, IMG submission 87302) | Marine algal microbial communities from Porto, Portugal - Porto_5 metaG | ecosystem: Host-associated > Algae > Red algae > Unclassified | place: Portugal: Porto | collected 2015-02-02 | reverse complement strand
TGGCATTGCCCGAAAAAGGAACACAAAAGTAAAAACGGTAAAAGCAGAAGCAATTCATTGCCCGAATGGGGAACATAAAAGATAAAACGGTAAAAGCAGAAGCAATTCATTGCCCGGAAAGGGAACATAAAAGAGAAAACGGTAAAAGCAGAAGCAATTCATTGCCCGAAAAGAGATTATAAAAGAGAAAACGGTAAAAGCAAAAGCAATTCATTGCCCGAAAAGAGAACATAAAAGAGAAAACGGTAAAAGCAGAAGCAATTCATTGCCCGGAAAGAGATTATAAAAGAGAAAACGGTAAAAGCAGAATCGTTGCATTCCCAACAAGGGATCGCAGAAGTAAAATCGGATAGAAACAGAAGCTCAGCATTGCCTTGGATTGAGTTAATAATAAGTAATCCTCAAAAAACAACCATTATAAAATCTTAAGCTCTTCTAAAACTCTACAGGAATTATTTTCTCCCCGTCCAAATAGTTAGAAATCTCTTTCCCTACTTGTAAAATACTAATGCGCCCGCTATAATAGTAAAAGTGTGTTAAACATAATTAAAAAGCGGAATACTTCTTGCATTTGGGTTATGTTTTATGTATAATAGACAATGTTGGTCTTTGACTGCGATGATGCGAAAGGTTGCTGACACACCCGGCCGCTTTGCCATGGCGAGTGTGTGGGAAATTTTCGCGGAGAATGTCTATTTTAAAATAGGCGAAAAGGAGGGAAAGTAATGGCAAAACAAAAAATTCGTATCCGTTTGAAAGCTTATGATCACAGGATTCTTGATCAGTCTGCAGAGAAAATTGTTGAAACTGCAAAACGTTCTGGTGCGGCGGTGTCTGGTCCAATCCCACTACCTACAGAAAAGTCAATTTACACAATTCTTCGTGCGGTGCATAAGTACAAGGATTCACGTGAGCAGTTCGAAATGCGTACGCATAAGCGTCTGATTGATATCATCAATCCGACTCCGCAAACGGTCGACTCACTAATGCGTTTAGACCTGCCATCAGGTGTAGATATCGAAATCAAACTTTAAACAATAAACATTATAATTCACAGGAGGTGTGACTGAAATGACCAAAGGAATCTTAGGAAGAAAGATCGGTATGACTCAAGTATTTGCTGAAAATGGCGACCTTATCCCGGTTACTGTGGTAGAAGCTTCTCCAAACGTAGTGCTTCAAGTGAAATCTGCTGAGACAGATGGCTACGAAGCAATCCAGCTTGGCTTTGAAGACAAGCGCGAAAAGCTTTCTAACAAACCTGAAAAAGGCCACGTTTCAAAAGCAAACACTGCTCCTAAGCGCTTCGTAAAAGAATTCAACGGAGTCGATGTAGCAGGATATGAAGTTGGTCAGGAAGTCAAAGTTGATATTTTCGCAGAAGGCGATATCGTAGATGTTACAGGAATCTCAAAGGGTAAAGGTTTCCAAGGTGCTATCAAGCGTCACGGACAATCTCGCGGACCAATGGCTCACGGTTCTCGTTACCACCGCCGCCCTGGTTCAATGGGTCCTGTTGCTCCAAACCGCGTATTCAAGGGTAAATTGCTACCTGGACGCATGGGTGGAGAGCAGATCACTGTTCAAAACCTGCAAATCGTTAAAGTTGACGCAGAGCGTAACCTTCTTCTAATCAAAGGAAACGTTCCTGGTGCTAGAAAAGCCCTTCTAAAAATCAAAGGTGCTGTAAAAGCTAAGTAATTTTTACAGGAAAGGAGGAAATAAGAATGCCTAAAGTAGCATTATTCAGCCAAGCTGGTTCACAAGTTGGAGAAATCGAACTTAATGATTCAGTATTTGGTATTGAGCCTAACAACCACGTAATGTTCGAAGCAGTAGTAATGCAGAGAGCTTCATTACGTCAGGGAACTCATAAAACTAAAATTCGTTCTGAAGTAGCGGGCGGTGGACGTAAGCCATGGAAACAAAAAGGAACTGGACGTGCGCGTCAAGGATCTATCCGTTCTCCACAATGGCGCGGTGGCGGTACTGTATTCGGTCCTGTTCCACGCAGCTACAGCTATAAATTGCCTAAGAAAGTTCGTCGTTTAGCTATCAAATCTGCTTTATCATCAAAAGTACAATCTGAAAACATCTTTGTTCTTGAAAGCCTTGTTCTTGAAGCTCCAAAGACAAAGGAATTCAAAAACGTACTTAGCGGTCTTTCTGTTAACACGAAAGCCTTGATTGTAACAGCAGGTCTTGAAGAGAACGTAGCACTTTCAGCGCGTAACATTCCTGGAGTAACTGTTGTTACTGCTGATGGAATCAACGTATTGGATGTTCTAAATCATGATAAGCTGATCATGACAAAAGCAGCTGTTGAAAAAGTAGAGGAGGTGCTTGCATAATGGATGCACGCGATATCATTAAGCGCCCCGTTATTACAGAACGTTCTTCTGACCTAATGGCTGAGAAGAAATACACTTTCGAAGTTGATACTAGAGCTAACAAGACTCAAGTTAAAGATGCTATTGAAACTATTTTCGGCGTTGACGTTGAAAAAGTTAACATCATGAACTACAAAGGTAAGTTCAAGCGTATGGGCAAGTTCGGCGGTTACACAAATAAGCGTCGTAAAGCGATCGTTAAGCTTACTCAAGACAGCAAAGAAATCGAATTCTTCGAAGTATAATAATCCAATAAGAAGAGGAGGGAAACGAAATGGCGATTAAAAAGTACAAACCTACCTCCAACGGTCGTCGTAATATGACAGCATCTGATTTTGCTGAAATTACAACTGACAAGCCGGAAAAATCCTTGCTTGCTCCGTTGCACAGAAAAGGCGGTCGTAACAACCAGGGTAAGTTAACTGTTCGTCATCAAGGTGGCGGCCACAAGCGTCAGTACAGAATCATCGACTTTAAACGTACAAAAGATGGCATTCCAGGACGCGTTGCCACAATTGAGTATGATCCAAACCGTTCAGCAAACATTGCGTTAATTAATTATGTAGATGGTGAAAAGAAATATATCCTAGCTCCTAAAAACCTAGTAGTAGGTATGGAAGTTATGTCTGGCCCAACGGCTGACATCAAAGTAGGTAACGCTCTTCCGCTAGCTAACATCCCAGTTGGTACTGTAGTACACAACATCGAATTGAAGCCTGGTAAAGGCGGACAATTAGTTCGTTCTGCTGGTACTTCAGCACAGGTTCTTGGTAAAGAAGGCAAATATGTATTGATTCGTTTGAACTCTGGCGAAGTACGTATGATCCTTTCTGAGTGCCGTGCAACTGTAGGTCAAGTAGGTAATGAACAACATGAATTGATCAACATTGGTAAAGCAGGTCGTTCACGCTGGTTAGGCAAGCGCCCAACAGTTCGTGGATCTGTAATGAACCCTAATGATCACCCACACGGTGGTGGTGAAGGACGTTCTCCAATCGGACGTAAATCACCAATGTCTCCATGGGGCAAGCCGACTCTTGGTTTCAAGACTCGCAAGAAGAAGAACAAATCCGACAAGTTTATTGTACGTCGTCGTAAAAAATAACGGGATTGAGCTACGGTTCGCGGGAACCGTAGGGCAATCACGAAGGGAGGTTCAATCATGGGTCGTAGCTTAAAAAAAGGACCTTTTGTTGATGAGCACTTAATCACAAAGATCGAAAAGTTAAATGAAACTGAAGCGAAGAAAGTTGTTAAAACTTGGTCTCGCCGTTCAACGATCTTCCCACAATTCATCGGACACACGATTGCTGTCTACGATGGTCGCAAACATGTACCTGTTTATGTCACTGAAGACATGGTAGGCCACAAGCTTGGAGAATTCGCTCCAACTCGTACTTACAAAGGACATGGTAATGACGATAAGAAAACAAGACGTTAATGAGAGGAGGGCATCCAAATGCAAGCTAAAGCTGTTGCAAGAACAGTTCGAATTGCTCCTCGTAAAGCTCGACTAGTTCTAGATTTAATTCGAGGAAAGCAAGTTGGTGAAGCGGTAGCTATCTTAAACCTTACCCCTAAGGCAGCTTCTCCAATCGTAGATAAAGTGTTGAAATCTGCATTAGCAAACGCAGAGCACAACTATGAGATGGATGTTAATAACCTTGTTGTATCGGAAGCTTACGCTAACGAAGGACCAACGTTGAAACGTTTCCGTCCACGTGCTATGGGTCGTGCAAGTGCTATTAATAAACGTACTAGCCACATTACAATCGTATTATCAGAAAAGAAGGAGGGATAATCAGTGGGTCAAAAAGTAAATCCAGTCGGTTTGCGTGTCGGAATCATTCGTGATTGGGAATCAAAATGGTACGCAGGCAAAGACTACGCTGATCTTTTACACGAAGACCTTAAGGTTCGTGAGTACATCACAAAGCGTTTACGCGATGCATCTCTTTCTAAAGTAGAAATCGAGCGTGCTGCAAACCGCTTGAATGTAACTGTCCACACAGCGAAGCCAGGAATGGTTATCGGTAAGGGTGGTACAGAAGTTGAAGCACTTCGTAAAGCGCTAAACGAACTTACAGGCAAACGTGTTCATATAAACATTCTTGAAATCAAAAAAGCTGATATCGAGGCGAAATTGGTTGCTGAAAACATCGCACGCCAATTGGAAAACCGCGTATCTTTCCGTCGCGCACAGAAGCAAGTTATCCAACGTGCAATGCGTGCTGGCGCTAAAGGTATCAAGACAATGGTATCCGGCCGTCTTGGCGGTGCAGACATCGCTCGTTCAGAACATTACAGCGAAGGAACAGTTCCACTTCATACTCTTCGTGCCGATATCGATTATGCTACTGCTGAAGCAGATACAACTTACGGTAAGCTAGGCGTTAAAGTATGGATTTATCGTGGAGAGGTCCTTCCTACGAAGAAGAAAAAAGAGGAAGGAGGCAAATAATATGTTATTGCCTAAACGCGTTAAATATCGCCGTCAACACCGTGGCAAGATGCGCGGTCAAGCTAAAGGCGGTACTGAAGTAAACTTCGGTGAATTCGGTTTGCAAGCTCTTGAAGCTTCATGGATCACGAACCGTCAAATCGAATCTGCCCGTATTGCAATGACTCGTTACATGAAACGTGGCGGTAAAGTCTGGATCAAGATTTTCCCTCACAAGCCATATACTGCAAAGCCTCTAGAAGTCCGAATGGGTTCTGGTAAAGGTGCTCCTGAAGGTTGGGTAGCAGTTGTTAAACCAGGCAAAGTAATGTTCGAAGTTGCTGGCGTTTCTGAAGAGATCGCACGCGAAGCATTACGCCTTGCATCACACAAGCTTCCTGTAAAGTGCAAGTTTGTTAAACGAGAAGAAATTGGTGGTGAATCTAATGAAAGCTAATGACATTCGTGACCTTACCACTGCTGAAATTGAACAAAAAGTTAAATCCTTAAAAGAAGAGCTATTCAACCTGCGCTTTCAATTAGCGACTGGACAACTTGAAAACACAGCTCGCATTCGTGAAGTACGCAAAGCGATTGCTCGCATGAAAACTGTAATTCGTGAACGAGAGATCGGCGTTAACAGATAATTGAGAGGAGGTTCTCACAATGAGTGAACGCAACCAACGCAAAGTTTATACTGGACGCGTTGTATCTGACAAGATGGACAAAACTGTCACTGTTCTTGTTGAAACATACAAAAAGCATTCTTTATACGGCAAGCGTGTAAAATACTCTAAGAAATTCAAAGCTCATGATGAGCAAAACGAGGCAAAAATCGGCGACGTAGTACGTATCATGGAAACTCGTCCGCTATCTGCCACAAAACGCTTCCGCCTTGTAGAAGTGGTGGAAAAAGCTGTTATTATCTAATTGTTCGGATTAAGGTTTATTCCGAAGGGAGGTTACTCGCATGATCCAACAGGAAACACGTTTAAAAGTTGCTGACAATTCAGGTGCTCGTGAGGTTCTTACTATTAAGGTTCTTGGCGGTTCTGGCCGTAAGACTGCTAATATTGGAGACGTTATCGTTTGCACAGTGAAACAGGCAACACCAGGTGGCGTTGTTAAAAAAGGTGACGTTGTCAGAGCAGTTATCGTTCGTACAAAAACTGGTATGCGCCGTACTGACGGTTCTTACATCAAATTTGACGAGAATGCTTGTGTAATCATCCGTGACGATAAGAGTCCTCGTGGTACTCGTATCTTCGGACCAGTTGCACGTGAGCTTCGTGAAAACAACTTCATGAAGATCGTTTCATTAGCTCCAGAAGTACTATAATCTATTTCAAATGCCTTTAAGGAGGTGCACACAGATGCATGTAAAAAAAGGTGACAAAGTAATGGTCATCTCTGGTAAGGACAAAGGCAAAACAGGGATCATCCTTGAAGCTTATCCTAAGCAAAGCCGTGTTCTTGTAGAAGGAATCAATATCGTGAAAAAACACGCTAAGCCTTCTCAAGTAAATCCACAAGGTGGAATCTTGAACCAGGAAGCACCTATCCATGTATCAAACGTAATGCCTGTAGATCCGAAGTCTGGCACACCAACCCGAGTTGGTTACACTGTCGAGAACGGCAAGAAGGTACGCGTTGCTAAAAAATCCGGTGAAGTTCTAGATAAATAGTCTATTGAAGAAGGGAGGTACAATCGATGAACCGCCTAAAAGAAAAGTTCAACAATGAAATTACTCCTGCTCTTATGAGCAAGTTTAACTATAAGTCAATCATGGAAGTTCCTAAACTTGAAAAGATCGTAATCAACATGGGTGTAGGTGACGCTGTTGCCAACGCTAAAGCTCTTGATGTTGCAGTTGAGGAATTAGCAACGATCACTGGTCAAAAGCCAGTCGTGACTCGTGCTAAGAAATCAATCGCTGGCTTCCGCCTTCGTGAAGGTATGCCAATCGGTGCGAAAGTAACTCTTCGCGGTGAGCGCATGTACGAATTCATCGACAAGTTAATTTCAGTATCTTTACCACGTGTACGTGACTTCCGCGGTATCTCCAAGAAGTCTTTCGACGGACGCGGTAACTACACACTTGGTGTTAAAGAACAGTTAATCTTCCCTGAAATTGATTACGATAAAGTAAATAAAGTACGTGGCATGGACATTGTTATTGTAACGACTGCTAACACTGATGAAGAAGCTCGTGAACTATTAACACAATTCGGAATGCCATTTCAAAAGTAATCTCTAATAAGAGGGAGGCGAAAACGTGGCTAAGAAATCAATGATTGCGAAACAAAAACGCACGCCTAAATACAAAGTACAAGAGTACACTCGCTGTGAGCGCTGCGGCCGTCCGCACTCTGTATACCGCAAATTTAAGCTTTGCCGTATTTGTTTCCGTGAATTAGCATACAAAGGACAAATTCCTGGTGTGAAAAAAGCTAGCTGGTAAAACTGAAAGCTCTGGAAGGAGGTAAATTAAATGGTCATGACAGATCCGATTGCAGATTTGCTAACTCGTATTCGTAATGCGAATATGGTTCGTCACGAAAAATTAGAAGTACCTGCTTCTAACATTAAAAAAGAAATCGCTGAGATCCTTAAGCGTGAAGGTTTCGTGCGTGACGTTGAATATATCGAAGACAATAAGCAAGGTATCATCCGTATCTTCTTGAAGTACGGTGCAAACAATGAGCGTGTTATCACTGGTCTTAAGAGAATCAGTAAGCCAGGTCTTCGCGTTTATGCAAAATCAACTGAAGTACCACGTGTACTTAACGGTTTAGGTATTGCTCTAGTATCAACTTCAAACGGCGTTTTAACTGACAAAGAAGCTCGCGCTAAGCAAGTGGGCGGAGAAGTTCTAGCATACGTTTGGTAATAGATTTTTCTGAATGAATGGAGGTGCAACAAATGTCACGCGTAGGTAAAAAACCAATTGAAATTCCAGCTGGTGTTACTGTTACTCTTGATAACGATCACGTAACAGTAAAAGGACCAAAAGGTGAATTGTCTCGTACTTTTCACTCTGACATCGAAATCAAGATCGAAGAGAACGTAATCAACATTTCTCGTCCAACTGATAACAAAGAACATCGTGCATTGCACGGAACGACTCGTGCGGTTCTTGCTAACATGGTTGAGGGTGTATCTAAAGGATTCGAAAGAGGTCTTGAGCTAGTAGGTGTCGGTTACCGTGCAGCTAAGCAAGGTAACAAGCTTGTACTTAACGTAGGATACTCTCATCCGGTTGAAATCGAGGCAGAAAAAGGCCTTGAAATCGAAGTTCCTTCAAACACTAAGGTGATTGTAAAAGGAACTGACAAAGAGCGTGTTGGCGCATTGGCTGCTAACATCCGTGACGTACGTCCACCAGAGCCTTACAAAGGCAAAGGTATTCGTTATGAAGGCGAATATGTACGCCGCAAAGAAGGTAAAACAGGTAAGTAATGCCGCATAGGTTAACGAAAGGAGTGACGTAAATGATTACGAAGGCTGATAAAAACGCTACTCGCCGTAAAAGACACGGTCGAGTCCGTGCGAAACTTAGCGGAACTGAAGCTCGTCCTCGTCTAAATGTGTTCCGTTCTAACAAGCACATTTATGCTCAACTAATCGACGATGTAAAGGGAGTAACTCTAGCGAGTGCTTCTACTTTAGATAAAGAAGTGAATGTTGAAGGCAATAACCTTGAAGCAGCAAAGCAAATCGGTGAATTGATCGCTAAGCGTGCTGTGGAAAAAGGTTATAAGTCAGTAGTATTTGACCGTGGCGGATACCTTTATCATGGCCGCATCCAGGCACTTGCTGATGCTGCCCGCGAAAACGGCTTAGAATTTTAATAGAAAAAGGAGGGACATACAAAGATGCGTCGTATTGATCCAAACAAACTTGAACTTGAAGAACGCGTAGTTACGATTAACCGTGTTGCTAAAGTTGTTAAAGGTGGACGCCGTTTCCGTTTTTCTGCTCTAGTAGTAGTAGGAGATAAAAACGGTCATGTCGGCATGGGTACTGGTAAAGCACAAGAAGTACCTGAAGCGATTCGCAAAGCTATCGAAGATGCGAAGAAGAACCTAATCCAAGTACCTATGGTTGGTACAACAATTCCTCACGAAGTTATCGGACACTTTGGTGCTGGCGAGATCCTTCTGAAGCCTGCTTCTGAAGGTACTGGAGTTATCGCTGGCGGACCAGTTCGTGCGGTACTAGAATTAGCAGGTGTTGCTGACATCCTGTCTAAGTCACTTGGAACTAACACTCCAATCAACATGGTTCGTGCAACTCTTGAAGGTCTATCTCAACTTAAGCGTGCAGAAGACGTAGCAAAACTACGCGGTAAATCTGTGGAAGAACTGTTAGGATAAGGAGGGAAATCAAATGGCTAACAAATTAGAAATTACCCTCACTCGCAGCCTGATCGGCCGTCCGCAAGATCAGCGCGAAACAGTTAAGGCTCTTGGATTACGTAAAATGAACCAAACAGTTGAGCAACAAGATAATGCAGCAATCCGCGGCATGATCAACAAAGTTTCTCACCTTGTTACTGTAAACGAAAAATAATTTATCCTTTTTAAAATAAGGAGGTGCCAACATGAAACTTCATGAATTAAAGCCTGCAGAAGGTTCCCGTAAAGAACGCAAACGTCTAGGACGTGGTATCGGTTCTGGTCAAGGTAAAACTGCTGGTAAAGGTCATAAAGGTCAAAACGCTCGTTCTGGCGGCGGTGTACGCCCTGGTTTTGAAGGTGGTCAAACTCCTTTATTCCGACGCTTGCCGAAACGCGGTTTCACGAACATCAACCGCAAAGAGTACGCAGTCGTTAACCTTGATGCTCTAAACGTTTTCGAAGAAGGAACAGAAGTGACTCCAGAACTTTTAATTGAAACAGGTCTTGTCAAGAAGGAACTAGCAGGTGTTAAGATCCTTGCTAAGGGAAGCCTTGAGAAGAAATTAACTGTTAAAGCTCATAAGTTCTCCTCTGCAGCCGAAGAAGCGATTAAAGCTGCCGGCGGTCAAACTGAGGTGATTTAATGTTCCAGACAATCTCCAATTTTATGCGCGTGGGTGAAATTAGAAATAAAATTCTCTTCACCCTTTTAATGTTGATTGTATTTCGTTTCGGTACATTTATTCCTGTACCGAGCGTAAATGCAGATATTTTGAAAGCACAGGATGACATGAGTGTCTTCGGTGTGCTGAATACTTTCGGTGGCGGTGCGCTGCAGAACTTCTCGATCTTCGCGATGGGAATCATGCCGTACATCACCGCTTCAATCATCATCCAGCTCTTGCAGATGGATGTTGTGCCAAAGTTTACCGAATGGTCGAAACAAGGAGAAGTCGGACGCCGTAAATTAGCTCAGTTTACCCGCTATTTCACGATCGTTCTGGGTTTTATCCAGGCCCTGGGTATGTCTTATGGCTTTAACAATATGGCAGGAGGATTACTGATCCAGAATGCCGGTATCACAACTTACTTGCTGATTGCTACGGTCTTGACTGCCGGAACTGCATTCCTGATGTGGTTAGGCGAAC
>Ga0114955_1001602_pt1 | contig 10382 bp, 17 predicted proteins | sample Porto_5metaG_FD_87302 | JGI IMG/M metagenome (GOLD analysis project Ga0114955, IMG submission 87302) | Marine algal microbial communities from Porto, Portugal - Porto_5 metaG | ecosystem: Host-associated > Algae > Red algae > Unclassified | place: Portugal: Porto | collected 2015-02-02 | reverse complement strand
GGGGGGGGGGGGGGGGGGGGGGGGGGGGGGGGGGGGGGGAAGGGGGGGGGGGGGGGGGGGGGGGGGGGGGTGGGGGGGTAAGGCCGGAGGCACAGAGAATGGGCAGGAAGTCACATGTAGGCGACGTATGCGCTCGCGTGCTGTGTAAAGGGGGCTCACAGCTGTCCGAGAGCGGCTCTTCGGAGCCTGTAGTTGCGTTGTGGTGTGCAGCTGGAACGGTCCGAGGCTTCGCCAATGTGGATCGTAGGACTAGTGCTCAAAGGGGGATGCCCCCCTGCTTCCCCAAGAGTACACAGAGTGCGGTGAGCTCATTGCTGCCCTCATAAATGACCACAGACATCGAGAAGTACCGGAAAGCAGCTGCTGAAAGAGGGAATCGAATGAGGTCAAAGGGGTCAAATGAGGTCGTGGGTAGAATAGACACTAGCAGGCGCTAGGTGTGGAGTGAGGCATGAGTCGTGTCCTCCCGAACACAAGTATGTAACGACCTCGCATGGGATGGGCTCTGAGAGCCTGTCAAGGGGCATCCATCTGTTCTCTGCACAAACATTCTGTTCCTTCAAACAAGAACACAAATCACAGAGCCGCTCGAAACAGGCAGAAACAGACGTGCTGCTGACGACAGTACTGAGCCCGCTACGTTGTGAGCAGGTGGTTCTCTCTACGGTGGCGGCCGCGGCGGCGATCGGTCTCGTTTCTCGCAGTCCGAGATGATGATTTGAAAAGCACAACACCCCTGCATGCCTTTGCCATGCCCCGCCCTGGAGACCTGGAAAAGCATGCTGGATCATCATCGTGGCGCTCAAGGAGGGTCTGGCAGTGAGGAGTTTTGACGCTTGGCACGCGCAGAGCGCTCAGCTCGGAATTTCGATCGTCGTGGCACAAAATCAAGAGCTACATTTGGTCGCGTTTCAATGGCCTGACTATTTTCGAGCGCGGGTTTCCCCGATGCGCTACACCAAACATTGTGATGGTGCAGATCTGACCACCAAACCACCGGATGATGGTGTCGGATCGTCAGCATCCCAACACTAGGTGCGGATTGTGCACTATAAATCTGACCGCTGGGCACCCTTCCGCACCATAATTTCGTGCTGCACTATAGTTTGGTGCAGGATCCGCACCGCTTGACTTGCACTAAAACAAGCGACTAGGGGGGAGCTTGTCACCCAACAGAGACGCACAGCACATACATGCACGCGGCCGCAGCCTAGGCGCCCAGCACACACCCTACGCCCGCACGTGCAGCGACGGAGATCTTGCGGACGGCGGCAACTGCGCGCACGAAGACTTGAAGGCCACTACCAACTACGTCTGGAGCGATGCAGCTGCTTCTGGTATGAAGGAGTATGCTGTTGCGGTTGCGCCGCGCGCCGCCCACCTACGCCCCTCTCCGCGTCCGACCGGCAGCAAGTGGCCGACCGGGAGACCCCAATCCGATACCACCCCAAAGGAAACCAATTGGTGAAGGCTGAAGCCCACGTCGACAGCGTGGGCGGACGAAAAATCACAAAAGAAGGAAGCCACGGTGTCGGCCATCCCAGAAGGTTCGCCCGAGCTGTCGCGAATATTCTTATACACCGCAAAGTGCCGCATGCTACGGAGGTCGCGGCCATCCCTGGAGACTCGGCAAAATGTGGGCGCGTAGCGTTTGAGCGCGCCCGCGCTGGCCGCCTCCCGCGAGACGTTGCCGACTCGGATGTGGCAGCAAGCTATCCCGCCTCCTGATCCGACGCTCTCAAGCCCTGGAGGGGCCCATCTTGCACTCCCGCTCGTGCCTGTGGCGAACGGGAGGACCTCGGCAGCAACAACTCGGACTCGCTCGAGGTCGTCTCCGTCAAGACGGAGCAGGATGCACCTCGAGCAGCTGGACGAGGCCGAGCTTTGGATGTACACCGATGCGGCGGGCGTCACGACCGAGCTTGCTGACAAGGTCGAAGAGGTGAAGGCAGGCGTGGCGCCCATTTTGGACCGCGCCTGCGAGTCGCTCACTTGGTCGGCGATTCTCGTCGGGGCCGCCCGTGCGGTACAGGCGGGTTCTACTGGCGACTAGGGCTAGGCCAAGGCCGCGTCCGAGGAGGTTATCGCCGCCACCGAGGCCGCTACGGCCGACGCGACCAAGTGGCTAGAGGGGGTGGAGGCCGCCACGTGGCCGGTCCGCCATGCACAGCGGACCGGCCAGCGACGGAGATCCCTGGCGACACAATGAAGCCGGTGGAGGGGCTGGCAGACGCCGTCTGGCCGGCGGCCACAGCCATTTACAAGATGCCACGACCACTGTAGCGGTCGGGGGGTTCCGCGGCTGGAAGGGGCGCGGGCCCTCAGATGTGGACAGCACACCACCGGGGCGGCCCCAAAAATATCCCGATCCGGGCCAGCGAGGCAATAACCTGTACGAATCTCAGGGAGATCGGATCTGGTCGGGGGCGGGGTTTTTCCCTCGTGGTTTTCCCACCCCCCCTACTACTCTTTTGAGCTTTTCGCTTCGGAGGGATTCATCTGTTTGTGCATTTGGGGTGGCTACTTTAGCCGCTGGCGCTCGGGTTGGGGAGGGGTTCGTTGACCGTGGGGAGGGCGTCCCCACCGCCGTTTGATAAAACCAACTGTGCTTTGGACTACGATTCCCCCTCTTGGCTCTGTCGTGATCCTCTCCTCCCGTTGGGGGAAGGCTGGGCTGTGGGTCGATTTCCGGGGCAGTTCCTTAGACGGACCGAGCTGATCCAGAGGTCACTTCGGCTGGACGACGAACCGAGGTGGTGGTGCCAAGAACGGCTACAACCACTGCGTCTGCCGGTTCCGGCCGCGGCGGCGGTGGCGACGGCCGACGCCGCCGCCGCGTTGGGCGAGTCGGACGCTGTGACGTCGCCGGCTGGATCGGCCGACTCACCTGAGTTGAAAACCAAATCCTGAACAGGAGCAGCTGGATGACTGGCGCGAATTTCATTGGCATATGTTCCCATCAGTTAGTGTGAAAAATGGCATGTTCGATCAGATAGAGATGTTTTATTTGGCGAGAGACTCAATCCTGATAATGTACAGCAGAGCCACCATCCGGTGATATGCGCTCGAGTCATATGTCACGTGCTTTATAACTTGGGGATAGAGGGGTCCCGAAACCCAAACCGCATTACTGTCGGGTGCGGCCAGACGGCCGCGGCCAACGATGGCACGTGCCGACAGCCTACGACCCGATAGGCGGCACGATTGCGAGTGACTAGATTGCGTGACAGGACTTGTACCAGAGGGACTGGAGAAAATGGTGACTTGTGCCAGCGAGGGTCGGCAATTGGTCACGGACGACTCCGCATTGGCCCGCAGGGCCGCGCGAGAGGGGAGATATGCAGTGCCTGTGGCACCGCCACGGCCACCTATCGTGAATGACAACATGCACGACTTAACAGGTTATTGGCCCAGAGCCGACGACAGCGATCCAAACGCCGCCGTCCTTACCACTGTTCCCGGTGCGGCATTTCCCTCCCGGCACGCTCAAATCCCCTGCCCTCCCCCCGACACGCACCAACGATCTGGTCCCGACTTGAGTGACCCGGCCCTTGTAAGATGGCAGATCCAACTCACTCCGAGTCGAAAGAGTTCCGGGTCGAGAAGCTGAACAATGACTACGCGACCTGTGGGGTGCTCTTTCAAGTCAGTCTCGAAGACAAGGAGCTCTGCGAGGCGATCGCTGACACCCAGCCCAACGCGGAGACCGACGCGGCGGGCGCCCCAGCGTGGGCCAAGAAGGACCGGCGCGCCTTCGGCCGCCTGAAGATGAGCTTGGCGCTCCCCTACCTCCGCACGGTGCAGGCGTGCAACAGTGCAAAGGCAGGGTGGGACGCGCTGGAATCGGTATTCACGACCAAAAACAAAACACGGAGGCTGCAGCTGACCCAGGAGGTTTCACTCGTCCAGATGAGGCCGGGAGAGACGCTGCTCGGATTCTCGGGGCGAACCAAGAACATCCAGCTGGAGATGGCCGCAACGGGCCACCTCTACGACGACAACTTGGTGCGGATCCACTTCCTCAATGGCTTTCCCTACTAGTACAAGATGCAGAGGAAGATGCTCGTTCACCAGGGACACGATACCCCGCCGCGGTGGGATGAGGTAGTGCCAATGCTTTGCCCCGCCGAAGCCGAGCCCACGGAGGCTTCCGCCGCCAAGTAGGCCCCGTCCGTCGGCGCGTGCACCGCCTCGGTCAACGCACCCTGGACAGGAAAGACCCCAACGCCGCGGACGGAGCCGCGGCGGCGGGTCATCCGCTGGACCGGTCGAGTCAGAGGTCATTACGCGCCACAGTGCAAGAACGCTTGTGGCGACCGTCCGCCGAGTGCCGTCGGGCCATCGGCCAGCTTCATGGTCGTCGCCAACCGACAGCATCATCTTGAAGAGGCCGAAACGCCCACCGAAGAGATCATCCCGGAAATTGCTGACACCAGCCCGGAGCAGACCATGCTTTCGTCCACTCCGCTCGCCTCTGTGGTAGGCGCTGCCCCCGGCGGTGTATCTCCAAGCACGGCATGGATGATCGATTCGAGCGACACCACCCACATGCCAATAACGCGTTCTGTCTTCACGTCGTACGTTTCGACCCCGTCGGACGTGACCAGTTCCAGCTGAGTGTCCCTCGAAGGTCCAGGGCACGGATCCGTCACGCGGTCCACCAACATGGGAGGTTTGGTGACCCTTGGTCATGCCCAGTACGTGCCCGGCATCACAGGCAACCTGCTGTTTGTACGGGCGATGGCCAAACGGGGAAAGGTTTCGTTCGAGGGTGACACCGTGAACATTGAGCAGGACGGCCATGTCGTGGCTCTGGGACGCTTTGATGACAATGAACAGTTCATGTTTTCGGGGGACATGATAAACCCAACCGCCATGTCCGCGCGCGCCCCTAACCCCGTCATCCCGCCTGCTGTCACGCCATCTGCCGCGGTCGCATAAGGCCAGGCCGGCCTCGTCGGTTACCTGAAGCACCGCCGGCCGGGCCACCTTGGCAACGCCAACGTGGCGAAGCTGGCCAAGCTCGTAATCGGGATGACGCTCACGGCTTCAGACGTCAAATCTGTGGAGGGGGCGCCCTGTGCACCTCTCGTTGAGGCCCGCATAACACACTTCCCGAACGGCACCGACCACACCGAAACGGTCAAGCTGCAGAGGCTGCACGTGGATCTCGTCGGGCCGCTAGACCCTTCCGATGGGGACGCGGTGCACTTCATGCCTGCCCTCGACGACCACACCGTGATGCGGTTTTCTACACCTCAAAAACGGAAGGCCGACGCCTGTCGGGCGCTGCCGGATTGGATCAAGCACCTGGAGCTGCAGACAGGGCTCAAGGTCAAGACCGTCCGGTGTGACGGTGCACGGGAGCTTGTGGGCAGCGCCGACATGTAGGCGTTCTTCACACGAACGGGAATCACAGTCGAGACATCCGCTCCGTACACGTCCCAGGTGAACGGAAAGGTTGAGTGCCTCAACTGCACAATCATTGAACGGCTACACGCTGTCCTTCTGGAGTACAGGTTAGACAAGTCCCTTCGGGCGGATATCCTGATGGCGCTTTTCTTCCTGCGCAAACGCTCCCCAACCTCCTACGGCATGACAACGCCGTACGAGCGCTGTTATGGTTCTAAGCCCGACGTCTTCCACTTCAAAGTCCTGGGGAGGACGGCCTATGCTTTGCTACCCCGGGTGTCCACCGCCAAGATCGCTTCCAGGACGCTGCTTGGTACCGCCTGTGGGTACGCGGCCGTTGGCCATGCCCTGCGGATCCGATCTTCTGCCACCAGAAATGTCCTAGTCCACCGAGACGTGGTGGCCGACGAGACCCTGCCCGGCACGCCCGTCAACCCCTGTGCCCTTCCACTGTTGGAGCGCTTCTAAGCACCACTACGTTAGTTCTTCGTCCAGCCAAAGTGACCTCTTGTTCAGCTCGGTCTGTCGAAGAAACTGCTCCTGAAAACAACCCAGAGCCCAGCCTTTCCCAACGGGGGAGAGCATCACGGCAAAGCCCCGGGGGGAATCGTCGTCCAGAACACAGTTGATTTTGTCACACGGCGACAAAGAGGGCCGCCTCCCTGCCCAATAAACTCTCTCCGCAACCCAAGCAGCGACGGCCAATATAGCCGCCCAACATGCAATCATAACAAGCGAATCTTACCATCTCAGACGAAATACAAGCGATGTAGGGGGGCTAGGAAAACCACTTGGCAAAATCCCAGCCCCATCTGCGAGCCAATCTCCCCGGTCCGCAGCGGGTCGGCTGTGTGCCCGCCCGAGGGGCCGGTTGGAAATATTTCGGGTGGCCGCCTGTCTGGGCGGGGCCTCCACCACTGAGAGGTCGCCCCCCCGGTCGGGCGGGGAACCAAAACCGCAACACGTGTGTCTGTACCTTCCTGACCGTTGGTCGGATAAAGCCTCCCCGGGTAGCTCCTGTGGGGGTCAGGGGGGAGGCATGGGCGTGCCTGGGCTTGCAAACGTACCCGGAGCCGTGCTTCCTAAGGACCATCATACCGCCGGCGGCAGCGACACGCCGACGGATAGGGCGACCACGCCCCCGGGTAGGGGTGCCGCCAATCCTGTCGCCTCGACTGACCTGGACACGGCCGCGCCGCCCCCCGCGGGACACGTGTACATCCTCCAAAACCGCGCCGACTCGAAAACGCCGAACTCCGCACCAGCGGTGGCCAACGTTGTCCGCACGCTGACGTCGCGTTCCCATGACGGTCCGGGGGGCCGAAATACACCCTGCCTGGAACGCGGCGCCCGCGAGGATTTGCGACGAGGTGCTTGCTCGCCGCGATGCAATCCTCTTGCAGAAAGCCATGGACTTAGAGATGGAATGCTTGCGAGCCACCGAGGCCTGGGAGCTATTCAAGCTATGGCGTGGCGCAATGGTCACGGGGAGACGTTGGGTATGTGCCTATGAGCGGTACGCCGACGGCACCGTCATGTGGTACACGGCGCGCTACGTGGCACAAAGTTACACGCAGCGTTCGGGCATCGCCTACAACGACGTGTGGGAGCTGTGTCCCTCCCGGCCGGCGGTCCGAGCAGTTCTGTCGTTTGTCACCGCCCAAGACCTGGAAAGGCATGTCGTGGACATCAAGGAGGCATATCTCAACGCGCCAATGGGCGTGCCTGTATACATCAAGCAAACTGAGGGATACTAGGAGGGGTGCGACGGGACGGTGGCGCTCCTGCGTCAAGCCCTGTACGGCGAAAATCAGACTGAGCGCTTTTGGGGCGACCACGTCCACTAGGTTCTGATTAAGGCTGGGGCGGTGCCATCCACAACTGACCCAACGCTATACATTTGGGTCCATCCCGATCATAGCACCGTCCGCTCCCTACTCCACGTGGACGATATGACCATCACGGCAAAAAAAGCTGCAGGGTGCCAGCGCCGGGAAGGAGGTTTTCCTGATCACATTCGAGGGGCGAGACCTCGGGGCAGCAACGACCTTCCTCTGTACGAAACTCGAGCGGGACAAGATCGCCGGCACGCTCAAGCTCAGTTGTCCGAGAGTAGCGATGGTCCTGCTTCACGAGCTCAGGATGAACGCGGCTAAGCCCAAACAGCAGCCTATGGCACCTCGCACCACCCCGAGGCGACCTGGAGAGAACCATCTGGCGAACTGTCAGCTGTACGCCGAGCTCATTGATATCCTGCCGTACTTCTCGACATCACGCGACCGGACAACGCCTACGCCGCCAGCGTGCTCGCAAGATGTATGGCCAGCCCCGAGATCGATCACTGGCGGGCGGCCAAGGGCGTCCTCCGCTTCGTACTGGGAACTGCGGCCCACGGGCTATTGTACCAAACGGGGGAGCGCCTCGTTTGTGCTGTCGACTCCGACCACGGCGGCTGCCGGGACATGCGGCGGTCGCCCACCGGCTGGGTGTTTACGTGGAATGGGGCAGCCGTATAGTGGGCCAGCAAGCGGCATCTGACAGTCTCAAGGTCCACGGCCGAGGCCGAGTACGTGGCAGCGGCGGCGGAAACGAGGGAGGTGCTGTGGCAGCGGAAGCTGATGGCCGACCCGGGCGAGCTGTCCCCTCCCGTGCGGATGGCAGAGGACAGCCAGGATTGGCTCGCTGTCATCTCCAACCCTCAGACGACGGGGAGTGCCAAACACATTGACATTGCGCACCACATGGTGCGTGAGCAGACCGCCAAGGGTGAAGTCGCGCTTCACTACAACCCCGGCGCGGAGATGGTAGCGAATGGCCTCACCAAGGCTCTGGCGGGGCCAGCCTTCATCGCCTTCCACGACGGCATCGACGTACGCGCGGGAGCACCGGAGGGGGGCGTGCACATGACGCGCCCCCGACCAACGGCGCGCAGCAGGACTCACCTTGCAGCTGAACAGCAGGTGGGTCATGCCAAGGTCTGGAAACCGACGATGCGGGAATGCTGCGACGCGCGACGGATCAGCCATGCAGGTCACGGCCGTGGGTGAGTGTCGGGCGCGGCCAGACGGCCGCGGCCAACGATGGCACGTGCCGGCCGTCTGAGCGCCCATAGTCAGCGATAGTGCGAGTGACGAGATTGCGTGGCAGGACTTGGACCAGAGGGACTGGAGGAGAATGTGACGTGTGTCAGAGAGGGTCGGCGAATGGTGACTGGTGACTTCCGAGTGGCCCGCGGGTCCGCGCGAGAGGGGAGATATGCGGTGGCTGTGGCGCCGCCACGGCCACCCATCGTACAGCCAAACGGGCACGACCTGACAATTTCAAGCTCTGGACCGTGTTTCTCGGAGGGGGGTGCCTTGCAGCATGCAATCTGGCAGATCGCTTCTTTGCTGAGAATCAACAGGGGGACAAGTCGAGTACTTTGCAGATGATCACAAGCGGATTCATGGCGATTGTACCATCGCATAAGTCGAACTGCACTCCAATCTTCGACGACATCCCTAACTCAACGCCTGAGCTACAACGATCGGGCTGAGTATTGGGACTTGACGTTATGACTTGAATCAAATGCACACCGATGGCCGAAATTGACTCCAGCCATCTCACTGAAATGGGTGAGTGCTCTGCGCGCGAGAGGGGGCGAGGCGGGCGGCCGACAGGATCCCGCGCGGCGGTCGCAATATCCCTCCGCGCGGCGGCGCCGCAAGCGGTCTGCCGCCACGCGCGCCGGCGCAACCCACGCGTCGGGTGCGGGAGAGACCCCACCGCCGGCGGCCGCGCGGCTGCCGCCACCCCAGCCGCTGCTACCGGCGCCGCTGGACTGGCGACGGCGACGCCGCCAGGGCCGCCGCCGCCGCCCAACGTCTTGGCTGCGGACGGGGGCTCGGCGTCCTCCGACGGGCTGGTGATGGTGACCGTTGCCGCCGCAAAGGCCACTGCCGCCCTGTTTGGCCCCCTCCAAGCGCACCTGTGTGCTATGAAGTGGTCTGGCACGGCCACCTCATGCGCGTAGGGCGGCAGCGGCCGCGGCGAGTGTTCCGTTAGGGCGCCTTAGCCGCGGAACCCGTCGGCGCGCCCACGCGGGGTGGCTGCTGCCGGTGGCAGCGGTGAGTGTGAGGCGGATGACTCCATTGAGCGCGGCGGCGGCTAAGCCGACACGGCAGAAAAGGAGAAGTTTCTCAACTCGCTGCTCCAGCATCCGCCGTCGCCGGAAAGCTCGGACGTGTCGACGGTGGCGGCGACAGCGACGGCGGCGGCGGAGGCGACTGTGGAGGCGGACGATTCAGGGACGGCGCGTGCGGATGATGTGCACGGCACAGGCACAGCGGAGGCCGACCTTGAGCGCCGCGGGCGACGGCTTTCCTGCGCGGACTGGTCGACCGCGCCAACGGTCGGGTCCCCCCCACCGATCACCGACTTTTCTGACGCGGTGGTCGCACCCGCGGGCGCCCCGCACGTCGCTACCGCCGCGGCGCCGACCGCCGCCGCTGCTTCCAGCCGCGCCGTCGCAGGCGACGAGTGGACTGGGAGCTGTTCTTTTAACACCCTAGTGCCGACACACCCCGCCGGCTCCCGTGGCGCCGCGCCTCCCGCTGAAGAGGGCACCCCCGGCACGGGGGACACGGGCGGGTCAGCTGCGTCGTCCGCTGCAGCCTCTGCCGCTGTCGCCGCCCACGGACACTGCGACAGTCCCGATGATGATGGAGGCGAGGCGGCGGAAGCAGACACGGCGGCAGCCGCGGCCGCCTCCGCCGACGATACCATCGCGTCACGGTCATCACCGCCGCCTTTGCCGATGCCGCTGTCGTCCGCCAGAACAGGTGCTGGCGGTTGTGATGTCGGCCGCGGCGGCGGCGGCCGCGGCGGCGGCAGCGTCAGCGGCGGTGGCAGCGTCGCGGCCGCGGCCACCCGCCTGTCGACGGCACGCGAAGCCGAGCTCAACATGGACATCGCGGGCTTGCACGCGGAAG
>Ga0114955_1001597_pt1 | contig 10390 bp, 13 predicted proteins | sample Porto_5metaG_FD_87302 | JGI IMG/M metagenome (GOLD analysis project Ga0114955, IMG submission 87302) | Marine algal microbial communities from Porto, Portugal - Porto_5 metaG | ecosystem: Host-associated > Algae > Red algae > Unclassified | place: Portugal: Porto | collected 2015-02-02 | reverse complement strand
GGGCGAGGGGGGGCCGCTGGGCGGGCAGCAGGCATCCGTTTTCTGCCCGCGCCCCCTGCAGTGGGGCCGATGTGTGAGCTCAGAGCGGTGTTTCGGTGGACGCCGTACGGAACGGGGGAGTGGCGGGAATGCGCTTGTCGCGCGCCAAAAAAAGTGCCACAGGTCGAGTTTCTCTCCTTTTGGGATGCACCGAAGTTCTCCCATGCGTAAACAGACCGCGCTGAGTTCGTTTCTGGCGTCAGAAAAGACGCTAGACGCTGGGAAGCACTCGAAAACGCGTGCCGAAAAAGAGGATCAAATGATCCTAAAAGGATCAAATGATGCTGTTGGTAGAATAGACACTAGCGTCGAGATCATGCCCGATGGAGATACGTACCCGTGCGGCATCAGATGGCCAGGTCGCGTGGCAGCAGGTGGCCCGGTTTGGTTGGCGGCCCGAGCATGGCTGGCAGCGGCGGTTTTGATCGGCTCGACGGAAAAACGAGTGTGCGTGGACAGCTGAGTGTTTTTCCCGCCATCGCGTCCGATCTGCACCCGTGCGTCGAAGGAAGCGTGAGGCTTTGCCACGGAAGTTTTGGGTGTCGCTACGTGGGCTCTTGGTGTGGCCATAGGCTCCCGTGCCTACAGTTGCGCTGCAAGCACAGCAAGGAATGCCAATCTCACATGCCTTCACATGATTCACTATCTCTCGGGTCCATTACGCATCTCTGTCAGGGTCGCCATCGGCGCTGCTCGCGGACAGCTGAAAGATCGCATACCCAGGCAGACTGGCCCAAACTCGAGAGCCAATGTGTCGGGTGGAGGCTTCCCAATCCTTCCTGATAGGGGCTCATGTGGTAGTATGCCACCTACCCTGGTCACCTGTCCAGATCTGGCTCGACTAGACCCCCAGAACGCAGCGGACCACGCGGGCTCAGGGTCTCTTACCAAGCAAACTCATCAGGAGAGTTAGGCGGCGGACCCGTATTTAAGTGGCCGAGTAAACCGATTAACACGCAACTAGCTGGAATTCCGAGATTCTGAAGTGTATACGTGAATCGGGTAACCGTTTCATCTTCCTAACCCCCCTAGGTTTTCATTCTGCACTATTACTGTTTGGATTGATGCCTTGCTTTTGTGCTGGGCTTCGAATGCGCGGGGGCGATACGTGGTTACTACCTTCCACTCCCCGTGGCAGTGGGTGGCTCTGGTGGGTCGGGGTGCGTGTGTGTGCTGGGACCCCTTTCTGCGTGTTCTGGATGGGGTCCCCGAGGGTATATATGGGAGGAGGTCTGCGGAGTTGGCCCCGACCCCTTTCGGCCACCAAGTAGATAATATTCAGCTCCAACAGCGCTGTGTCGTGTGCGTCCGCGGTTTTCCCGGCCACACCCCTTATGTGTTGGCGGTCTCGGTGTTTCTTCCAGGGGCCTAACTCGGGACGACCGGGAACACAGTACGCTCGCCCCCCTTCCTGGGAGTGGGCGTGCTCTGCTGCCACAGCTCAGACGATCGCCGTGTAAGCTGAGGCAGAACATGCAATCTGCATTGCGGGGCGCCCAGTTTGTGGCCCACGAGGCGAGCACTCTCACTCTTGAAATCGGACAGCACCCTCTGAGAAGCCTCTCCACGGCGTGCCGCTTGTTCCCGGGCCTGAACATAGATTTCCCAGCCTCGTCTCGCCCAGTCTCATCGGGCCTGCACGTCTCGTCTCGGGTCTGCGCGTCACACCCCCTCTCCACTGCGCCCTTTCTGGGTCGCACCCCCCGTCCGCAAGGCCCAATTTGAGGCCCAACCTCTATCTGTCGCGCTCTGGCCTAGGGGTCGAAAGCCTCGTGCATGCACCCTGCATGCAGGGCACCATTTTCGCCCGGCTGATCGCAAGGCGCCGTTAGCGCCCTGCCGTTGGCCACCGCTTGAGATACGCCATCAGCGCTCTGCCTCCTGCAGGGGGGGGTCAGCGACCTGAGGCTTGTGTAGGCGTGGACGCGGCCTTGTGCTTTCCACAAGTGCGCTGGGTCGGGATCGTGCTCTTATTTCACGGCATCACGCCCCACGTCGTCTGGGTCAACCCCTCGGCCTACCCCGCGGCCTACCCCTCTTCCGACACTGCCTCCTCCGCACCGCCAACCCTACCACACAACGCAAACGCAATGTTCCCTCCCCGTTCTCCTCTAATCCCAATTCTGTACCCCCGACGCGCTGCTCTGCTGCCATTTTCCCCGTCTGCCGCCTGCGAGCGGCGGCCGTTTTTCTTGACCGCGGTCACTTCCAGGCCGTCGCCGGCCTCACGTTCCATAGAGTCTACACTGCGAGTGGTGGCGCCCTAGCCACCTACCTGACGCTGTGGCTGTGGTTTTACGGAACGGCGGAGCCACCAATTACCTACGGCTCTCTTCTAACTCAACCCGAGCCGGCCACATGGCCACCCCGCCTTTTCCTTTCCGAAGTGACGCCAAGCCCGACGCCGCCACGCGTAGCCCCTCCGGCGTCGGTGCCAACGCCTCGTGACGCACCAGGGGCGCCGTGCCCACACCCCTCATCTCCCATGCCGGTCTGCTCTGACACTGGCGGCGCCGGTGCTTCCTCGCCGCCAACTCCTGAGTCGGGATCTGCTGATGCCGTGCTGATGCTGGAGGTGGCTGACACTACCCCCGGGGCGGATGAGATGCAGACGACTCGCACTCGTATCCGAGGTTACTCCCCGGCGTACACTCCCCGCGCGCGGTATGGGCCCCAGGCCCCCACTATCTTCAAGACGCAGCTTCAGCGGGGGCTGTGGAGCATCTGCACCCATTTTATGCGGTCGCAGTGGATGCGTGTCAACGCTGCAATGTGCCAGCAACGTTTTAAGTACCCGTGGGCTGTCCGTCCCGCCACGCAGCCGCGCTGGAGCTGGACGTGGATCTCGCAGGCGGACTGTGGCTTCAGTAGCCGAACGGAGAAGCGGCGTGCGCACCTCCGCATGTGCTTTGTGTGTCGGTGCGCTGCTTTTGTTGGAAGCTAGCACGTGACGTGCCCGCCGTGGTGCCCCTGCCATTGGACATCCCCGACGGAGATCAGGATTCCCCTTGACGAGAGGAGCCGTGAGCAGAAAGTCAAATTGGAAGGCTACCCGCGCCCACTGGCCCAGCAGCGGGAGGCCGAGGTGCAGGCCGCACAACCCAAGCCGCCGCGGTGGGAGCACCATCTCGCGCTTCCAAACGCCGAGGGCCTGCGCGAGGAGTTCTAGGTCAACGTCAACATGCTCCAGCCGCCGGTCCGGTGGAAGCCCAAGGCCTTGGGCGGACTGCCTCTCCCTCGGGACCAGTGGCGGCCTTGGCCTAGATTGGTTCGGCCGCCGCTGTGACTGTGGCCTCGCCGCCCGTGTCTACGCCTACAACAAACCTAGAGAACAAGGGCGATCTCAAGCTTCTTTCTAATTTTCATCGTCTGGAAAACACATGGCCGATGCGAACGCGCAGCCCATGGCCGACTTCACCTGCAGCAATGGACCGCTGGATACTGTTGCAGAGGCAGCGCCGACGGACGAGATCGGGCCGGTTTTGGCGCCAGCCGCAAGGCCCGCGTCACCAAGGTCGGCGGCTGAATTGAAAACCCGACCCGGGCGAGACGAGCAGAGAACGACGGAGGGCGACGGGGAGCTCGTCGTGAATTCTTCCCGGCGAGTGGACGGGACGCTGCCCAGGACTAAGGAGGAGCGGCTGCATGCCGAAGTGACCAGGCTCCGTACCGAGGCCGCCGCATCTCCTGGCCTCTTGGAGGAGCGAGAGCATCAAACCCACACCCGGGCCAATTCCGGCCTAGGCCGCGACACGGGCGAGGTCTCATGGATCGAGGCCGGGCGCAATGAGCTCTCCAGCGTCTACAAGGAGGCAACATTCAATTCGGAGGTGGGTGTGGACCAGTCCCTGGAGACCTATGTTGAGGACGTGTCTGACCGCTTCCGCCACCGTATTCCGGAAGACGTGAACCAGTTCCAGCGGCGGCGCGCACGCTCAACACCTGCCATCATGCAGGAGCTTAGATACGGCATCTTCTCCGGCGTCAATCGGTTCAAGGAGTGCTACCTTACGGTGCTGAGGCTCAAAATGACGAGCCACCCAACACGGGAGCAGCTCATTGGCGCGGCCAAGGCCAAGTTCTATGGCCTGAAACCTTTAGATGGGCTCAACCCTTCTGTGTCTGACACGCCCACGTGCCCTCCACTGATCAACTGGCGCACCCTTAAGGATATTGACCGCTTTGGTGGTAGGGTGACGAATGTGGATCTGACGGGCACGCGGTCGCACATCATCCCGGAGACGCCGGGCGCTTCACAGGCTGAGGTGTCTGACTTAGATCCACTCTCGCCTGGCGACAATGAAGACGGTGCGGACGCTTACATTTCCACCGACTGTAACGACGATGGCGACGGGAGCGCCCCGCTGTCTTCCTCCTTTTCCCTTGGCAGGCAGAACGTTTTTCAAGGGCGTCGTACAGGCCGTAAGACCTTCGAGGCCGCAAAAATAGCTGAGTTTCACTTCGCGCGAGAGGTAGCCGCGAACACGGCTGCCCTGGAGTCGCTGGCCGAGTCGGCGGCGCAGCGCACTGCTTGTGTGGTTTTGTCAACTCCGACGGCGGTCAACTCGGAGTGCGGCCGCAGATGGTGCGCACTGGAGATGCGCCAGCGCCTGCTGCCGGACAAGGACAAGGACAAGGACGAGAAGCGCTGCAAAAAAAACGGCGGGGACTTTCAGGTTTCTGCTGAGGGACCGGCGCGTCGTGGCAGAGGTGGTCTAGTCCTCGGCGTCGGGCGCCGCCGTGGACGTGCTGAGCTCCAAGGTTATCCACATGGCAAGGAGGAGGAGTACGTTCAAGCTACAAACTCACGCGGTGCTGGCGCCTGCGGTCGGGCCTCTTGCATTGTTCGCGGCCGCGGACGCGGCCGTTGTGTTGCCCCTGGTCGCAACCAATTGAGTAAGCGGACGCGGACGGTGCGCTTTGCAGATGTTACTTCTTCTGTTTTCTCTTCCTCTTTGTCTTTGCATGCCTCCCCGCCTCCACCTACGTAAAGTCTTCATCGTTCCAAGCAGGTGCGCTCTTCTCCCCACGACGAAGAGGGAGACAATGAGATCTACAACATGGGGGACGATCACCACCAAGTGCCACCGCCGACTCCTGCTGGCTCCCAAGTGGAGCTGAACTCTGTTGAGGCGCCCGCTGACGCGGCCGCCGCGCTGGTGGCCGCCAGAGCTCTGACGCGTCGCAGCGCCGACGATGGGAGCACCAACGCCATGGACAATGACGGTTCTCTCTGATTGGCGCCGCCGAAGAGGACGGCCGCGCGTCGCGGCCGCATCAACAAACTGAGAGTAATAACTCTTGTGCCGCAGCAGTGTCCGCTGAATCCCTTGTGTCTTGTGCTCTTTCTACTTGCTTTGGTTTTTCTTGTGTGAATCGTTCTCCATTATTTTGTTCCACCAATTTTCATTGTGCGTGTTCTCTGGATGATGATGCTTTTCCTTCGATTGAAGCGCTGTACAGCAAATGGCCTGTCTCTTCTGGCCGACATCATTACAACAAGGCCGACAGAAGTATATTCTGAGAAGCATCGGTCGTGTCGAAAGTCCAGGCCCAGGCCAAGGGATGCTAAAATAGGCAAAGGCGGGCAGATGGAGGAAAAGAGAGGCATATGAGTGTGGTGAATGCGGCCACGAATGTGCGACATGTAATATAGAGTGGCTGAAGGGTAGGGGCTGGCTTCAGCGCCAAGCTCAAGCCCAAGAAAAGATGAAGGCCAGGCCCGGAAACGTTGGCATGTCGGCCATGCAAAGACCGCTGGAGCCCGGAGGAATCGGCATGGCCTGTACCCAAAGCCGAAGGCACACAAAGGCCGTCCGCATCTCTCATCCAGATTTCTTGACAAGTGTCTGGGGAGACTTGCATCGTTATTCACATTCGTGCTGCGACCAATGTACTGGAATGACGCTTGCATTGGGTCCAACGCACTGGGCTGACGCTGGCGTTGCGGCCAACGCACTGAGCTGACGCTGGCGTCGCGGCAGACGCACTGGGCGGACGGCTCAAGAACTAGCAACGGCTACCCTAGGCATAATCGCTCGCCACCCACATGAAAAGGGAGATCTATTGACTGCCTACCCACGCTCGGCGTCATCTTCTCGAGCAAGACGTGCGTGTCGAGGAAATAGAACCACTGCCAAGCTGAAAAAAAATGTTTGCTGTCAGCCGCGCGCTACATACGCCCCCGAAAAGCTGGCCAAAATCTAGAGTAGGGAAACTGCAGGCGGTCCCTGTCCGCAAAGATGCGCTCAGAGATCTCTTTGAGAACAGCAAAGTGAGCGTCGCGGTCCTTGGCCTCGCACTCGGCCCCGTTGGCGTACTACAGGGAGCTAGGGACCACGTCCTGGTCGGCGCCGGTCTCCACCGTACCATCTTGGGATTCCACGGGCTGCGGTTTCCCGCAGATACCCGGGCCCCTTGGTCCATCGTCAACTAAAAATGCCTGTTGATGCTCGATCTCAGCGCTGGCAGGAGCAGGACGCCCTTGATTGCTCCAACAGCCCGACATCAGATTGTCCGGTCCTTGGCGCTGCCCTTCAAGCTCAGCAACAGTTTTTCGCACCTTTGCAGCCGCGTTCCTACGCCATTTCGCCTAAAAAGGGCTCCGCGTACACTCAATGGCCATGTTGTGCAAGATGGCCACCGCCTTGCCGGTGTTAATAATCCGCAACGTCGTCGTGAAGCGTGCTGGTCGCAGATTGATGTTGAAGCGCGACGGCATGACGGAGGAAAATCGCTCAGCGTCTGTCCAGAAGGCTTGCTGTTTCCGGTTGTAGAGGCGCCGCTTCGGGGTGACAGGGTTGGGGTGGGGAATTGCAAATAGAGCATGCAGGGGATACCCTTGGTCGGCCGTGTAATAATGCAAACGACAGGTACGGCCGTTCAGTGTATATTTCATGTTCCGCGGCCGCCGTACACCCGCTTTCACGTCAAGAATCATTGGAGAACACGCCAGCGCGTTCATGTCGTTGTAGCTCCCAGACACCTTGCTAAAAATGCGCCAGATGTACATGTCCTCCTCGCAGATGCTCTCAACCACCACGGAACGCCCACCTTTGCGGTCATGAAACTTCCCGGCCAGCGCCGTGGGGCCCTTGAGCCACTGCCAGTGGGTGCAAACAATAGAACCCATGCAGCTCGGCATGCCACGGGCCGCGTTGCAGGTCAGGATGCGCTTGAGTTCGTCCTCGGTCGGGCGGCGCAGGTACGTTGCCTCTCATTTGTCGACAATGAAGTTAGTAAGGCCTCGGGTTGCTTCCGGGATTGTAGACGGAGAGAGGCGGCAGTACTCTTTGAAGCGGCCGTACGGCTCCCAATAGCCCAACACCGGCAACGCCGCCAGCAGCTTCTGGATGGGGTGCGACAGCAGCTGACCAGTCGCGTAAATCGAGCCTCTCCACCACAGTTAATTGCACACGGCCGTGTAGAGCCGCTTGAAACCTGATCGCGGCATACGAGTGCGCCTTTCAAGAACCCTCGCGCGGTAGACCGGTGGCTCCCCGCCGACCCCACAGTAGTCGCGCATGATAGAGTACGCGCCCAGGTCAAAGTAGCGGTCCCGGTTGGGACGTCGGCCAGGGAGAGAACCACCTAGCGGTCACATCTCCACGCTCTCACGCACGGTCAGCAGCGCCCTCCGGATGCGCGGGCCAGCCCGATACCCAAGCACCAAGGCCACGTACAAATCTTCATAGAATGAGCCATAGCCATACGCCCCAGCAGCGATGCGGGGCGGGCCCCGGCCCAGTGTGGGCCAGAAAAAGCAGAGGGGTCAGTAGACGGTGAGCAAGACGGTTTGAATGGATGAGGGGGCCATGACGACGGTGATTGGGGGTGGTCGCCAGGACGGCAGGTGCGGTGGGGAGAGAGTGCGTGCGAATGCCACCGTCCGCTGGGCTGTGGGTGACGAAATGGGGAGAGCAGTGGTGCGCGTTCCCCTCCCCCCCCTTCAAATCAGGCCCGTCAGAGCGGGTTTCAACCCGAAAACACCAGCCCGACCACCACTGACGGGGCCACCTCGCAGTGTAGCCCTTCAAATCAGGCCCGCGCTTGCAGGAACGGCCCGAGCATGCCAGCAGCTACCCTCGCTGCCCGTACGAGCCCTCACGGGGCCCCAGTCCAGTGTACATCTTGGGAAGAAGCGCTGCAAGGCTGGGAGCGAGCCACGTGGGTCATCGTGTGCGCTCGACTCGGGCCGCGACTCTCCTTCCACTCCTCGTCGGCCGTGACTCTTCCCACTCCCCGTCTTCTGAGTCTGGGCGCCCGCGAGGCGGTGTCGTTACATTGAAACACTTGGCTCACTCTCGAGGTCGAGCATTCGCCAGGTCCTTACGGCCGCTTCAGATGACCTGCAGGCCGTCCATCTTCTGCGCGTGTGCGACGGCTGCGTTTCCGACTCAATGAATCAGCTTCCGACGTCCCTTGCTTCTGGACAAAAAATGAGATGCGATCATCCTGGATCATTGGGCCTACATGTGGTGACCGCCACGGTTGTCCGAGTCCTTCAGCGCTTCGTGCCAGCACTGATATTGGCTCTAAATTGGTTTGGATCCATTCGAGGTATGGCCTCGACGTCCATATGGAGGCCCTCTATGGAGATCGGGGCCCCATCTTGCCGAAGGCCTCCGAACCCTGATTTTATTTTCGAATGGACTTTTCGTGGAATACTATCGATTTTACAAGTCGATACCCTCCGTTGATGGACGGATCCGCATAGAACGGATTGCGGTGTGTGGTGCTTTCTGCATACGCTGCCACGCTTGGCCACATTTGACACGTGGCTCCAATATTAGCGGAATGTGACATTGGTGCGTCTGCTCTTTCCGGAGGAGCAATACCGCGAGGGGCACGGATTGGGCAGTGGCGGCGCCAGCTGCGACGGCGGGGCGTCCGGGAAGAGAGACGGAGAGGGGTCGACGGGCCACTGCCGCGCCTTGCTGGCAGCAATCGGCATGCAAGCGTTTCTCTCACGCGAAGTGTCAGTCATAGAGTCTAAACCCGCTCTCAGGCCCAGTCTACACGGCGAGCGACGTGAACGTGATTCGGAACCAGTATGAACTGAAGTCCGCCAAAAAACAAGTGATGTGGCGCCGTCGTTCTTCGCGGCACGCACGAATACACTGTGCCAGAATTTTATGGTCAGATCTGGAAGATCGTGTCGTCGGTGACAACGACGCAGCGAGAGCCACGCGGCTGCACCGAGCAGGCGTTTCTCGAGAACTGACGGGTCTCCCATCCCTTGATCCAAGTGGTGCAGTCGTGAGGAGCCCTCTCGTCCAATCATTCCTGCGAAAGCCAAAAGACGCAAATGGCATACTCCTTTCCAAACACGTCCATGTGCGCGAGATATTAAAGTTTTTCTCGCGCACGTGAACGTGTTCGGCTTTAATGCGCCGAATGAGCCCGTTTCCGCTTGTAACTCTTTTGTGTGCGGGATCGCACGGTCGGCCGGATTGGGTCTAAAAGTATTGGCGTGATTGGGGTGTGATTGGAACGAAGCGATCCCATTGCATGGCACGTGTCTGAGCACGCCGTGCACGCGCCGTGTAGACCGGGCCTCAGATGCCGCCTCTCTCTGTACTTTGTAGCATCAGAAAAAGATCTTAAAAAACAAGTACGTAGTGGAGGCCGCATCCTGTGGCACACAATCCCGCTGCATTCCAGAAAGGTACCCAGTACGGTAGGCAGCACACCCTTGGTCTCGAGATGAATCCTATAGTAGCTGGACCAATCATTCGCGAACGTGCCAGTACGCAATGCTGGATAGAACCGCGGTCAAGACTCGCGGCCCAGACTGCCAGGAAACACGCACGCGTGTTTGGGTTCCTGTCAGCGGCTGTGTGTCCATCGGTCGATGCACTTCGATGAAGACTCCGATGGGGCCAAAAACGCCCATCGAATGTCGGTTTCGATGGTCGATGCAGCTCGATGCATCGTCGCTAAACCGTAAGACTCTACTGGGGGTGCACAGGGGTGTGCTGCGCGTGCTGGGCGTGCTGAAGAGTACGCTGTGGCCCGAAAATCGTACTCTCGATCTAGAATTGCTGCTGGCCCAGACGGCGTCATGCTCGCCACCAGGGAACGCGGGCTACAAGTGGAGCCCGCATCAATCCACAACTCTGGCGAGTAAACTGTATGATGTAGCCCCTCAGAATTCAGGCTACAAGTCAATCGGTTTGCCCGAGAATTGCAGCTCCTGGGACTATTCAATGCCTGCGAGCGACGCCTGGTCATGGATCAACTCCAGAGGTTATCGTGGGACTGTGGAAGGGTTCACTGCTCGGTACGCACGTCGCCCCCATTGATCCTGAGTGATCCTGATGTCAGAGGCCGGTCAGTTCTCGCGACGCTC
>Ga0114955_1001594_pt1 | contig 10398 bp, 18 predicted proteins | sample Porto_5metaG_FD_87302 | JGI IMG/M metagenome (GOLD analysis project Ga0114955, IMG submission 87302) | Marine algal microbial communities from Porto, Portugal - Porto_5 metaG | ecosystem: Host-associated > Algae > Red algae > Unclassified | place: Portugal: Porto | collected 2015-02-02 | reverse complement strand
GGGCCGGGGAGAAGACCGAGGGAGCCCCCCCCCCCCCCCCCCCCCTCGAATGGTCTGAAAAGGCGATTTTCTGCTCGGCGATCGATCGCATCTGGCACAAATCGGGTGCGATCGTAAACTTTTGTCCCCCCCCTGTACTTCACTTCTCACTATTGCTCCTATGAATTCAGGGAGTGAACAGGGTCACAAGATTTTGGCAGGTGGAGCTGAGAAATTGTACGCGAAGAAGAGAGCCTTCGGTCATTTGTGCATGTCAAATCAAGCGACACTGGGATGAAAAAATGTAGTTTTTGCGATCCTTCCCAAAATGGCGGTCGCAAAGAGAAGGGAGGCAGAGCTGACGACAGGGCGTAGAAATGAAGTTGGATTGGCTGTTCGACAAGCCATGATCGAACTATTGGCTGAGAGTTGCCGCCAGAATTTTGCAAGACAATCACCGTGTTTTGCAGGAGTCACGCAGAGTCATTGCAACCCGTCATGAGAATTCTTGAGGTTCTTGGGCCGCTTGCTTGCTCCTGAAGCGGGAATGGAAAAGGTTCTGGGCCAGACCTGTGATTTCTCATGAGATCAACAATTTAATTCACAATTCGCGAGGTCCTGAGATGCGTTTCCAGTGCGCAGAGCCGCATGGGGAGACTCTGTAAGGAACTCAAATGATTTCTATCCTTCCTATCTGTCCACGTACGCTGTTGAATGATTGCGACCACTCGGCAACCGCCATGTTTTGGATGTCACCAATAACATGGACATAAACAGCTGCTTTCTGCTGCCTTCAGATATGTTTGGAGACGTCCTCCACAGTTTGCGGTGCCACCACACTACACGGCGTCGTCGGACACATACAGTGGACGCCACGCTCGCGCTCTCTTCCTTTTTTGACAGCGATGTGGCGCCACCGCGCTTGCCGGCGACCCTGGGAGCTCTCGAAGACACCTCCGCGATAGTTTCTCTTCGGCGTAGAGCTCCCCGGTCGCCGATGCATGATACAAGTCTTTCCCTCTTTTTCCCGCCGAGATGGCCGCACAGCTGAGATCCTCTAATTTTCATTGTCTGTTAGCAGAAAACAACGGCGCCGGCGCGTCCCCGATCCGCCGCCACCGCTGAAAGATCTGTCAGGAAGATTGGAGTCGGCCCGATTCTGTAAATGAAGAGGACCGGGCATCAGGCGGATCACACTGAGAGCGGTCAGTCGGCTGATGCGAGCACACCCCCACGGTGGGAAGTGAACTCCAGCATCCCTATTGGCTGGGAAGTGGCGCCTTCCCAGGGTACCCACTCTTGACATACTTCCTTGTAACGCCCGTTCCCGGAAACTGAAGTATACACTAGTTAGGCAAGTCAATGGACCTACTTGATGCAGGAAGTGGCTTTTTCGAGAAAGGCAATATGATGGGGAAATGTTAACGTGCCACGTTCGCAGCGGTGCTCGCGGCCGTGGCGGGCTGTAGAGGACATGTTAGAGTCGTTTCTGGTTCGAGAGGAACTCCCGCCACTGGATGTTTCTTGTAGTTCGAATTTTGCGCGTGTGGCTGGTACCACGCCGCAGAGCTCAACAATGCATATTCTCTTGCTGTCACAGAGCGGGAAGAAACGCTGGCGCTCATTTTCAAGTAGTACGCTCAGAGATTGCGCACGGTTTGGCGTCCACTCTTTCAGTTGGCGCCACGAAAGCAGTCTTGAGCGACCGACGCGCATCGTCGACCGCCGTCGAGGTCACTACTGCGCTGCTGTCCCCTACTCTCTGGGACTTTATAGTGCGCCTTTGGCCGCATTGCTTGCAGCGACAGACCATGGACCCGGCGCTTCTGCTACATGCCGCCAACGATGCCGCGGGTGGCCCACAGCACGCGGCTGATGCGGAAACGGACGATGAAGGTATCGAAGTGGTGGACGTTGGCCCGGGTGCTATCCATTTCGCTCGTATGCAGCCCTCAGGCGTCCACGAGTTGGGCGCACTTGTGTTTGAGGTCGAGAGTGCCGCGAGGCGCGACGGGCTTCGTCCAAAAACGCTGCGTCTAGTGCGCTAGGCTCGCACACTTGGAGAGCCTTCGAGAGTGCCACCGTCCGCTTCATTCGCTTTCTTGTCCTCGCGTACGGTGTGGTCGACGGCGCCGGGGGCGGGGACCTGGCGGCGCAGGGCGAGCTCATGGCTGTGACGCTTTACGATGCGCTTCCATTCCGCCTTCATCGCTTCTTGGCTTTGTTGCGCGAGGGAGGGCGCAAGCGCATTGTCGGTGGACGGAGCGTTCCTTTGTCGATGGTGTCCGGGCGCAACATTGCCTCTTCGTTGGGCTACTTTTTTGCGTTCTCCACCCGTGATTTTGCTGGAAAGACTGGATATGTGGCGGGATGTGGTGACCGTGACGAGCCGTACAAATCGGTGCCGTTGGCCAACCGCATGCCCGCTCCGGTTGCCAACGGCGAAGCGCATTGCGGATGCCCGCTCAAAGCCCAGGTCTTCGCTGGATGGCTACAAGGCTCCAAGAAGCAGGCGAACCAATTGGGAGAGGCGTCGTCTCAGACCCCTCCTGTCACGGCGGACAACATGGCGGTGGCTTGCGACCTGGGAACAGACGGTGTCGACATTGAAGATCTCGACGAGCCGCTCACCGCGCTGCAGGATGAGCGGCTGACGGTCTATCTCATCATGGTTTTCAGCTTCTACACTATGTCGTGGCCTGAGAACCTGTTGGGTCTCACGGCGCGCGATGTCTTGTTCCCCCCGGTCGTCGACGAAAACGCGGCTCTTTGCCTTCGACATGAAAGCCTCGGATCCCTTTTTTGCGGTGCCCGCTGCCGGTGATTACGGGGGAGTGGGGGCGATGAGCAACATCCCAGTGACGCAGGCGTGGTGGCAGCGGCGGCTCGAGGCTTTTGTTTTGGTGTTTGACCCATTGTTGAGCGCGCGTGGCGTGGGCGGTCTCTACGGCTTTAGCCGTGGGGCCACGCAATTTTGGTTGAGTACCACGGGGAGCGTGGAGATGGTCATGCGGATGGGAGTATCGAAGCCCAACTCCACGCGCTTCCTCTTTTACGTCCTCAACTCCCGCTGCAGGGGGACGTTTCGAGCCCGCATCGTATCCTACTACCGAGAGGACCTTCAAGACCTGGCTGAGCGTCTTGAGGAGCTGGTGGTGGGGTTCATGAAGTGGCTTAAGGCACGCGTGATTGACTTGTACGAGGAGGGGCAGGGCAACGTTTTTGCGGGGGGTTTTGCAATTGAGGTGGCTGCCAAGGTAATGACCATGGTAGATGTGCTCCTGCGCACGCAGGCCGGAATGATTGAGGCGGGTGTGGCATAGCTGCTGCCTTCTATGTGACTTGGTACCCATATTTCTTCTCACCGCTTGAGGTCTGCTCACCGTACAGCGACAATAGAGGTCCTCAAGAAGTAGTGGAAATACCCATGCGAGAGAGAGATATCTTGTACATGGTCTTCGCTCGCAAGCCTTTGCCTTGAGCACATACACGCGGCGCCTTCCGCCACATCGCGCCGTTCACGTTCACGCTGACGGCCACGCGGGGGCGCGGCGGCAGCCACCGCGGAGGTCCTACGAAGGAAGCACTTATTGGAGGGACCTAGCCGGCGGCGCCCCTCACCGCCACCACGGAGGCGGCGCGCGTGGCAGTAGCGGGGTTGCGCGTCGTCGCCGCGCGGCGTTAGTGTTGGACTGTCATGGCCGGCGACGGCTGGGGTTGGCTCCTGCGCCCTTTCAACCGAAATTTCCGGCTGTGAGAGTGCACTTCCAGTGCCACAGCCGCACCAGCGGTATGGCCGGACAGACGCAGCATCGTTTCGCGCGCGATACCCGCACCCAACGCCCCCCCCCCGACGGCGGTTCCGCCCGCGGGCAGCGAGCATCGGGCTCCCACGCTCGCCGCGCCAGCGCTGCATCGGTGCTGCCTCGTGTCTGTCGACCTGACTGTTCTGGGTTAGTGTTGTAAGGCTGGGCGGCTGTCGCGACGTCCTGGGCCCTGGGACCGCACCAGGTCGACGCGGGAGGCGGGCCTGCAGCGAAGCTTTGCTGCCCGCGGCCGCGGGCGTCCTCCGGCGCGTCGCCGCGGATACACCTGCCTCCCGCACCCACCTATTTGAATCCCATTAAATTGTGGCTACATCGCGCTGGCGGTGCCAGGTGCGCTGCACGGCCGCGGCGGCCGCCACAGGCTGCCTCCACCCCCCTGCGGCTGAGCCGGACGGCGTCGTATCAGCCGGCTGCCAGCCCGGGAGGACGGTGAGGCAGCAAAAAACACCAACGCAACGGTGTCAGCGCCCGCCACACGAAAGTCCAGCCGCCCGCCAGCACTTAATGCCGCCTCCGCCGCAGCGTCCTCGTGTGACCTCGGTCCGGGACGTCCCGGCGCCCGTAAGCGCACGTGCCGGACGTCGACGCAGCTCATGGAGCCGCGGAGCGCCGTTAACCGCAAAGCGGCGCCGCCAGTCGGCGGGACGGCGGTGGCGGGGCGCCCCAGCCTCCGGCCGCCTCCGGGTCCGCCCCTGATGCTGCTGCTGTGCCGTTGGCCGTCATGTCAGCGCCGCATTGTCGCGGACCGCCCGCCAAGCGCATGCCGTGCGTGTTGAGGTCGTAGCGATGGACGCACGACTGCTTGTAGCATCTAACGGCGGCCAGGACCGGCGTCATCTGAGGGCCGTCCTCATGTACAGGAGCCTCACAAGTCAGAAGCAGTCGGAAGAATGGCTGGGAAGTGTCCGACTTTGAAAAAAGGCACGCTATTGGACGGAGCAACTGGCTGACATTCTTACTTTGTCGATGGGCTTGGGATTCGTCCCCTCCTCGAAGCGCACGTGCAGCAGCAGTAGTTTCTTTTTCCCTTTCCCCTGGTTGACAACATGACGCGGGGCGGCCGACGGTCGAACACGAGCACGCTTTCCCCCGAGGAGCGGGCTGCGCTGAAAAAGGAACGGAATACGGTTTCTAGGCGCGCGTCTCGCGCTCGCTAGGCGGCGACCACGCAGGTACGTCGGCTGGCTCTCGCCGGCATCTTGGGTCCCCTGATGGGCGCTACGTGCCCGCCCCCTCGCCCCCCGGCCTCTACTTCGAGCCTCTCCACCGGATCCCGACCCCATCCCATTCATGCTGCTGAAGACCCCTCTCTTCGCTGCGGTGACGACTACGTCGATACCTTTGGCAATGACCGCGAGTAGCTCCGATGGATCTGCGGGAGGAAAGGGCTATCACAGCAATGTTAAACTCTGTTCTGTGAGCTGCGGTGAGCTGCCGTGACTTTCTGTGAGCGCTTCTCGGATCGGATGATTCTTTGGCGAGGCGCCCTAGCTCCACGATGGGGGGCGGCTTGAAGGCACCCCCGGACACAGTATCTGATTGCGTCCATCCACTGACACTGTCTAGTTTACTGGATTGAACATCTGCGTTTCGGTACGTGCCTACAGCTGTCCCCCATCGTGTTTAAGTCATTGAGCGTCAGGTATACTTCCACGCCGCGATTCCGGATCGCGACGGAGTAGTGCATCAAATGCAATTCGTTTTTTTTTCGGAGCGAGCAGAGGCCGCTCGTCGCAGAAGTGCACGCCTTGCCGAATCGACTCCCATCCCAGGTTGGTACCGTGATAGGGAACAAGCCTGGTACCCCCGCTGGGCGCAGGAATCGCACCGCCCGTGGCCTCAGGCCTGGTGCCGCGACCGGTACGGACTGTGAAGCTCATGTCACGCTCTCTAAGGTGTCTCCTTTACGCGACACAGCTGGCCATTGACGAAAGCATGATAAGTATACGCTATGATTGACTATGGGTTCTAGACGCCCATTCCATCAGTACGCCCTTGTCACTGAATCACTGTCAGAAGTTAAAATTTCCGATCGGAAATTGACATTCCCTTGAGAGCACCAAGCAACAGAAGACGTTTTTACTCCTTCTACTTCTCCCCGCCGTCACTCGCACCCACGTCACCATCGACACCCAAAACTTTCATACCACACGCAGACACATGCCCTCGAAGAAGATCATTCGAAGCAGCGTCTTTGCAGATAGTTGGGCGCACCCAATAGGCCGCACCAGGGCAGCTTTCCCACAGAGGACCTCTACAACGCGTCTTTTTTCCGCACGCCTCGCAGCTGCTGTTATATTTGACCTCGTCTCTGCGGACACGGACTGTCTTGTAGTAAAATCCTCAATTCTCCTCTTCTGAGTCCTTCTTGTGGCGGTCTGCGGCACGGGTGGCCGCCGGGGCTGGGTTTTTGGCGTTTCGAGCTAGAAGGTCCAACGTGGAGTGAAGATCATGGCGCTTCACCGTCGCCTTTCCCCCAGACATATTCTCTTTGACTACGGACGCATGCAGGGCGGGTGACTCAATGACTGTCATATCCTCCCCCGTGGCCTTTTCGTTTAAAGTCGTGCGGGGAGTTTCCAAGAAGACCGACTCGCGGAAGCTCCGCATCACAATGACCGGGTCGAATGGGCCGAACGTGCACCAGCGAAAGACGCCGCGGATACTCTTCTGGGTGAATTACAGCCATTCGGCCGTGCACGCGGCGGCCAGCAGCGAGTCACGCGCGGATGCCCCTTGTACGCGAAGCGTCAAGAACAGACTGCTCTCTCCGACCGACCGCCCAAGTCCTCAAGCACGCGAAGGGCGCCTCGTACAATGCCTCGAAGTTAGAGGAGGTTGGGGCGGGAAAGAACGGGAACACACCCTTCTTGAGCGCAGACTCAATCGGCGCAATCGCCTTGTGGGCGCCCAGCTGGTCTCCAAAGAGGAGCACCTCGCGGAAAGAGTAGCTTACACCTCACTCTCGAGCGAGCTAGACGACCAAAACACGGAAGGTAGCCGCGTTCAGGCAGCCCGTGACGGTCAAGAACTGACCGTCGCCACGACCGCTGGATGGCCGGCGGGGCCTCCTTCACGGCGAACGCGACTTCACCATTGGCAGCCTCGCTGAACCGCCCTTTCCAGGCGTACACGCTGAAGAAAACAGCTCGGTTGGCGGAAATGAACGTCAGCAGGGAGGCCACCGTGTTAGAGCGCGTGAAGCTGATGATTGACCGGTCCTTGTTTCGATTCTGGACACGCTCCGTCGTCATAGTTACACCTCACATCACGACCCGTGTCTCCGCCTAGTTGGTAACGGCTTCAGCTTGGAGAGAGTGTGAATCGAGGATATAGCGACAACTGCTCGCAGAAGCCTCGCACCTTCTCATGCACTTGGGGACCCGCCTGCTGCTCCGAAAGAGTCTTACACGCTCGCATACTCAACTGGTTCCAGTGGCTTGTCACACACCGCCCCACGAACTGGGTCGATTCTTCCTTACCACAGCGGTTCTTGACAACCTCAGCAATTCCGCGACCGAGAAGGGGACGCTATCCACCGAGAATGTTTGCATCTCTCCGAGGAGAGCCTCTTCCGGCACCCAGGTCAACAGGAGATTGCCGTGTTGTCGGACGGCGCCGTCTCTTTTACGATAGGAAGCCTTGTACAGGGCGGCTTCAGACAGGCCAACCGCAGCAGCCACAGCACCAATATCCAACTTGAGGGAGGCGCTGGTGGCGAAGGCCACACCGAGCAGAGGGACAGCGTCAATGGCCTTCATGGTTGGGAGGGGTGACGAGTGATGTAGAGAGAAAGCGCGTACTTTCCGTGTACTAAGACATCCTCCGTTTGTCAAATTCTGATCAGATTTGTCAATGTTTGACAGTGACTCTTCAACTCGAGAAGCAGGCTCGCGCGTAAAAAACGCGTGCTGACGACATTTTCGCTCCATGCAGGCACCCAGTCGAAGATCGATAGCGTTTCCACGTAGCGATGCATGCCCTCATACGGCAGAAATACATGCATCCCTCGGAGGTCATCATGTAGGCCATATCCGGTCGCAGGGTCGTGCCGAGACGTCACATTCTTCAGGTAGGCAATAGAAAGCAGCCCAGATGCTCCGCGACACACCGAGAAGTGTCGCACCAACCCGTATGTCACGATGGAAAACTTTTCAATGGTCCGATCTCTACGGAGTCGCCGGTCTGTTGACAGGACCTGCATCATAGTCGTACGGGGCTTGATGCATCCCGGAAGCACAACGGAGTCTCACGCGCTGCTAACCACCCCGTCGTCGAGACGGAGAAAGTAGCAATTGCGCAGCGTCAGGTTCGCCTCTTCCAACCCACGTCTTTCATCTTGAGCGCCTAGAGCTCAAATGCGCGCACGGCCAGCAACAGGTCAACCGCTTGGAGAAAGGTGGCATCCAAATGATCAATAGTGGGTATTGGCAGTTCCAAGTGCGTGGCGGCGTTGATAGCCGAGCTGTTTACCCCCTCTTCCGCTGCCCACTCGGCGGGACACTCGAAATAAACAAAGCCATCCAGCAGCTCCGCGCGGTACCGCTGCTCAATTGCATCCACGACGACGCCATGCGACAGGGAGCGACTTGAAATCAGCCGCGGAAGCGCTTCAAGGAAGCATTCCAGGCTAAAACTTCCAGAAGCACCACAGGGGCCCGCACTACTTGATGTTGTGCACCACGTCCAGCAGCGGGGAAGAAACAAGCGGGAAGAGCCGCAAGCGCTGCGGCCGCCCGCCGTAGATGCCCTCGAAGAAGTCGACCCACATGTTGACGAGCTGCACGTCCGATGTTTCCAGCTCTCTAATTGACACGGGGCTTGGGCGGGAGAGGAGCTGTGCGGCCCTGCCGAGGCACATGAAAATTTCGTGTAAGGTATCGGTCACTCGGCCGAACAGAACCACCTCGCTGGAGCATAGCAATGAGAAGAGAAAAGAAAACAGCCTCGAAGGATTTGTGGTGCTTGTGGATGTTCCGAAGTTGAAGAGCCTGCCTGGATGGCACCGTACCGTCCGAAGCTTCTTTTTAATTTCCAGTGTCCTTGAGCACCCACTCAGACGCTATGTAGTCGCAATGTCGTCGTCGAGAACGCCCTTCACTGCCTGCCGCGCCTCACAAATGAAGTCCCACATATTGGGTAGAAAGTGGAAAAGGAACAGGTGCATCGGATCATAGGGTGCAGCAGACTTTGGAAAGAGCAGCCGCAGGTATCCATCTCCGAGTAGGTCGCCCGGGTCTCTGGACTCGGGCACAGCATCGGGGACGACCTTCAGACTCTGGAGTTCCGCACTTGACGAGCCACATGAGTGGCTGGCCGCCCGTCCGCGGGCATGAACTCAACCGATGCCTCAGTGATGCTCTCTCGACTGCCGGTGGACAGCTGAGTAGAAGAGACTGAGAACAGGACGGAGCAGGTGCCTGGGTCTGTGGGAGGGAAGTCGTACGGGCGGTCAGATACGAAGCCGTAGAGAAATTGGAGACGTCCCGGGGTGCGGCCTCTATGGCCAGTCGTGTGTGTGACCTTTTCGACCGTAGTCACATCCAGCGTGATGATAATGACGACGGCCTTGAGCGTTAACGCCCCCTCCTCCTCAAAAATGTCGACGCCGTCGACGCCATCGGCCAGGTAGTTCAGCTCGGCAAGTAGCGGCTCCAGGACCAGATAAACCTTGACCAGCTCGTTTGATCCCCGCTTCACGAAGACTAAGCGCAGGCACGCAACCTTGTAGCGCATGTCCGCCGGCAGGATCTGGACCGCGATAACGGCAGGCTTTCCCTTGCATCCCGTCTGCCGCCACGCGTCGAAGCCGTCCAGGGCCATGCTTAGGATGAGGTTGATGACACAGATATTGCTGAGGACGGTGCCGTCGGCTGACAAGGCCCGATGTGTCGTGGGCCTGTACCAATCCACCTCCTCGGAGAGCAGCTCGCCCGCCGACCTCCAAGCCTAGACCATCAGGACCCGCATGAACCCAGACGGCTGCTCGTTTTCTAGCAGCATCCGCAACCATGCAAAAATGGGCCAGCAGGTCATGGTATGAGCGGGCTTAGAACCTGTTTTGTAGTGCATCGTTCCGCAACGCGTGCAAATGGCTGCCTTCGTGGACGCCATGCGGCCTTCTGAGAATCACGAGACGGAGAGCGACAAATGGTGGACCGCGTCTTCCGCAAATTGATTGCGCATGTAGCTAGAGCAGGACCGCCGCAACCCATCCCGCTGTCGCAAATAATCGTTCACCATCGCCCTAGTCAGGCAGCGTTTGGTGGAAGAGACATAGGCAAAGTAGTCGTCGAGTAACCACAGAACCTGCGGCGTGTTTAGGGCGACGCCGTTGACGCCTAGGCCGTGAAGATGTTTCAGGATCTCTAGGACGCCTGCCAGTGCCACTTGATTCACCGCTATGCCCGAGTCGGCCCAGAAAGATGGGAGTGGCAGCACATAGAACGGCGTGGAAGACGGCGTGGAGGACGGAGTGGACGGTGTACTGGCAGGTGGTGCGGTCAGAGAGGATGGGGGCCCGCCGACGCCTATCCCACCGGCAATGATTCCGAGAGAGGGCGGGGAGTCCGAGGCGGGGGGGATGGGGGGG
>Ga0114955_1001592_pt1 | contig 10401 bp, 4 predicted proteins | sample Porto_5metaG_FD_87302 | JGI IMG/M metagenome (GOLD analysis project Ga0114955, IMG submission 87302) | Marine algal microbial communities from Porto, Portugal - Porto_5 metaG | ecosystem: Host-associated > Algae > Red algae > Unclassified | place: Portugal: Porto | collected 2015-02-02 | reverse complement strand
CCCGCCGCCGTCGCGCGGCGGCGCCGGTCGCCGCAACATTGCCGGGAAAAAGGGAGGGGAAGCGCGGGGATGGCACGGTGGGAAAGAGGGGGTGAGTGGGGTAAACCAAAGGCGGTGAGCGGTGGTGGCCGGTCCGGGCCCATCGTCGCGGCGGTCATCGAGGCGGCGGTCATCGAGGCGGCGGAGAGGGGCGCTGTGTCGTCACCTCGGTGACGACGAGGGTGCCGCAGCAAACGCCACGATGCGGACGGAGGACCTCGGGGACCCGCGTCAGAATCGGAGGGGGGGAGTGGGATTGGGGTGGGATTCGACCGATCCTGCGTGTGATCACCTGTGAGTGCCGGTGAAGTCCACGTGGCTATGCGTGAAGTCCACGTTTCGACCGGGATATCCACGTGGCATAACTAGTGGTCGAGTCCAATTGTGGAAGCCAAGTTCAATTCCCGACTTGGCTTTTCAACTGAAAATGTTGACTCGAGACATGTGAAGTAGGGATGGGCAATCAATAAATTGAAATCAGTCAATATCGATTATATAGGGAAAAAAATCGTATGGTGCGTGTCCCAAAAATGAGACATCGCGGTTTTTTCTTTTTCTCTCGGCCCACTGGCCTTCTGCAATGGTCCGATAATGTAATGTGACTCACTCGGTACATGCTAAAACCAGTTCCCGTTCGAGTCTGTTTCTACCAATGAATCGCCGTTCGAGTCTCTGCTTCGGGCGAGGCCTGCGTCCCCGATTTATGCATCTGCAGGACGTGGGGGGGGGTTCGTTCGAGTCTGTTTCAGGCTCCTGGAGGGGGGTGTGACGTGTGCTAACCTGGAATCCTCCGTGGGCGTCCCGTCCACGTCATCATCACCGACGGAGGTGACCTGGGGAACCGGCTCGCATTCCAAATTGAATTATGGAAGACTTACTTGGCCGTCGCGCGCTGGTGGCTGGCGCCGGCGGCGGATCGTTCTCGCGCGCGCTCGTCGTGATGATTTGGCGGGCGATGCTGGCGCCACGGTTGGCGCGACGAGCGTCCCCCACCCCCATTTAGCTGGCGGCATGGATCCGTGCTGGGGCGCTCGCACGCTCCTGCGCTGGGCCGGTCGCTGCGTGATACGTTGCCACGCTGGCCGGGGTGCACGCCCGCTCCCGCGTCGCTGTCAGCCCCGGCGCACCGCTTGCTGGGGGCGCTGGGGGCCGGGACCCGGCGGCCGCTGGGGGCGCTGGGCGGGGCGCGCGGGCTGCCGCTGGGCGCGCTGGGGGGCGGGCACCGCCGGCCGCTGGGGGCGCTGGGCGGGGCGCGCGGGCGGCCGCTGGGCGCGCTGGGGGGCGGGCACCGCCGGCCGCTGGGCGGGCTGGGCGGGGCGCGCGGGCGGCTGCTGGGCGCGCTGGGGGGGCCGCACCGCCGGCCGCCGGGGTCGCCGAGGTGTGCGCTGCGCTTCGCGGTGGCGTCGTCGCGGGGTGCGATGCGCTTCGCGGTGGCGTCGTCGCGGGGTGCACTGCGCTTCGTGGTGGCGTCGTCGGGGGTCTGGTTGCGCCTCACGATGGGACCTGTGGCGTGCCACGGTTTGGGAGCGCTGGGTGGCGGCGGGCGTGTGCGCGGTTTTAGCGCGATGGGGTTTGCGTCTTTATTGCGGGGCGGTCATTGGCAGCCGACAGCCAATCATGCTGCCACATTGCGATTGCGGATTGACTGTTGACTGGGCGCACTTTTCGGGTGGCTCTGCTGGCGATTGCGGGCGCCCGACGGGCCGTGTAGTCGCCTGCTGGGTGGGGCGCGCGGCCGGCCATTGGGCGCGCTGGCGGGCGAGCACCGCCGGCCGCTGGGGGCGCTCGGCGGGCCGCGCGGCTCGGCGCTGGGCGCGCTGGGCGGCGTGCACCGCCGGCCGCTGGGGGCGGTGCGCGGGGCGCGCGGCTGGCCGGTGGGCGGGCTGGGCGGCGTGGACCGCCGGCCGCTGGGGGCGGTGCGCGGGGCGCGCGGCTGGTCGCCGGGCGCGCTGGGCGCCGTGCACTGCCGGCCGCTGGGGGCGGTGCGCGGGGCGCGCGGCTGGTCGCTGGGCGCGCTGGGCGGCGTGCACCGCCGGCCGCTGGGGGCGGTGGGCGGGGCGCGCGGCTGGTCGGTGGGCGCGCTGGGCGGCGTGTACCGCCGGCCGCTCGGGGCGGCGGGCGGGGCGCGCGGCTGGCCGGTGGGCGCGCTGGGCGGCGTGCACCGCCGGCCGCTGGGGGCGCTCGGCGGGACGCGCGGCTGGTCGCTGGGTGCGCTGGGGGACTGGCACCGCCCGCGCCGGGGCGGGCTGGGCGGGGCGCGCGGATGGCCGCTGGGCGCGCTCGGGGGAGCGCACCGTCATCCGCGGGGCGACCAGGGCGGGGCGCGCTGCTCGTCGTTGGGCGCGCTTGTGGGCGCGCACCGGCAGCCGCTGGGGGCGCTGGACGGGGCGCGTGGCTGGTCGCTGGGCCCGCTGGGGGGCGGGCGCAGGCGGCTGCTGGGGGCGCTGGGCGGGACGCGCGGCTGGGCGCTGGTCGCGCTCGGGGGCGGGCACCGCCGGCCGCTGGGGGCGGTGGGCGGGACGCGCGGCTGGTTGCTGGGCCCGGTGGGGGGCGGGCACAGGCGGCCGCTGGGGGCGCTGGGCGGGACGCGCGGCTGGTCGCTGGGCGCGCTCGGGGGCGGGAACCGCCGGCCGCTGGGGGCGGTGGGCGGGGCGCGCGGCTGGTCGCTGGGCGCGCTGGGCGGCGCGCACCGCCGGCCGCTGGGGGCAGTGGGCGGGGCGCGGGGCTGGTCGTTGGGCGCAATGGTTGTGGAGCTGCGCCTTGCCGCTGCTGTGGTCCGTGCTGTGTCGCTCTTGTCGCCCCTCGTCATGGGCGGCATCTCAGCGCACCTGTTTACGTTGGGGGGTGCGTCGCGCGGGGGTGTGGCGTCGTTGGGCTTGTCGCCGGCGTTTTGCATGGGCGCGTTGGAGTGGACGTCGGTTTCTGTGTTGGGGACGATGGGGAGGTCAACGTTTGCGGTGTTGGCGTCGGTGGATGGGACGCTCTGCGATTCGGTGGGGTCTTTGGGTGGCCAAACAGGAGGTTGCCGACTTGGTGCGCGGGGAGGGGAAGCGTTCCAAGGCCCAATAGCCGGCGTGCGCTGGAAGTTGCTTTGTACCCCTCGCTTTCGTGTCAATGCGTGTCCTGGCACGTGGCGTCAATGGATGGTCTTGTCGTGTGGGGAGCCATGTCTACGATGAAAGACTTTTATCTGTCTCCCGCATGCCGCTGCTCCATACTAGTACAAACTCGCACTCCCCCTCTCCGTATTCCCCACCCCGTCCACGTACTTCTTCCGGTACCATCGTGGCCACTTGCTTGGCGTGAGCTCCGTCTCGACATCCTTGTACATGGCAATGACATTGGACAGCGCCTGCTGATACGTGGTAAAGATGATAAAGTTGTCTTGGTTCATTAGGCGGAGGTGGTGCTCCTGGCGGCGGGAAAGGGCGTTCCGCTCCTCGGACGAGGAGGTATTGATGCTCTCCATCGAGCAGTAGGAGTCCGGGTTCATCGCCTTCGTGCACGACACGTGATTTTTACGCCAGTGGAAGCGGTCGACCAAGAACGAGACGGCGCGCGCGACGAACGGCAGGCGGCACAACGCTGTCTTTAGCGTCGCGCAGGCGAAGTCATACACCACCTGAGACGGCAGCGTGGCGCACCGCTGCGTGATGAACTCGATCGGCATCCGCTGCCCCTCGGACCCGTCCAGCACGACGACGCCGATGCACTTGGGGTGGGTACAGGTGCAGAAGGCCCCGAACGTCCCACCCGTGTACTTGTTCTCCTTGCCCATCAGGTGGTTGCAGTCCGGCTCGTCCGTGGCCGCCTGGGCGGTGCCGTAGAAGAGTGGGATGGGCCGCAATACGGGGAAGTTGGGCGCCCACACACCCGACGATAAGAAATCCTCGGGGGACTCGTCGGTGATGCCGTACGCCGCCTTGAACGACGCCACCGACGCAGGCGTGTCAATCCACGTCGCCGTGTACTGGGCGGGGGTGAAGCACTCGAGCGGGTGGGCACTGGCCATCTGCGCCTTGGTAAAGTTGTCGATGGGCGGCTGGTCACCGTCGCCGGGCGCCATCCCGTCGTCGCCACCCGGTTGCGACACTTGGTTGGCCGCTACAAACGAGTCGTACGCCGCCGCAGTGTCTTTGAGCGCCGTTAATAAGTCTGCAAGCACGGGGCGGAGGCCGGCGTCGCGCTCGAGGCCAGGTCCAAGACAGGCCACAGCGGCGCGAAGCAGCCGCAGCTCGCACACGTCCGCCCGGTCAAGCACGGCAGCCAGCTTGGTCGACGTAAAGCCGTCGCTGCTCAGCACGTCGATGAGCGCGTCGATGGCGCTCCAGTCCCCGTCGGGGGCCCAGACCACGAACGGGTCCACTGTCACCGCCCGCACAAAGTCGACCACCTTGAGCGTCGCCGCCGCCGTGGTCGGGATGCTCGGCTGCAGCCGGAAGAGCATGTCGGCTTCCAGCGAGGTGCCTTTCGCCCCACCCGTATCCGCCAGTGCCGGCTCCGTGAACAGCTCGGCAAACCGGGCGAGCGGCGCAAAAGTGTCCCAGTACTTGCGGGGCGCCGCAAAGGACTCGCCATCGACGGACACGCGGTCATCGGCCGACGTGAGCTCCTCGTCGGACTCCTCCACCTCCGACTCGTCGGAGTCGGCCCCGCGCACGCCAACATCGATGCTGCCAGCGGGTAACGGCCGCGGCAGACCAGGTGGCAGCTGGCCGGGGTGGCCGAGTTCCGCTTTGGCATCCACCGCCATAGGACCCGCACCCCCTCCACCGTCACCGACAGAGGCGGCGGGAGGGCGTGACGCCGCCGCTGTGGGCCCCCCCATCTCCGCCGCCTCGGCCTCAGCAACGGCGGTGTTGGGCGCCGGCTCCACCTCGGCGGGGCGCGCGCGCACTACGTCCTGGATCCGCGTCATTAGCGGCTCGGGCACACGCCGGAAAAGGTCGAAGCTGGCCGCTACAACTTGGGTACAGAGGGAGCGCGCCACGAGCTCGCAGCGAAAGAAGCGGCGCAAAAAGGTCGCCAGGGCAGGCCGCACCCCCCCGTCGACGGTGGGGCACCAGCCACGCCCGGCCGTAGATGCCGACGTCCCGTGCCGTTCGGACCCCGCAAACGACACCTCCCGGCCGTCGACGGAGACGTTGCCCAGCAGCGTCGACACGGCCATGACGTAGCCGCGCATGCTCGTCACAGTCGTGACAGTCTTGGAGGAGCCCGCCGCCGCCTTGGACGCTGTGTTGAGCACAGAGCCCAGCGCCTTGGCCACGGCCGAGTCAGTGACCATGTGGGCGTGCACGCTCGCCCGCGGGATGGCGCTCGTGCGGATCGTGTGGCGCTGGAAGCGCCTCTTGTACTTGAGCTTGTAGCCCAGCTGCAAGCCGTCGAAGCACAGGACGTCGATGACACCGCTCGTGGAGACGCACTGCGCGCAAGTAGACACGTCCAGCGGCAGACCCTTGATTACCAGCGACAGGTATAGCGTCAGCGCCTTGCGCAAGGTGGCAACGCTGCGCAATCTGCTCGAGCGCGGTGCGTACTTGAGCGCGGCCGTGAGCTCGCTGTAGCCCGCGCGCAAGTACGAAGAGGACCGCAAGGAGCAGCCGTTGCGGGACAGGTTGACCGCCAACTCAAACAAAAAGGCCTCGGAGTAGGCCGTGAACGGCGACGAGAAGACCAGGCCGTGCTCACGACCGTCGGGCATCACCCGCAGCAGGCAATTCGGGCACCGCCACGAGTACACCTTGGCCATGGCCGAGCCATCGTCGAACTCAATGCGGCACTCGTGCGGAATGGGCGGCTTGAGGGGACTCGGGGGGACCCTGCAATACGGGCAGAGTGCCTCGGCGGGGAAATTGAGGATGGTCTCGGAAGTAGCAGCGGCCTCCACCAGGTTGATACGCGTCAGCTGCGCCGCCGTGGGCGGCACCAAGTCGCGCAACAGCCGCGACTGGTGCACCTGGTAGAACCGCGAGAAGAGCATGTACGGGTTGTTAGGGGCGACGGGATTGCCTCCCTGCTTCACCGGGTCGTCGTCCGGGAAGCGCATGTTGGGCGTCCCGTCGTCGCCGTCGTCGAAGCCACCGTGGCCGCCGCCCGCCGCCGCCGCGACTGCAGCGCTCTGGTGGATGCACTCGCCGTCGGCGGTCGGGCAGGCAACGCACACCCACTTCTTGGCGACGGTCCGCCGCACGACGGCAAAAGGCCAGCTCCCCTCCCCCCCAGAGACCGTGCACAGGGACGCTCCGTACGGGATGGCAGTCCCGGCAGCGCGGGCCACCCCGCGCACCGACGACTCGAGCACCTCAAACACCTCCTCCAGTGTCATCTGCGCGGCCGCCCGGACGGCCTCGAGGGCCGCCTCCATGTCCGACTCAAACGTGCAGCCCGTGTCCAGGCACTTCTCAGGCCCACTGCATGACGACACGGGGCGCTTGACGCCGCCCTTGGTCTGGAGGGTGACGCAGATCGCCACCGTCTGCTGCTTGCAGATGTCGGCGCGCACACGGGAGCGGCCGAGCTTCAACAAGACGCCGACCGCCCCGCTGCGACCCAACGTCCACCCCCGCGTCCTCAACGCCTTCTTGGATACGCCCGTATGTACGCGGAGCGCCTCCAGCCCCGACAGCGCACGCGCCGCGATGCCCTCCTCCTCGTAGTTGTCCTGCAAGTTCTTGTGCATCTCGTTGCAAAAGAGCGCGACGAGTACGGGCCGCATGCTCTCCCGCACGTTGTTGAGGCCCCGCCCCCGCCCCCGGCCTGGGCCAGGCCCTCGCCAGCCAGCATAGTTGCCGACCCGCATTGCCCGCCCATCCGCACGCCGTCGACGCGCAGGGATGCGAGTGTCGGGGAGGTTGCCAGCTCCAAACATGTCCGCCATGGCCGCCCCACCATCGGCCAGCAGGTCAGCCGCGGAGCTGAAGCCCATGCGGCCCGACAGGCCGGCGGATGACACCGGCGTCGTATTGCGCGGCTCCCGAGGGCGCGGCGGATCGGACCGAGCGGCCGAAAAAAGCCCGTTGCCGGCAACGCTCCTTGCCGTCACGTACGAGAGAGGCGGCTGCCCGTCAGAAGGAGGGGAGGGGCCGCCCCCGTCGCAACCGCTCGCCGCCGCGACCGACGCGAAGAGGACGATCCAGGCGAAGAAGAGCAGCCACGGCGACGGGGGACACGCCAAGGCTGCAAAAAGTAGGGCAGCAACGGTCGCCAGCGTGCGTCGTGGGGCCATGGCGCATCCAACAAAAGGGCACAAAACCAAAAGCGGGCCAGCGGTGACAACGAGCAGGAGCCCACAAGCCAAAGCGGAAAAGTGCAGATGCACGGGTAGGGCGACGACGACAAACAAATCAAAGCCCTCAGCGAGAAGAGAGAGGCACCTCAAAAGTCAGAACCGCACACTGTCGGGCGGGCTCACCGCCTTCTCGTGGGGGTACCCATATTGTGGACGCCAGTGCGGGGCCGCCAACGTCGCCAGTGTGCAGCTGCCAACGTCGCGAGTGCGGGGTTGCCGACGTCACCAGTCTGGGGCTGCCAACATCTCCAGTGTGGGGCTGTCGAAGGCAGGAGACGAGACACGACCAGACACGACCGTACATTAGATACACACGACCAGACACACAGACGCAGCGGTCACTTACGAGTACCAGAGGGGGCAGGCACGGGACGGTCACTCCTCACGTAGTACGGCTCGGTCCAAGATGGTGGGGAGGGTCATGTGCTGAGGGGTCCTCCACACCACTCATGTTGCACCAAACGGCCAAGTCGCTAGCCGAGTGGTGTCGCCACAGGGCGTACCCAGCACCGGCCAGCCGGCTGTGTTACCATCGCTGCGGCCAGCGGGCCGGCCACATCGCTGGCGACAGCCACATCCGATCAGATGTAGTTGACAGCGACAGGGGGCAGTGCCACTTTGAAAATTGTTCTAATCAGTTGCAAATATGAGCCACAAATGCGACCCACATAATTGTGGTAACTGTCTGATTTCAGTCCGGACCGGCAGACGGTGCCTCGCCCACTGGAAGCTCAGCACACACCGGAGCGTGGATGGAGAGCCGTGTGGTGCCCGTGGAGCCAGAGGCAAGTCGATACAGAACGGATGCGCCAAGCTGCGAAATCTGACCCACAGGTGAACACATAACTGTATTTACAAGAAATAGTACATGCCTGGAGTAACTCGGTGCATCGTCCTGGGGCGATCTTCGGTGCCCCTCCCTTCGCTCTCCCTCGCTCGTCCTGATGAGCTATAGCAACGGGCAGCGCTTCCACCCCAGCCTCTTTTCCTGCGTTTTTCTTGCCACATGTCTGTTACAGCCCTCTGTATGATGTGTTGGTGTGCTCAGCATGTACGCATTAGCTCTGCGGGACTCGCCCACCGGCAAGCACTACCCGCGGATTCTCATGTCAGCGTCCGCGTCAAGAAAAAGCCGTCCCTTGTGCTCCAGATGCCGCTTTTTGGCCGCTTTCTTTTGCCCATCACCCTTTTGGGGTCGTCAGCAACGCACTACAACCAGTTCAGACTGCATATACCTCCATGCCAGGCCTGGCGCACACAAAATACACTGTAATCATACAGAAGCGGCCTTTCGCCGCCGGAGCACCGTGTACTGACCGCACTCTGGAAGGACACTTGATGGATACCTTAAGGGTGAGTTCTGAAAGAGCTCAGCGTAGTTTGGTGGTGCTGTGCCAGACAGTGGCTTCACGCGGTTGCTGCCACCAGGTGCGTCCATTTCGGCTTCAAGCTGTGCGCACTCTTCAACGCAGCGCGCCCCGTGCGAAAAAGGTACATGAGCAGATGGGGGGGGGGGTTCTTGTTGCTCTGATACACAATCGTGCTGCGCCATGCGACAAGGGGGAAAAGACGGACACACAATGCACCGCTTTTGCACGAAAACGCAATGTGGTCCCTGGACCTTGCTGTGTCTGGTTTTTCGATGGGGGCTGCGTGCGCTCGGTCGCCGTACGTGTATCGATGGTGATGGCGTGAAGAAACCCAACAGAAAACCCGTAGCGAGAGCGGGAGTGGCACGCCACTGACGCCCCTCCCCACCTTGGCGCACCCAAAAAGACATGAAGGACGGGTCTGCTCATGAAACCGTCAACATGGGCACTCGCATCAGCCTTCAGAGAACCATGAAGGACGTTTTTTTTCTGAGAGTGTTTTGGTAGAGTTGGGCGTGGATGTGCCCTCCCATGGCCCTTGTGGAACACCATGGCAGTGGGGAAGTAGGTATACGAGCACCGGACAGAGAAACGTAAACGTTCTCTTGCGTGGATGTGATGCATGTCAACAGACACCCCGTGGGTCTTTTTTGTGGAAACTCTCGATGGAACGGCTTTGGCTTCCAAACGAGTACAACCGAAGCGCAGGCGCAACATCCACTGGATGTTGCAGTGTCAGCAAGATATACTCTGGGCATCTGGCCCCCCACTGGGGTGTGGTTGACGGCTGGTGCTGGTAGCCCCTCACGTAACGGCTAGGTCTTCCCCAACTGTGCGTACTTCCACGCTCATGAAAGCATCCGACTGCCCCCCGCTCCCTGGCCCGCGCACCTCCCTGCCCCACTCAACCAACCCACCAGCACGGGGCACCGCATCCAGAGGCCACCGCTCTTTCTGGTACGGCTACGTTGGGGGGGCTCGGGGCCGCCTGCGGCTTTTTCTCGAGCCAGGGCTGGCGGTAGCCCACCCCACGCCCGCCCGCCGCCCCCCCGACACCTCTTCCGTGGCGGCCGACACGGACGCGGCCGCCGCCGCCACTTGACCCCCATACTGCTTTTTTCCCAATGCGACGACAGCGCCGGTACCACCCCCGCCGCCGAGCGCGTCCACTCCCGCGCCACCATCACCACAGGCGCGGTGCCGGCGATGCCGAGTATGGGTGTGTTCCATACAAAACTGCAGTACCGCTGCCAGCTCGCCCCCCCCCGCACCGCCTGTCTCCTTGCCCCCTCCACCCCACTGATGGGGGAGGCCTCCTGTCACGTTAGCAAGTGTCACAGCACGCGGGAAAGAGAAGAGCGTTTGCCATCCGCTTTAATGCGCACCCACAACACAAACAGACGAGAAAAAAGAGCACCGAACCAACATGGACACAACCATCACGAAGAACACCGCTTGTTCCCACTTAAACGCCGGCTGGGGTGGGGGGGGGGGAAGAGGGGGGGGGCACCACCGGCATGGCCAAGTTGGTCACGGCCAGCACTACCTACCCACCGTGGATGAGCTGGACCACCACTGCCACCGCCGCGACCCCCCCCCCCCCCCCCCCCCCCCCCCCCCCGGCCCCCCCCCCCCCCCCCCCCCGGCGCCCCCCCCCAACCCCCGCAAAAAAGGCAGGGAAGGGGGCCACAAGCGCGGGGG
>Ga0114955_1001589_pt1 | contig 10412 bp, 11 predicted proteins | sample Porto_5metaG_FD_87302 | JGI IMG/M metagenome (GOLD analysis project Ga0114955, IMG submission 87302) | Marine algal microbial communities from Porto, Portugal - Porto_5 metaG | ecosystem: Host-associated > Algae > Red algae > Unclassified | place: Portugal: Porto | collected 2015-02-02 | reverse complement strand
GCACCCGGGCGCGCTGGGGCGCGCGGCGCGCCACTGGGCGCGTGCCGCGGCGGCGCTCGGCGGCGCGGTGCGGCACGCACAAAGAGCAACAACGAACAAAAGGAGGATCATACGCAGCGCGAGTGCGCTGCCTACCAGCCAGTGCTAACGCTCCAGCCGTGAGCGCACCAGCAGACCCGCCACCCTCCGGCTGCAAGACACAATGGCCCATACCCCACAAAGAGAGCAGGACGAGCACGCCATCAAAAAAGCGGCACTCAACAAGATGAGGAGACAAGGAAAAAGCAAGAGGGGCACCAAAGCGCGAGTCTCACGGCGTCAAGAAGCAAACAAAGCAATAGAAAGACAACCAACTCGAGCCAAGAGAATACCAGTGCGGGTCGGTCGGTCAATGACCGCCGCCCTAAGAGCAGACGCCGCTGCGGCCGCCGTAGAGGCCGCCGCCGCGGCTGCTGCCGCCGCCGCCGCCGCCGCAGCCGCCGTCCGTGCGGCTGCCTCGACGCTACCCGTTCCCAAGTGCGACGTTAGATACCCGACTGAGCAGGTGCCTCCGTCGCGGGGTCCACTGCCGCCGCCGCCGCCGCCTGCGCCGCCGCCTCGGCGCCCACCTCCACCATCGCGGACGAGTTGGTCACCGTTGCCAACGCCTCCGCGGCCGCGTCCGCCGCCGCCGTCGCCGCGGCCACCGCGGCTGCCAGCGCCGCCAAAGTGCGGGACCCCGAGAAGACCACCGGAGCCTGCGGGAACTCGAAAAGCTTGTCGTCCCCGGAGTCGTCGATTACCAGGCCGTGCCACGGCGTCTTGCTGATCGGCACGAACGCTTTAAGGGCAAGCACCTCCCAGCGCCAGCGGTCGTAGCAGCCACCGTCGACGCCGGTGCGTCGGATCTTTCCGCCGGCCTCAATCTTTTCCAGCTCCGCGCACACAAAGCTGGCCGCGAGGGCGACGTGCCCCCACGTGGTCGTGACACGCTCCGAGTCGCCGACCTGCGCGGGCTCCTTGATGCGGTCCCTCACCGTGAGGTACACAAAGATCGCCTTAACTGCCGCCACGATGCCCTTCACGCCGCGCTCGGACGCCTCGAAGCGCGGCTTGACCAGCAGCGGGCCGCCGACCTCGATGCGGCAGTTGCTCAGCCACACCGTCGCGCCGGCTGGGGTCATCGCATCGGCCTTCTCGTGGACCTCCTCGTGCCACGCAGCAACGGCCTTCTTCTTCATCTCCTCGAGGGCGTGCGAGATGCACTGGAGGACGGGCTGGTAGGCCCGCAAGGCCTTGGGGGCATCTTCGTTCTTGGCCGACGCCTTGCGCGTGGTGGGGGCGCTGATAGTTGACAGCAGGAACTCGTTGGCGTCGCGTTCGTCCAGGCGTAGCTCGTCCATCGTCTCCTCGACCATGAGCGCCCAGTCAGCCTCAGAGTCGTGGATGACATTTCTGGTGCTAGTCGCCGTCCCGACACGACCGTACGTGCGGATCTTGACGCGGCGTCGCACGCGCAGCATCTTGAGGGTGCCCTCCTGCATCAGCGTAAGCCGCTTCCCGTGATCCGCGGCGGCCGCCGAGGTGGTGGACAGCACCGCCTTTCCCACAACGCCGGTGCCGATGAACGCCTTCATCTCCTCGTAGTCAGAGTAGTTTTCCTCCTCCTCCACGTCTGGGCCGAAGTTCCCCTTGGGCGCCGTCTGCATCTTGTTCATCGACACGGTCAGGTTTTCCAAATTTTTTCCCTGGGTCTCAACCTTCTTGTTCAGCTTCTTCACGTCCTTTGACAGGATGCCAATGGTCTTCAGCAGGCCCTTGGCGGTGGCGACAAAGTCGGCCATCGCCTGGGTGGGCGACGTCTCGCCGTCTCTGGCGGTCCCCGAGGCGGCCGCGGCGGGAGCGGCGACGACCTCCACTTGCTCGTCGCTGTCGCCGTCGCTAACGGCCGCGGCTTGCTTGGATTTTGCTGCCTTGCTACGCGGCTTGTGGCTGGCGGCACCGTTTACCGGTGCCACCTCTTCAGCAGGGGTGCCAGGCGCCGCCGTCGCCGCAGCCACCGCCGCCGCCGCCGACGCCGCCGACGCCGCCGACGCCGCCGTGGCCGCCACCGCGGCATTAAATGGAGCCGTCAATGCCGCGACTGCCGGCGCCGCTACAGCGACCGCTGAAGGTGCCGCCGCTGCCGCAGACTCCGCGGCGGAGGCCGTCGGCGCCGACGCCGCACGGGACGCCGAGGGCGTCGACGCATTGCGCGGGCGGCGTGGTCCACCCGCTCGACCGACACCGCGCATGAGCGCCGGCGGGACGGCTGGAGACGCAACGAAAGCCGTCGGCGGCGCCAGCGGGGACGTCGTGGTCGCCGCCGGCCGAGGGGAGCTCGGCGACGCCGCCGCAAAGGAGCCGGGGGACGGCAGCAACGCGCTTGAATGCTGCGTGTTGGTGTGTCCCGTCCCCATCACGGGCATGCCCCCAGCACCCAGCGGCGGGAGGGCTGCCGCCCCCGCAGCAAACATGGGCGTCCCCGGTGGGCTGCCGAGCGGGGCATGCACCGCCGTGGTCAGCGTCTGCCCGGTCGCCAATGAGAGCGGCCCCTCCGCGGTCACGTTTGAGGACGGCGCCACAGAGCCAACCGTGCGCGTGTAGCACGCTGCAGGCACGCCGGCCCCTGCCGCCAAGCCGACCGCGGCCGCCAAGCCGACCGCCGGCGGGTAGTACCCCGTGGGAGCGTCCGAGCTCGGACCCCCGAAGCCCTGCACACCCATCATTGGGGGGTTGCACGGGGCGCCATACCAGGGAGGCGGTAGCGGCGGTAGGTTTGTGGCGCCCGCCAGGGAGCCAGACAAGAGGGCGGAGGGCTCAAAGAGCGGCGGCGGCGGAGGAGCCGTAAACTGCACCATGGGCGGCGGAACGGGAACGTAGTTCTTGTTAAGCTCGCCGCCCAGGAGCGCCTTGTCCTTCTGGCCGGCAGCGACCACCAGGCGGGCCGCCTTGCGCACGCCGCTAGAGCGAGCCGCAGCCGTCGGCTACCCGCGCTTGACGCCGCGGTCCGCCATGGCAGAGCTGGTTGCTTCAGGAGACAGGAGCCCGCACCAGCAGGGGGTTGGGTGGGCAGGGGGGGGAATTGCAGTGGGGTGTGGGCGGATGGCCAGTGGCCAGTGGGGGGATGGTGGGCTCAGAGTTTGCACCCGCAGAGGCGGAGCTGCTGCTCTTGTATTGCTGTCTTCCCAATTTTGGCCGACGTGGTCGAAGTCAAGAAAGGGTCTCGGTCAACTGCCCATTGGTCGAACGACTTTATCCGGCTGAATCGATGGCTGAGAAACAGTTTCGCACAGTTGGTCACCCCTCTTGACATCGACAGCATCGGCCAAAATTGGGAAGACAGCAATATCTTCTCAAACGACGCGCACGGGCAGGAGGAGCCACGAGCACACCAAAGGGGGGGCAGGAGAGCACGCGCAAAGATTGAGGAACGCAAAACACCATTAGAAACAGCAACAGAGCCACACCAGACAGGGGCATGGGGCGGGCATCAGTCCCACGTGTTTGTGAGGCCCGTAGCCTCCAGCGCGCTCCAAAGCCGTGCCCCCTGACCACGCGTCAGGCGTACCAATCCGAAACAACAAGCGTCACCACGATGACCGCACGAACAGAGTCACAATATCGAAGAATGCTTGTCTCAGAGCACTGACCTGACTTCTGGCGGGAGGGGAACCGTAAAGAACGGTATCGGTCACTCACCGTGGGCAACGGCTCGTGAGCGACCGTCAGTGTTCAAGGCGTCGTCCGGCGGGGACGGAGAGACGTAGAATAGGGCATTATCATCATGATGTACTGGGCAAGATGAACGGTAACGGTCATGACCTCAGCCGTCAGTGTGCGGGCGGGGCGCACGGGTGCAAGGAGGGCGCACGGGCGCGGGGCCAAGACGACGGAGAAAACCGAGAGCTGCTGCCGTGTCGCGCTGGTCTGGCGCGCTGCCGACGCCGCGTGTCAAAATCTCCGATGGACAGCGGGGACTGAAGCCCATTGAGACCAAATTTCATGGATAAATTTGATCACCAGTAGTTTTGTAGCACCCACAATGAAAATAGAAAACTTACAGACACTGATCAGGGCGTGCTGTGTTGGCTCAATAAATTAACTGTGGCTCTCTTGTCAGATGTTTTCAGTAGGGCTACCTGCTAAATTCTGGGTATTGTGACGAACAATCTGCCCGACACCCTGTATTTGCATTTTCAATTTAGATCGCACTTCAATCCTGTCGATGAGTTCGTCGATGAGCCCCCCGCGTGTTGAGCGCCCTGCCGTCAGAGGCCACCGCGGGCTTTGTTTTTGCCCGCTCCGCAACGACCGCCAACGTCGCCACCGCTTGGCGTTTGCTCCCTGCTGATCTGCTGCCCCCTTTTCGTGGGCGGTGTTGGCACCTCGTCTGTGGCCCGTCGTCGCCAGACGGCTGCGTGCCTCTGACCGGCGTGCCCTCTTTCGCGGCGGGCTACCAGAGGCTTGCGGGCTGCTGCGTGTCACCCACGGGCCGCCCGCCGCACGCGTGTCCCCGTTTCTGGCACGCTGGTGGCACTTTTCCTGTGGTTGTTTGCAGCCCGGTGTCTGCGTGCCTTTGACCTGCGTGCCGCCTCTCTTGCCGTGCTTTTTTCGGTGGCTGTTTGCCGCCTGATGGGTGCTCGCCTCTGACCGGCGTGACCCCTTTCTCGGCCTGCTCTCGGTGGCTCGCATCCGGCTGCTAGCCCTCAATCTCGATGGACCTACCTTGGGTGGAGCCCGCGCTCCCACCATCTGCCCCACCTTGCTTTTATGACGCGTGACACTCCCCCCGGCGACGGCCGCGGGCGCAGCCGAAACGTAAGCCAGCGACTGCGAGCGGATACGCCGTCCACGTTGGGAGCTGTGGTCAGTGAGTGGCACGCGCGAGCTTGGCGCGCCGAGACGTCCAGAAGCATGTCCCCTGACGTTGCCACTGACATTCCAGCCCCCCCTCCCCTATCGTTTCTCTTGGCCGGCTGCCTGCCTCGCGGATGGTTGCTATATGATCAGTGCGCAGGTGTGCATTGTTGCTGCTCGTATACCTCTAAGCCCATCGTCGCACACCCCTTGCCCCCCTTTGAGCTCCCGCTCCCCCGGCTTTTCACCGCCAAGGTCTTGTTTATTCCTCTCCTCCCCACCCACTCGCACCGCCCCCGCTATGCTGAAACATGTCCGACCTTCCCCCCGGTCGCCGGGCCCTGGATGAGGCGACGAGGCCGGGCGGGCCATCTACATCATGCACCCCTGGACGTGGCAACGCACTTGACTGCTGCACCTGCGGCGCTCGTTTTAAATCCCGCGCAGCGCTGTCCTGGCACCGTCTTAACCTCCACCTGCGCCCGTCCAACGAGCTTGGCTACCGGGCTCCTCTGGCCGCGGCAGCGGCGTCGTCCGCTGCATCGGTCGCGGAGGCGGCAGCAGCAGCGAAAGCGGCCACGGACGCCACCGCCTCCAATGCGCGTGTCGCCGCGGTGGACGCCTCTCCTGGCTTGGCTCCCGGGAATGCCGGTGGCGGCGCCAACCCGGCCAACCGGGTCGACGCTCGGGTCGGCGCTCGCGGCCGAGGTGCAGCCGATGGGGAGGGAGCGAGTGGTGCGGTCGGTGCTCATGTTGGCGCCCTCGCGGACGGTAAGGCCGCCCCTGCCAATGCTCGCAACGACGGCGCGGCGGTGACGGCCGCCCTGGACCCGACCAAGGACATTTCGGAGGCCGTAAAGATGGAGCTCCGGGCGTTGATGGAGGCTAGCCGCCATGAGGCCTCCGCGGAGGACGAGCCAGCCGGAAAGAGGAGGCGCCTAAGTACGGGGGAGCCGGAGCCAAATGCGTACACGTACTCCACGATCTCCACGGCTGTGCGTGCGTTTTATGAGGACGAGGGGGACTGGGAGGGGGCGGTGCCGATCGTCGAGCAGCGACGCGGCTGGCGGGCGGATCGCTTCAACTCTTTCCGCCTGCAAGCGCTGGAGCGCTTCGCGCTGACGAGCGGCGGACCAGGTCTGTCGATGCAGTGGTTGGAGGAGCTCTACGACCTGTTGGACGTCTGGGACGGCACGAAGCCGGGCATGCCCGTCGACACCCAGCACAACCAGCCCATCCGGGACGCGTTCAACACCAAGAACGCGTTCAAGGACGCCGTCAGCGACGACGTGGACGCGGCCGCGCTCGGCGCCGGATGGCTCAAAGTCACTCTTGTCGCTGACGGCGAGCGATTCTCGGCGCTCTTCCGGCCGGTACTCCAGGTCATCCTTTCGATGCTCAAAGAGGGTAAAGAGGTGCGGCTGTGGAGCGGAAAAGACGGTCCCGCCCCGCCTACGGACGCTCGGGAGTCGTCGCTCGATGGCGACGCCTTTCGGCTGAATGAGGCGGCCCTCATGGACGAGCAGAATGACCCAAGCTGCTTCGTACTGGGACTTCACGTCTACAGTGACGCCAGCCAGCTGTCGTGGTCTGGCGGTATGACTTTGAAGTGACCATGGGAGCGCTTGCGTGAGCTCCAGTGGGGTTGCGTGTGAGGATCTCGATCTTTGGTTACTGCTTGACTACTTGAACCCATCCTAACACCCGTGCTTGCTTTCCATCATCGTTGGCTGCCTGATTCACTTGTCCTTGCATTGGGCAGCCCACAAGCTCTACCCCCTCCGCGTGCGGCTGGTCAATGTCGTGACGGGGGACACGACGTGGGAGCCCGTCGCATACATCCCCGTCGTGCGCAACCAGAAGGAGCCGTCCTCCAAAGTGCGGGCTCGCGCTCGGCGCAACGGTATCCTGCAGCGGGTACTCTACCTGGCATTCCGCACGACCATCAGCGCCAGTCGGGTCGGCGTGCGGGTCGAGCGCGACGAGAAGACGTACGTCGGATTCCCCCGTGTGCTGCTCTACCTGTGAGACCAGCCAGAAGAGAAGGCGGTTTTGTGCTTGAAGGGCGGCAATTGCAAGTTTCCGTGCTCCTCGTGTTTGGTGTCAGCCGATATGGCCGGCGCCACGACGGCCCTGGACGCAGTCGAGCGCAGCGCCGTCGACACCCTCGAGAACCAGATCGAGGCCGAGTCGCCGCAGCGACGCCGCGCCAACCCCGAGGGCCTCGCGCACCTGGAGGCGCTCGACAGCGCGCACAATCGCCTGCCCGCGTTGGCTGGCATGTTTGGCCTGTCCACGGAGCCCTTTCTTCTGTACCACACTGTTGGGTTTGACTGCCTACACGTACGCTGGTGCCTTCTCTTTGCGTATTTGTTTCCTATCTGCACAACTGTTGAGATTTGCGTTTCCTGTTCTGCTGGTAAGCCTGAAACTCAATCTGACTTGGCTGTGTTTTCTGAGCCCCGATCTGGTACATGGCCACCCTGTTTCTTTCGCCCAGGTTCTGGATCTGGGTATAACCCGGCTCTTGGTGCATCGCCTCGTGCGTGTGTTTCCCCACATTTGCGCGGGCCACTATCCGCTCTGTGAGAGCATCGCGGCAACGTACCGCATCGCCAATAAGCGGCTCGAGTATATGGGTCGTCGGTGTCTGGCCAGCCATGTGTCCCCAGGGTATGTTCTCCCTTTCTGCCATTGCTTTGAGGTCTCGCTTTTAGAAAGAGCACGTGGATGACCGGTCCCTCTGTGGAAACTGACTCTACACCTGTCATGGAAGTTGCGCACTACTTGCTCTCCTCCCATCCGTCCTTCTCAATGTGTCTGTTTCTTTGGTTTGCAGATACATTGTCGCAGCCAGTGACACCCAGGCAACCTTCACAGGGTCGCAACAGCGGGCGGGCGTGTACGCTCTGCCTTTCGCCGTAAATGGCATCTTTCGCATTGGGAGGCCACGCCCTCCCTCCCGAACAGCCCCCCCGGGCCCGAAAAAGAACAGGAAGAGAAAGACGATCTCCGACAAGGGGAAGAAGGCGCGCCGAAAGGCGCCTGTCGGGGGCGGCGGCGACGGGCTCCTCTTCAAAGAGGACGACCCGACGGACGAGGAGGCGGAGCTGCCGGTTGGTTTTAAGTTCGACTGGGCCGCGTACCGTGCCAAGTTTGGCAAGACGCCCATCCAAGACGCCGTCACCACGCTCTTTGCCGAGTATGCGTCCCTTTACGCCCGAATCTCCGGCTGGACGACCTCGTCGACACTGGCGCCCATGACGCTGGAGGAAGGCAAGTCAATTGCCGACCAGGCGACCAACTTCGTCGTCAAAGTCATGTCCCCCATTCTGGGGTACGTGCATACGAGCAAGGTGCACAAGCTGCTGGCTCACGTCATGGACGCCATCAAGTACCACGGCAGCCTGAGCAATGGAAACACTGCAAGCAACGAGTCGGCCCACAAAGACGACAAGCCGTTCTATCGGCGGACTAACATGAACATGGCCACTTACACGCAGCAGCTCGTCCGCCAAGCCCAAGGCACCCGCGATATTCTCCGCAGGCACGCAGCTGCTGACGAGCATGCCCGCCGCACTCTTCCTCTTGTCCCACCCCGTCGCAAGGGCGCCGGCGCTGGCGGTGCCACACGGGGCGGCGGCATGGCGGCGGGCGCCGGGACGTCGGAGGCGCCTGGAGGCGCCGCCGCCGCGCGCAGCGACGAGGCCCCGGCAGCACCGGTCTTGGGTGGCATCAGGGCTACGGCGGGCAACCGCGCGTCGGCGACACCGGGTGGTGTGGCCGCCACGGGCAGGGACGGGGCCTCGGAGGCGACGGGCGCCGGTGACGTCGGGGATACAGCGCGCAACCGAGCGTCGGTGGCGCCTGGAGGCGCCGCCGCCGCGGACAGTCACGAATCCTCGGCGGCATTGGCTTCGGGCGGCGTTGGGTATACGGGGGGCAACCCGGAGTTGGCGGCGCCGCGCGGCGTCGGCGCCGCGATGGGGGGCCACGAGGTCTCGGCGGCGACTGGCAGTGGCAGCGTGACCGGGGCGGGGCGCCGGCCAGTCACCTATGTGCCTAAGTTTTCCATACGCGACTTGGCCAAGCGGCCGGGGCTCGCCAGGTTGGGCGCCCTGTTTGGGCTCCCGCCCGACCGCAAGGTGCCGGTCCTGTCCACGGTAGAAATCAAGGCCACTTTTGATTGTGGAGCGCGGGGCAAGCAGCTGCTCCGGGCAGCGCCCAAGTTCAAGACGGGGTAGCCGTGGTACGACGCCGTCATCTTCTCCCTGTGCAAGGAGGTGGATGCAGGTGCCTCCTCGACTGCGAGCGACGCGCAGGCGGTGCTCCACGTCGGGGAGGTGCGGGCCATCATCCGCTGCAAGGACGCGGACTACGCCGTACTCTGTGAGTTCGACCCCCTTGACGGGGAGGCGGGCTGCCCCCTGGGAGACAGGTACTGCACCCGCCTCAAGTGAGCGACCACCTCTACGGGCGGGTCGGTCATCCGTGCCATTCCGGTGCAGGACGTCACCCGCATTGTCCACATCGTCCAGGACTTCAAGGACTTGGCAAGAAGGAAGGGGTTTGGGGCGGCGCCCGCCGGCACAGCCGCGTCGAGTTGCGACCGCGCCCAGATGCGATACCACCTGAACGACTTCCATCCTTGGTGAGGGGAGGGGGGGTGAGGTCTCGCTGTCCAATAAACAATAGCTAGCGTCGCAACAGATTGTATACGCACGTCTGCCGCGGGTGCGAAAGGGCTACGGAGCGGACGCGCGCAGGCCTGGGAGGGAGGGAGGCGCCGTGCACCGGAGAGAAGGGTGAGCAAAGACTCGGCAGCGACCAAGTCAATAGAGCCAGCACGTGCACATGCCACGTGGCAGCCGAGCACGTGCGCATGGGAGGTTGTCCAATCGCATCGCTTCAGGTCGTCTCCGGTCCGCACTCGCCCCACCCCCGCTCGGTAGTGAGCCAATCTAGAATCAGCACTGCGCGTGACACAGATTCGTCAGCACCCCGTTCTCATCGAGATAGGGGCTTCGATCATGGATGGCAAAAATACAAATTCTTGGCGGGGGACATCGATTAATCTATCGATTAATTAAAAATCTGTATTTTTTTTAATTAATCGATCATTTTATTCGCGTCTCTTCTTTGCCCAATGCGGACTGGGCCACCGAGGCCGAGGCGGCCGTCGTCACCGGTTACCACCCACCACCATCACATCCTCAGCCCCTACCCTTCTTCCAAACCCACCAACGCGTGTGGCAGGCGGCTGAGAAACAACCACTGTCCCCTTGGAGCCCTGTCGTACTGGTACTCGCTCCCGCCCGATCACCTTGCATCCTTGGTGCTGGCCGACAGAACCATGCATCCTGTTAACGACGGCACACGCGGGGCGGCCGTCGACGTACCTGGAGTGGAGGACCTGATTGGGGCTTCAACCTCTGCCAGGTCCTGCACTTGCATCACAAGCGGTCCCCGCCAGTGTGCTGGTACCACCGCCGACGCCGCCCCCCCCCCCAACAGGCGCCACGACAGGCACAGAT
>Ga0114955_1001587_pt1 | contig 10420 bp, 15 predicted proteins | sample Porto_5metaG_FD_87302 | JGI IMG/M metagenome (GOLD analysis project Ga0114955, IMG submission 87302) | Marine algal microbial communities from Porto, Portugal - Porto_5 metaG | ecosystem: Host-associated > Algae > Red algae > Unclassified | place: Portugal: Porto | collected 2015-02-02 | reverse complement strand
CCCGCCCGCCGCCATCGCCGGGTTCGACGCCCCCGCTGACAGCACTTCCAGGCGCGCGTCCCCCCGCGTGGCGCCGAGACTCGCGCGCAGCCGCCTAATGGCGGCTGTCAAGTGGTCGGCCGCCGCTCGCAGAGAAACAGTGTCGGCGGCGAGGGCACCCATACTAAGCGCCGGCGGCGGTGAGACCGGCAGTCGCCCGTCACCGCCGCCGCCACCGCCACCAAGCAGACGCGGGAGAGTCAGGCGGACCACCCGCCGCCGCCTCCGCCGCAACGGCCCCGACGAAGCGGCAGTAGCAGCGACCCGCCCCCACGCCGTCGGCCCAGTCGCACCATCCCCCGGCAGACCCCTCGCTGTCGGCGGGGAACATGCTGAGAACCGCATCTGTAAGTCAGAGGCCGAAGGGTCAGGTGGGCGTGACGGGCGTCCGCGCTGCGACGCTGGTCGAGGGCGTGGCGGCCACACCGTCAGCGGCGGGAGGTGAGCCGCCAACCGACGGGCGAGCACCATCTCAGCGGACGATGCTTTTTCCGTCCACCGGGCGGCGACGACGCGGGGGGGCTGCCTCGCAGCAGCGCGGGCCACCTGATAGCCCGTCACCGGCCGCGACGAGCTTTCTGAAAACACAGCGGAGACCGCGGCTTCCTCCCCGCAAACGCCGCATGGCGCCCGTGTCGGGCGCCCAAACAGCTGCTCCGGGGACGTCTTTCGCTGCTGAGAGGGGGAAAAAAAGCTCCCACGGTGACGCTGCATGTCGGAGGCGGTGTCGGTGACGGGCGGCGGGGGCGCGGGTGAGCTGAAGGCTGTCGGGCCAGCCCATCTCCGAGCGGCGTCTCCCAGCCGGGCGGCGCGGCTGGGGTGTTGGGCTCGCATTGGCGCTGCCCACGCGGCGTGGTCCTGGCCTGTGTTCGTTCGGCCAAAATCTAGAGAGGCCCTATTCAAAGCGATCGCTCTCTGTGCCAACAAAACTCAAACGAGCGCCTCTTTGCCAGGACTTGCCGGAACGACAGAAACGGCCGCTTACAGCGCGGCTGCGACGCCGCGGCTACGTCATTGATTCCCGCGCTACTTTCCGCAAGCGCTCTCAGTATCTACAGAAATATATCTCGGGCGCCGTCGCGACGGCATCTGCTCCGGAAAGCTCGGATGCAACGGCGGAGACATAACTGCGTGGCGTCATCTCAGACAGCTGATCTCAGCGGCCGATATGGGCTTGCACTGGAAAGGGGGGGATACAAACGACACCCGGGGCGCAGCCGTGACTGTGACAAGGCGATGCGGTCTCTGCTGGCCCCTCAGCCAGCCAGTGGGAGGGTGCGGGACCAGCACGACGGACCTCCACCGCGGGGCCCCGAGCGATCGCAGCGCATGCGACTGGCGCACTTGCGCTGATGCCATCGTGAGCTCAATGCGCCTTCCTGCTTGCAGCACACGCAGCCGTGACGAACGGAGCCGCTGTGGTTGGCCGCTTGCAGGGGCGTCAAGCAGACCTGTGGCAAAAGCACAGCAACTCCCCGAGGAGCTGGAGCCACCGAAGCCCGCCGCAGACCCGTACACAATACGCCCACTACCGAATGCCCCAACGCCGGCGGCAGCTGTCTTTCCAGCACTCCAGACCATGTTGTGGCTGTCATGCCGCTCTTGCCACTGCGTGTGAAGGGAGGTGTACAGTGGCGTCGGGGAGGGGTCGTGCAGGCTGGTTTCAAGTCTGGATTGACCCTCGCGTTTCATTCCAGGTCTTGGAGCGTGGCACATAGTATACGGAAAAGAAATGTGCACGCGACTAACAAAGCCCATCATCCTCCGACCCCCTCAACACCCGCCCATCGTGGCTTCTCAGCGACAGGATTGGTCGGGTTCTGCCAACCCTCCCTCAGAGTGACATTGCGCCGCGTCAGGTACAAATGAATCCGCCGAAAAATCTTGCGCGGGTTGGGGTTTTCCACCCACCTATGCACCGTGTCGACCCTGAACACAGCAGCCGCACGCAACGGGATGTGAAAACGCAGGAACGCGCTCGTTCGCACAGTGACGACGTCTTCACCCGGCCACAAGTCATCGCAGAAGTTTCCCGGCCACGAGTCCAGAAAGGACTCTCCGTCGACCGCGAAGATGACACCAAAAAGCAAAGGGGGGATGCCCTCCGGATCAGCGACATCACCGTCCTGCATCTGTCGCTTCGCACCCCCTAAGGTTAGGAAGGCTTTGGGCTGCGACGCCTCCTACTGCACGCGAATGACCGCGAAGAGGATGGCGCGCAGCTGCTTCAGAATGTCGTCAAGGTTGATCAGCCCAGGTCCCGCCAGTAGAGCCTGCCGGCGTAGGAGGTTGCCACTGTCAGGTTCGGACTGCTGGAGCTCCTCCATCATGTAGACGGACTGATTTTTGAACATGGCATTGGCCTTAGCCGCCGTCACGGAACGCGTCGCCTTGGCGACCTCGACGCACGCACCTTTTCCCACGAGCTCCTCCTCCAATAAGATGCCGGGTCCATGTTGGCGGAAGCCGTCGCGGAACGCCGCAGACAGCTCCTCCTCCGAAGCGGTACGGGCGTTAACCCTAGCGACAGAAGGGTACCGGGGACCGCAGGCTCGTCCCTCGAACAGGATCTCGCCCTCCTCCGATCCCGAGGACCCCACGTCCGTGTTATTTCCGCCCGGCGCCAACATACGCACAGTCCTCGCTGGCCCGTCGCCTTCTTCAGACGCAGCCTCAGTACCCGCCACAGGCCCTCCCGCCGGTCGTAAGATCTCGTCCCCTTCGGCAACCGCGCTCTCTGCCGCCGTCGCTGCACATTCCGCCTCAGCCAATGCCGCCCGCACACGGGCGGATACACTGGCGCGGAAGCGCGCCTTGATGACCACCCGGCATCGGTTGACCGCCATCTTGGAGGGGGATAGAAGAAAAACCGGCGCGCCGCGTCGCAGCGCGGGCTCCCGCGCTGCGGCCCGTTCCTTCCTTGCAGCAAAGCGCAAGGTACCGTGCACCGGCGGTGCACCGCGTCGCCTTGTGCGCGTGTCAAGGTGATGCGGCAACGTGTCTTTACCGGGAGGGATGCCCGAGCGTGCCCCGGAGAGCGTCGCACGCGAGGGTTCCATGACGGGGCGACGTGCTGTGGGTGTGGCGAGCACGTCACGAAGGCGTCCACACACGCAGTCTGCCCTCGTCGCGACCGTTGGTCACGCATGGCGGTGAAGCACAAATCGATCGCGGCGACGACCTTGTTGATAAAATTTAATTGAGGCGACGACCATCTTGATAATTCTAAATGTAGCATGTCTCTTCTTGCCGGAGGCGCTCACAGCTGGCGGCATGCGGGACGACATTGTTCCTATTCTCCATATTTAGTATTTTGTGGATGCCAGAATCGCTCATAGCGGGGGCAGGAGGCGACGACATTGTTGATATCTTCGGAACAGCAGAACAGAATCAGTGGATGCCAGAGTGGCGCTGAGCCAGTGACGACGGCGACCACCGTCATGACCATTAACGAACGGAAGACTTGGCAGCACTTGGCTACTCTGCTGGCGCTCTGTCACTCAGAATTGCAAAGAGCGGGACACCTTGTCTCATCTTCGTGCCTCTTGTGACAGGTAACAACACTGTTCCAACTGGAGATGCAAAGGTTTCCGGGAAAACGTTCCTGCAAGACGACGGTAGCACTGGAAACTGCTGCGACGCCTGCATCGCTACTTCTGACATGTCAAAGCATGCTCAACAAGCCTTTGGATCACCATGCTCTTGGTTCATGGTGGTCTTGCTTCTCCAGGAAAGGAGCACCGCACTGCCAGAACACAGACATGTCTTTTGAATATGGTTTTACCCACAGAATTGCTGTTGGTTGGGCAATGACTTTTGTTCGTGTGCGCACAAGCATCCGGCTCGCTTCATTGTCCACCGAGGTGGAGCCTATATACAGACCTGAGCACGTCGCCACCAAGCGCAGTCGTTTGGTGCTGGCGTCATGATTCCGCTTTTGATGCCCCAACAGAAAACAGGGCGCATGGCTGACAGCCTCATGCCCGTCAGTAGGGCCACGTCACCCGTCTCGTAGCTGTGTTGTCCACATGTCAAGCTGTCTGTCACACTGTCGCGAGCGTCGACATTACCTCGGCGACGCCGTGCGACTTAAAACGGCGACCATTGCTGCAGCCTTCTATGAAAGGGTATCGATTGTGATTACCGCATGAGGAAGAAGGATTCCGCTATACGGAATAATACGGACGGCCTCGTCAGATGCACAGCCTCAGAAAAATGGGAACCCTTCTAAAGAACCTAAACAATGCCCGAGCTACACATGACAACCGGCAGGACTAGTAACTCTCAGCAAACTCAGACTCGTCCAAGAAGGTATCACTCTAGCCCTCAGAGGAATTGACGGCACTCATACCGCCGACAGAGGGTCAGAGGGCAGGGGTTGCATGTCAAAACAAGCACCAGTGCGCGAGGCTTGTGACATGTAAGGAATGAGAGAAAGGTCCGATGGATGGAGCTGCGCATTGAAGCGAACCAAGCCGTGCATCTCCAGATTCGCAGGCAGGAGCGTCGACCGGTCCTTGTGAAGGACTGGTCCAGCAACGGAGAAATCCCGCTCCGATGCAGCGGATGACCGCGATGCACCCAACAGAGAGCAGGAGACTAAACGGGGCAGCGGGTACTCCTCGCGGTGCTCTGCCAAAACGGAGAGCGCACCGTCGACGTCCGACGGAACGCTTGTGAGCAAGAAGCGGTCAAGCTCCTGAATGGAGAGGTCGGCGGGACTTTCGTCTCCGCCGGTGCGACTGTCCTCCGAGTCGCATCCGACCAGCGTCGTGCAGCACTTTTTGCGCTCGTTCTCGACCTCACCATCTCACGTGGTCACGCCCGGCGTCTCGGGTTTGAGGAGCGAGCAGGTTGTCTCAGTAGCCGCCCGTGCGCGGGCAGTCAGATTGCCGTGAATACCACGTGCTGAAACCTTTCTCAGCATCGATCCGCCCCCTGGCGTGACGAGCGTTGTAGCCAAAATTTCTTCTTTCCTGAGCCAGTTTTTTGTCTTGTCCTCAATGCTGGAAAAGCGCTCGTCTAACTAGTCTTGAATCAGCCAAACAAACGTCGCTGCCTCAGGGCACAATGTGGCCGCGTTGCGGGTGCTCGTCGTTTACACCTGCTCGTGCTCGGAAAGGCAGCTGTCGGGCTCCATGGCATTGGTACCGCCATTGTCTGCGTCCAGAATGGAGAGGATGGCGTCGCGCCCGACGGCAAGCGGCTCGGTGAAGTTGATCGGGCATGGGTACGACAGTACGCGCATAGCCCCATGAAGCCAGTGGAAGAGCTTGAACGAATCTGCTACTGTCATTGAAGCGCTCTGCATGACGGTGGATGCCTCGTAGGATGGCTGAAGGACGCTACTCAGGTGCCGCCCCGCCTCCCAGTCAGCCAGATCAATGCAGCGCCTCTCTTGCGCTGCCGTAGGCTATAAAAGCTTCTTACACCCGACTAGCCGCGGCATCAGCGTGAAGTGTTGCACAAGGGACGCGTAGGTGCAGCCCCATCGCGCAGGGGACTCTGTTAGTACTTTACGAGGACCTTGATCTGCCGGCTTCGGTCCAGCGTTCAGCATGGCCACACTGGTCGGTGATTTGTGAAATTGCGCAGTCGGCTTGCGTGTACGACCCAGAAGCTCGTTTGCGGCGGAATTCTTGCTACCTGACCGAGACGACAGCGTGTCTCCCTGCCGAGCATCTCTAGACGCCGATGATGTACCCGTAGCCCCTAGCGAGGCCTTGACGGCCAAGTGCACCGCGTGAGCCGCACAAGGGATCCAGCGCGGGCACACCTGCCTCAAGGCCTTCTTTACGTTGCTGCACGATTCGGTTGTGGACGAGCTAATGTCCTGCTGCTTCACTCCAAATCGTGCGAGCTGGTGAAGCACCCACCTCTTGATGTTGTCATGATCGCGCCGGCCGCTGAAGAGTGTGATGCCGAGGTGCAGCCCGCGAATGGTAAAGCCGTCTGGGATAACACACCGCAGGACGAGAGAGCCGTAAGATCCGGACCCGTGGCGTTCGGTCCGGAGGTCCCTGACGAGGCGGAAGAACGGCAGTCCCTCACAGCGAAGTCGGAGCTGACGCACCTCGCTCCGCAGAGAATTTGACAGAAATTGGATCAAGTCCAGTGGAATATCACGCACGCCAGCTGTCGAGGGTGCGGCGTACGGGACCCCAAGCCCCCGCACAAGGTCTTGTAAGTACGAGTTCTCGGAAAGGCAGAACCGAGAGAGTGTCCTGGCCAGCATCAGCACGAAGCGAATGTGACGAGGTCGGGCTTGAGCCGGTCTCATGGCGCGGATGCGGGAGGCCGTCAGATACTGCGACATGGGGCCCTCTGCTGCACCGCCGTGGACCTTAGTCGCATCTTTTCCGTCCTTGCGGTAGGACGACACGGCGCCGTGTCGGCTCCGCTGCACGCCATTTGAGAGCCTTGATCCGGCCACAAGGTCAAAGTGCTGCCAAGCGTTGCTGGACTTGCCACCACGAAGTAGGTACATTGATGTCGTCCCCTCCAGGGTGCACACATGGCGCTGGACGACAAAAAGGCCTCTCTAGTGTTCGGAGCCGCCGTTAAATGTGTCTAAGAAGAGGTTTGCATTCGGGTCCTTCGTCCAGGACTTTCCGCCGGCCTGGAGAGGGAGCCATTCTTGGCCGCTGCGAATATTGCGCTCAGGGCACGCCAGAGATGGCGTCGATGCGTACGGACCCACCACAGCAGAAAGGTCGCCCAATGCGACAGGCGGAGCCGCAGTTATCGGCGGATCCTCCTCATTTTCAAGCGGCGAGCCAAGAAGAAGACGCTGCTGCATGGCCGCAGCGGGAACACGCGAGGACGGCAACGGCGCCACCTCGGAAGAGCCGCAGCCGCTTGTGGCACTTGGCAAAGATCATGCCATGCCTCAGGAAAGGGGCTCGGTGAGTTTAGTAGTGTAAGAGGGATGGCGAACAGCAGATTCGACGCGGAGGACGTGCCGAGGAGCACTTCGGGCCGGCGCGCCCAGCATGTGCGGACAGACGGCAGTGACAGCGTGCTGGTCGGTGGCCCATCACGCGGTAGTTGCGTTTCGTTTCATGACTGCCTGCTAATGACCCGACGTGGAAACGTGTCCCACGCTGCACTGACGCAGGTGTCGCACCGATTGCGCGTCCCTGTCAAGGCCGGATTTCCTCAACTGGAATATATTTAATCGGAGTAATATATAATCCGCTGGTCGCGGACAGCCCGGAAATGTTATTTGCTGCGACTGACTAGTGTATGGGATACGAATACTGCACGAACGCAGTTATTCTCAGCGGATACGAATAAGATGGACGGATGTAATCCTGTGGGAACCAGAGCTGGTCGTTCACGCCTGAGCGGGACCACCCCTGACGGACCCCCTCCAGAGCGTCGGGGTCCCCCACCGGATGCGTCTCCGCTCAGGTGAAGAAGTCGTTGGCCAAGCTCCAAAGGAGGTCGACCGTGGAGACCAAGAGCCCGCTGGTGGGAAGCCCAGCCGACTGACCACGGAGACGGCCGACAAGACGCTCCAGTCAAATCTCGCTCTCGAGGCCAAGCGTCGCCGAGATATCCTATGGGAGCGAGTAGGGCACCGAGGGGGCCAACGGAAATCTGTTGGACGTCGCAACCCGGGCCACACTACTCACCACGGGGGTCACAGGATCAACCCGAGAAGATGGGGTTGTCGGCGCCAAGTTCACCGGGCTGGCTTCGAGAGAAGAACGGGGAGGCGGGTGTGAAGTCGGCGTGGTCGAGTGGGTGCATTGCTTTATCATGGCAGAGGTCCTGGGTCGTGTCCAGCCACCGAATATTCCCCAGGCGGCCCCATGCCGGGTCATCGGGCAGCCCGCTCTCGGAGCACACCCACGTGCCGCAGTTCTCAGTGCGCGAGAGCCCCGGCGCACCTCCTCCAACGGGGCATGCACCTCCCCACACAATTCCCCCCCCGAGCTCACCCCAGCAGAGAGTGCCCACTACAAGACCAACAAATCAAGGACATACAAGTACAAACCATACAACAAATGCAAATGTAAGTACCCAAATTGAGTTTCAATGCTTTACCGTGTAAGTACTCGATCAATGAAATCGCTGAGCCATGCTCAACACTCCCCCCAGTTACATTGAGACGGGTCCAGAGTCCGGACGCAAAGTGGCCTGGGTTCCGGTATACAGCTTGATTTGGCTTCCCGATCGCCGCTGCTCGGCACGCCCAATTAATATGCCCCGAGAGGCGTCTTCTGGGTTCTGAGGTACGTATGAATTATCCATTGGTCGTGGATAGAAATGGAGCCATTCTATTGGCTGAACAACTGCCTGACGACCGAGAATCGGCAAAGCTCTCCCGACTCGCTGGAGACCCTTGCAGCTCATTTTTTTGCGACCTCAGTGCCTCTTGTGGTCCTGTTTTTGACATCCACTGTTCTAAAATTGCGAAAATCACTTACACCGAGTTCTTCATTCGACGACTTTAGGTGGACGCACACGATCGACGTCGGCACCCCCCACCCCTGCCGGATCGACGTCGTCACCCCCACCCACCACGGCCGGATCGACGACCAACTCCTTGCTCCGCACCTGCCCGCTTGTTGTCCGAATTGGTGCGCTGCTCTCGCCGCCCCCCTTCGACTGCACGAAACAACCGCGACCGTGCACCATTCCTTCTGGCTCACTATTTCTTGTGGCCTCTTCGCCTCCTGGGACAACGCGCCGGCTTGGGGCGGCGGCTCCCTACCCGTTTTTGTGGTGAGCACCGACCATTTCACGGTCTGTTGCCAGACAGCGGGCTTGTAAGCTCTATAGGAGCTAGAGACAAGGTGTGTTTTGTGAGGATTTTGGCAGCTGTTTCAGCCTGTTACAGCTTCGCTCATCATTATCTCTGTGAACAGACGCTCCCTTACACGTCGATGAACCTTCTATTCTTTCTACGGCCGGCCGCGACGTTTCACTAAGAAATACTCTTTTGGTGTTCTCTGTCGCCACCGGTATCATCTCTGTTGGATTGTGTCTTGTTCAATGCAATGTCGCTCTCTGTCGGGGCACTACCATTTACATGATGAAGGACGACCGTTCAACCGAGGCAACAGCAATCAACTCAACAACGCATGATGCTCGACGTTTGATGTGCAGCAGAGACAGCACTCAAGGGTGGCGAGGGAGGAGATAGTGAGGCTGTAGCATTACGACGACCATCGGTGGTTGGCGCTGCAGGGTGGAGCGGGAGTTGGCGGAGGGGGCGTCGGAGTCGTCACAGGATGCACCTGGTGCGGAGCCGGGGAGAGGAGCGTGTTGTGGAGAGGGGGCGAGTGGGTCGAGTCACGGGGGCGCCGGAGGATGCGCCGGTCACGGCGTACACGCGTAACACGGCAGGGGTGTGTGCAGCACGTGGCATGGCACGCCTCTGTTCTCTGCTTGCATGCTTCTCTGTCCCCGCAGTTGGCTCTCTTTGTGTGTGTGGTCCCTTTTCACTCTGGAGCGCCCACGCTCTGGCCACGCGTGCTCCATTTGTCTTGCGGTTTCTTGCCCCATTTTCATCTCTGTTTTTTATTTTCCAATCCCCTCCCTCACGTGGCTCATCCAAGCATCAAACCTGCAGCAGGGTCCAATTCATCTTCTTAGAGGTACCCGTCCTCCCCGTCACTACTTGTTTCTTTCTTTTGCGCAACAAGCCCGCTGCCGTCCGTCCCATCCACGAATATGACCTCCCCCTCAGCAGCCGGATGAGGCGGCGCCACCTGTGGTTGTTGCTTCTTCTTGTATGCATGAATCGGCACGCCTGCCGCGACCTACCGACCCCGCTCCCAGGCCTCCATCTCTGCAATCTCCTTCTCCCGACCGGCTGTCGTTTGCCGGGGTCCTGTTTTGTTTTGTGGGAGGCTTCCGTCGCCTGGCTTGGAAACCTTCCGCGCGCCGGCTGCAGCAGGCCGCCGATGCTGTCCGTTGTCCAGCGCTACGTCAGCGGAGGGCTGGCGCTCCAGCGCCGCGCGCTGCACAAATTGTAGGCACTTCCCAAGGAATGATTTGGCTGTACATTGGGCTTTCTTGTGGTTAAACCACGCATGCCACGCCTCAAGGGCCTGTTCTCCGTAGACGCCGACGGAACATAAGTGGCGGAGAAACGCTGGCGCGTGGTGCGCCAGCGCGTGCAGCTTTGGTGTAGTGCTAAGCCGGGGGAAGGCGGCTTGCAAAGGGGGGAACAGGCCCAACGCACCAACCTCAAAGGCGGATGCCTCCTCCACGGATACTTCCTGGGCCCGGTTGAGGGTTTTGACTAGTGCCGCCCATGGCACCCACGCACCGCTCAGGGCTTCCAGATGATTTTCTGGTAGGTACGGTGCGAGAGCGTGTCACACGACATGTGGCCGCTCCGCAATACGATGGGAAGCCCGCCCGT
>Ga0114955_1001584_pt1 | contig 10426 bp, 16 predicted proteins | sample Porto_5metaG_FD_87302 | JGI IMG/M metagenome (GOLD analysis project Ga0114955, IMG submission 87302) | Marine algal microbial communities from Porto, Portugal - Porto_5 metaG | ecosystem: Host-associated > Algae > Red algae > Unclassified | place: Portugal: Porto | collected 2015-02-02 | reverse complement strand
TCATCTTGCTCAATTTCCAGAGAGTCGGAAATTCGGCTTTTTAATTCCGATTCCTTCAGGGGCTCGACCTGATCAGCCATCTTATGAAAACGAGTATAACTGTAGGTTAATAAGTTTACGTTTTCATAAAACTTATCCATCTCCTTAACATCTAAAATGTGAAGATAGGAGCTGTAGCCATGGTGAGTTTTTTCATAGTCTTCCCTAAAATCTTGCCTGTGACTTTGTAAATATTCTTTTAGCGCCTGGTATGCTGTTTCATCCGTTTCAGACCACCTGCCCTGGTTAAAGCGGGTTTTCATCACTTCAAGCATCGCATTCAGTCTTTGAGTATTCAGGATGAGGGAGAATTCTGTTGAATTTTTATTGTACTCTTCGATAAAATTCATATGATCTGTAAGTTCATTATTATATTCAAAGAAACGATTCATTTCATAAGAGTCAAAGGTTATTTGTTCTTTGTTTTTCACAGCATCAATTACTCTGTCCATTTGCCCGAGAACATCATAATAACCATCGGTAGCCATGAATAATTGTTCTCGTTCATTGATGTAATCGGTAAATACCATGGAAAAAAGGATGCCGGCAAGAACGACAGAAATGAGCCTTAAACGATTCAGTTTCATTTTTAAAATGATTTTATCATCAAGGGCTTTTGATACAACCGGCTCTTCCATGTCATTTATTTGGATTGTCTTTTCGCCAGTTTCGTAAAACTTCTTGCACGCCTCACATTCCTCCAAATGTCCATCAACTGCTGTTTTCACAGAAGGGGTTAAGTCATTTTCTATATATAACGGATATAGATCCTGGACCACTTCATGTTCCAATTTCATTCTGCATCCTCCAATTGCTTGTAGAGTTCTTTAAATTTTTTTCTGGCCCGGTACAAGCCAACCTTTACCTGGCCAATTGTTTCGTTTGTGATGACGGCAACTTCTTCATAAGTAAGATCGTTCACATCCCGCAAAATGATATAGGTCCTGTAATTTTCAGGCAGCTGCAGTAATGTAAGCTCGATTGCATTTTGGTCATCTAAACGTTTGAATGGATCGTGCTGCTGAGTCAAGTGCTGGTCAATCTTATCTGATTGAAGCTCCATATTGGTTTGTTTTTTCTTGCTGAAATTGATATATGTGTTTCTTGCTATTTTAAAAAGCCAGGTTTTTAATGAGGACTCACCGCGGAAGCTGGAAAGTGACTGAAAGGCCTTCAAAAATGTATCCTGGGTAAGATCTTCAGCAATATGCTGATTTAAGGTTGAGCGATATAGGTACAAGAAAATAGCATTCTTGTAGGTCTCGTATAATTCAATTCTTGGGTCTGACATTCCATCCCCCTCTCTCTAGAAAACATAGACAGTTAGCATCGTAAAAAGTTACACATAATTTTATATTATTTTTAGAAAAGTAGATGAGAAATCGAAAGAAGATGGTAAAATTAGCTAAAAGTGTATCTGCACACTTATTAATATCATCGGTACAGAATAAATGTTTTGTAGAACGACAGGGGATCTTTTATGGAATTTACCTTAAGGCCTATAGCTAAGGATAATTGGGAAGAGGCAATACAGTTAAAGGTTAAGGAAGAGCAAACGGATTTTATCGCCTCCAACCTGTACTCCATTGCAGAAGTCCAATTTCTTGATCAGTTCACAGCATGCGGGATTTATGCAGCGGAGCAAATGGTTGGGTTTACAATGTTTGGAGTTGACACCGATGACGATAATTATTGGATTTATCGTTTGATGATAGATCAAGAGCATCAGGGAAAAGGATATGGGAGTGCGGCAGTAAAGTTAGTAGTTGAAGAGATTAAGAGAATGAACACGTCCGGAATCCCATTGATCATGATCGGTTATGACAGGGAAAATGAAGGGGCAAGAGACAGGTTTGCGGTCAACCGGAGAAAAGCTGTCAAAAGAAAGGGTAACTTCAGACAGGTTTGCGTTCAACCGGAGAAAAGCTGTCAAAAGAAAGGGTAACTTCAGACAGGTTTGCGTTCAACCAGAGAAAAGCTGTCAAAAGAAAGCCCAACTTCAGACAGGTTTGCTGTAAACCGGAGAAAAGCTGTCAAAAGAAAGCCCAACTTCAGACAGGTTTGGGATCAACCGGAGAAAAGCTGTCTGAAGTAAATAGCAAGCTGGCAAACTCAATCAAAAAACACTGTCCCCATAATAAACACAACGCAAGCAACTAACTGATTTCTGGTTTGTTTCCAAATTTACGATATGAAATGATTCTTGTCACAACACTTGCCAACGAACCGATTAGTGCACTGCCAAGAATATCAGAAGGGTAATGGTGACCGACCCAAACCCGGGAAAAACCGGTTAAAGCAGACAACCAGGTCATCTTTATCCCTAACCGGCGATGGAACATCAACAGAGAAGTGGAAGCAGCAAAGGCAAGAACCGTGTGCTTACTCGGGAAGGACGAATCCATTTTTGAAGGAATCAGAATACCAACCCGTCTTTTCTTGAATGGACGAGGCTTATAATAGAAGATTTTAATGAAAAATTGAATGACAAAGCTGATAAAAACAGCACTTCCGGTTTCAAGGGCAATCCGTTTGTTCCGTCGGTTCTTAAAAAGAAGTAAGGCTGTTATAAGAATGTAGAAATAACGGATCCGATTGGAAACGAATATCATTAATAAATCCACTGGCGAAAAATGGCCAGAAAGCCTGTTGATTAGCTTGAAAAGTTTAAGATCCATCATGTTTCTCCTCAATGTTTTAGTCTTACTTTTCCCTGGCTGAATAGAAAAATGTATGAAAAAAGGAGAGGATAAATAATGGAAACAAAGATCGTCAATAAAGAAGCATTTAAGGCTGTAGGGGTTAAATGGATAGGCTCTTTTGAACAGGCAGCAAAGGGAGAAATCAAAAGCTTTCATAAGGAATTTCTTGAAAGGAAAAATGAAATAAAAGGCGCTGTTAATCCAGAAAACATTATTGGACTTTCTTATCACATCACAGAAAATGGCTTTACCTATTATCTGGCCCTGGAAGTTGAAGAGGGGACAGCTATCCCTGAAGGAATGGAGTTCATCTCGGTTCCGGCCTGTACATTTGCCACAACTGAGTATAAGGGGGCAGCTGTGCATGAAGCTTATACAGCCTTGTATACATGGATCAAACAGAATGGATATAATTTAAGCCAGAGTGATTTAGAGCATCTGGAAGAGTATCCAGGGAGTTTTGATCCTGTAATTGATGTACCTGAGCTAAAAATTAATATTCCAATTAAGGGGATTTAAACGAAGGTTATATTAGGGGATGAAGAGGATCCTATTAAAACTTTCCCAAGTTCATTTATATCAAAAAAAAACAAGCACTTTGGAAGCTGCTTGACCAATGGCGTTAGCAAACTTCTTTCTATCAGGCTGAGGTGTTGGTTTTTTCATTTGCCAATATCCTCCCCACCCTGGTTACTGCTTCCTATTCGAAATAATTCAAGTCCTCTTAGTAAGGCATCACCCCCGAAACCAGCCATGATGGACATCAAAAAGACTCTTAGTAGTGAATCAGCTTCGGATGAGACCACTAGAAGTGCGGCGGCTAGGGATCCTGTGAGGATCTCTTCCAGGAACCCCAGGTAAATGAACTTTTTTGTCCTTCTTGGCATGATGATCTTGCCTCGTTTTCTAACATGAGCTGTCAGTCCAACAAATCCACCGATGACCATTGCGAAAATAATGTTTTCTAACATGTTCATCACTCTCCTAAAGTCCAGATTTTTGTTGGGTCGACCCTAGGTAACTCTAGGTGTAATACTATTATACAAGTAGTAATAGTGGAAAAGCATGTGTAAATTTATCGAATTTTCAGTAAATTTAAATAGTAAAAACTATGTGTAACTTTTTGGTAAAATTTAATAATTGGGACCTTTAAAAAAAGTTACAGGCCTTTAGTCATAAAGATTGTTTTTAAATGGGTGTATTGGTAATGGAGAAGAGTAATTGGAGGGAGTTCATTAATGTTTGTTCTAAATGTTGAAGGCGCAGTGTACAGAGAAGGAAAGTGGCTAGTCATTGAACGGAGTACCAAAGAGGAACATGCAGGAGGACTGCTTTCACTTGTTGGGGGAACGGTTGAAAACGAAGGATTCTCAAAAGATTTGCTTGAACGAACTTTGAAACGGGAGCTCTTGGAGGAAGTTGGGATCACAATAAAGGACGATATTAAATATGTACGCAATACATCATTTATTCTCCCGGATGGAAGGGAAGTACTCGATCTTGTATTTTATTGTGAAATTGCCGCTGGTGAACCATACCCAAAAAGCAAGGATGAAGTGGAAGCAGTTTATTGGATGACAGCAGCTCACCCCAAGGCTCCTATTTGGCTAAAGGAAAGCATTGAAGAGGGAGAAATTCAAAATAGTAAAATTGAAATCAAATGATGATGCCGCCTTTTCCAGGTGGTTTTATTTTTGCCTGAAAAAGGGATATTTGTAAGTTTAGCGAATAAGTAAATGTATTTTTTAACTTTGAAAAGTGGGGTTGCTAGATGAACGCTGAAGAAGAGTTATTGAGACAGGTTAATTCGGTACTACACATAAATAAAAGATGTATTTTAGGTATAGATGGTCTTAGCAGGGCAGGAAAAACCACTTTAGTGAAGAGAATCGCTTCAATGCTTACGGAAAAAGAAATCGAAACTACCGTCATTCACTTGGACGACCATATTGTAGAGCGGTCCAAGAGGTACAATACCGGCCAGGAGGAGTGGCAGGAGTATTATAGCTTACAGTGGGATGTAGATTCGCTAGTGAAATCATTATTTGAAAACTTGATACACTCAGATGAAATTGAACTCTCATATTATGATAATGAGACGGACCAACATGTTAATAGGACGCTGAATCTGGCTTTTAAAAAAGTAGTAATTGTTGAAGGGATTTTCCTCCAGAGAGAGGAATGGAGACCATATATTGACTACACCGTTTTTATAGACTGTCCAAGGGATGTAAGGTTTGCTAGGGAAAAAAGTCAAACTCAATTGAACATTGAAAAATTCAGAAGCAGATACTGGAAAGCAGAGGACTACTACATGGAAAAGCTTCGTCCCGTAGAAAAAGCTGACCTAGTTGTCCCTTATACTCAATTAATGAACGATTAACTAAGAACTGCAGGTGAAGGGGATTGAATTGGAAAAAGCTATTAAGCTTTGGAAAAAGTAAGGAAAACGAAACCGATATGGGAAAATGCGGTATCTCAGAAAAGGCAATGACAATTGTCAAAAGAAATACGGATGGTAAATTGCATCCTTTTTACAAAGAGGATTTGTATACTGAAAAACCAGATGAAATTGCGGGGATCTGCGTGGAAGCCAAACAGGCAGAAGCAGAACAGTTGGTTCTAAAACTAATGGAGGAGCTTAAGGCAATAAACTATTTGGCTTTTATATGCGATTCCGAACGTGAAAAAATCGGCATTATCCCTGGTTCAGATCAGTTTAAGATCCTGAAGCTCCAGCAGACGAATGGGGATAATTATAATATAAACAACGAAAGGGTTATATCTAAACTAAAGAAATGGCATAGAAGCTATCCGTTCACCGTAATTGGAGCGGATTACGATTGGGTGGAAGCAAATTTTGATGTTTTTCCTGAAGGCAAAGAGCTAAAAGAACTGGCTAGAGAACTCGCTGATTTCTGTCCTGATATCGTTGAACAGGGTACAGGAAGCATTAATGGACTAATTGAAGAGATCACAGAAACAAAAAAAATGTACTTATGGTGGGATTGATATGCTAGAAAAATTGCTGCGGCACAGATTGGTATGGATATCCATTTTTATTGGCTGGATAGGGGTGACAGTTACTCCTTTCTTTGACTCTGTCGTTGTAACCCCTGATTATGATTTGACAAGGCACAGACTTGGACTTCCGTTGCCGATTATTGAACAGAACACCTGGTTGACACCATTGGAGGATGCTTTTCCATTTGAATTGGGATTAGTGAGTCCGCTGGAGAACCCTACGAAGATATTAATAGGAAACTATTTATTCCTTGTGGTGGCAGCAGTGGTGTTTGTTTATATGATTCTAGTGAGTATTAAGGTTTTATATAAAAGGATTAGGTGATGTATATGTCTGATGATATCGCTATGAAGCTCAAAAGGTTTGCAGTTCATGAATGCAAAGGGTCAAGTCCGCTATATGAATATCTTTCTTTAAAAATAGCCGAAGATCCTATAATGCTTGAACTTGTAAAGAAAGCGAGAGAAGGACAACCGGTGCCAAATTTATTTTTTGGAGCTGTACATTATTTATTAATGAAAGGAAATAATCATCCTCTGGCAGGATTCTATCCAAGCTTGACCGAACAACCTCTTCCCGCAGCAAAAGCTTATCGGGTTTTCGCAGATTTTTGCCGGTCCTATTCTGATGAAATCATCGGGTTGATAAAAAGTAAAATTGTGCAGACAAATGAGGTCAGGCGCTGTTCTTATCTCTATCCCATTTTCAGCCGTATTTCCCACATGACGAGAAAGCCATTGGCATTGATTGAAATCGGAACAAGTGCAGGCTTACAGTTATTCGTAGACAAATACAGTTATTCATATGGCACAGATCAGATTGTCGGGAATCTTGATTCGGAAGTTCACCTGAGATCTGATATAAGAGGAGATAACTCAATTTTGAATCCCTTGTCCCATTTTGATGTTGCAAGAAGAATAGGAGTCGACCTGCATATAAATGATGTTAGAAATACAGAGGATTACTTATGGCTAAAGGCATTGATCTGGCCTGAACACAGTGAAAGACGGGAACTGTTTGAAAAAGCAGCAAGCTATGTGAGCAATCAAACATTAAGTTTAGTAGAGGGGGATGGAGTTGAAATACTCAGATCCCTGGCAGCAGAAATTCCAGAAGAACAAGTGATTTGTGTATTCCATACTCATGTAGCCAATCAAATGCCCGTCGAGACAAAGGTGAAGCTTCTGGAGCAAATAAAAGAAATTGGACAACGAAGGGCAATTTTTCATATATACAATAATATTTACGATGAAAAGCTCCACCTGGATTATTATCTCGATGGAGAAGAAAGCTTGAACACAATCGGGGAAACCGATGGCCATGGCCGGTGGTTTAAAATGAGTTACTAGAATGTTGGAATTTTTCTGTTAGGGTGAATTATATGGATAAAGGATCTTTCATTATTGCTAGCATAGGTATGGCTATATCCATTTTATACTCAATTTATCAACTTTTTATTAGTAAAACATCATTCGGATTGGAGAAAGAAGTAGAAGAGAAGATGAAAGCCCGCCCAGTCGCCAATGTTATACGTTATTTGATCTTCATTGCTGTAAACTCTTTCCTTGCAAATATGTTTTTTGACATAGGCTGGCTGTTATGGATTAGTTTTTTTTCGGCATTTGCTTTATGGATTTTGCTGATGGAGCATCAGTTTAACTTTTTATACCTAATCAGTATCATTATGATTCTCTTGATTTTTTTAGGAGCTGGTGTACCGACCCATCAACAATCGTTCATAAATCATATCAGTGATAGTACTGAATACGAATGTTTAAGAATCGAGTGTGTGAAAGTTTCTGATGTCGTTGTGGATGATGAACTGAAGACTGAGGTGAAAGTACTATCAATTCAGGGTTATTCATTTGATTGGTATATGCTATTTGCCAGAGGAGAACTGATTTTGTTAGATGAAGACGGCAATGTAAATAAATTCAGCGGAATCAACATCGGTGGCCTATGGCTGCTGGACTAATAACTATGATCAGGAGTGGGGATATGATTAGCGATGATAAGAGATTGCTAGCTGAAAGATGGTTCGGAGAATATTTTACACAGGGGAATCTTGGTGTGATTGAGGAACTGACCACTGAGGATTTTGTTTACCATTCGCGAAACGGTGAAAACTCACGTGATTCGATGGTTGATTTCATGAAATGGTATCAATCCGTTTTTCATGATGATGAATGGGTGCTGGAGGATTTGATTGAACAGGGCAATAAGCTGGTAGTGCGTTACACCGGCTGGATGACCTATAAAGGTGGCTGGTTTGATATTCCGTCAGAAAACCAACGGGTAAAAGAAACTGGTATCATGATCTTCATATTTGAAGGCAGCAAGGTAAAAGAAATGTGGTGTGAGAATAGCGATGCGGGTATTTTATATGATTTAGGGGCATTGAAGAAAAACACACATGAAGTATTTTAGGAGGGTGAGGAATGGCTGGAACAGTATTTTGGCTTCTGGTTACAGGGTTTGTCGTTCTGTTTATTTGGGGCTTGATAAGTAAATCCATGAAGCTTCTTATTATAAGTGGATTGGCAATTACCCTGCCGTCCCTATATTTTCTTGTCGCGGAGAATGGATTCAGGCTGTTAGCACTAGTTCCGTTGCTTCCCTTCGGATTTAGTTATTTTTTTGCGAAACAAAAGAAGAACAGCAGATAGATGGAGAGCAGAATTTCACCTGTAGAGAGTGAATTTTTAGAATTATTGAAACCTTCTTTCCTTAATAAACGTACTACCGTATATATTGGGAAAAGGAGGAAAAAGTGATGCCGAATTTAAGTTCTAATTATGAGGGTTCTACCAAAATAATCCTAGTGACAGCAATTATTCTAATCATCAGCAGTTTATTTATGCCACTCGTTTTTGTTTATTTTATACAGGATTATCTTTACCTGTCAGCCGATAAATGGTTTTATGATACTCCGCCATCGGCTTATATACTTTTCATGATTGGTATGCTATGGATCTCGGTAACCTTATTCCTGTATTTATTTCTTGATTGGAAGTTTGATTGGAAAGGCGTAAAGTGGATTTCATTTCTCCTCATGTTAGGCTGCATTCCATTTTTTATGTTCGGCGTGTCGAACTATTATTACCTTGATAACAAGGGAATGCACTTTAATGAACATACAACGTTCAATACAATCAATTCTTATTATTGGGAGGATATGAAGGAAGCGAAAGAGATCTTCGTGAAGAACAATGGAGTAACAGTAGTAGACCATTTAAATTTGGTGACAAAATCTGGAGATGTGATTGAACTGCCTTATAACAGCAAGGTTCGGAACAACAGATATAAAATCATGGAGAAACTGCAAGAAAACAATATCACCCTAACCAATAATATGGGAGATTTATATGAATGATTTCAAATTAAAAAGAAAATACGGTGACCGAGCAGACTGGCTTCGTGTGGTTCAGAGGGGATCGGAAATATGCATTTTATGAGACAGAGAGGAGCCATTAAAAGTTGGACCATATTGAAATTCAGGATTTTAGACAAAGGTTTTTAAGCTTTTATAAAAAAGCAATAGAATCGGAAGTGGATTCAGAAGAAAGATGGAAACTATGGCAGGAGCATTATGGCTTTGCGGCTGTTCCACCTGGTACGGAAGGAGAGAAGCTAGCAAGACAGCTCCTGGATAATTGTTGGGAACAGTATGAACAGCATATTGATGACATCATTTCGTGGAATCCGGATCAGGCTGCAATAAAGGATAAGTTAGGGGAAGTAAAACAAGTTTTAGGTTTTAAAGATGATATTAACTTATTGCTGTTGTTCTTTGTTGGCAATTTTGAAGGGAATGCCTTCATTGCTCCTACTGAGGACGGGAACATGGCTTTATGCTTCCCAATTGAGACTCAGTCAAATAGAGATTCCGAGATTCTTATTTACCACGAATTAGCGCATGTCATACACTTTCATAAAGCTGACATCAGTACAAATTGGGAGCGGACAATTGCATCAACGATCCTCCAGGAAGGGATAGCGATGCATACAAGTAAGGTTCTTGTACCGGGAAGGAATCTTGCTGAGTATACCGGAAATGACGATCAATGGTTAACATTATGCAATGAGAAAGAATTAGAGATTCTGTCAGGTGCCATTCCTTTTCTGGAGAAGAGCGATTCCGAATCTGTTTTTCGATTTACAGCAGGCGAGGGGACATGCGGATTCCAAAACGAGGCCTATTATATAGGTTGGAAGCTGGTAGAGCATCTTTTGGAAAAAGGAATGTCATTGAGTGATTTAGCAGGCTTCCATGAGCCGGCTTTACCAGGATTTGTTGCAACTCACCTAAATCAATATGTAGAGAGCAAATGGTCGGATTATGTATGTCAAGATATATAGATATCGTTTAAAGCCGGGCAGGGAGCAAGAGTACCTCGAGATACAAAAAGAAGCAGAGCGGATTTATTCGCATTTCATACAGAAGCAGACTTTGTTTTTGCAAAGCAGCGAAGATAGGGAAGTTTGGCAGGAAATACATATCTATCAGGATAAGAAGAGCTATACTGACACTGTTTCTTTAGTAGACCAACAGCCTGAAATCCAGGTTTTGTACAACCGGCTCCTTGAAGTGATCACCTCAATTGAGGAAATGTCTGAAGAAAACTATCAGCTGATTGACTTGCAGGAGAAAACTTTGAAT
>Ga0114955_1001581_pt1 | contig 10433 bp, 11 predicted proteins | sample Porto_5metaG_FD_87302 | JGI IMG/M metagenome (GOLD analysis project Ga0114955, IMG submission 87302) | Marine algal microbial communities from Porto, Portugal - Porto_5 metaG | ecosystem: Host-associated > Algae > Red algae > Unclassified | place: Portugal: Porto | collected 2015-02-02 | reverse complement strand
CGCCGGCGTTGCCACCGCGCCCTCCCCCCCACCTTGTCCTCCCAGGTGATGGATTCAGCGTGCAAGCCAAGAAAGCCCGCGTCGTCGGCATGAGCCGCGCGTCCGCGACACAGAGGGCCGCCGCTGGCCCTACGAGCGGTGCGTGGCACGCATCGCCGGTCACTGACGCTCGTGCCACCTCCAGCTCCACCCTTATTGAGTGGGTGCGGTCCGTGCCGAGCGCAACGACCACCGCGTTTGCGGCGGGGTGGCCCGCCGATGGCGCCGGCTCGTAAAAGAGGACGGTGAGGCTGGCAGGCACCCATGCGGTGCTCTACCCTTTGCGTTGAGAGGGGGAGAGGAGCGGGCGGGCGCACCACCGCCACCGCCACCGCCGTCACTGCCAACCGGTTCTCTTGGCCGGAGCGCAAATTAGTGGGCGGGTGGCGGAAGCGGCCGCTACACACCGCCAACCACCCCTTCCCAGGCGGAGAAAGCGGCGGCATTCGCCGCTGCATCGTCGCGCTCGCCTCCCTCCCCGCCGGCCCGCGCAACCGCCGCCTCCTCTTCGCCCCGGTGCTGGTGCCACGGCAACAGCAGCATGCGTACCGCGGCGACAATCCCCACCCCCGCCGACCCCTTATTCCAGGGCCGGTGGCCGCCCATCCGCTCGTGAGCGGTCCTGAACCAGTGGTTCGTCTTGGAGAGCGCCTATGGCCGCAGCAGGCAGCCGAGCGTGGCCGCGCCTCCGGGGGGGATGCTGAACAGCACCACCCCCGACGTGCCAAGAACAATCCGACCACCGTGCCACAGGGGCTGCAGGCGCCACCGTGGCGCACCCTCCACCAGAACAGACTCCGCCCTGTCGGTGCCACCGCCTGGTCCCACGTCAGAGCTGGTTTATGTAGCAGCGACGGCGCCTACGGTTGCGGCTTTGAGGAGCACCCGCGTCGCCGCGAGTACGTCTGCCACCGCGCTGCTCACCGGCGGTACGGTCGGAACCCTCCCCGCATTGTCGACGTCGACAATTCCGGCGGTCACAGGCAGCCCGGGCAGCAACTCGACGGACACGGCGGGAATGGAGCACTACTTGAAAGACTCGTTCACGCGCACGTACAGGTTCACGGAGGGCGTGGGTGGTCGCCCATCCACGCCGCCGTCGCTGCCTCCGCTGCCGCCGCCAGGTGGCCACCGGCAGCGGCGGCGGCGGGCACCGCTGCCGCCGACGCGGGACGACAGCGAAGGGCCATCGTCACGGCCAGCGTGCCGACGGTCGTGTCCGTGTCGAGGCGCGTCTGCCGCGGTGGCGGCGGAAGAGGCGACGGCGGCGGCGGCGGCGGCGGTGGGGAGCGCCCCGGCCCCGCAGCCACCGTCGCCGGCAGCGACAGCGGCGGCTTTGCGGCGCGCCTACACCGAAACAAAAGCGAGCGGTTGTCCGTGACGGCGGCCGACACGTGGCCGTCCGTCGCGACGGCAATGAGCGACGACAGGCGGAGCGTCTGGTCCCCGACCGGCGCGCCGCCGCCGCCACCGCCACCGTTGCCGCGGGCAAGTGCCTCTTCGGCAGCCGCCGCCGCGCCCTGCGCGCTCAAACAGCGCACCAGTGAGATCGAAGAGCGGTCCGCCGACGACGTGACGTACAAAAGCTTCCCCGCCACAGCTGACGGCTAGCGCCACTTGTGGAAGCCCCACCGACGAGGTTGATTCCTCCACCCACTTGATCTGGCATAAGAGGTATTGTGACGTCATAACAGAAGAGGGCGGATTGCCAGCGCGGCCAGAATGGGCAAAAGCTCAGGCGGAGTGAGATGCAGGCTTGAAACTCGCATGGCACGAGCCCATTCAGTAATCACAACGCAACACTCACAAATTCCCAGACAGGATGGTCCCGGGACCCTCCGCGACGCATCGTGTAATAGGGAAGCAAAAGGAACGCTGGGAGCCAAAAAAGGATCCAAGCGTTCCGTGCGCGCGCAGCGGCGCCGCCGTAATGGCCGCAACCACTACGTTAGGTGCCTGCCCCCCCGCCGTGCCATCGGCGTTGCTGCCTGCATCCAACTTAACAGGTACCGGCAGCACACCGACCCCATCACTGACCCCTTCTGCAGCGCTGGCTTTCCCTCCGTCATTAGCAGAGTCGGCAGCGACACCACCGGTGCCTCCCTCCTGAAGCCCCAGGTACTCCTTCCAGATGGGTGGGGGGCACTTAAAGAATGTGAAGGTAGCCCCTCTGTAGGCACAGCATCCGAGGTTCCACCCCAGGGCAGCTGTGCGGTACAGGAGACCAACAGGGATTTCGCCGACCTTCATCCTGCGTGGATAGTCCAAGGTGGAGCACGTCTGCTTTTCATCTTTGAACCCCCACTCAAAGGCCGTCCGTGGCACTTTTATCCTCCCGTTGCACTCCTCCTGCTCGGGGGTCGTCAATCCGCTGAAGGCAGCCTGTAGCCGTGGACGTATCACACGGGCAGCATCACCATACAGTTATGACTGATTACCATCAACCACCAGCCCGGAAGACAAACGAGCGTCCAAACCAGGCTCATGATACAATGTGAGGACATGGCGGCGGCCCTCGAACGAACCAAACAGGTGAAAAAAGAGACCCTCAGGGGTGAGTACGTTTTGTAACTTCAACGCATGCTTCCTATTGTGACCACTGTAGCATTCTCGCGGTAGGCCCCCTCCTGGGAGCGCGATAAAAAAAGCCGTGCAGTCAATGAAAACCACACTCCGGTCCGAGTAAGTACCTGATCCAGATACCTTTGCGGCTTACAATGCAGCCCCCACCCTCATGAAACACACGCGCCACTCGCAGAGGAGAAGGCCCCACTTGTCCATCAGTGGCAAAACGATGGAAAAGAAGATATGGCACAGAGCGGTCTTACACTCTTTGGCCAAAGAGCTTCTCCAGATCCACCCATCGAGCGGGCGACGCCAGTCTGCTCAGAACAAAGGCAAAGCATCCACTGGATCCAACAGAAAATCGCGTAGGTGGGAACTAAACGTCTATCTGCAGCAGGTCCACCAGCCTGCCTATATCTGCAGGGCGAAAGCTAGATAGTGAGAGGCCCTCTTGCGAAGAAAAGGCATTGAGGTTGAATGTGGTCACGCGGATCCGCCGTTGGCGGTCAAGGGAAAGGACAACCTCTTGTTGCGCTCGGCGATAATTGCGCACCAGAATAACCATGTCAACAAGCGACAGACCCGCAGCATGTCCCAAGCGTAGATGTATCCCCTGCCTGTGGCGGCGCGCGCGCCACAAGGCAAGTATGTTACCGTACACGGACACCATGGCGCCAACAAGGGTGCGGAGACCAACAGACGTCGAGTGCAAGCCGTGAGTGCGAAGTGCGTGTGCCGCGATATGGGCGCAGCCCGCACTGCATTCCAGACAGCACGACCTGTCGACGCCTGCTTTGCTGTACCTGCGCAGCTCACGCGCGGCTTGTCATCAAGTTGTCACGGACGAGACAGAAAAACCTGGATGGCCATCCCACGTGATAAATTGCACATCAGTGCTGGCAAGTTATTGGCAGGATGTGTGAGCTCATAGATCCCACGATTGCGCTTCCATTCTTCAGGGTTGTCAATGTTTGGTTTGGTTTTCAAAAACGTGAATGTGAATCAACAATAAACACTTGAACGACCGAGCGTTCAGGTTGAACGTCACGTGCCATCTGGCGGACATGTGAAACAATGCACTTTCGGAACCAGACCAGACATCCATGTATTCAGAAAACACCCATCGTCGCAGCGACAACAAAGCTCAAAACAGCCACCTGCGCCGCGGTCCCATATCCATAGTGAAAAACAGGGCTGATGTTGCGCAATTTGGAGGGATCAAGAAATCTGAAAACCGCCCTGGGGCTCTGCCCAGGCTGTTCTTCTCCAAGAAAGGACGCCAAGATCATCTGTTCGCCGGATAGACGCACCTCCGGTCGTAAAAAGAGAGACGAACCATGAGGCGTACGCACTGCTTTCTCCGTGGAATAGAGAGACGCGGAGTAGCATCGATGGCTCTGCTAGCAAATGCCATGTGCATAGTGAAGCAAGATTCCTGTTCTCGGAAGAATAAATCTGCAAGGGCCTCACGTCGGCTAGGCTGTGAGTATCATTCTGCAAGTCCAACGCCGTGGAGAGAAGGCCAGTCGTCTGAGTTTAGACATTTAGTATAAATCCGATGTCTCAAAGAACATTCTGGCAGGTCGTCTGTTGCCGCGTGCTTCCGCCTTCTTGAGTCCATCTCAAGGACAACAAGGTGTTCCGGAGCATTTGTGCCTCACGGAGATCACAGCTGCACATACGACGTTGTGTGACACGTGAGTGTGCTTGCGGGGTGCACATCCAAACAAGAGCAGTAGCGGAATTGTAGCGCTTATTACTGCACTGGTGCTGTTCTGTGGAAAAACAGAGACAGGAAGCGAAGACGAAGAAGCGGGAAATGTAGCCCACAGCCAAGCACGCACACCTAACGCGGCTGTGGTGCATTCACGATGTCTAGTATCATGAGCAGGACGCCACCGCCCACAAGCCTGTGCCGGTGGCCCCTCATATCTAACCTGCGCGGCCACCCCCCCGGTCCCCACTCGCCCTCCATATGTCACCAAAGATGCGGGAGGGGGCCCCAGACGGGTTCCCGTGCGGTTTGCACAAGAGCGCACGCGTCCGAACGCCCGAGCAACTAAGGAAATCACCGCCTTCAGTATTGTTGCGCATACTCCGGAAGGCCTGAGCACGATACTGAAGGCCCCTTGACCAATCACGTTCCGCGTTTGCATCACGTGAGGTGCATCTGGCCAAGTGGGGCCACCCTGAAACATATCAAGGGCCCCCCAGCAACCGTCAGATGGTTGCAGTGTCAACAGGCTGATGGAAAAGCGACTCCCTTTTAGGGCCTGCTGAAATCTACATCGCGACCTCTGCCACTATCCATGACTTGAAGGAGATCGCCACCACCGCCGTCGGCGGCCGCTGCTGCCCCGTCCGCCGCCAGCGGCCGCCGCTACCGCCACTTCTGTCGCCGGCGGCCACTACTGCAACAGCCGTCAGCAGCCGCGGCTACCACCACTGCCGTCGGCAGCCTCCGCTACTGCCACTGCCGTCGGCAGCTGCCGCTACTGCCACCGCCGCCGGCGCTTCCCGCTGCCGCGACCTCCCCTGGCGTCCGCCTCTGTCACTTCCGCCCCCGGAGCCCCCGTTGTCGCCGCTGACCCCGGCAGCTATCAATGTCACTTCCGCCTTCGCCTTCCTCAGCCGTGGCTGCCACCCGCGTTGACATCCGCTTTAGCTGCCGCCCCCATTAGTTCACGCGGTCGCTGCCGCCCTTGGCGGTTGTCGCTGCCGCAGCCGCCGCCACCCAGAGGCTACCTCTCCGGCTACCGCCGCCGTCGGGTGCTGCCGTCTCTGCCGCCGCCGCCGGCCGCCGCTAAGGCCACTTACACTGGCGGTCGCCGCTGTCGCTGCCGTCGCTGACGGCTGCAGCTGTCTCTTCCGCCCCCGGCGGCCGCCTCTGTTGCTGCCGTCTCCGGCTGCTGTCGCTGTCGCTGCCCTCCCGTCATCGCCAAAATTCAACCTTAGTTCAAGCTCGTGGGGGGGAAACGCGGAGCGTTGATTTTTCTTGCGGCCGTGAAAGGAGGAAGTGCGGCATGTGCACTGCCACGAGGGGAGCGCGTGCCTCTGGGAGAGTACATAGGGCCGCCGGAAGAGCGCCAATGGGATGAGAGACGGGATGAACGACACGAGTGACGAAACTTCGAAGCCTGTACGCGGAACCGCCCGATAGCTCCCGCGTGTAGTCTGCCCAGCGTGCTATCCCGCTGGGTGAGAGGCAGGTTTGGGTCTTCGGTCAACGTTCCGCTAGTTCCTGTGGCTAGTACCCAGTCACGAGCCTCCACATACGCTTCCATGCGTCCATCGTCCCATGCGCGGCCTCGCGCCCGCACTGCCGCACCGCACTGCGCTCCTCAGCTCGCCGCACTCATGCATTCCTCGCAGCCACGCGCCCCTTGGCGGATCCAGACACCCCCTGCGGCACCTGCGCCTGCCTGTCACAACGTGTGTCTGCCGGCGGGCCTCAGGGGAGGCTGCAACACCGCCCCTCTGCTGCCGCTCCGATCATCCATGTGGCCCTCCGGACCTCCCCGTGTCGTTGCACCGCCTGCCAGCGCTGCTTTCACTGCAGGCACCTTCCCCGAAGGGTGCACGAAAACCAGGCCTCCCTTCTGAGGTGTACCCTGATCCAACGAAAAGAATCACATCTTTCTCTCAGACTCTCTGTCCTGGATGGGACCTGACGATCACTGGCTGCAAGGTTGTGGCATGGGACGGCGGCATTCTATGAATGCATCCGTTTGCTGCGTCTCTAGCAACTGCAGTAGTGATTCAGAGTTCTTGGGCTGCCTGAGACAGGAATGGGCAGCTCGCATGCACTGTGCGGCAGGTCTAGGGAGCTTTTTTCACAGAGAGTATCCCCTGAGCGTCCTGTGGCTCTATTGTACCCCTGTTTTGGGCTCGACTGAGGGGCTAGTCCATGCCCGCCAGATTTCTCAGAAAACGTTTGCGTGTGCTCGGATCGGGAAAGCTGGGGAGGTGGTGGCATGTTCTTGTCACTTTCACCGTTGGAGAGCGGCAAAGATAGGAAAGATTCACGTCTGTGAACAACAGCAAACATGGCTGACACCAGAGCACTTCAAAAGCCCATACTTGACCCTTTCCAAGAATAGTGTACTTGGGTCATACTCGGTCCAGTAGTGGTGCTCTCAATGCACCATTTTCTGAAGCAATACTCAGAAGGAGACGAAGCCGAGCCGAAGTTCACTTGACAGCTGCGTTTATCACATAGCTGGCCAGGAAGACCCCGTGATATTATGAGAGGCGTACAACGATGCCTTTCCCTTCAAGAAACGATGGGAGTCTCCATATGTAGGTATTGCAGACCGCCCAATTTTGCCCGAACCGAACAAGAACACAAGCACTCATGTGTTTTCAATCATTCGTAAGAACTCCGCACTTACTCCGCATGTATCGAGGCATGTTTCACAGAAAGTCGGCCAGAGACTTAAGTTGGAAGTGGAGGTGGTACAAGAGCCGGCGGTCGGCGACCCGGCTGCCGTTGTGCCGACCGCTGCGCCGCACGACGGCCCCCCACCCCCCCCCTCCCCACCTAGTCCCCCGCCCGTCTCTATCGCCGACGCCCCCCTCGCTCCGCCTATCATGGATGTTTGCCTTCCTTTGGGTCGCAAAGACTGCGTCTTTGAGGTGTGTGGCGTTAACGCAATCCAGGGGGTCGGACTCTCTTTTCGGAGGGGGCGGGGGGGGGGTAGGTGGTTATCAGGGGTTGTCAGGATACCGGTTTCTGGTCCTGATGGGATACGGATACAGTACGTTCCACCGTCTCCGGATAAGGATCATTCTCATCTCTCAAGGTGAGGATGAGAATATAACCTCACCAAGCCGGATTAATCAGTGGAAAGTATTCATATTCGGATACCGTCATTGCATCCGAATATAATGGCTTCTGGCTGATCGATTACCTAACTACAGCAACAGGAGCCGCACTTCGAGAGCAGAACAGCAGTATACTACTATTTGAGAACTGTTCTTGTTTTTAAAGTCCCAACTGCCCCCGTACAGGCGGTTCCACGAAGCAGGCAATAAGATACGATCGTCTTTCTGTGCTGGCGTGACAGAGGTTTAAAACAACATGGATGGATCTCAACTATACCACGGCTATCGCCGATTCACTCAAGTACGCTTCTGGCATCCGGCGCTGTGGGGCCTCTTCGTGGCCGGTGCTGGCGTGTGCCTGCGGTCGCTCACGCCCTCAAGGCTTCCTGCAGCCGGTGCTCTTCATTGCTCGCTGCCAGAAACAGCCGGATAGCCCTAGCGCTCCTTTCGCAATTCCACACGAAGCCAGCGATTGCGCGGTCTCCGACCGCCCCCCACGTGAACAGCGGACGCCAACCACGGTCTCGGAGTCTTCGGACACTCTTCCGAATGCCGAAAGCGCGCGTGGGATGGCGGAAGTGCGAAAGGCGCCTCCAGTGGTCGGCGGGGCCCTCTTTCCTTCAATGTCTTCGAGACGGAGACCAAAGGGGGCCCGCGGACTAGGGAAATCTGGCTATAGCCGTGTGCGTCACCCTGCTGACACCTCAATAAACCGCCACGGCTCTGGACCACGGGGTCGCGAAGAAGTAAAAGCTCACTCCATCGTTTGCTGGCTCCGCGCCCTTGCCCGAGGTACCCGTTACGACGTTGGCCGAAGGGTAGGTAGGGGCGGGTGCGTCTTCTGCAGCCGTTGGCAGCATGGGGCCCCAGTCCATGAACGGCGCGGCGGCTCGGGGGCGGCTGGCGACGGCATGGCAGTGGCGGGGAGCGTCGCTGCACCCGTGTCGAATGATAATGCGCCGGGGGTGGCGGCGATCGCGGACGTGTGACAGCAGGCGCCGGCCGTCGGTGGCGCCCCGACCCCGCCCAAGGGATAGTGCAGCGGCGGCGGTGGGTCATCTGTTGGTCTCTGTTGGCGTCTCTTCGCGAACAGGCTCTGTGAAATTGCGAATGTTGGGCGTAACTCAGCATCAACAAGCACCCAGTATACAGTGCGTACTAGTAACCGCAAGACGGACGATGCATTTTCTTGCGAATGTCCCGTCCATGTCGCCGTTCCAGCATCAACTGCATTTCTGCTTGCTGGACCGAAAGAAGCGAGCAGCACCACGAGAGGACGCACCCGCTGGCAGGTTCCTGACTAGGAAGTCTCCGTCGCTACCCGCATTCTCATCGTAACAGATTGCTCACACCAAAATTCACGACTCTCCTCTGGCATTACGTCTTCGCCGTATCCGTGACCTCGCCGAAAAACGTCTCCAAACATGGGAGACCCCATGCCGATCGGATATATTCGAATAAAACAAATTGCCAGAGAATACGATATAATCTGCCGCTTGAGCTGTCTGGGGGATTATTCTACGCTTGGACATAAAAGCATACTCAGATCCGAATATGTCTTCGAGACGCATATGCCGGATTGCTATGGATATACTGCCTGGATATATTCCTCTAAGACATATCCGTGACGGCCCCCGGTGGTTATTGTATGGCGGTAGGCGCGATCTTTGATGTTGTGCTCTTTGTGACTGTGGCATTTTGTGGTAATTTTTGTGCCTCTCCCGTTGGCGTGCACAACCGGTGGTGAAGATGGTGTGGCATCAGCCTTTACACTATGCTTGAGTCGTCACTGCTACCCGCCCCTCTCCTTTGTTAGTCTGCAGTCCATATAAGCGTTATTGGGAAACGTCGGGCACTCTGTTTGCCGCTGAGTAGGGAGCTGTGCGGGGCAGCATGGACGCCTGCGGTGGAGGGGGGAGGGCCTGAAGAGGCACGTATGCTTATGATTCGCGCTAAAGAATATCCCATGCAGAAGTGCCTTCTTTTTCTTCACTCTGTAGACACTCTCCCCTGGCGTAAGCAGTCTTTTCGCGTCGTGAGCAAGGAACCCAACTCTGTCGCTACTTGGGGGGGGGGGGACAGCGTCGCGGAGAAGAAGAAGACTACAGAGCGCAAGCAGCCACAGACAGTCATTCAGAAGACTAGGCTCATGTGCAAGGATCTTTTGTTGCAGCCAATGCGCAGGTGAGGCGCTGTAAAGAGGTCCCCTTCCAACAGATGGCGTGTCCAGCGGCCCGACCAAGGTCATTCGGGCCCTCCTGCCGTCCCGTCGTTTCCCGTCGTATATCGTCGCTTCTCGTCGTTTCTCAGGCGATCTGCCTCGGATCCGCATCAGATGCGGCAACCGAGGCCCCCCAGATGTGCAAGACAGGCCCGATCCAGGCCGAATCGCCTGGAGACAGAAACGCAGCAAGAGTGCGGTGCACCTCGTCCAAGTTTCAATTCTTTTCGAGTCATGTTCGGACCAGATCGCTCTAGGCAGGGCCGCCAGGGTAGCCCCTTGTTCATCAATACCCTGGCAGCTCTATTCCTACTCAGATGTTTTCAAGAACAGAGCCTCAGATGAAGTGTGGTTTGGTCCTTAAAGGCTGTCAGTCCGTACTTTGCACTCTCGTTTTAGTCCCCCTTGTGCTTGTGTTCCTGTTCGGATCGGCAAAAACTGGGCCGTCTGCAAGAGGAGAGAGAAACTACGAAATACACTGGATTGAACAGTGTCACCATAGGGACGTCTGAGCGAGTGGATGAAGCATTGTCAGCGATCTGTGTTGAATATAGTGTTCTGGATGTGGCAATAGAGGAGATCTGGGCCAAGTCGCTTGTGATTCCACGCCCTGCAACCGCCCTCCGCGTGCACGTCTACAACCACTGTCGCACCCCATCCCCGCCCGTGTGGATTCCACTTCACAAGTGCGAGAGCGCGAAGAAAAGAAAAGAAGGGGGGGCCATGTATGGATACGTGCAGAGGGGGCCAACAGCGGGTGCAACGAACACCCCAAAGCTGCCCT
>Ga0114955_1001577_pt1 | contig 10439 bp, 10 predicted proteins | sample Porto_5metaG_FD_87302 | JGI IMG/M metagenome (GOLD analysis project Ga0114955, IMG submission 87302) | Marine algal microbial communities from Porto, Portugal - Porto_5 metaG | ecosystem: Host-associated > Algae > Red algae > Unclassified | place: Portugal: Porto | collected 2015-02-02 | reverse complement strand
TAGGGGGGGCTACTGAGGGAAGGACAGCTGTCCCATAGCCCGCAATCCGAAGTACGGAGAGGCGGGTGCAAGTCCCGTCAGGGGCATAAGTACGGGACTTAGCCCCTGCCAATTGCAACACCCACAAGATACCGGCAGCCATCATCAGTAAAGCCAAGTTGCCGCTGTGTCTCAAGCGTCCCCGTCAGCCGTGTCCGCTTCCGTACTTCTCCCAGCAGAGTGCGTGGATGGACGGCGTCATCTTGAAGTCCTGGTTTGAGACCGTCTTCCTACCGGCTGTGCGAGCCCGCACGAGTCAACCAGTAGCCCTCATCTCCTACAATTGTGGGGCTCATGCGGAACTCGAGTGCGAGAAGGTCAAGTTCATCCCTCTACCGCCCAACTGCACGTCCGTCTACCAACCGTTGGACCTGGGTATTATTGCCTGTCTCAAAAGACGGTACAAGCGACGATTACTGGACCTTGTTGTAAGTGCTTTTGAGAACACCACAAGATTCCGCGCGGCGGTAGAGGCCACGTCGGCCGCGGAAGCGGGCACACCGGCCACATCTCTGGGCCAGTCGGCCGCCATGCCGTCAACCACTGGTGTGCTCCCTGCGGCGGCGGCGGGGGCGTCCGCCGCGCCGTCAGCAGAGAGCGCGACAGTGGGGCGCTTGAAGGGTGCGCCAACCGTCGCAGGCCCTGGAGGGGCGCCCATGGGGGTGACGATCTCCGCGGCGACGGCGGGCCCGGTGGCGGGTCGGGCCGACACGGGGTCTATAGCGGGCGGAGAGAGCGCCGGCATGGGACAGTCCGCTGGCCCGGCATCGGGCCCGGTGCCGCGTGTAAGCTCTATGGCAATCGCGGTGGCGGGCGCAGTGACAGCCGACATGAGCGCTGCCCGCCGGGCGTCGGCCACGGATGCGGGACCCCACTCGGGTGCCACGCCGTCAATGGATGGCGCTTTGGCAGGAGCCGCTGCGGTTGCGCCGCCTGTGGTGGTGTTTGGGAACGGCAGCGGCACACCTGCCGCGGCCACTGGCCCGGGGATCTGGGGCTCACCGTCGGACGGGCCTGCGGCCGAAGATCCTGGGCAGCCAATTCGTCGCCGTTCACGCACTCGAGCCCCCCCCGTGGTGATGCGTGATGTCCGGGACAGTGCCGCGGCGCACTTGAAAGATGCGTCGGAGATTGTGAAGGCCGAGTGGGAGGCGGTCGAGCCGGCCACTATCGCGCACTGCTGGGTCAAGTCTACTATTTTACCTAACGGGCTTGTCATGGATGTCACCGCCGTGCACGGCGAGTAACGTGCATCATCTCGATCGATAGCCGAGGATGTCAGTTCGGTGGTGACTTTAATGGAGGGTTGTGGTTTTGGCGAGAGGGCCTTTTCGGGATCTCCGACGGCTGTGAGGGAGGAGGCGGTGGAGAAGAGGTTAGCTGCGGAAGATGACGAGGGAGTGCTGGCTGCCACGGCAGACCGGATGGTGTATGACGAGGGAGAGGGGGAGGATGCGTCGGAGGACGACGATGAGTGATTTTTTTCTTGCGGCCTTTTCTTGACGTCGGCACAGATGGACAGCATGCGACACCACTGTGCCAGGGTCTCGCTCATTGCTATCGTGGCACACATGATAATGGGGATGAGGCTAGGGGGCGTGACGGAAGAGGGAGGTGGAGGAGTGGTTTTCTGTGGTGGCAGTGGCGCTTGTAGCGTCGAACCGGTCGCGACTACGGTTGCTTGGAAAAGAAGCGAGATAGCGCGGCGGATATGGCCTGGTCCTTGTTGAGCTTTTCCAGCTCCGGTGAGTACGACCGGCTTTCCCTGAACGAGTCTGTTCCGACCATGTCGTGGTGCAGACCCTTTCTGGACATGAGAGAAGGCTCTGGCAATCTCGAGTCATGTCAATTCCGTAGTTTCTCATGTCGGCGACAGATCGACCTCTGCCTGACCGGGCTCAATCCTGCGATCGAGTGCCCCCCCTGGCATTGATCCATGCTCGGGCAGCATTTATCTGTACCAGAAAGCGATCGACTGCACGTGAATTGAGGAAGCCCTGCCCGGTGCTACACGAGAATGCATCGCTAGAACCGGGGCTACATGTGTCCGTAGGGGTGTCATGTATGCGGATATTGACTCTACCCTCCAAGGGTGGGAGCTCTGCCTCGGGAGGTGCGTCGTGGGCCGTGTCACTGCGTTGGCGGGTGTGTGCCTGCAGGACGTTGAGAGAGGGGCACACAGGGGGGGTATGAGGCTGCTGGCCTCGCGCCTCAGACCGGTCTCGAGTAAAGCAACGCATCCACCCAACTACCTCCCGCTTCACACCCCGAGGCGAGAAAATGCCAGCCTTGGAATTTGGGTCTTGGAAGCCAAGGGGGGTTGGATCCTGGGGCATTTGGATCTGGGCGGGTAATTTTGTTCCTCCTATCACGTTTACTTGGTGTGCACTTCTCTGGGAGGGCATTAATTTGATGTATTTGAGGGTCTCATATCTAGATTTCCGTGGCACTCTTTGTTCGTGGATGCTCGGTCGGTCGCATGCGAGCCTCGGTCGGTTGTGAACAGCGCATTGGGCTGCATGGCCCTTACCCGACGCGCGATCCACATCACCTCGTGTGTCGAATTCGCGTCGCGATAGCCAGGCTGTCATGCACAGGCCTTACCAGCCGAGGTACGACCCCTCGGACGGGTCGATGAAGAAGTGGATCCATTTCGTGGTAGGACCTGTGTCCCGTCAGCCCCCGTGCCGGACCACCACGTACCGCCGTCCATCAGCCCTGTCGCGGGGAGGGCGTGATGCCGCCCAAACAGATTCTCCTTGGCCGCCCACTGGGGCGCTTCTTGCAGTACAGGACGGGCGGCCCAAACAGGGGTGAGTTTCAGAACGTAACAGCTGTGGACGTGCTAGTGGCCACGGATTTCCTTCCGCCGGCGTGGGAGGCGGCCAGCGGCGGGGGCGCTGGCCAGTGGCGGTGACCCCGGCGCGTGTAGCGGTGGGGGGTGGAAACAGCGGTAGGAGATGAAGCAGCCGCGGAGGATGCAGCAGCTGGGGGGGGGACAGCAGCGAGGGAAGCAGGAAACAACGGTGGAGGGGTATAGTAAAGGTAGGTGGAGGCATGACCTGTAGAGAGAGGCAGAAAGGATGGGGGAGGTACAGTCGGTGTGAGGCAGCAACTGCTATGGAATATGGGGCGGCGGAAGAGAGAGCCAGCGCGGCGCTGAGCGAGAAAGCATCGGTATTGAAGGAAAGAGACGGGGATTGGGGGCAGGGGGGACACGGTCCTTTCTGGATCCACATCAAACACAGCATAAACAACAAAGAGGCACTGACGACTGCAGTCGTAGCCAGCCTGGTAGCCAGCTGAGGGGGATACGGAGGCAGAAGAGACTGGAGACGGCTTCACCAAGGAGTGTGAATGGACCTCCTCTGACCGTGCTGCAGCTTCAGTGTCTTCCGGAGATCGAGACTGACACTGCCCAATCCAGCGGATCGTGAAGTTTCTCTGACACTGGTCTATCCAGTGGGTTGTCACCCTGCGCTTCTCTTGCTGCCTACAACAGTCTTGCAATTCTTCTTGGAAAAAGAGCCTCTGCATACCTCCTTCACAAACCTTGGCCCATGATGTCAAAAACTTGTCGGAGACGGTCTGGTCTGGTCACCGCCACGTTACCCGCTGCCATCTAGTCAAGGAAGAGGGAACATACGGCGCGTTCCGGGCGAACTCGCCCAAAACATCACTTTTTCAGAGAGAGTCGTTTCTGGTGATTGGAAGGGTCCTGGGAACGGAAACATAGGCCGTTAAGCCTAAAAGCGCTTCCTTCCCATCTCTTTAGCCCGTCCAAGGTCATAGAGACCAGATTCGCCGCTACGTCCCTCCCGTACTCTGTCTGTCTGATGCCCAGTTTTCTGTGTCCGTTTGCTTTTGTACATTATTTACACATGATACAGTCGCTCTCCAAAACGGCCCTCAGTCCCACATGTGAACGTGTCCTGCAACAGTTAACCTTCGTGCAAAGTCGACAATTTTTAACTTGATTTTAGTGCGAGCAAGCTCTGTTTCATCAGATGGTTTAAGACTGCTGTGGAGCACCACGCTGCATGAGCAGTGAGATTCTGTCTTGGGACGCCCTCACGAGGCACATTTCTCTTTTTCTCCGCCTCATTGCAGATGATTGGGCTCATTCATACCCCAAATGCTGACGTGGCCCCTGCAGCCGCTGCTGGGATCAGCTTGAGTGCGTTTGGGGAAACAGGATACAGGACTACTTCAGTGGGTCAGAGACTCTGCCACAGAAGTGCAAAGGTCAGCCAGCGGTCAATAGCCGCCTGGCTACGTCGCCCGTGCTTGAATGAGACAGACCAATGAGCGTCCAGAAACGAGTGTCTTCGGCAAGAGATGCCATCAGCAGTTCTCCACAAGTTACCGTGCCAGAAGAGTCTGTGAGATGGTCTGAGTGTTATTTCGAAATGATGGGCCACGGCAGCACTTCTGTTGGCGCAGTGTGGCGCGCCTTTCCAGTCTTGTACGAACGGCCTCGAAGAGCCGCGGTGCGCGCTCACGCCGGAGCAACCTCTGTTGCATGGTCGTCCGGGATGCAGAGGATCGTTCCAGTGGCCACTTGGACATGCCCTCGCAGTGAGAGGGGGTCGCATCGAGTACGACGACTACAGAGGCACTGCACTCATTTACAGTATGCACAGTAGATAATATAGTCACTGTCACTAAGCGGAAGGGAGTAAGAGTCAAGAGCAGCGAAGCACAGAGGAACCCGATGTGATTGACGGACTAAATTGGTTTCGCCACACAGCGATCGAAAGACCGGTCGATGCCCCGTAATTGTGACAGATTTGATCCAGAGCGTGCTTATCCTCAATCGAAATCCGAAGAGTGGTACGATGCTGCGAGCTTGTGTGGCCCGCGTTGATTCATACGAAGGAAGATCAGTCCTCGGTGGCGTGGCCCGGATCGAAACACCGAAGCCCTGCTGGGTACGGTGGAGCCATCGACGATCTCCTTCCTCACGACCATTGTCCCCGTCGCCGATGTGGTGATCCGGTCTTCTTCGCCGGGACACGGGTTGCCCCTTATGCAAACATCTGTAACCCATGGGACGTCTACGAGCTCGGTACGGTGGAGCCAAAGACGATCTCTTTTCTAACGACAGTTGTCCACGTCGTCGACGTTGTCGTCCGGTCTTCTTCGCGGGGACACGGGTTGCCCCTTAGGAAATTATATGTAACCCATGGTACGTCTGCGCACGCTCTTGGTATTTTGTTCCTATCTGCTGCACCATTGCACATTTTCATGGAGGATGTGGGCGGGCACCGGGATCATTGGCATGATGAGCACGTGTCGTTGTGTGTATTTTTATCATGGTGAGATGCATGCGTGTGGTCGCAAAAGAGAATGTTAATAGACTGTGTTCTTTCACTGCTGGGGCACATGGCTCGTTTCCTGTTGTATCATCCGACCTTCCCTCTCGCTCTTCAATGGCCGCAACGCTGCTTCCACCCCAAAGTCCCTCTTTCTGTTCGTCCGAATGCGACGTACCTGGACGGTCCCGCCGTGTGGTGTGCTTTGATATTGACACTGACACAATGCGCGTGACCATGATGTGTGCGACGTTGTCACCTGATGCGGTGCTCGTTTACATGATTTCAAGGACAGGTCGGGGACGAGTGCTTTATGCTTTGGCTGCCATTCAGCCCACCCGTTTGCTTGGAGGAGTGCATGTTTTTCATGGGTTCTCGATCGTGTTTCTCATTGCTGCTCTTCCAGTTTGCGACACTAAAGCACCCTCTCTATCCAGCATGTGCACTTTCGCCGCTCGAGCCATGATGGCAGGGTACATGAAAGAGTCAGTACGGGGATGGCATCTTGAGTGCGTGCGTTATACATGCGCTCCTTTGAGAAAAGAAGTGCCCATGTCGCATTCACTTTGTCTCTGGTGCTTGTGCGTTCCCGACGATTCAACGGCTCCAAATAACATGGCACTAAGCTAAACAACCCGTATGGTACACTCTCTCGCCAACAAAGCATAGATCGACAACGGGGGTCACTTTATAAGTGTTTTTACAAGTATCAGTCTACAAATCCAATGCCGTGGAGACAAGTCCAGGTGTCTGAGTTCTCACATTTAGTATACATCCGATGTCTGAAAGGAAATTCTGGCAGGTCATCTGTTGCCGGGTGCTTCCGTCTACTTGAGTCCACCTCACGGGCAACGAATTGTGCCGGAGAGGTTTTGCCTGGCGAACATCACAGCTGCACATACGATGTTGCGCGACACGTGCGTGTGCTCGCGGGGCGCACATCCTGAATTGAGCAGTAGTGGCAGTGCAGCGTTTATCACTGCACTGGTGCTGTTATGTGAAAAAACAGAGACAGGAGACGTAGACACAGAAGCGGGAAGCGTAGCCCACCGCCAAGCACGCACACCCATCCCGGTTTTGGTGCCTTACCGATGTCTAGTCTCATGAGCAGGAGGCCGCCGCCCGCTAGCCTGTGCCGCCGGCCCCTCTTATCTACCCTGCGCGGCCACCGCCCCGGTCCCCAACCGCCCTCCAGGCGTCCCCAAAGGTGCGGGAGGGGGCCCCAGACGGGTTCCGGCGCGGTCTTCACATAAGCGCACGCGTCCTCACGCCCGGGCAACTAAGGAAACCGCAGCCTTCAGTATTGTTGCACAGAATTCTGAAGGCCCGTGGACGATCCTCAAGGCCCCTTGATAAATCAAATTCCGCGTTGGCAGCACTTGAGGTGCGTCTGGCCAATTGGGGCCACCTTGCAACAAATCAGTGGCCCCCCAGCAACCATCGGATGATTGCAGTGTGAACAGATTGATGGAAAAGCCACTCTCTTCTTGGGCCTGCTGACTTCCTCATCGTGACACCTGCCACCATCCATGGCATGCAAGAGATCTCCGCCACCGCCGTCGGCGGCCGCTGCTGCCCCGTTCGCCTCCAGAGGCCGCCGATACCGCTCCTACTGTTGGCGGCCGCCGCTACTACCACTGCCGTCAGCAGCGGCCGCTACCGCCACTGCCGTCGGCAGTCGCCTCTACTGCCACCGCCGCCAGCGGCTCCCGCTGCCGCCACCGCCCGTGGCGTCCGCTGCTGTCACTGCCGGCCCCGGCGCCCCCCGCTGTCTCCGCTGCGCCCGGAAGCCATCGCTGTCGCTTCCGCCTCCGACTTCCGCAGCCGTCGCTGCCACCCGCGTCGGCCTCCGCTGTAGCTGCCTCCCCCGGAGGTTACCGGTGTCGCTGCTGCCCTTGGCGGTTGTCGCTGCTGCGGCCGCCTTAAGAGGCTGCCGCTCCCGCCACCGCCCGCGGCAGTGGCTGCTGTCGCTGCTGCCCCCGGCGGCCGCCGCTACCGCTACCTCGAACGGCGGGCAGCGCTGTCGCTACCGTCACTGACGGGTGCCACTGTTTCTTGCGCCTCCGGCGGCCGCCACTGTTGCCGCCGTTCCCGGCTGCTGTGGCTGTTGCTGCCTCCCCGTCGTCGCCAAGAGACTACCTTAGTTCAAGCTCGTGTGGGGGCAGCACAGCAAGGTGCGTTGGCCTGTGGCCGTGAAATGAGGCCGTGCGGCGGGTGGACCGAAACGAGGGGAACGCGTGCCTCTTGGAGAGGAGAGAGGGACGCCGGGAGAGCACCAGTGGGCTGGAAGAATGGATGAGCGAGACCGGCGAGGATTTACCAGAAGTGTACGCGGAACCGCCCGATAGCTCCCGCGTGCAGTCTGCCCCGCGAGCTACCCAGCTGCGTGAGAGGCAGGGTTGGGTCGTCGGTCAACTTTCTCCTCGTCCCTGTGGCTATTCCCCAGCCACGAGCCTTCATATACGCTCCCAGGCGGCCATCGTCCCATTTGCTGCCGCACGCCCGCACTTCCGCCTCGCACTGCGCTCCTCAGCTCGCGGAACTCACATCCACTCTGTGCAGCCACGCACGCCTTTGCGGCACCTGACACCCTCTGCTGCACCGGCGCCGGCCTGTCACAACATGTGCCTCCCGGCGTCCCTCAGACGAGGCCGTAGAACCGCCCCTCAGCTGCCTCTCCGCTCATCCGGGTGGCCCTCCCGGCCTCCCCGTGTCGGCGCAGCGCCTTCCGGCGTCGCTGTCCGTGCAGGCACCTTCCCCTCAGGAGGCGCAACAACTAGGCCCCCCTTCACAGGTGTGACCTGCTCCAACGAATAGAACCACATCATTCTCTCAGACTCTTTGTCGCGTTTGGGACCTAATTGTCACTGGCTGTACATTTGTTGCATGGGACGGAGGCATTCTTCGAACACATCCGTTCTTGGTGTCTATAGAAACTGCAGTAGTGATTCAGAGTTCTTGGGAAGCCTGAGACATGTGCGCGCAGCTCGCATGCACTGTTCCGAAAGTCGAGGGAGACCCTTACACAGAGGTTGTCCCCTGAGTCTCCTGTGGCTCTAACGTGCCGCTGTTTTGGGCTCTACTGAGGGGATAGTACATTCCCGCCAGAGTTCTCAACGAAACTTTGCGTGTGCGCCGGCAGGGAAAGCAGGGGAGGTGGTGGCATGTTCTGGTCACTGTCACCTTTGGAGAGCGGCAAACATAGGAAAGATTCATGTCTGTGAAAAACAGCCAGCATGGAAGTCACCAGCGAATTTCAAAGGCCCATACTTGACCCTCTCCATGAATGGTGAGGTTGGGTCATGCTCGGTCCAGTAGTGCTAAAAAAAACAGCCTAAAAGCGAAGTTCTCAGAGGAAGGGGCGGCGGTCAACTTCAGCCTGGAACGGGCGCCACACAGCACCCGTAGTGCCTGGCCTCGGTTCTACTGCTGGACGGTGTCGGGCTACTTGCATGGAGCAAGTTTTGGAGCGGTCATCCGTCACTTTGTGTCCGTGTGGGGCGCCCGCGACCCCATCCGTGAGGCGTTGCTCTTCGACCATTTCGGAGCCCACATGCTGGCTGACACCCTCCAATCCGGCCTGGAAAAATTTGACTATCTCTTCTTCCTCGCTCCCAACACGTCACACATCAGCCAGCCGCTTGACGAGGACCCGTTTGGGTCCCTGAAGCGGTACGCGATTACGGACAACGAGCAGGCGATTATCAAGCTTCTCATGACGGAAATGAGCGCCCGAGACACGCTTCTGGACAGCGCCCATGTGGCAGAGCAAAGAGCCTTGACCCCCTCCGACATTTCCCGTGCCTCTCGGCGGTGTGCGTTGAAGCCTTTGGACCGAGCGGCCTTGCAAGCACAGGTGGCCGCCAACGTGGGAATCGTGCCGGACGGTGATACGACGTTGCGGCAGGAGGCCCGTGCCGCGGTGGCAGGGGTGCTGCAGGAGGACGAGAAGCGCATCGTTGACACGCTTCGGCGGTCGGTGAGCGGCCAGGCGACGGTGCCACGCGGTGTTTTACATTCATCTGAATGTCTCTTCGCTGAGCATAGCGCGCGGGAGGCCAAGAAGGGGGCTGCGTTGGTAGATCGCGCGTCTAGGCCGGCCGAGGTGGAAGAGAGGCGGCTACTTCGAAATGCTGAGGATGCGCGGCGCGCTTTGTTGCGGGAGCATAACCGCTGCAGGGTGTGTCGTGAGACTGTCCTGCGCGGGGGGGGAGCATGGGTGCGCCGTGTTTCCAACACGTTTTGGGTTTGTCCCACTTGCGCTAAGACTGCGGCCGCCCCACCAGCGCTTGCGGAACACTCCCAAGGCTGTACTGTTAAAATTTCTCAGTCCGAAGGTGAAGATGAAAAAGAGGAGGGCACCGGCAGTGAGCAAGTGTACGAGTTTATGTTATTCTTCTTAAAACAGGGGTTGCACATTCCTTCCTAGCATTGCACATTTATTTGATTGACTCAGGGAGTCAGGCCTGAGCGGAGGTGCGTCTAGCGGAGGGGTGTGAGTTTTCCACGTTTGTCGAGGGATTGCTGCTGGTCATGGATTTTTCGCAAATGGGCTGCACATTAATCGAATGCCGCAGACAGTGGTTGATTTGGTTTGCGCTACTCAGATACTTTTCCTGCGCGAAACCTCGTCCGTAAGTCAGCTGTCTTCGCCCCGGCTTTTCATCTGTGCAGAATCACGAGATCCTGACGTCGGGCTCACGTGGTCGTAAAAATAGCCTCATTGTCTTTGCATTCCTCCCGACTTGGTCAGTGAATTTGCAGTATGCTCAGTTTTTCCGGTCTCAGTCCGAACAGAACGAAATCAGATCGGAATTCTACTGGCCAGCAGCACGTATCAAGCTGAATGGATGGCTCACAGTCTGTTGTGATTGCGTTCTGTTTCGACCCAGACCGGCAAATTTGGGCAGACTGCAATAAATTGGGGGTTGTCGAAAATCGTGCCGATCGTATGTCTCTGATATGTAGTGGATCCTGCCCTCAAAGCCAACGGGGTACAACCCCGTCAGAAAACCCAGCACAGGATGCGGATCGCTACGCCAGAGTCACAACGCGAACGCCGGGATCACTGGGCGCGAAGCGCAC
>Ga0114955_1001572_pt1 | contig 10459 bp, 18 predicted proteins | sample Porto_5metaG_FD_87302 | JGI IMG/M metagenome (GOLD analysis project Ga0114955, IMG submission 87302) | Marine algal microbial communities from Porto, Portugal - Porto_5 metaG | ecosystem: Host-associated > Algae > Red algae > Unclassified | place: Portugal: Porto | collected 2015-02-02 | reverse complement strand
CGACGCCAACTTGTTGGCACTGGGGAAGCGCAGCCACCGCGTCACCGTTCCGGCGCGACGCACCTCGAAGGCCGTCCGTACCTGAAACAACGTCGACCGCGACGAGGTCAATGACCAAAAAAGGTTGGTGACGGCGCAGGAAGGTCCGTCGATTTGCTGCGCGTGTGCGCCCTCGGGGCGCGCATCAGCGCCGTACATCTCCAGAATCACGTCAACGAGGCGACAGCGGTGGTTGCCAATGGGGAGCACTGTCGCCGAGTTTGGGGCATACGGGGGACCGGCGTGGCCGCCATTGCCGTCAAGGTCTCGATGGCGGCCCTCGTTGGAGATCTCAATCGCCATCGGCTTGCCGTCCAGCTTCAGCTGGCTCCACACCTCGCCGTCGAGGTCCCCCCAAAGGTCGCACTTGACACACAGGTCACCAAGCCGGCCGTCCGACTCACAGGCGCGAATGACATCGTTCCGGTTGACGCCGTAGCGCGCCACCAGTGCTGCGGGGTTGGAGAGCTTGATTCACGTCGCGCCCCGGTCGGTGCTGACCTTGACGCTGGCGGAGACGTGGCCGACTTGTGCTGCGCTCGCTCTCCTCTTGTTCTGTAACGCCGGCAGCTGCTGCAGGTCATTCCAGTGGTTGTTTTGTGGGCAACTGTCCTTATGGTCCACCTGCATCAGTGGTCCTGGCGCGCCGTGGACACGCGTGTAGATGGCACGGGGGAAGGAGATGGTGTCACGGCCCTTCCATGTACCTCTCGGTCGGCGCGTTTTCTTGTTCATGTCGGCAGCTTCGTCCTCGCCACGCACGTCAAAGTCAACATCACCAACGGCGTTCCTCCTGCGCCCAGACGTAGAAAGCCAGAAGCCGTCGGACGCAAGTGGTGGGAGAACGCCGACGGGAAGCGTCTCGCCAGGGATGTCCGAGCACGGCATCGTCTCGGTCGGTGCCTCTGCTGCCTACTTGTCATTGATATCCTTGTAACGCCTCTGGTAGTCGTCGAAGAGGCAGACCTTGGCGACATCCTCCTCTGCCATGACGTCAATAATCGCCTCGGTATCGTCTTCACCATACTCACTGTCCGAGGCGTGGTTGCCCGCTTCGCCCGCCTCGCCCGACAAGTCGTCGCTGGACGAGTAGTCGCACATGCCACCCGCGCCGCCTGAGTCGTTTTCGGATGAGTCGCCCGCCTTGGCCGCCTCTGCAGCGTCCGCTTCAGCACCCTGTAGGAGGGACGCATATGCGTCCGCGTCGGCAGCCGCCTCCGCCTCTTCGGGGTCCGTCTCCACCTCCGCTGAGTCGGCGGCGGCGGCCGCCACCTGCGCGTCCGCCGTTCGAGCGGTGTGCCCATTGGTAGTGCACACCCCCCTAGCGACCGTCTCCTCTTTAGCCATGCAATCAACTACGATGACGGACTGGACGGCGTTTCGACGGACGTCGGAGAGGTACATGCGATCGGACGGGACCCCGTCCAATTACTGGATCACATTTTTCCGAGCATGCGAGGCGGCGCACGATCGGTACAGGGCTGCTGCGGAGGCGTGTGGAGGAGATGACGCCGCGATTTCCAAGATCGTTCTTCAGCCGGCGGCGGAGCCTTTGCCTGGGTGGTGGGACAGGATGAAGCCTCATCTAAGGAGGTGCCGTTTTGTGGATCTTTCTGTTTTTGCAACGGGTGCTGGCGTGCGCGGCAGGGTCCGATCTGGTGGGAGCTCGACGGCTCCTGCTTCATCCCGGATCAAGGTGAAAACGGTAGATGAGGAGGCTATGCGCGACCAGCTTGGCGTGACAAAGGCCCAAGTTTACGGCGTACGCGCCTACCTCGTCAAATCGGGTCCGGTGCATCCGGGGCCGGCAAGAAGCGGCGAGCTGCCCGGACACTGGACTCCTTCTTCAACAGGGCCTTTACCTCACTGGAAAAGACTGAGTTGGAGAAGCGTATGCTGCTGTTGGTCGCCGACTTTCTGCTGTCATTTTCGGCCGTGGAACAAGAGTCGTTTATCAACTTTGTTGCTTTTCTTCGGCAGTCTGCGGTCTAACAGGTACGATCAAGACTACAGATGGGCGGGCGCATCCACAAACCGGCGGCAGAGGAGGCGTCGGTGAGGTCCAAGAACGCGGTATAGCGCCTGCTGCGCGGATCTGCCAGGGAATATTTGATGTTCGACGGGTACAAGCGCTACAATAGCACTCATGTTTTCGGCGCCTTTGTTGGCATTGTCGGTGAGCGGCACTTTTTGGATTCTGGGGAGGTGGGGCACTCCCGCGACGGCCTTGCGACGGCGGCTGAAATGGAGTCCGTGATTGATCGGTTGGCGAATGACGCAGAACTCGAGATCGGGTGCGTCTGCACTGACAACGCGGGTCAGTGCGGCCGTGCCCCGCAAATTCTGTCCCTGCGCTACCCATCGCTATGCTTCCTACTCTGCCTTGCCCATCAACTCGACCTCCTGATGGGGCACGTGCTTCAAGATCCAACATGCGGTCAACGATGGAGACTGCCGTTGCCGCCGCCACACTCCTCGCGAGATCATCTGCGAAGCTGATGCCGCAAGCTCGAGCCACAATGCAGCGTCTCTACTGTCTGTCTTTAACCATAGTGAGTGTGTGTGAGACGCGGTAAAATCCTCTGCAGATGTGCATGGCAAGCCTGTTGCGTGTGCGTGGGGCGCTCTCGTGTTCGGTCACGGAGCTCGGCCAAGCTGCTCCGCAAGTATTGCTTCCCCTTAGTTCGGACGGCTTTAGGGGATTGCTGCAGACGGCTGCGTGGACGATTTGGCCTTTTGCGGAGGCGAAATTCGTCCTGGAGCGACACTGCACGACTCTAGCGGATGAGTTTTGCGTGTACGGCAGCATCTACCATCACCTGGCCGGTCTAAAGCCGGACTTGGCGAGTACCAGCTGACGGCGGATTTGGAGCGGCGGTGGGCTCAAGAGGAGAAAACCCTTTTCTTGTTGGCTTTTTGTTTACACCCTTACCACATACAAGTGTCCAGGGTGCTCCTTGCACAGGACTGGCGCGGGACTCCCGCGTCGCTCATGTCACTACCATGGTCTCGCGAATGCCAAAGCTGGATACTTTTCCAAGTGGTTTCCTGACAAGGCCGACCGGGCCAACCAAATTGTCCAGCAGACCTTTGACTTCCTGACGGACGATCCCACAAGCCAGTCATGTGTTCCTTCGCTGGCGGAGGGCCAGACGCACCACTCTGCGAGGTGGACATGGTACAAGGACTGGTCCTTTATGGAGATGAGCGGAACTTGCGCCAAGGTCTCCAAGCTCGCGTTGGTACTGCTCAGGTGCAAGCCCTAGACAGCCTCCGTTGAGCGTCTGCACAGAGAGTACGCCCCGCAGCAGAAGAAAGAGAGGAACCGCATGTCGCTAGCCACTCTCAACAAGCTTTCTTCCGTCAAGAGCACCTCGGACCAAAGGGGGAACGTCTTTGGTGGACCTTCTGATCGGTCAATGAACCGCATGATGGAGCCCCAAGAACGAGACAGGGTGGTTCCTGCCGCGCAGCGTGACGTGGCGGAAAGTGGGCATCCAGAACAAGACGACTAGGATGACGAAGTAGACGCTGGCATCACTACCACATCTGGAGCGGCTGGTGCCACGCTGAAACAGTCGGTGGATGCCGTGGAGTTTTTGGCGGAGGCCGGCGGTTTAGTCGCGGAAGAGCGACGCGGTGCCACCAATGGTTTTGCGCTTTGAATTCGCTGCACAAGCGGTGCCCCAGAATGCGTAAATATTTCCATTGCGGGACGTTTCCGGGTACCCGCAGGAGATCGTGAGCCGCTTAACCACCTTCCGGCCAGTTAAGCTCCCTTTGCGGTTTTTGATAGGCGATAGGGTGGGCGGCAGTTTTATCGCCGATGTGCATGAGTTGGTTGAGGAGTGGACGGGGCTGTATAATGTACAAAAAAAAAGTAGGCTCGTTCGTTCTGTTTGCATGGCATGCCGACTGACGATAGCTCAGACACAGGCTGCCAGGGATTTCCCGCACGGGAAGGTGGACACAGCACTCCAGGCCGTTCCGCGAATGCACTATACATGGCCGCAGGACAGACGAGGTCCACTGGTCTCGCTCACAAGACCTGTGTCCCTGAGCGCAAGCTCAGCAGACGGACAGAATTACAGGTGCAATCGTATTGTTAGATGACGATGGGCAGATTGCGGCAGAAAAATGGTAAATGAAAGAGCAGTATTTGAGATTTACCGACATCGGGAACGAAACCGGTACATCGGTATACCGATCGGAAAGCGGTAACGAGTTTCTCAAAAGGCAGTTAATGCCAACCGTACTCTGGAGGCACCCGGAAGCACCCCGACGCACCCTGCAGGACGTCCTTTGAGAGATATGCAGGAGTTACGTGACGACCTCGTGTGGCGATTTGTGGCCGCTTGGCCACTCGATGCGCAGCGCGCGCGGGAGCAATGTCCTACGGGGCAGCGGATGCGCCACGTTGTACCTCATTGATAGAAAACGTTGTAGAAAAGGATAAGTTTTACGTGCGCTGTCACGCCTCCTAGAGGAGAGCAACCGGGTGGGGCGGGGCGGTGGCCCTACGCGTCTGATACTCCTTTCCGACCGCTCGCCCGCACCACTCTGCCCCGCCCGCGGCGCGATCCCGTCGCGCCCCTCGCGCCCGTCATGGACACGCAAAGCTATACACAAGATGGTCAAAGTAAAGAAACGAAAGGTAATGAAGGAAAAAACCGGAAAGACAACAGTAGAAGCGCGAGAAAGCACCAGACACACCACAAAACGTTAGTCTCGCCCCCCACAGCACAATGATCCAGATATGCACGCATCCCCACGCCTGCATCCGACCAACACGGCGCGGCGGTAGTTGTAGCAGGTTGACGCCAATGAGGCATCACGATCTCCCGACGGACACCAGCCCAAACAGCCGCTCCGCACTCGTCACTCCCGTCACTACTCTCCGCGCCGGCGCCGCCCACAGAGCTTTCGCCACTCGTTCAACAACTCCGCGCGCGAGTCGTCCCACTACCGTCTTTGCCGCCCTTCTCTCCACCTGCATGGAAGGTCACATAACGGGGTATTACAGGGCATAAATGAGCAGTTCGGAGCCGTATCGGTCAACACGGCGTAACACGGGGAAGTTCGGGGCAGTTCAGGGCAGTATGGTGGAGATGGGCGCAGTAGATAGAAGCAGCACAGAGAAATAGCGAGCATTTTTCTTCATGCGTTGATGCAGAACGACACCCTATGGTTACAAAGAGAAGCGCAATACTCCAGGTCATCACCTGCACCCACCAAACGAGATGATTCAGGAGCTATGGTACACACACCAACAAAAGATAGGCGTCAGCAACATCGAGAGGAATGGTCCCGGTGCTCGACGTAGAGGGACGGCGGGCTGATCCAACCGCGGTAGAATCGGGGTGGGTTGATCCATGATCGATATATTGCTGAGCTCCAAATACTGGCGGTTGCAGAGTCGTTGCCATCATTCAACAGCGTACGTGGACGAATGGACAGGCTATGAATCATCTGGGTTCCTTACAGAGTCTTTCCATGCAGCTCTGCGCACTGGAAACGCACTTCAGGATCTCAAAAAATCTGAAGAAGTTTGATGATCTCATGAGAAAGCACGAGTCTGGCCCAGATCCCTCTCCATGCCCTCTTCAGGCCCAAGCAAGCGGCCCAAAAATCTCAGGAAATCTCATTGTGGGTTGCAATGGCTCTGCGTGACTCCTGAAGGACACGGTGATTGGCTTGCAGGATTACTGGCGGCAACGCTCAGCCAATGTTCGATCGTGGCTTGTCGAACAGCCAATCCGACTGCATTTGTACGCCCTGTCGTCGGCTCTGCCTCCCTTCTCTCTGCAACCGCACTTTTTTTGCAGGTTAGCAATACAAGAGTGTTCTCGGCCTTAAGGCGGCACTACTTCCGGGAATGAACCCTGTGTGGCATCAGACCGAGTGGGAGGGATCTGGAAAGCCCAGTAGATGGGAAAGAGACAGGCTGCGAGCGGTGGTGGGAGGTAGGGGGGGGGTTGGCGGTCCCTGAGGGGCTTGCCATGGTGCAAGGTGGTACTTGTAACGAGCTCACCACTTGCGCCACAAAACGGATGGTAGACCAAAAAAGGTTGTGAGGGGGGGCACCGTCACAGAAGGGCCCTCTTCTAAGATGCGTCTCGCCAAGAGGCCTTCTACAGGCTTTCTGCCAGCCCCTCTCCTGAAATGTGCACAGCCACGCAGTCCCCGTTCAGAGGTCTTTCGACCCCCCATGAAATGAGCCAGAAGAGCGCTGCAGCGGGAGGTGCAGCTTTTGCGTCCGGCTGCGCAACACAATCTGAAAAATCTCTGAGAGGCCTTCCTGTCCCCCTGAAGGGCGCCCTCACCGCGCCAATCAACGCGTGCCAGTCGATGGCGGCCTGCCACAGGCCCATAGAGATGAGCTGCACTCATGTGCCTCCTGACCGGTACACAGTGACCCAAATCAGGTTCACTGTGCCAGCACGGGGCCGACGTCGTCTCTGTGCTTGGCGGTACGTGACGTGGGCGCAGATGAGCGTAGCCTGCCTTCTGAGGGGCTACACCATACAGGTTTCTAGCCGGCGTTGTGGATTAATACGGGCTCCACGTTTAGCCCGCGCTCCCTAGTGGCTAGCACAACGCCGTCCGGGCCAGCAGCATTTTTAGACCGGGAGTACGATTTTCGGGCAGCAGCGTACTCCACAGCAAGCGCAGAACGCCCAGCACGCCCCTGAGGACTATTCACGAATCCCTCCGCTCAACTTCTGACTGAACCACAAATTCTTTGTGGATGAATCACAGAGGCACATCCCGACTCAAGGATCGAACTGGCCCGTAGACCCTTCCCAGATCCTGAGACAGTTGTGCCACATCCGCCTGATTCCGCGACAACAACTCGGACTGTTCGAGGTTCATTTTGTTGGGGCATCAGTGACGCCTCCCTTCGACCGTCGTCGACGGACGTCCTTGTCCGCCCGCTCCTCCCCCCTCGCCGCTGCCCCCCCGGCACGTTTGCCCTCGCCCCACCGGCCTGTACCGCTCTTGACCCTTCCCCTCCCCTGCATCTCGGCACTGAGCTGCTGCGGGTCTCACTATACTCTCGCGATCCCGCAGCACGGCCAAAGCGCTTGGTCGGACAGACACCCGGCCATAGCCATGGCCGGTGTGCCGCGCGCCGTCATTGACGCCCTTCGATTTGCTGGGGAGGTGGACGGTACTTGGAGTGGAAGAGGCGTGTGCGACTGTGTGTGGTGTGGGGCAAGGTGCCTCGCTCACTGCTTGGCTGTCGACAGTCGAGAGGCTGCTTCGCAGCCTGGAGCCGCACGAGCGTGCACAGTGGGACGGCGTTTTGGGAACTCTTGAGACTCTCGCACCTCTTGGGGGTGCTATTGAGGAAGGTTCAAGTGCGGCGGCCGAGCTCGTCGGACTGGCTGAGCTCGCCGATGTGGGGAGCATATGCGGCATGGCCAACCGGGCTGCCCCCCACGCCCGTGACCTGGTGGGCCGTTTTTTCCAAAAGGGTATGGATCAGGGGTGCTTCTTTCGGGATGTGCGTATGAGCCCAGCCCATTTTGACGAATTGGAGTCGCTCACTGAACCACACCTGCCCCGTGGCCGTCGAGGCCCAGCGGCGATTCCACCTGCATGGCGCATTTTTGCTGTGCTTTTTTGGCTGGCTCAGGATGGTCCGCAGCGCGTGATTTCCCGTGCCGTTGACGTCACGCAGTCCACATTTTCGAAGTTCTGCCATCCTGTCATACAGGCGATGCTCGTTGCGCTTCCCGTTCCGTCGTCGCCCAACCAGGCGGAGCGCCTTCGTGTAAACTGCGAGTTTTCAGAGATGACGGGCGGCCATGCTGTCGGTTGAGCTGGGCTGTACGTTTCTCTCTTGTCTGCTTTGCTCCTGCACGGAGCTAGTCGGCGAGCTGTGAGGGCTGGCTGGGAGAGGGCATCGCTGCAGTGACTGACGTGGTGCTTCATATTTTTCTCCTGTGCCTCTCTGTGTAGATGCGGTGCGGTCGATGGCTGTTACACCCAGCTTCTCACCCCTTCCGGAGCACACAAGGAGGATTATACAGACAGAAATTCCCACTTCTCTCTCCTTATGCTAGCCATAACCGATACCCGCCGCGTTTGCTACTTCGGCGGTGGCCCTCCAGGGTCACAGCGCAGCGGGCCCAGAACCGTCGTCAAAAGCACGTCTGTTTTTGCCTGTTCTGTGCCGCTTGTTCGCCCGTGTTCCTGTTTGAAGAAACTGAATTCCTGTGCAAAAAGCAGATCCACCCCCCTTGACAGGCTCTCAGAGCCCATTTCATGTGAGGTCCTTGCATATTTGTGTTCGCGAGAACACGAATCATGCCTTCCTCCACACATAGCGCCTACTAGCAGAGCCACAGATGCTTCTCCATCTCTCTCTCTTTCTAGAAGAGTGAGGTGCATACGTCTCATGCTGTTTCTCTCTTTTTACGAGTGTAGATGCATCGATGCCGGCGAACAGATTATTTTGGCGCCCTTTCTGGAAAGAACCAGCCGTGACAGTGCCCCAGGGCGGTTTGCAGATTTCCTGTTCGCCCCAAAACACGAAAAAGCAGACGTGCTTGTGACGACGAATATGGGCCCGGTGCGCAGGGCGACTCGTTGGCGTTTCGCACCCGTTCATGGCACGCATCCATGTTTGAGGAGGACCTGGGCCCTCGTCCTCTATCGGCTCTATACTTCATACTTGGCGACGCTGGGTTTGCTCTGACAGCGTTCCTCGTACGTACCGACTCCATTGTAGGGAGGATTAGAGAGGAGAGCGGAGCGAAGGGCGGACATGGGAGGTGGACAAGCTGCAGTGGCAGCTGCCCTCTCGAGATGGAGGGGCACTCGGGGTAGTGTTTGGAGACTGTACACTGGAATGTTGACGAAAGCTAAACTTTCTTTTCTCCCTCCCTTGTCGGAAGGACTTTTTTCTTCGTTCTTTTTTTCTTGGCATGCCTGTTTCTTAGTTTCCAATTCATATTGCTACTTTTCGGGAGGTAGACATGCGTGGTCCAAACGTTAATAGCATGCGTCGGTTCAACCACCTGCACGCCAAGATGCGGGTGGTCATTGAGAACTGTTTTGGCCGCCTGAAGGGCCGGTGGCGTGTGCTGCGGATGATTTGCGCGCACGCCGACCTGGACGCATGCGTCCAGGAGGTGTGTGTCGCTCTCCACGGTTTCGTAGAGGCACGAGACGTGGCATACGAGGGTGAGGATGAGGAGGGCTCGAGTGACGGTTCGATGGTGGACGTGGAATGGACTGCCTCGGACCAGACGGCGTATGCCGCAGGGTGTGCGCGACGCGTCGAGATTTTGAAGGCCTTGGGCCTGCCGTGGGTGGACGGCCAGTAGGCTGCTGTTTCAAGTAGACATGAGGGAAATGGGGTGGGGCGGAAGGGCGGGCGGGGAGAGCTACGGCAGGGAAGAGCGACTAAGAAGGAGATGGACCTTTTAGGCAGTGAGAACGCCGCTGTGCCCGATAGAAACGGATCATGACAGCCACTCGTGATTGTCGTGTCTCTGGAGGGGAGGGGGGTGGTGTTGGGACAGCGCTGACGGAGGCTGCCCGATGCGGGTAAGACACAGCTACAGCGGGACACAAGAAATCAAGGACTGCACGAAATAGGCAAGGCTCGCGATCTATCGTCCAGTGATGGCCCGTGACGGCCTGCTCGTTGTCGAAGCTTGTTGGAGTCGCGATTCACAACTGCAATCAATAAAGCACCGACGTAAGGTCAAAAGAAGACATCTTTTTTCTTGTCACAAGAAAAACACCATAGCAAACAACAATCAGCTACAGGACAAGGACGGCTTTGCGCGCCGGGCCTTGTCCGCGAAAGCGTGTTGATGACCGCCTGGCGTACGTCCCCGTCGGTCGGCCCATTCACACTCGCACCGTCGCCACCACCCCCACCGCCACCCCCTTCTCCACGACGGCCGGCCGCAGCGTCCGCTGCGGCTTTCTCCGACAACAGCTTGAACTCAAAAAAGTTGCGCACTGCCGCTGAGGTCGTCTTCTTCTTGGCCTTTTTGGATGGTGAGGCGGCCGCAATCTCCGTTGCCGTCTTCTCCCCGGTCGAGACCATGCTGCTGCGGGGCATCGAGTCTTCGGAGCTGTCCGACTCCCCGCCGTCCGCTCCCGACACTTCCTTTTCGTCCGCGCCCCCATCATCGTCGGTGCAGTCGTCGGCGTCGCATCCGCTGCCCTCGGCAGCACGCGCCGCACCGGCCCCGCCCGCCGCGCTCGCCGAGCCCGCCACGCCCTCTGCTACCGGCGCACTCGCGGCGCCCCCCGGTGCGGTCCGAGCCGTGGCCACGGTGAGTGCCGACCCAAACAAGACAGGATCGCGTGCTTAATTCTAAGCGGAAACCGGGCAGCTCTAAAAGGCCGAGCGGCACAGCCCGAATAGAACGCACCCTCCAAACTTGAGCAAGAT
>Ga0114955_1001569_pt1 | contig 10467 bp, 7 predicted proteins | sample Porto_5metaG_FD_87302 | JGI IMG/M metagenome (GOLD analysis project Ga0114955, IMG submission 87302) | Marine algal microbial communities from Porto, Portugal - Porto_5 metaG | ecosystem: Host-associated > Algae > Red algae > Unclassified | place: Portugal: Porto | collected 2015-02-02 | reverse complement strand
TTTACTTTGAATAATTACAAAGTATCAAGCAAAGCTAATAGAATGGGAATGATATTAGAAGGACAAAAAGTGAAAGCTTATTATGAAGATATGCCAGCGCATCAATCTGTTAAACGAGGAACAATCCAAGTTAAAAGGGATGGAACACCAATCATTTTATTAAATGATCACTATACATTAGGTAGCTATCCTCAAATTGGGACAATTGCGAGCTACCATTTAACAAAATTAGCACAGAAACCAACAGGTTCTAAACTGAAATTTCAATTTATTGATATTGAAACAGCAGAAAAAAATTTAATAAAATACAGTAATTGGTTAAATCAACTGTTCCATGGTATAGAATATCGAATGCAATTGGAAATGCTAAAATAAATTATATAGTAAAAAAGTTCATGCTTAAGACTGATGTCTATCAATATAATCAATAATTAAAATATATGAATAAACGAATTGATGAGTATGATAATGAGAGTAAACATTTCTAAAAGTGTGTTTTTACTTGATATTTGGGTTGACTTCCTTTATATTAATATATTGAGCTATGTATTTTGTTACAATATGATTACATTCGTCATATTAATCTTAATAAAAAATTAACATCAATTATATAGTAGCTAGTTAATAAATTAATCTACTAGCTATTTTTAACGTCAAAATAAAATGTTTAGTGAATTTTTAAAATTATAGATTGTTTTAAATCATTGAAGATAACTTATAAATAAGTTGGAAATGGCATTGTTTAGAGTTTCTGATATTGATGATTTATTAACAATTAACGGAGGAAACAAACATGAGTTCTCACAAAAAGAAGATAAGTCTTTTTGCGTTTTTCCTGATGATGGTATTTACTATCACCTTGAAGACGTATTTTTCCTATTATGTTGATTTTTCTTTAGGTGTTAAAGGGTTAGTACAAAACTTAATATTACTGATGAATCCATACAGTTTAGTTGCACTCATACTAAGTGTGTTCCTATTCTTTAAAGGTAAAAAGGCTTTCTGGTTCATTTTTGTTGGAGGATTCTTATTAACGTTTTTACTATATGCTAACGTTGTATATTTCAGATTTTTCTCTGACTTTTTAACATTTAGTACATTGAATCAAGCAGGTAACGTTGAATCAATGGGCGGTGCATTAGGTGCTTCATTTAAATGGTATGACTTTGTATACTTCATTGATACAATTATTTACCTATTTATTCTGATTTTTAAACGTCAATGGTTAAGTACAAAAGCGTTTAGCAAAAAGTTTGTGCCAGTTGTTATGGCTGTATCAGTCGCACTATTCTTTTTAAACTTAGCTTTTGCGGAAACAGATCGTCCAGAACTATTAACTCGTACATTCGACCATAAATACTTAGTTAAGTATTTAGGACCATTTAACTTCACTGTATATGATGGTGTCAAAACGATTGAAAACAATCAGCAAAAGGCATTAGCATCAGAAGATGACTTAACTAAAGTGTTGAATTACACGAAACAAAAACGAACAGAGCCAAACCAAGAATATTATGGTGCAGCTAAAAAGAAAAATATCATCAAAATTCATTTGGAAAGTTTCCAAACTTTCTTAATTAATAAGAAAGTAAATGGTAAAGAAGTAACACCATTCTTGAATAAGTTATCAAGTGGTAAACAAGATTTCACATACTTCCCTAACTTCTTCCATCAAACTGGTCAAGGTAAAACGTCTGACGCAGAGTTGACAATGGATAATAGTATATATGGGTTACCACAAGGTTCAGCCTATTCATTAAAAGGTGACAACACTTACCAATCATTACCTGCTATTTTAGATCAAAAGCAAGGTTATACTTCAAATGTTATGCATGGTGACTACAAAACATTCTGGAACCGTGATCAAATTTATAAACATTTTGGTATAGATAAGTTCTATGATGCAACATATTATGATATGTCAGATGACAATGTTGTTAACTTAGGTTTAAAAGATAAAGTATTCTTCCATGATTCAGCGAATTATCAAGCTAAAATGAAAAAACCATTCTATTCACATCTAATTACATTGACTAACCATTATCCATTTACATTAGATGAGAAAGACGCTTCAATTGATAAACCTAATACAGGTGATTCAACTGTAGATGGATATATTCAAACAGCACACTATTTAGACCAAGCGTTAGAAGAATATGTAACTGATCTGAAGAAAAAAGGTCTATATGATGATTCAGTAATTATGATTTATGGTGACCACTATGGTATTTCTGAAAATCATAATAATGCTATGGAAAAATTATTAGGTGAGAAGATTACACCAGCTAAATTTACTGATTTAAACCGTACTGGTTTCTGGTTGAAAATTCCAGGTAAATCTGGCGGCATTAATAAAGAATATGCAGGTCAAACAGATGTAATGCCAACAATTTTACATCTTGCTGGTATCGATACTAAGAACTATATTATGTTTGGTACTGATTTATTCTCTAAACAACATAACGATGTAGTACCATTCAGAAATGGTGATTTCATTACTAAAGACTACAAATATGTTAATGGTAAGTTATATTCTAATAAGGATAATGAATTATTAACTAAAAAACCAAAAGACTTCGAGAAGAATAAAAAACAAGTTGAAAAAGACTTAGAAATGAATGATAGTTTACTTAATGGAGATTTATTCAGATTCTATAAAAATCCAGATTTCAAAAAAGTAAATCCATCGAAGTATGAATATAAAACAGGACCTAAAGGTAATGAGAAAAAGTAATTGATATAAATTAAAATCCGAATTGAGCGTATTTGCTCAATTCGGATTTTTTGTTCTATTTGCCTTCGTTTTAAAACTCTATTTATAGGAATTTTTATATGGAAATTGCATATTTAATGATTAGAAAAGAACAAATGATGATTAGCCTAATGCAACGTCTAATATCATCATAATGGCAAATCCAAGCATTAAACTTAATGTAGCTAAATCTGTGTTATTACCTGATTGAGAGTCAGGAATAAGCTCTTCAACGACAACAAATATCATTGCACCTGCAGCAAAAGCAAGCGCATAAGGAAGCATTGGTGTGATAATTAGTACCGCACCTGCACCAATCATAGCAAATATTGGTTCTACAATTGCTGAAGCTTGTCCATAGTTGAAAGCTCGCCAACTTGAAGAACCCGCTGCTTTAATTGGCATTGATAGCGCTGCACCTTCAGGAATGTTTTGGATACCAATTCCAATAGCTAAGCCAATTGCTCCTAAAAATGTAGCAGTACCATTACCTGATACGACACCACCAAATGCTACCCCGATTGATAAACCTTCAGGAATATTGTGTAATGTAATGGCTAAAACGAGAAGCGCATTTTTACTCAATGATGTTTGAATACCTTCTTGTTGTTGATTTTTATCTTTAGCATTTCTGTGAATATGTGGTATGACAAAATCTAAACCACGAATAAAGAAACCACCGAATAAGAAACCAATTGCGGCTGGTAGCCAAGGTACGGCTGAATCTTTACTAAATTCAATTGAGGGTTGTAGTAGAGACCAAAAACTCGCAGCAATCATAATACCTGCGGCGAACCCTTGCATAGAGTTCAACACTTTGTCATTTACAGATTTAAAAATAAAAACAGAAGCTGCACCAAGTGCTGTTAATAACCATGTAATGATTCCTGCAATTAAAGCTTGAAAATGAGGAGGCAAATTTTCGAAGAATTCTGCCATAACTAGGTCTCCTTATATCATTTAAGCTTAAAAAGGTGTATAATATATAGAACTGATTTAATCTTAACAAATTTATATTGAAAATTCGATAGTAAAAGGAAGATAAGCATGGAAGCATATAAAATTGAACATTTAAATAAATCCTATGCAGATAAAGTGATATTCGATGATTTAAATTTATCAATATCTGAGCATGAAAAGATTGGTCTCGTTGGGATTAATGGTACAGGTAAAAGTACTTTGCTAAAAGTTATAGGTAATCTAGACGAAGATTTTACAGCCGATATCACTCATCCTAATAATTATCGAATTCGCTATTCATCTCAAAAACAAGATTTAGATGGTGAAATGACTGTTTTTGAAGCAGTACTAAGTTCTGATACACCAACTTTAAAAATTATTAAAGAGTATGAACAAGCTGTAAATCAATATTCAAAAGATCAAACTGACAAACAATTTCAAGTCATGATGAATGCACAAGAAATGATGGATCGCAAAGATGCATGGGATTATAATGCAGAAATTAAAACCATCCTATCTAAACTAGGAATCAATGAGACGAATAAACTCGTTAAAGAATTATCAGGTGGTCAACAAAAACGTGTTGTATTAGCTAAGACTTTAATTGAACAACCTGATTTATTATTGTTAGATGAACCTACAAACCATTTGGATTTTGAATCAATTAATTGGCTTATCAATTACGTGAAACAATATCCCTATACAGTATTATTCGTAACTCATGATAGATACTTTTTAAATGAAGTATCATCTAGAATTATTGAATTAGACAGAGGTAAATTAAAAACTTATCCAGGTAATTATGAAGATTACATCGCAATGCGAGCTGAAAATGAAGAAATTGAACAAAAACAACAAGCAAAGCAAAAGGCACTATATAAACAAGAGTTAGCATGGATGAGAGCAGGGGCTAAAGCAAGAACAACGAAACAACAAGCTCGTATTAATCGATTTAGCGATTTAGAATCTGAAGTAAAACAACAAACTAAACAAGATAAAGCACAGTTAAATTTGGCTTACTCTAGACTTGGTAAACAGGTTTATGAATTAGAGCATGTGTCTAAATCTATCAATGGCAAGATGCTATTCAAAGATATTACTGAAATAATACAAAATGGGCAGAAAATTGGAATTGTAGGACCTAATGGTGCAGGTAAAACGACACTATTAAATATTCTAGCTTCTGAAGAACAATCGTTCGAAGGTACTTTAAAGGTAGGGCAAACAGTTAAAGTTGCCTATTTTAAACAAACTGAAGAAACTTTAGACAGAGATATTAGAATGATTGATTATCTTCGAGAAGAAAGTGAAGTTGCAATGGAAAAAGATGGCACTTCCGTTTCGGTAACACAATTACTCGAACGATTTCTTTTCCCTAGTTCAACACATGGTAAAAAAGTATATAAATTATCAGGTGGAGAACAAAAGCGTCTTTATCTATTACGATTACTAGTACATAAGCCTAATGTTTTATTATTAGATGAACCTACTAATGATTTAGATACTGAGACATTAACAATATTAGAAGATTATATAGATGAATTTGGTGGATCAGTTATAACTGTTAGCCATGATAGATATTTCCTTAATAAAGTCGCGCAGGAATATTGGTATATCCATGATGGAATAATGGAAAAAATTATTGGCTCATTTGAAGATTACGAAGCCTATAAAAAATCTCAAGATAAACAAGTAGCAATCGAGAAACAAGCTACAAATCAATCAAAGACTAAGCCACAAACACGTAAAAAATCAGGTCTATCATATAAAGAACAACGTGAATATGAAGCACTGTTGAAACGAATTGATCAAACTGAAACTAGGTTAGTTGAAATTGATGAAGAAATGGTAGAAGCTAGTGCTGATTATGCAAAAATTAAAGAATTAAACGAAGAAAAAGAACAATTAGAAACAACGTATGATGCTGACATCAATAGATGGAGTGAACTCGAAGAATTAAAAGAACAATAAGGGGAATTTAATCATGCAAGAAACTTTATCGCATTATTTTGGCTACGATACATTTCGACCCGGACAAGAAGAAATTATATCGAAAATTATGGATCATAGAAATGTATTAGGTGTATTACCAACAGGTGGTGGTAAATCTATATGTTATCAAGTGCCTGGATTGATGTTAGGTGGGACTACAATTGTTATTAGTCCATTAATATCTTTAATGAAAGACCAAGTAGACCAATTAAAAGCAATGGGGATTAATGCAGCATTTATTAACAGTAGTTTGACTCAAAAGCAGCAAAAAGAAATTGAACAAAAGTTAATCAATGGGCAAATTCAATTTTTATATGTAGCACCAGAACGTTTTGAAAATCAATATTTCTTGAGTCAATTACGAAAAGTAAATATTCATTTAGTAGCTTTTGATGAAGCACACTGTATCTCTAAGTGGGGACATGATTTTAGACCTAGTTACCAAAGCGTTATTCAGAAAGTGTTCACTCTCCCTCAAGATTTTGCAATTGTTGCATTAACAGCTACAGCAACAGCAGAAGTACAACAAGACATCATGGAAAAGTTAAACATTAATAGTCAAGATGAAGTCAAAACAAGTACGAAACGTCGTAATTTAATTTTCAAAGTTAATCCAACTTATCAACGCCAAAAATTTGTCGTAGATTATGTAACAGATCACGATGAAGAAGCGGGTATTATTTATTGTTCAACACGAAAACAAGTAGAAGAATTACAAGAGGTGCTTGATAGTCATAAAGTAAAATGTACTATTTATCATGCTGGTTTAACGAATAAGGAGAGAGAAGCGGCACAAAATGACTTTCTATACGATCGTGTAAATGTTGTTATTGCTACAAATGCATTTGGTATGGGTATTGATAAATCTAACGTTAGGTTCGTCATTCACTATAATATGCCAGGAGATTTGGAATCATATTATCAAGAAGCAGGTCGTGCTGGACGTGATGGATTGAAAAGTGAATGTATTTTATTATTCAGTGAACGCGATAGAGGGCTACATGAATACTTTATAACAGTATCTCAAGCAGATGATGATTATAAAGAAAAAATGGGCGAAAAATTAACTAAAATGATCCAATATACCAAAACGAAAAAATGTTTAGAAGCAACAATTGTGCATTATTTTGAACCTAATGAAAAGTTAGAAGAATGCAAACAATGTAGTAATTGTATTCAAGAAAATAAAACATATGATATGACAAGAGAAGCAAAGATGATTATTAGTTGTGTGGCACGTATGCGACAACAAGAAAGTTATAGTGTTATTATCCAAGTCCTACGTGGGGAAATAACAGATTACATTAAATATAATGATTATAATCAATTAACAACTCACGGTATCATGAAATCGTACACAACATCTGAATTAAGTCATTTAATTGATGAATTAAGATTTAAAGGATTTTTAAATGAAAATGATGAAATACTTATTTGCGATAAATCAGTTAAAAAGTTATTAAATAATGATACAAAAGTCTTTACTACACCGTTTAAACAAAAATCTAAAGAAAAAGTTTATATCAATACAGTAGAGGGTGTAGATAGAGCATTATTTAGTGAATTAGTTAAAGTTAGAAAGCAATTAAGTGATAAACTAGGTATAGCGCCGGTAAGTATTTTCTCAGACTATACATTAGAAGAATTTGCTAAACGAAAGCCAGAATCAAAACAAGATATGATTAATATTGATGGAGTAGGAAGTTATAAACTAAAACATTATTGTCCTCAATTTTTGGAAAGAATACAGTCTTATAAAACAAGTATTTAACAGAATCTATACTGAATAAAATTGAATATAATCAATCCACTCGATAAATTTTAAGGAATATACATAAAATTTATCGAGTTTTTATATTTATTTAAAAAACTAACGAAATAAGAATTTATGTTATAGATTTATTTGATTTACAAAATACAAAAAAGTTAATTATTTTTAATTGTGTTTAAGTATAGAAAAAGGGTATAGTAAACGAAAATGTCTATTTAGTTAGATTAAAGAAGGTGAAGTTGTGATTGAATTTAAGAACGTAACGAAACGATACGGCAATCATGTAGCTGTAGATGATGTGAGTTTTAATATAAAAGAAGGAGAATTTTTCGTATTAATTGGACCTTCAGGTTGTGGGAAAACGACGACTTTAAAAATGATTAACCGATTAATACCGTTAAGTGAAGGATATATTTATTTTAATAATAAACCCATCAGTGATTATCCTGTATATGAAATGAGATGGGATATTGGGTATGTGTTACAACAGATTGCATTATTTCCACATATGACTATTAAAGAGAATATAGCTCAAGTACCTCAAATGAAGAAATGGAAAGATAAAGATATCGATGCAAGAGTTGATGAATTATTAAAAATGGTTGGATTAGAACCGGAAACTTATAAAAATAGAATGCCAGATGAACTGTCAGGTGGACAACGACAACGTGTTGGTGTAGTACGTGCATTAGCAGCAGATCCACCGGTTATTATTATGGATGAACCATTTAGTGCGTTAGATCCAATTAGTAGAGAAAAGCTCCAAGATGACTTAATTGAGCTACAAACAAAAATCAAAAAGACGATTGTATTTGTAACACATGACATTCAAGAAGCAATGAAATTGGGAGATCGTATTTGCTTACTAAATGATGGTCATGTTGAACAAATTGATACACCTTTAGGTTTTCAGCAACAACCACAAAGTGAATTTGTAAAACAATTTATGGGTAACCATTTAAATAGACATAAATCCAAAGTGCAATTAAAAGAATTGATTATTGATCGTCCACTAGATGAAGTTTCAGTAATGAATAATTATCCTGAAATAAGTAATCAACAATATTTAGAGGATATTTATCAAACATTGATAGCTAATGAAGCTGTTATAGTTGTTGATGAACATTCACAACAAAAAAACTTGTTAAAGAGAGAAGACGTGTTTGAGTATTTGTCTGTAACAAAGGAGGGTAACGATAATGCATGAATTTTGGCAAACTTTAGGTGAACGTAAAGGACAGTTACTCTCAACGATTATTGAACATATTCAAATTTCGTTTATTGCATTATTAATTGCTACTATTATAGCAGTACCATTAGGTATTTTATTAACTAAAACTAAAAAGACATCAGAGATAGTAATGAATATTGCTGCTGTATTGCAAACTATTCCTTCACTCGCATTATTAGGTTTAATGATTCCATTATTCGGAATAGGAAGAGTACCAGCTATTATCGCACTTGTTGTATATGCGCTTCTACCAATTTTACGTAATACATATACTGGTATAAATGAAGTAGACCCATCATTAGTTGAAGCGGCTAAAGGTATTGGTATGAAACCTATAAGACGCTTAACGAAGGTGGAACTTCCCATTGCAATGCCAGTGATTATGGCAGGGATTAGAACAGCTATGGTATTAATTATCGGTACAGCAACGTTAGCAGCATTAATAGGTGCTGGTGGCCTAGGTGACTTAATTTTACTAGGGATAGACCGTAATGATGCGTCATTAATTTTAATAGGTGCGATTCCGGCAGCATTATTAGCCATTTTATTTGATGTTGTATTAAGATTTATGGAAAAGTTATCGTACAAAAATCTAATGATTGTTTTAGGTACAATGGTTGTTATTATTATGATTGCAATTATAGTACCGCTATTTGCTCAAAAAGGCGATAAAATTACCCTTGCAGGAAAATTAGGTTCAGAACCTTCTGTTATTACAAACATGTATAAAATTTTAATTGAACAAGATACGGATGATACAGTTGAAGTAAAAGACGGCATGGGCAAGACAGCCTTCTTATTTAATGCTTTGAAATCAGATGATATCGATGGTTATTTAGAATTTACAGGTACTGTTTTAGGTGAATTGACGAAAGAGGATTTAAAATCTAAAAAAGAACCACAAGTATATCAACAAGCTAAACAAAGTCTTGAGAAAAAATTTGATATGACTATGCTGAAACCAATGAAATATAATAATACTTATGCCTTAGCAGTCAAACGTGATTTTGCTAAGAAACATAACATTAAAACAATTGGTGACTTATCTAAAGTAGAAGATCAATTGAAGCCAGGATTTACTTTAGAATTTAATGATAGACCAGATGGTTTTAAAGCTGTTAAAAAATCTTATGGACTAAACATATCTAATGTGAAAACAATGGAACCTAAACTACGTTATACAGCAGTGAATAAAGGAGACATCAATTTAATTGATGCATATTCTACAGATGCCGAATTAAAACAATATGATATGGTCGTGTTAAAAGATGATAAACATGTATTCCCACCATATCAAGGTGCACCAATGTTTAAAGAAAAATTCTTAAAAGATCATCCAGAAGTGAAAAAACCACTTAACAAACTAGCTGGAAAAATTTCTGATGAAGATATGCAAGAAATGAACTATAAAGTAACAGTGAAGAAAAAAGATCCTTATCAAGTAGCAAAAGATTATTTAGAAAAAGAAGGACTTTTGAAAAAATAAGCATAACTTAAGTAAAACCTTAACGCTAACATGTAATACATGTTGACGTTAAGTTTTTTTTATTAATGATCAAGATAAGTTTTTTGAATTGAAAAGGGCAGACAATCATACATAGTTTGATTTATGACGTTCTATTTGTATATAATTAACAATAAGATTTTGAAATTTCAGTCAATTCAAGGAGGCAACGAGATTATGAAAAAACAACTTGATCAACTATCTGCATACCAACCAGGTTTATCTCCTAGGGCACTTAAAGAAACCTATGGAATTAA
>Ga0114955_1001564_pt1 | contig 10479 bp, 18 predicted proteins | sample Porto_5metaG_FD_87302 | JGI IMG/M metagenome (GOLD analysis project Ga0114955, IMG submission 87302) | Marine algal microbial communities from Porto, Portugal - Porto_5 metaG | ecosystem: Host-associated > Algae > Red algae > Unclassified | place: Portugal: Porto | collected 2015-02-02 | reverse complement strand
TCCCCCACATATCCCCCACCTCAGGGCCCGCGTCTCGCGGGACCGGGGGCGGTATCTCGCCACCCCCCTAGGCCAAGGGGGAGACCCTTCCCCGTGACTCCTTGTCAGCGAGCCCCTGGGGGCACGCACCGGGACGCCATACGGGGCGTGGGACCCACAGGTTCACCGAGCCGGGTGAGCCTCGGGCCAGTCCCATAAGGCGGTCACCGCTGTCCGTGTCCGGGGGTGCCGGGTCTCTTGGCGGCAACCTTGTCGTCACCCGAGGAAGACGACTCCGTGGGGCACGACCGGGGTCTCCCCGCGCCCCGAGTTGCGAGTGTACCCCACCCTAGGGTGGGGCTTACTTATATTGCCAGGTTCCCCGCCTCCCGAGGCGGAATGGCTTCTTCTGACTCTCCTGACGCAGCGGCCACCATGGCGGACGACCGTGGAGCCCAGGGGGCGGGCGCCCTTCTGGGCTCCGAGAAAGACGTCGACGACGATGTCCTGTCCAACCTCCTGTCGGCCTCTTGGCCGACACCCGCTGTTGTCGATGAAAATATGGGTGGTACTCTTAATCCCCCCTGGGGGGGTCTTCAGTCGAACAGCGCTTTGACGCTGTCGACAGCCGTCGAATGACTTCCATATGGACCACCATACGGGGGATTTACGGTCTCCTTAACGCCGTCCCCAAGGGGACAGTGACGGACTTTCCCTTCCTCCGTTGTCGGGAGGTCTGGCAGATGCGCCGAAAGCTTAGGCACTTGGCGGTACCCGACATCTCACCCGAGGTGGGGGATAAGCCGTTCTTCTCTTGGGAGTATTACCCGGGGTCTCTTCCTAGGTTGGGGGAGGTGGACCGTGGCTCTTATGTGCCGGGTGCCATGAGAGAGTGGACCGTCCGCACTTCCCTCCACCACTTCAAGCTGTAAGGACAGCGCGAGGTGCGCGACGTACCTGTGTTACGTCGCAAGGGGGTGTACCCTACCACACAGATGTGGTGGGAGCAGGTTAAGGTGCCCCGCGGCATGGCCGCGCGGGTGCCCCAGATGGTGGCACTCCAGGGGTCTCAACTTATTGGGGAGCCCCTATGGGGTCCCTATCATCTGATGTTGGCGGTCCTCTAGGCATTTGAGTTGGCGGATGTCTTCCTTGGAAGAATCCGGCATCACGGACCCCTCTGGAGCCGGCCTCTGGCCATATGGTCGGCTTTTGCCGACTTCACGACCGAGCGCTTGTGCTCGGCGGACACTTCGGCCCGGCCTTTTCTTGAGGCCGGTCTGGAGCGCGTCCGACTTATCGAGGATCGAGCGACAGCCTCTTGGCGTCATTGGCTGCGGGGACCCCGAGGAGTGCTTCTTTATGTCAAGACTCTGGACGAAGAGGGGACCTTGGTCCTCTCAAAGGGTCTAGGGGACCCCCGTCTCCCCTATGGAAGGGACGTGACACACCGGCACCGCGTCCGACCCTTGGATCGGGACTTGGCGGACGCTGGGTGGGCCCGAGTTGGCCGCGTGGTGGCTCCAAAGCCCCCGTCGGCCCCGGCCGCTACGGCGTCCGCTACCGCCGCCCTGAGGCCGCCCCTCTGGGGCACGGTATCGCGCCCGGCTCATGTGCCCTGAGGGTCAGGTCGGCATACGCGTGCCCGTCGGGTCTACCCCCTTGAGGGTGGCAGTGGGACGGAGCTTCTTCTCGGGAGACTCGCGGGTCCCTCTCTGGCGCCCCTTCCTCTTTTTCCTTGGGGCTCGACCATATGGCCGGGATAGCGGGATGAGGGTTCCCCAACTGAGCCGACCCCTCAATTGGGTACCCCACGTCCCGTTATCCCGGCCATACGGTCGAGCTTGGGGCGCTCCCTAGGGGCGCTCCCGTCCATCCTCAATAATGGGGTGGACCATACGCGCAAAATGGCGCTGCGCCGCACATTGGTGCGGCATCGCAACGAGGTGGCCACGATTGTGTCCCTCCCCATGGGGGAGCGGAACGCCGAGAGGCTGTACCATCTGAGTACAGCCGAGACGCTCCGCCGTCTCTTGACGGAGGATTACCGTACCGCCGTGGCGGAAACTAGAACGGTCGTGGCCTGATGGTCCCTTCCGCACATGGCCGGCTCGTCGGCCCCGCCCCGAGAGCCGGTTTTGTGTGCGGCGCCTCGATGTCCGCCGTCTCCTTCCCCGGCCCACTACGGGGCGGGCTCTAGCTCTTCGGCGCAACCCCTTCATGGGGTAGACTCGGGATCCTCCGCGAGCCCGCCGTTCGTCTTGGCTCCGCAGAGTTATGCTCCCGTAGAGGACCCCAGCCAGTGCTATGACAATGGCAATGGTGCCCGTTCGGGGTATCGGTGACGAGGTCACCCTATGGTGACCAGGTGTCTCATGAATTCCGTTTCTGCTTTCTCTGCAGCCCGTTATCGCCCCTCCTAAGGGGGTGGGCGCTCTCTCTCTTTCGATTAGCTGTTCTTGGGCCCCGTAGGGAATAAAAAGCTTAGCCCCTCTTCTTGTGCTCTTTTCTTTGCTTGTGACTTGAAGTCACAGGGGTCCCAAAGGCTTGTCTTCCTACTTGGTCAGAAACGAAAACACCTTCTCGCGTCAAGGCGGGGGGCTTGAAACGTTTGCGCAAGCAATATTTACGAATTGCCTCCCTAGGGCGGGAAGAGGCAAATTGCGACATGGCTTCCTTTTTTGGCAACCCGAACCATCTGACCAGGACCTTCCATTGTCCTTCGTCATCCAAACAGTGGTTGCCAAATCGCTCGAGACCGAATTCAGGGCCCTCCTTAATTTGGGCGCCCACCTTAAAGAGGGCTTGGGCCCTAAGGGCCCTGGTCCACTTGGCATCCTGCACCGGTGGTGCGGGGGCACCAGTGACATGGTCACTGCTCACGGTGCGGAGACCCCCTAAGGCTCTCTACCAGAAACCGATGTCCATCCGTTTGTAGCACCATGTAGGTTCCTTGCGTCTAGAATCCAAGCTTCTTTGGGGAACGTGAATGGACATCAGGGGTTGTGAGGACATGGTTTTTGGGCCGTGTTAGGATACGGATACGCGCTGATCCTTTGTATCTGATTACGGATAACTCCCTCAGCTGAGATCCGGATACGGATACTGGCGTCCGAAACCGGATATATGAGCAGAATATATCCGTATCCGGATACGATTATTGGATTCGAATGTATTCCCGCAAGTCTCACAAACAGCTCATTTACAGCCCAAAAAGAACGCCATCCAGCCGTTATTCGAGTGCTAAACGGACGTCAAGTACGACTTGATTTTCGCAGTTGATTTCAACCGCCCAACGGGCGCCGTCGCGGCGGTTCCCCGCCGTTTGCGTAAACGGACGTCAGGGTGACCGTTCGAAATCTCGTGTCACACTCTGACAACAACGCAATCGGGTCGAGTTGCGTGGTTGAAAGGTTTTACCCGGGTCGGGCTGGATCGCCGCTTATCGCTTCCAAATGTTCGGACATTTCTCCCCCGATTTTCGGCACGCAAAAGGAGAGGACGACAGCGTTCAAGCAGAATTCGTCATGTGCGAGAACCCTAATAACCATACACATCCCTGTATCCTGACTCTCATATCTGGGATACGGATCCGATATAATCTCGCACTTTCTGTCGGTCAGGACAGATATATCCTTTCCTCCTGTTCTCATAATGCATTTTTGGATATGCGTCCCCGGCGCGTATCCGAAGTGGATACGGATATGATGCACGGATGCAATCCTTGCGGATATATTCATGACAACCCCTGATGGACATCCAGATAGACGCAGTCCCTGGCCTTGACCGCGTTGCTCATTTCCTTCGTGCAGGTGTCGATCGCCCGCTTATACGTCGCCTGGGCTTCACCGAGCTGCCGGCGAACCGCCGCTGAGGACCTTAGGGTCCTTAACATACTGTTCCTCCGCCGTGGAGGCGTCCTCAGTTCTCTCCTCGGCTTGTCTAAGCCGAGGCATACGCTCCATGCCAATAATCTGCAGCCGTCGAGCACTCAAGAAGGCAAAGAAGATTTCCCCAGTGCTCGCGTTCACCTGCGTATTTTACGCAGTAGGAAGGAGGGACAGACGACTGTCCCAGTCTGTCTGGTGCTTCGCGACATAGCACCGGAGCTGCCGCACCAACGTGCGGTTATATCATTCCATCTGCCCGTTGGTCTGCGGGTGGTAGGGAGAGGTATAGCTAGAGGCTATACCGAGAAGCCCAAGGATGCCCTCGTAATAGACCGAGGCAGACTGAGGCCCGTTGTCCGTAAGGACAGAGTCGGAGATGCCATTGGCAGCCACTCAGGCTCCAATGAACGCTGACGATACCGTCAGCCTTGTCGCCACCCGTAACGGGATGGATCGCGTCAGCTTCGTGAACCGGCCACAGATAACCAGTACATGCTTGTGACCACCCCAAGAGGTGGTCAATGGGCCTACCAGGTCCATTGCGAGCCCCGAGAAGGGCTCGAGAGCTGGAAACAGCTTCATTGTAGACGTATGCCTCCTCTCGGAGACGCGGTTCTTCGTGCACGCGGGCCATTACTCCCCATGCTTGTAGACGTCTTCTACCATTGTAGGCCAGAAGACATACGGGCGGAGGGTGTCATACATCCTCCGAGTACCTGGGTGCCCGGCCAGCACCGACTGGTGTTGGTACCGTAGAAGGCGCTGCTTCAGCGCCTCAGGGATGACCACTTGGGTCTCCCTCCCGTACCTTGAATGTCGGCGTAAGAGCCCATTCTTCTCTTGAAAGAAAAAGGCTTTCCGACTCCACTTGGGGTCGGGCGGCGACAGAACATCCAGTTCTTTCGTTCGTTTCGGACAGAACGCATCCTCGGCTTGGACGCGGATTATCTCTTGGACCGATAGCGCCCCCATGGGGGCTTCAGCCGGCGATGCGGCCTCTCGGGCGTCACTCGCCCGGGCTTCGATGGCAAGGACGGGGATGTCCTCTTCCAGGGGAGTCGATTCGAGTCCCTCCGTGGGCAGACGCGAAAACGCGTCCGTGACCTCACGGTCCTTGCCCGGATTATGCCGGATCTCATAGGTGTACTCCGATAATCGGAGTCGCCAGCAGTTTATCCGCGCGTTCGGACGCATGTTTGTGAGTACGGATAGTAGGGCGCGGTTATCACACCGGACCATGAACTCTGCTCGCGCGAGGTATGACCTCAAGTGGGTCATCGCCCAGATGACGCCGAGCGCCTCTATCTCGGCGGCGAAGTAGTTGTTCTCCGCAGGGAGAAGAGCATGGCTACAGTTTCAGATGGGGTGGTATTCCCCATCGGGTTGTTGTTGCTGTAAGCCACAACCCAGCTGCTCATAGGTGGCGTCTACATCAATTAGGTAGTGCCCGTCTCTGCTCGGGAGAGCGAGGATGGGGGCGGCTAAATGCCATCTTCTTAGCTCTTCCAAGTCTTTCGTCTCCCTTTCCATAGGAGAAGGTAGCTTCTTGGGGAGCTCGGTGCTCGTGAAGGCTGTCAAGGGCTTCGCTATCTTGGCGAAGACGGCCACGAAGCAACGATATACGCCGCACATACACAGGAAGCTCTTCATCTGGACTTGCGTCTTAGGATACCGGAGGCCTCTCAGTGCTCGGAGATTCTTCTCCAGGACATGTACTCTTCCCGGTCCGATAACATGACCGCGGTACTCCACCTCTTCTTGAAAGTAGTGGCACTCCGCCGCATTCAAGGTGACCCCTGCCTTTCCTAGGCGTGTCAACACCTCACCGAGGTGTCGTAAGTGTTCCTTTGGGGAACGTGAGAAGAAGATAACGTCGTCCAGATAAACTAAGCATATCTGCTACTTGACCCCTGCTTGGATCATATCCGTAGCTCTTTGAAAGGTGGCTAGGGCATTCACAACCCAAAAGGGAGGCGCACGCACCGTCACGCGCCCGAGGGGCACGTGAACGCCGTAAGGTGTTTATCGTCTTCGTCTACTGGTACCTTCCAGTAGCCCGCGTGTCAGTCCAGGGTGGAGAACACCCTGGCATCCTCTAGGAAACCCATGCACTCATCCATCTTAGGAATGGGGTACACGGCCTTGACGTTCACCAAGCTCAGCTTTCTGTAATCACTACAGAAGCGTACCGAGCCATCAGGCTTCGGCACCATGACAACTGGGCTAGCCCATTGCCCAGTGGAGGGTTTGATGACCCCCATCGAGCGCATGCGCTCGACTTCGGCTTTCTCTCTCTCCCGGGCCAGAGGCCCATCCTTGTAGTGGTGTTGCCTCATCGGGAAAATCCCGGGATTCAGAAAAATGCGGTGTTCTACAACGCGTATCAACCCCAGGTTACCCCCACAGAGGAGGGCATGTTTCTTCAAGAGGGCCTTAAGGGCCCCGGACCATTCGACGGGTACCAACGGCATGTCGGACTAATGGAGCGGCGCGCCACTCTAGTTGATGAAGGAGTTGTGAGATCCAAGCACCTCTATCGCAGCTCCCTCGCCTCACGGCACTGTCACCTTCCTGAGGACACGGCCCATCGCCGTGTTCAATGCCGAGGTGTACTAGGGCTGCGCGGAACGGGCCGAGTCCACGTCCATGTCAGTCGACGCTCGATCTGCTGCTAGCACCCCGTCCGCAGCAACTCTCGGAGGTGAAAGGACAGACATGACGCCCAGCGTGCGTCGTGTGAGACACAGATGCGCCAGCGATGCGTGCCAAAGCGCGCGACGCGCCATCGTCCATCTCCACGGCGGCGGTCGCTTTCGCCGTCCTTTTTCTTGGCGAGCAGAAGGCTCCCTCACGCCCTGTGCTGTTTACAAGGGCAGCCCGAGCGGTTTTAACGGCGAGCACGTCGTGTTCCCCGTCACCGACTGATCAATTCGCCGCAAAGCGCTTGTTGCACGAGTAACACTGGTTCTCCTGCGGCACGGCCGTGAAAGGCAGCCCCACCATGCGGAAGAGTACACGCGCTTGCATCTCGACCGTGTCCAGTTTCCGACACACAAATTTTGAGGGACCCCTGTCCGGCACAGGTTCAATAACCGAGGATGCAATGCGGCCGTTGTCGTCACACTTGGAGCATGCGGTGCTGCGCATTGTAAAAATGGTCTTTTTGCACACCCAGGGGTGTACAGGCTTATTCATTTCGTAACAGCGCGGAGAATCATGGCCATACAAGGCGCTTCAGCTGTTCCCCACAAAAACGCTGAATTTTGGCGCTCGAACTGCCAAGAAGCAACATCACTGTAGCATATCTTCGCCGGTCATTGGCAAATTACCGATGGTAGCCCCCATGATTGGCCGATTCCACGTGCGATTTGGCTTGTGGCACACCTTTTGGGGGGTTACTTCCGTCTTACATATTTTTCACTTCGTGCTTGCCTGTCCTATCTGTATGCCGGTGCTCAATAAGATCGGCTGTTCTCGGACGACCGATCGAGTAGTGCCCTTATTAAACGGCGGACCCGGGTGTTGCAGTCGTCGGCACCACCCGGCCCCGCATCGGATGTCCTTCGACAAACGGCCCTTCTTCCTCGCCTCTAAGACGACAGAACTCTCTCTATTGCTTGGCTACGGTCGCTCACACTATATCTGTAACTGGACTGACGTTATGAATACCATATTTTGGTAGAGCAGCAGGGGATCGATCCCTGGACCTCGCGCATGCGGAGCGCGATTAGGGCCCGTACACATATGTGTGGCCCAGAGCGGTGCAGTCGACCGCGATTCGTTATGATTCTGACTCGTCTGACCACCCCAATGGGTTTCTCATACGTCCAGTACAAGACCCTGACTCAGACATTCGTCGCCTTGGTGCAACCAGTGAGGAAGCCACAGTCGTCATCCCCCAATGGATGAGCAAAAGTGGGTAAGCTAACGCCATGCGAGCGTGCTTTGAGCAAAAAGTACTCTTACCACCCCGAGAAAGGGATGCGACTCCGACACCCTGGGCCATGCTGGCCTGCACCTTCCTTCATGGGTACGATGACTTACAGAATATCTGGGACGCGCGCAACGACATGTCAAACGACAGGCACAAAATCTACAAAAAGCACCATCGCAACAAGGGCATTTGGCCCACGCCCCCCCCCCCAACGTGGGCAACAGAACCGCGCACTTTGAAAGTGCCGTTCAACCCTCCTCTTCGTCACCACGGCGCCACCCGTCACTGGTCCTCGAGTCTTGCGAGACGTTACGCACACGCGGGTTGCGGGCCGTCGGCGGCGCCCGCGACGGGCCCCCGCCCGCGTGCACACGACGCCCCAGAATACTCTGCGCGTTAAAGCGCGTCGGCTCAGTCTCAGCCTCCGGCTGAACAGCCTCCAGGTGCTGAGAAAAGCGCTGGAAGTTCGCCTCCCCATCCACGACGCGAGCCGTAGTTTTTCCAATAATTGACAAGGCGGACTCCACGCCTAGCCCGTCTACGCGCTCGACAGCGCGGCGCTGGCTGGTGATTTGTTCAACCCAGGCGTTAGCCACCGCCGCTAGCGCTGTCAACCGGGGCGCGGGAAGCCGGACCTCGCGCACACGCGCCGACCTTAATAGGGCAACCGCCGCCGGGGAAGAGACACGCGTCGGCCATGTGAAACACACTCCGCGAGGAAACGACCGCGACCGCGAGCGAGCAGGCTGCGGGAAACAGGGGCGGTGCCGACCCCCGAGTTCACCGCCAGCTGCGCCAGCATCGTCGTGAGACGTCCAACGAGAACGACGCCACACCTCGATGTGAGTAAACGTCACCAACGCCGTCGGGACGGGCGCGTCCGGGTCCGGTGCCCAGTCGAAGCCGACACAGGGGTGTCGAAGGCAAAAGCCATCCTCCTTGTTCGCGTCGACCATAACTCGAACTTGCCGAGAATGGCCTAAGTTGGCGTCGCGGCGGAAGACGCCGTTAAGGAACGCCGCCCAAGGAAACTCATCCACGGCCTGGCGCATATTGCCGTTCATGGAAAACGCCGCCTCGCCGTCGGGCCCATCTTTGAGCTTGGACGTATCCTACGCGTGAAAATGACGAAGAACCATCGAGTCCAAACGGATGAAGAGCTTGTCCACCCGACGGGTGTGAATCCACGCCGCTAATAAGTTTCAATAGTACTTAGAGTACACCGCAAGCCAAACCGAGCTATACACGTTCCGCAACGAGTCCGCTAGGTATGACACCGCCAAGAAGGTCTCCACCCACAGGTCCGTAAAGGGCTCCCAGTCCGGCTATGCCGACGCCAACGGGACAATGCGAGCATCCGCGGATCATCGAGGAATCCAGCTGCCCACGCGGTGAGCATGAGCCCGCGACTGCGAAAAAATGCGTGTCGGCGGCACGACGGTCCTCGGCCGGAAACATCGGCAACCGGAAGGGGGTCGGCAACTCGCTCATGTGAGGACTGCCAACCACATCGACTACGTTGTTCTCGGAGTTCCCAACCAGCGCTAGCTGGTCGAGATACTTCTCTATCCCGGAGTCGAGGCCAAATGGCACCGACAGGTCGGTCGCCAAAGGGCGCGGAAGGAACACGGCCTTGGGCCAATTATGCAGTAGGCGACAAAACGAGTTCGCCGCCGCCTCGAAGGTCTCCGTCCCCTTCACAGGTAACAGCAACGCGTTGGTGTACATTAAACAGTGGAGGCGGTTCAGAGGCACTTAGTAGCGCACCATCTCGTTGCAAAACGAAATATCCTCGTAGGCGCGACGCTGGGGTCCCTGCTTACCGAATTAAGGGTCCCCAAAGACCTCGGCCACGTGGTCGCCGGAATGGTCCGGCGACCCGGATTCTTACCAGGCCCTACTATGGGTACTCAATTTGGGCTTGAGTGGCGTATTTCGGAATTCCTTTAGTCTCGGGTATCTTCCGATAACACCGACATGCGATGGGTACCAGTGGCACATATACTGCAATCCACAAGTGAAGATACTCGAAAGTCTGAACATCGGTTGAGGAGCGGCTTCATATTTTGGACGGGGGGTCCAGTTTTTCCGGACACGGTGCTGATTGACCATTGTGGAAGTGCTGATTGTAATGCTATTTACTGCAGTTTTAGATCATTGTGCTTGGTAAACGTGCGCAGAGACATCACGGGACAGCCAAGCGTGTGCGTCTCGGTCTCCGCACTGGCATGCCGCTTTTGACGGGGAACTGGCACTCCCCCCCTGCTGCATTTTTCCTTCAAGCGCACATCATCGCCCTCATCTCCCTGTCCCCCTCCCATCAAGGCGGCTCCCCCCCCGTCCCCACCCCCTTCCCCCTCGCTGACACCACTCGCCCCCCGCCACGCGCCCCGCACAACGCGACAGGAACGGAAGCGGCGGATGGCACGCCGCCCCAGTTTTCAACCCGCCAACACCGGGGCGTGCCGGCAGACGTGGAGGAGGGGGGGCCGGAGGCGTCACGCTGTTTTTCTCCGTGGTGCGGCCAAAGGTCGGCCAACGCTCAGGTGGCCGCTTCGTAGAATTCCTACGAGGGAGGGAGAGAGGGGGACAGAGCATGGAAAGGCCTGCTGCTTGGAGGTCGCGCAAAAGAGGGGGTCACGCGTGGGGTGGGGCGAGGGTGAGGGGGCGGGGAAG
>Ga0114955_1001561_pt1 | contig 10492 bp, 14 predicted proteins | sample Porto_5metaG_FD_87302 | JGI IMG/M metagenome (GOLD analysis project Ga0114955, IMG submission 87302) | Marine algal microbial communities from Porto, Portugal - Porto_5 metaG | ecosystem: Host-associated > Algae > Red algae > Unclassified | place: Portugal: Porto | collected 2015-02-02 | reverse complement strand
GTCGTCCCCGTCCGGGCCATCCTCTTCGATTGATAAATTTCCCATGCTCGTTTTCCCCGACAGAGCGCATCTGAAGTCGTCAGAAGCGACCGCCACACGGACCACGGATGCGCTGAGAATTTGAAGTAGGTGCAAGTCACAATCGGCTGGCTGGAGGAATGGGCCCAACATCACAATCTCGCTCAACTATATCCTGTCGCCGGGGACGAGCCGCGGCGCGCGCAGGGAAGCCTCACACCTCCCCCTCCAATGAGCCAGCTGCAGGTCGGCGTCACGTCTCGCGTGCGCATCTGCTTCAGCGTCGGCGTTGGCGGCGCTTGACAATCCGCCCACCGATATGTTTGGGTCGCGAGCTGCCGGGACGTAGGCGGAGGGCCGAACATGAAAAAAGTCAGGATACTACCGCGCGCTTCCCTCCCACCACCAACCCGCTGCCGGAGACAAGACGACGCAGTCGCCACGCCCCCAGCCTTCTCCAACCGCCCGCTGTCGGCGGAGAAGATGCCGGACGGGCGGGCGCGCCCCTCCCCCTCGCGTCCCCCCGCCACAACGGCCGCCGGCCCCGCTGCCTCTGCTGCCGCCGCCCGCTGCGGCGGGCGGAGCCGTGGCCCTCACCGCCGCAGCAGCGGCCAGTGTCATGGAGCGGGGCGGCGCGGAAAGCCGTTGTGGCGGCGGGTTGGACGAGCTCCGCCACCCGCCCTCCGCCGGCGCGGCGCATGCCGCCGGGCGGGCGCTGGCGACGGCGACCGCGCTTCAGTCACGGCCGACACAGGTGGGGGAGCGAGGAGCGCGCGCCGCTCGCGATGGACCTCTCCGACGCGCGCAAAGGTGTGCTCGAGCGCCGCAGGGCCCAATCGCACGCACAACGGGATGGACGGGCAGAGGCGGGTGCAGTCGGAGACTTTCTGAGCCTTCGTCGCCGTGGGAGTGGGCGGCGGGTCGGGGTGCGCCTCGCCAGCGGTCTCATCGGCCGACAACGGGCGGTGGCCCACCCGCCGAGCGGAGTGGGGTCGCAGCCAGCCGACGCTCCACAAACACGCGGCCGAGAGAGGGAACGGTCGTGCCTGTCGTCAACGCGGTGTCGGCGGCGATCAGCGTCGCGCATGGCCGCACGAGTGGGACGTCGTCCCAATCGGCCCTCGAACCGCTGCGGATGTCGCCGTCGGTGACGGCCATTGGTACAGCCGCTCACTGCCAGCGCGGCAGCGACGGCAACGAGCGTGGCGCGCCGCCGCACGAGCGGCTGATCGTCCAAATCGGCCGCCGAGCCGCTGTCGATGCAGCCGTCGGGGACCGCCGCCGCCGACCGCACAGACTTCCGCCGCCGCATCGCCGGTGGTGGCGACGCGTACGGCGGCGGTCGGTGGGGTGGTGGCGGTGGCCGCAGCGACGGCAGCGGCAGCGGCGGTAAAGACGGCGGAATCGCGGCCACAATCTTCGCGGCGAGGAGCCACTTTCGGTTGCGGGGCCAGAGTGCGGAGTCGGGGCGGTTCGGCATACAGTAGATGGAAGACTGCCAACGTTGACACGGACGGCGGTGAGCGCGTCTTCGCTGAAAGCGTCTCCAGACTGTGTGCAGACACGTGATTGGTGCACGTTGCACGTTTCCGGGCCGTCACAAATGATATATAAAACCTGAGACGAATCTCAGGCGCAATCAAGGATTTGAAACTCAAAAGTATGCCCTCAAATGGAAAGTATGTCTGATACCGATACTTCGTGTCCGTTTTCATTGCATACTACCGATACTGTAGAAGAATGATGCGATTACCCGTACTTGATGCACTTTGAGTCGGTAAGAATGTACTATGTCTGAGAAATGATACTTATGACAGGGCCTGGTCCATATGTAGTGGCGGACCACCGATGTGATCCGCACTCGATCTTCACTTGATCAGTCCAGATCCAGTTGTGGCCCCGCTTTCAGTGCCCTCTCCGGCCAGTCTTGGAAGCTTGGGGATGGCTCCAGCGCTCTCGCGGGAGGGCGACAATGGAAAACGGTCGCGTCAGTACAACCAAGTGTGCATGAAGTGGAGGCTTTAGTCGCTCAGCCTCGTGAACGCGTTGTGAGGGCGCCTGTGGGAGAACAGGGACAGAACTGCTCGGAGCCTTGGCGCATCCGACGTGTGGCAGCCGATGTTGAGGAGGCCTTTCTGGGTTCGAAATCGGACTGTAGCACTGGGCATGGTGCGAGAACGAGGCGTGCTGCTGCAGACGACGTGGCAGAGCATCGCAGCATGGCTTTTCTTTCGGGCCGGATGTTTGTACGCCCGGAGTTGCTACGGGTTCCCCTAGACGGTAAAACGTCCGTCGCTGTCAACCCGGTTTGAATTCCTGCAGAACGCTCCCCAGACCGTGCTGCATGCGCAGTCTGTCACGCACCGGGCCCGATTGCAAAAGCTACAGCTGCAGGCACTGCGGCTGTCCGGTCCACTGATGGTGACGCCAGAAAGGCCTGTGGCGACCTGCTGGTGCTCGACGAATCCGAAGCAGGCGCCGGGATGGCGACGGCTGGGGGGGCGGGGGCGCATTCCAACGATGAAGATTCCGAAGGTGAGGGTCAGGCCCTACCATACGTGTATTGCGAGTCGGTGCTTTTACGGGTGTATCCCTCTCAACTCCCGTACCTGTAGGGAGCAGGGCGGCTGGCACCCACACCCAAATCAACAGATGAGTAGGTCGCCGTGAGTATCGATGAATTGCGACCGCCAGCGGACTTAGAACTGTGAGAGCCCGCCTTTCTCATGCAATTATGGCGTTTCACGTCCGCCAAGTACCAGCTAAAAGTTGGACACGATTTCATGGCTACACCGATTCTGGTCGGGTGGGAATATCCGAACCCTGGTGTGCTCGCCAGGGGGCGCCCGTTCGAGATCGCACGTCAGCCATTAACAACGCGGCCAAAAGGTTCACTCATGTGACGGAACCGTTCCGACATTCTCGTTCTAAATAGGCTCTTCGCGCTGCTGAACGTTTGCAGCTGATCCAAGTCGATCAATTCCGGAACTGACTCGTACCCTGGTTCTCCAGGTATATCTCGTGGTGATATACATGACGAGACAGGTGGCCGGCACACGTACTCGGAAGTAACGATTTAGATATACCGTACCCGAAACTGAAAACCATACTTATGACAGAGCCTGGTGAGGGTCCTGTGGCGGTTTCGAGCCTCGAGGCGGTCGATGCCGGTGCCATAGGCGCGACCAGCGGGGGCATCAGTGCTCCCAGCTCCGTCCCCGATGGCGCCGACACCGTGAAAAGCGGGAAGGGCACAGAGCCCGCCGTTGCTGAGGCGACGTCGGGTGGGGGCAATATGGTGCTGTCCGTCGAAGAAAAGTGCTCGGAAACCCAGCCACGCGGGGACACGAACGTCTTGTTGTGTGGCAGTGACAGCGTGGAAAGGAAGCGCCCCTCAGATGACAGATATAAACACGGCGGTCGTGCTCGTCCAAAGGTGAAGCTCGAGCATCAAGACGGAACTGGTGCCAAGTTGGCAGCCGATGAGCTCCGTGATAGGAAGGGGGGTATATGCGCAGCGTCTGGAGGTCCTGATGATTTTGAGGGGCTTTTACAGGACGACCTCATCGTTATTTCTGACTCAGATGGACTGCGTGCCACTGTTACCCGTTCTTTTCTGTTCATACATCCTGTGCTCGCTTATGACTGGCAGTTGTCATGGGCCTTATCCTGCCAGATAAGAGGACATGAGGGGCAACGGACTCGAAATTTCCACTGCATCCCAGCCATCGGCGGGTTAATACCGTGACGATAAATTTTCACAAGGATTATAAGAAGCCGCCCCAAGATCCTCCCAACGTCCAGACCTTGCCCGAGTGTCCATGGAGCTGCTCCATCACTTTATTGTTTGGAGTGGAGGTAGAACGCCGCGCCTGAAGTGTTGTACTGGCTCATAATTCGGTCATCTTCCATTAATAGAGGCGATGGGCGATGCCTGAGACAGTCCAGAGGAGAGATGGACAGACCAGAGGCGATAGCGACTGGTGCGTCAGACGCGGTGGAGAGTGTCGAAGTCGTGAGGGCGGATGAATCATCCATAAAGACCAGAGAGATACCCTTTTCCTGTGCTTCGAGGTAAGAATGTCTTAGGGAAGGGACCCCCGATGCGCTCGAAGCGGCAACGCGTGCTCGTAAATACGCCTGCTGAAAATGGCATGTAAAACCGCACGATTCTGCAGCCGCACCTGAACAGGCGCCGATGTCGACATGGTCGTTGTGTTCCTCTACAACCAAATATTTTTGCCTCATCTACGGGCCATGAGTTCATTCAGAGGGATTGGCGCATGAAAAGGGAGCCACGCATGAGCATGGCACAAAAAACGAACAGCCAACGGATACTGTGATGTTGTCGAAGCTTGTCGCCAAAGAAAACGGAGCGGCACCACTGCGCCATGGGATTCGTCAGTAGACCCTGGGCGGCGACAGATGCATTTGTACCACACGCGAGTCATTCGCCAGGCTACAAAAATTCTATTCACGTGAGTGAGCTTCATGAGACATCTTTCAATCGCCTTCAGCACGTCCGAGCTCCTACGCAGAAGCGTGCTCACCTTTCTGAACTGATACATGGGACGCTGTAGTACGACAGCTTTTTCCGGAGCACTGCAGGGGCTCTCGCACATGGTTTCCTGCTGAATACCATCGCCTGCTGCTTAGGACGTTTACTGAAGAAGTTTAGTATACTCGTATGTCGTGTAGGGGGGCACTTCTGTGCTCAAACCAATGAAGAACATGCACCTGACTGTTTCAGGTGTGCGATACCTTCCATTCCTTTCGATGGACATGCTCAAATCCGGGACTATGGATTTCACTCTCATGTACAAAATAAGTATCTGTATGGTTCCCACCTCCATCTCGAAAAGCAGTGTGTGCGGCTCACAGCCGTTCCCGAGTCCGTCGCATCTCCACAGAGGTCTGTTTACAAATGCTGTCGTCCACACAGTCGTCCACGCCGTCCTTAAAGACGATGCCGTCGACGCGCTTGCGGCCCAGTCCTGTTCGTGCTGCAGCTCCCTGCCTGTGTCTCTTCCCCGTTGTCGCTTTTTATCGCCTGAAGCACACTTCAGGGCGTCCTGTGATTTTGGGCCAGCGCTGTGGAGTCCTGGGGCCTCGATATTGACACATTCTTGTATCTGTGAGAGCAGCGTGGTATGTTGTCCATGTAAGTGCAGCGAGGCCTCACAGCTTGATGGATTCATGTCTGGTGGGGCGGTTGTCCCGCTGCCGCCAATTTAGATGTGGCAGTGAGATGGCGTGAAGCCGTTCTAACCGGCAACATTGATCTAGTTTGGTGCCTTTCTTTTTAATTTGCGGGCGCTTCCACGAATCTTCATGATGTGCTGTTCGTCGTGTTCTCTCGCCACGATCGCCTTAAAGGCATCGAGCTTTGTTGGGGTTGCTTGTTGAAATGTGCCCCACAAATCACCGAAACAGTGGTCATTGAAGCGTGGTCCAACAGCTGAATTGAGTCCTCTGCGTTTCCTGTGCCTTCAGATTCTGCACCCGCATTTTCTCCCTGCTGTTGCACTCAAAGGGCCCGGGACTGTGAATTAACAGCTTTGAGAGTGCCGCAGATGGATTCTTTCCCTGTATATGTTATCTCGTTTCACATTCGGACTGCGACGCCGACAGAGCACACGTGCCGCTAGTAGTGGAGCGAGTCAAAGCTTCCACACCGACTACAGATCCCCCACCAAAGCGATGGTTTTAACCACCGTCAGCGGTGTCAATCACGCTCCACGACATTCTTTTACCGTCCTCGATGGCGTCCTGCACGGAACGCGAGGCCACCGCAGCCGCCACACAGCCCTCTCCCCGTGTACGGCGCCTGCATGTCAGTGTCCATTTTCGTTTCTGGAAAGGCCGCCGTAACTCCTTAAACTAATCCCATCAGCCAACGTGTACGCACGAAGTCAGAGCTAGACTGGAGAAGTTTCTTTCCCTTCAATGGTGACAGTGGGCTCGCATGGTACCTCACAGGCTGCTTTTAAAACTCGGACCATTGTACAAGAACCGACCTGACACAATTTCAACAGACTACATGACGTAGACAGCACACCCCCACAATTGTTTTTACTTCACTTGGCGAAAATGAAACTTGCAGGAAACAAGAACTGGCAACTGGCCAAGTGCGCGAGGCCCACAAATGAGAAGATAGGGAGAGGTAGAGTGGAAGAGCTCTTATCATCCGGAGACAGTGCGTCAATCTCACAGGGCTCAAGAGAGGCAATTCAGACGATTGAGTGCATACGTGTAAATATTCCTAGCTACCGGCGAGCGCGATTTCGCAAAACATGCAGAAAAACAACACCGATAGACTATGACCCCCGAAACTTCGTGGTCGGTTCAAACAAGAGCACCCATGAAGAAAGCAGAAGTGTAGATGCTCTTGAAGTACCATGCGATGGTTAGGGCACGAGAGGTCCTCCATGAGAGCTGCCAAAAACAATGGTCGATGTGCACAATCGGACGTCCTGTATAGAATGGTAAAAAACGATATTCGCATACCTTCAATAGACAAAATTGGACGGCAGCGCAGAGCGTTGGAGGCCCAGTACATTTTAACTGACGTACTCGCCATATCAAACGCACCTGGTGCATGTAAGCGCGGTGATGCATCGAGAGAAACATTTTTCCATTGTGCGCAGGCAACCACGGAAGCAGCATGAGGATCCCACAGACACGAACACGATAATCTCCAGAATGGAAGCCAAACCGGGGACAGGCGCAAACGTGAACGTTTGAGGAATGTGGGTAGGCCGTTGAGACACAAAAAAAAGTGATTATGTTCAGACACTGGCCGTCTGGTTGTCCACGCGCATTTGCACACACGTCACTGTGCGAGAATTGAAAGCTGCTGCCTCGAGCAAGCTCCACGAAAAAGAGCGGCGCAATGAGGACGGGTTTGACGACGATGGTACAATCACCAGCCGGATTGCGGCTCATCAGGACGCAGTTGTGGCCTGCAGCACGGGGGACCATAACATACGGACTGCCTGGTATCAAGCCCAAGACTGCTGCGCCGCCCTCACTAGAGGGCGTCGGAATGTCAGTCTTGGGTTTCTATTGTGGACATATTATGGGTTGCCGATCGACATTTTATCCATCTATATGTCACCCACAATCAGCTTCGGCACGTTAGAAGATTGGTCAACACTATTCGACAGGTCCGCTCCGCAGCAACTCCACCGGCGTCGCATCGACGCCACCACCCGGCACCGGTCTCATACAACCTGAGCCCACCGACCTCACCGCCTCCACTCTGCCTACCAGATCACTTTTCGGGCTATGTTTTTTCACCAGGAAATGCCCAGTGGTGTTTTGCGCCACCGTCGGGGGCGCCTGCGCAGGATTCCTTGGGCACACGTCTTCCCTGACAACGACATGGTCGACATGCGGCACACTGTGCAAGCTGGGATCCGAGTGGCCGGGCAGATTGGACGGTCATTGCTTCTTTCTGACCGTGTGACGGGACCGCTGGTCAGGATCAACGCGTTCACGGCGCAAGAGTCGCTCTCTTGCTTTCCATTGTTACAATTTGATGTGCGTCGAATAGCAGTTGCTCTTCTATTGAATGTTTCCTTCCCTCTTCGGCGCTATCACGTCGACGGAAAGGAGTGCTCTGCCATTTTCTTGCGGCTTCTCGCTTCCCCGGCGCGGTGAGACGACGTGGAGCGCCTGTTCTGCCACTGTCGCCTCTCTCTGAGTGAAAGGATGTTGCCGGACGCTGCACTACCTGATTCAAACGTGTGGCGTCTTCGTGACGTTCTGGCGCGCGGACCTGATCACGAAGCGCGCAGTGACATCTGCGGCGGCCAATCGACAACGAAGCGCGCCCTTGCCAGCGTTCGTTGGCTTCATTGATGAAACGGCAGTCCACGCTGCTCTTCCAGGTCGGGGGCTACTGCGAGCCTGCTACTCTGGCCGCAAGCGGCGACAAGTGCTCAAAATTCAGAGCTTTTGGATCCCTGATGGTGCCCTTTTCCGCAAGTACGGGCCACACGCCGAGCACCGCCACCATATTGTCTTATACCAAGCGTCTGGGCTTCACAACGAGATGCGCCTGACCCTGCTTATCGATGGCGTCCAGCCCTACATTTTCGGCGAATTCGCCTGCATTTTGCGAGCGTGGTTTCAGACATGTCATGGCACCGGCCAAAACAGAAGTGCGACGCGACGGCCTTTGGCTTCTTCATGAGTCGGGCCCCGCAGAGGATGGAAAGCGGCTCCAAGGAGACCGAGAAACAGTTTACATCCCTGGACGTTTGAATAAAACTCAAGATACTGGAGACGGCAGCAGTGTAGTGGATCCTGCCCTCACAGCCGACGGGGTATATCCCCGTCGGAAGACCCAGCACAGGATGCGGAACGCCACGCCAGAAATACAACGCGAACGCCACGATCACCGGGCGCGAAACGCACCAAAACGACGGAAGTAACGCAGACGCAACGCTTATTTATTCGAACACGCAAGATGAGCCCAAAGAATACACTCGTTCAACCTCAGAGACAAGACACAGGACGTGCACAGTCCCAAGCCCCTGGCGCTACCATGGGGGGACCGGTACCCAACGGGCCACGGTCTCAGGCCAGGGACTCAAGTGGCCCCTGCCCAGCATCCTCGGTGACCCTTCCACTGGAGGAGGACCCCCGCCCGTCTCGGGCGGAAGCAGGAAGGTCACTCGGACTTCCTAGATTTCGGGGTTTACCCAGAACCCATGCCTCGGGACCTATCCCTAGATTTTTCAATTTTCCCGGATAGAATTCCGGTGGGAGTTCATCCACTGTCGAGATCACATCTCGGTCCGGCTTACGCTCGGATTGCGGAAGCTTCCACAGGCTTCCTGGTCCGTCCAGAGGGCTCGGATTCGGGAAGGCGTGTGTCTGATTTGTGTGTGTCAGACCCCTCCCGGGGGCCTGGTCGGGTGTTCCTCGCCTTGCGCCCCTCTAGAGGGGTCGACTCGTGTGTGGCCCTGGGGCTCCCAGGACACCCAGCGAAGGGGGCTGTCCCACGCCCCCCCCCCAGGGGGTGTTACGAGACTGGTCACGACCCGTCCCCGGCTCATGCCGGGGGCCCTGTCACAACCGACAGGGGTTATCCCCCACATATCCCCCACCTCAGGGCCCGCGTCTCGCGGGACCGGGGGCGGTATCTCGCCACCCCCTTCCTGTACTAGGGGGAAACCCCGCCATGTGACTCAGTTTCAGAGTGCCCCTGGGGGCTCACTCCGAGGCGCCCTACGGCGGGGGACCGACGGGTTCACAGAGCCGGGGAAGCCTCGGGTCAATCCCATAAGGTGGTCACCGCTAGCGGTGACCGGGGGGTTTGACTCTCCTGGCGGCACTCTCTTCGCCACCGGGAGGACGACACCGTCGGGCACGACCGGGTTTTTTCTGCGTCCCGAGCTGTTTTTGTACCCCACCCTGGGGTGGGACGTCCTCCTCTTCCCCGTTTCCGTCCTCTTGAGGCGGGATTGCATCTTCTGCGGCTCCCGACGCTCCGGCCGCCTGGGAGGTCGATCTTGAGGCCGAGGGCGCGGGCGCCCTTTCGGGCATGGAGGAGGGCATCTACGACGTCGTCATTTCCAACCTCATGTCGGCCTCGTGGCCGACCATCGCGGTCGTGGAAGAGAGTATGGGCGCTACCCTTGGGCCCCCCTAGGGGGGTCGATTGTCAGACAGCACTTCGAAGCGGTCGACAGTCGTCGGATGACGTCCATGTGGACCAGGCCCTACTATGGGTACTCAATTTAGGTTTGAGTGGCGTATTTCGGAATTCCTCTTGACTCTGGTATCCTCCGATAATACCGACATGCGATGGGTACCAGTGGCACGTATACTGCAATCTACAAGTGAAGATACTCAAAAGTCTGAACATTGGTTGAGGAGGGGCTTCATTTCTGGGACGGGGGGTCCAGTTGTTCCGGAAAAGGTCCAGAGTGACGCTTGTGGAATTGCTGATTGTAATGCTTTTTTACAGCAGTATTCGATCATTGTGCTTGGTAAACGTGCGCAGCGACATCACGGGACAGCCAAGCGTGTGCGTCTTTGTGCTCGCTCTGGCATGCCGATTTTGACGGGGAACTGGCACTTCCCCCCTGCTGCTTCAAGAGCACATCATTGCCCTCATCTCCCTCTGCCCCGCCCATCAAGGCGGCTCCCCCCCCGTCCCCTCCGCGTTCTCCCTCGCTGACACCTCTCGCCCTCCGCCACGCGCCCCGCATAACGCGACAGGAACGGAAGTGGCGGCTGGCACGCCGCCCCAATTTTCAACCCGCCAACACCGGGGCGTGGCGGCAGGCGAGGGAGAGAGGGGGCCGGAGGCGTCACGCTGTTTTTCTCCGTGGTGCGGCCAAAGGTCGGCCGCCGCTCAGGTGGCCTCTTAGTAGATTTCCTACGAGGGAGAGAGAGAGGGGGACAGATCATGGAAAGGCCTGCTGCTTGGAGGTCGCGCAAGAGAGGGGGTCACGCGTGG
>Ga0114955_1001555_pt1 | contig 10511 bp, 6 predicted proteins | sample Porto_5metaG_FD_87302 | JGI IMG/M metagenome (GOLD analysis project Ga0114955, IMG submission 87302) | Marine algal microbial communities from Porto, Portugal - Porto_5 metaG | ecosystem: Host-associated > Algae > Red algae > Unclassified | place: Portugal: Porto | collected 2015-02-02 | reverse complement strand
TTAGCGGCATATCTGGCGCTTGACAGGGACGTGGCAATCTCACCGCGACTGTTGGGCACACTTTCCGGACAACTTTTCAGTGGTCTCGATTCATTAAGCGCTGATCGAGATCCCTTAGGGCTCGTTCGCTTTCATTCGGATTTGGTCTACCAGAATGGGGCTACGCATAACCCAGCAATGACGACCCCATTCAGACCGTCTCGTGGCTCGTTTCAGACAGGTCTATGCCCAACTACATCGCGCCTGGCCCCAAACAGAGCCCCCAGAATGGGCTCTCCATTAAGCGTGCCACACGTTGCGCCTCTAGATTCCCCAATTGGAAGATGGGATCGACGTTGCAGGGTTTGCTCTGACGGGGTACGTCCGCGCCCGCTTGACATCTGGTCGTAGTGGGAAGCCCCAGTCTCTACCGAGCGTGTTGGGCTACCGCGCCTCCCCTCACGCCCCTCACAACCCGGCTCTGCTCTCACCGTCCCCCGGCGAGCCAACACCCGCCGGCGCACACAGCTCTTCGTCCCAACACCCCCGTGCCGGCGCACGCCATCCCGCGTGCTACCTCGCGCTCCCGCGCCGTGCGCGACGCGAGCCCTCCCCGCGAGCTCCCCCCCGCGCCGTCGCACCGGCTCCGGCGTCTCCCTTGCCCGTGTGCCCGTGCCGGCACGCGCCGCTCTGTTGGCTCCGGCGCACCCGCGCCATCTCGCCCTCTCCGCGTCGTGCCAACGTGACCGCAGCCGCCATGCGGCTCCGCCCCGACGACCCGCAGTGGCGAACTTTTGTCACCGGTCGTGTCAGTCAATGTTTCTCTGGGGTGCCACTGATTGGACCATCCGTGTACAATCACTTGGCTTGCCTCTGGAAGTCGCGCTTGCCGGGGCAGCGGCGCTTCCACTGGGGCATGCCCCTAAAGGACGCGGCGCAACCCGCGGCCGCGCTCCGCCCCCCCCCCCGCGGCGCAGCGAGGGGCGATCATCGCTGAGCTTCCACGCGGCGCGTCCCCTTGGCCGCACCCGCCACGCCCCTGCGCGCCGCAGCCCCAGCCGCGTCCCCACGCGGCCCCTCCCCGCGCGGAACCGCATTGCTGTTTCAGAGCCACGCGAGGCTCCGCCGCGCCTTGACCGACACGGCAGCGGTCGCGGGCGTAGAAACCGCACGTCAGACGCGGCCGGCCACAGGCCAGGTGCCCCTTCCCCGCCTTGAGTGCGGCCGCCGTCCGGCCCTGGCGCCAACATCGACAACCAAGATAGTCGAGGTGACGGCGCCCGATGCGCCGGGGCCGCTTTTGGCCACAAAATTCACCGTTGGGGGTGAAAATGTCCCGGGTGCTTTCAGAAAAGGAGTTTCGTGGGTGACCGCGCGGTCTTCACTTGTCTTTTAGAGTCATACGATTTCCATCTCTCGAGGCGTGTGAACTTTCTGTTTCGCTGTCGAGACATCGTCTAAAGTCGATATCATCTAATTAGACACCTCATATATTGAGGCATACCGTTGACATGCGTGCTGCGACCAGTTCTAACCTTGCAAAAAAACCTCGCATGAAGCGTTGGGAGTTTGCTCATTAAAAAAGTAGAGCGAGAAGCGCTGTAGATCCGACATTTTGGTGCCTGCAGCTTCTTCGTATCGATCTGGTTCCTGCGATCTGGTCGAGTCTCGACCGACACAGAAATATTCGGGTACAATTCGGGCCTGATCCCCAGATGATGGGCTACTTTGACACGGTCAGGAGAGGCGCGGTGTCCGCGTGACGCGGCATCTTCCGAAGCGCTCGAGCAAATCACTCTGAGCGCACACGAGCCCTACTCATTGACATATTCAATCACACATCGGAAACATTCCTGCACAACTACAATGGTACAGTACTCACGCTCACGTAGCACAGAAATCCCGCTCAAGTCCCCCTCACTCCTCCTTCTCCTCCTCTTGCTCATCACTGGAGCTGCAGCCATAGAGACCATCCCGCTCCGCGTCCTCGAGCTCGATGTCTTGTTCGTCCAGTCGGTTCTCTACCTCTGCCCGCATGGCTGCCATCTCCATGTAGTAGTCTTCCATCCCGAAAGCATGGTCCTCGCATCTGCCCCACGCATCCGCCGAGATCTTGGAAAAAGCGACGTCCACGAGCTCTTGGAGCCGAGTCAGATTGAAATACACAGTCGCGTAGGGTAGGGCGCCCTTGACGGTCGCCCAGACCATCTCGATCGGGTTGAGCTCGGGATGCGCGACAGGAGAGAAGATGATGGACACGCAGAATTCCTCCACCAAGTCCTGTACCAGGTAGCATGGCGTCGGTCGGTGTTTGGCAGCTTGCTCCCGCAATTGGGGCACTGTCTTGGATTGAAGCCACGTCGCGGGCCAGTTCGTCGGTACTGCATTTTGTTCCTCCAACCATCCCGCGAGTTGACTCTTGTTCATTTTCGACGACGCCGGTCGAGATTCATACGTCTGCTTCTTGTGGTAGGGAGCGCGGTCGATTACGAGCACCCCGCCGCAAATCTTGGGAAGAACTTTGGTGGCGAGCCACTTGAGCCAAACGTCCGAGTTCATTTCTCCGTGGTAGTCGCCCGTCTGTTTCTTGACCTTGAACACAAGTCCCGCCCCGGTCACTCGACCCGTCTCCCGAGACCCAAAGTGAGAAATGATGATGCGTGCCCCTTTGCCGGAAGGCACGTCCAGCCGAGCACGTGAGGACATGTCCGTCCAAACTCTCCCAGGTCTCATATTCTTGTTGGCCCACGTCTCGTCGGTGCAGTAGATGGCCCGCCGAACATCAGGAAACTCCCGCACTTTCTTGATCAAGTTTTCTCGCTGGATGATGGACCGCTTTTCGCGCGTGACGTCGATTTGGTTTGGCCCGCGAGTAAAGGTGAAGCCGAGGTCCGTCGTCGCCTGGTACAGGGTTGCCCGGGACCACTTGAAATCGGAGGGGGTGCCACTCTAGCCGGCCACGACGCTAGCTACTTCCAGAAACGCCAGAGTGCTCTATAATGTGGGAACAGACTTCTCTGCATACTGCTTGTAGACGGCATCTCGCACACGCCCGAGCTCCACCGTGGGGATGCGTCGCTCCGTATTGCGTAGCTCGCGCTTGCCAGACTCAGGTCGACCATTCGCATACTCCTCATTAGCGATACGAATGATAGTGCCCCGGCTCAACCCTATCGCCTCCACCGTGCGGTCCAAAGGCTTGTCTAGCATCTCTGGCTTCCCATTGTCACGCTCTCGCATGAAAAAAGCACGCACGCTAGCAACACAAGCACAATCTCCAACATGATACGCCGCATGAGGCGCACGAACGTGCGGGCTTGTTGCCAAACCGCGCGCGGCGACATCTTGGCCCACCGCACGCCCAAAACACAACCCAGTAGGTCGAGCGAAAGGGACGCGGGGGGGGGTGAAGCCGATGGCACGGGTGGGGCACCGCGAGGGTGCGCAAGTGGAGGCGGATGAGGTCGCGAAGCGGTGCTCTGCCTCACTGCGCAGTGAGCCGCAGGTCATTGGGCTCTGAAGGGATCGATTGTCCCTGCGCTCGGGGCCCGCCTGTACCAACAACCTGATTGGAGCGTTGCTGGATGCAGCTCGCGGGCCGGGGAAAAAAAGGCGCGCGCGCGCGCGCGCTACAGAAGAGTGACTGCGCGCTGTGGGATCAGAAAAGGCGCGCTCGGAAATAGAACGCAGATCAAGGAATGTACAAAGTGGCCCCATATGTGGACAGATCTCCCTCAATCTCCGCAAGAATGTTATGCGCTTCTCTTTCGTGCATGTCATGGAGGGCGTGTCCTGTCCTGATTAAGAGTCCGTCTACAGCACATACGGAAGAAAATGACTTGGTATAGTCATGGGAGACTGGTTGAATGTCAGAATCCGTGCGCTTGTATCCTGGTTGCCTTGCACGAGGGACCAACGGGTCAAAGAAGAACGCTGGGAAACGAATATCGGAGGGTTTATGCCCTTCATAGGTACGCTTCCCGAAAGCCAACCCCCTCTATTCTTCACAGGTTAGCAGAGGGGGTCTCTGCCCTCTAAAAGATATCCGCTGCCCAGAGCTGTTGTAGCAGCCGACCTATGGCCATCCGGGTCAAAAACAGGTTCTCAGGTGTCTAATTTGATGAAACTGACTGTGAGACTGGGGTCAGGGGTGTTTCTATCTTGTGAGCTCCCATTTTTTCCTTCTCTCTTTTTATTCTGCACCTCACTTGTTCTGTTTCGCTATTTGCAGTTGCCCAGCTGCTGCTCAACGGGCTGAAGTCCGCTAAAGCGCTCGCGCGCCGCATCCCTGGCACGGTGGACACGGTCAAAAAGACTCGCCTGCAGATGAAGGACACTATTGCCATGTACCGCCGCAACAGCAAGGTCAGCGACTCAGAGTCTGTCTCTATCCTTTACACAGCCATGAAGACCCTTTCAGGCTACTTCTCATCGTACGGAGCGACGTACCCGCCGCCGTAGAAGCGGAAGAAGTGCCCGCTCCATCAGTTCTCTGAGATTGACTGGGTCATTGTGCGCAGGCGGTAAGCGGCGCATCTCGCGAGAGCGGTGCTGCAGCTGTGTATGGGGCGGAATTGGGGGATGTCTACTGGGAGATACAGGATGTCGGGGTGGTTGCTGGATGGACCACCGCACGTACATAATCTGGAGCATTGATGTGTATGAGATTTGGGTGCGCAGCTGCTTTGTTTACTCTGCATCAAAGACCTGCAGCGGCGCAGCTGGTCGTCGCCGCCATCTCAGCAGCACCTACCGCCGTCGCGCTTCCACGAAGCCGTTGTGGCGTTCGAGCCTGCCGTGTGTGGCGAGGGTGCGACGACTGAGGCATGGGGGATGGCTGGCATGGGGGGGGTGGACAACCGCGGCGTCACCGGCGCGCCTCCCTAAAACCGGCGGCGACGGCGGCCGCGAGAGAGGCACACCAGCCGGCTGTACGCGGCGGCGGCTGTTGCTGAGCTTCTAGTGGGCGAGGCACCGTCTGCACGTCCGGAATGAAATCAGACAGATATCACAATCATGTGCGCCGCATTTGTGCCTCATCCTTGCATCTGATTAGAACAAATTTTAAAGTGGCACTGCCCCCTGACGCTTTCAACTACATCTGATCTGAGGCTGTCGCCAGCGATGTGGTCGGCCGACTGCTTGCCGCTATGGTAACACGGCCGGCTGGCCGGTTCTGGGTACGCCCTGTGGCCACACCACGCGGATCGCAACTGAACATGAGTGGTGAGGACGACGCTTCGGCACATGACGCTCCCCACCATCTTGGACCGAGCCGTACTACGTGAGGATTGACCGGCCAGTGCCTGCCCCCTCTGGGTACTCGTAAGTTACCCCTGCATCCGTGTGTCTGGTAGTGTATCGAATGCACGGTCGTGTGTGGTCGCGTCTCGTCTCTCCTCTTCGACAGACCCACGCTGAAGATGTTGGCGGCCACACGCTGGAGACGTTGGCAGCCCCGCACTGGCGACGTTGGCAGCCGCACACTGGCGACGTTGACGGCCCCGCACTGGTGTCCACCATATGGGTACCCCCACGAGAAGGCGGTGAGCCCGCCCGACGGTGTGCGGTTCTGACTTTTGAGGTGCCTCTCTCTCCCCCCTGAGGGCTTTGATTTGTTTTTCGTCGTCGCCCTACCCGTGCTCCTGCACTTCGCCGCTTTCGCTTGTGGGCTCCTGCTGGTTGTCACCGCTGGTCCGTTTCTGGTTTTCTGCCCTTTTGATGGATGCGCCATGGCCCCACGACGCACACTCGCGACAGTTGCTGCCCTGCTTTTTGCAGCCTTGGCGTGTCCCCCGTCGCCGTGGCTGCTCTTCTTCGCGTGGATCGTCCTCTTCGCGTCGGTCGCGTCGGCGAGCGGTTGCGACGGGGGCAGCCCCTCCCATCCTTATGACGGGCAGCCGCCCCTTTCTTACGTGACGGCAAGGAGAATTGCGGGCAACGGGCTTTATGCGGCTGCTCGGTCCGATCCGCCGCGCCCTCGGGAGCCGCGAAATTCGACGCCGGTGTCATCCGCCGGCCTGTCGGGCCGCATGGGCTTCAGCACCGCGGCTGACCTGCTGGCCGATGGTGGGGCAGCCATGGCGGACATTTTTGGAGCTGGCAACCTCCCCGACGCGCGCATCCCTGCGCGTAGATGGCGTGCGGATGGGCGGGCAATGAGGGTCGGCAACTATGCTGGCTGGCGAGGGCCTGGTCCAGGCCGGGGGCGGGGGCGAGGCCTCAACAACGTGCGGGAAAACATGCGGCCCGTGCTCGTTGCGCTCTTTTGCAACGAGATGCACAAGAACTTGAAGGATAACTACGAGGAGGACGGCATGTGCGCTGTCGGGGCAGGAGGCGCTCCGCGTACGTACGGGCGTATCCAAGAAGTCTTTGAGGACGCGGGGGTGGACGTTGGGTCGCAGCGGGGCGGTCGGCGTCTTGTTAAAGCTCGGCCGCTCCCGTGTGCGCGCCGACATCTGCAAGCAGCAGACGGTGGCGATTTGCGTCACCCTCAAGACCAAGAGCGGCGTGAAGCGCCCAGTGTCGTCATGCAGTGGGCCTGAGAAGTGCCTGGACACGGGGTGCACGTATGAGTTGGACATGGAGGCGGCCATCGAGGCCGTCCGGTCGGCCGCGCAGATGACACTGGAGGAGGTGTTTGAGGTGCTCGAGTCGTCCGTGCGCGGGGTGGCCCGCGCAGCCGGGACTGCCATCCCGTACGGAGCGTTGCTGTGCACTGTCTCTGGGGGGGACGGGAGCTGGCCTTTTGCCGTCGTGCGGCGGACCGTCGCTAGGAAGTGGGTGTGCGTTGCCTGCCCGACCGCCGACGGAGAGTGCATCCACCAGAGCGCTGCAGTCGCGGCGGCGGCGGGGGGCGGCCACGGTGGCTTCGACGACGGCGACGACGGGACGCCCAACATGCGCTTCCCGGACGACGACCCGGTGAAACAGGGCGATAATCCCGTTGCCCCGAACGACCCGTATATGCTCTTTTCGCGGTTCTACCAGGTGCACCAGTCGCGGCTGTTGCGCGATTTGGTGCCGCCCACAGCGGCGCAGCTGACGCGTATCAACCCTGTGGAGGCCGCTGCCACTTCCGAGACCGTCCTCGAATTCCCCGCCGAGGCACTCTGCCCGTATTGCAGGGTCCCCCCGAGCCCCCTCAAGCCGCCCATCCCGCACGAGTGCCGCATCGAGTTCGACGATGGCTCGGCCATGGCCGAGGTGTACTCGTGGCGGTGCCCGAATTGCCTGCTGCGGGTGATGCCCGACGGTCGCGAGCACGGCCTGGTCTTCTCTTCGCCGTTCACTGCCTACTCCGAGGCCTATCTATTTGAATGAGCGGTCAACCTGTCCCGCAACGGCTGCTCCTTGCGGTCGTCCTCGTACTTGCGCTCTGGCTACAGCGAGCTCACGGCCGCGCTGAAGTACACCCCGCGCTCGAACAGATTGCGCAGCGTTGCCACCTTGCGCAAGGCGCTGACGCTCTACCTGTCGCTGGTAGTCAAGGGTCTGCCGCTGGACGTGTCTACTTGCGCGCAGTGCGTCTCCGCGAGCGGTGTCATCGACGTCCTGTGTTTCGACGGCTTGCAGCTGGGCTACAAGCTCAAGTACAAGAGGCGCTTTCAGCGCCACACGATTCGCACGAGCGCCATCCCGCGGGCGAGCGTGCACGCCCGCATGGTCACTGACTCGGCCGCGGCCAAGGCGCTGGGGTCTGTGCTCAACACTGCGTCCAAGGCGGCGGTAGGCTCCTCCAAGACCGTCACGACGGTGTCGAGCATGCGCGGCTACGTCATGGCCGTGTCGACGCTGCTGGGCAACGTCTTCGTCGACGGCCGGGAGGTGTCGTTCGCGGGGTCCGAACGTCATGGGACGTCGGCATCTACGGCAGGGCGTGGCTGGTGCCCCACCGTCGACGGGGGGGTGCGGCCTGCCCTGGCGACCTTCTTGCGCCGTTTTTTTCGCTGCGAGCTCGCGGCGCGCTCCCTCTGCACCCAAGTTTTAGCGGCCAGCTTCGACCTTTTCCGGCGTGTACCCGAGCCGCTAATGACGCGGATCCAGGACGCAGTGCGCGCGCGTCCCGCCGAGGTGGAGCCGGCGCCGAACACCGCCGTTGCTGAGTCCGAGGCGGCCGAGATGGGGGAGCCCACAGCGGCTGCGTCCCGCCCTCTCGCCGCCTCTGTCGGTGACGGTGGAGGGGGTGCGGGTCCTATGGCGGTGGATGCGAGAGTGGAACTCGGACACCCCGGCCAGCTGCCGCCTGGTCTGCCGCGGCCGGTACCCGCTGGCAGCATCGACGTCGGCGTGCGCGGGGCCGACTCCGACGAGTCGGAGGTGGAGGAGTCCGACGAGGAGCTCACGTCGGCCGATGACCGCGTGTCCGTCGAGGGCCAGTCCTTTGCGGCGCCCCCCAAGTACTGGGACACATTCGCGCCGCTCTCCCGGTTCGCCGAGCTCTTCACGGAGCCGGCACTGGCGGATACGGGTGGGCCGAAAGGCACCTCGCTGGAAGCCGACATGCTCTTCCGGCTGCAGCCGAGCATTCCGACCACGGCGGCGGCCACGCTCAAGGTGTTCGACTTTGTGCGGGCGGTGACAGTGGACCCGTTCGTGGTCTGGGCCCCCGACGGGGACTGGACCGCCATCGACGCGCTCATCAACGTGCTGAGCAGCGACAGCTATACGTCCACCAAGCTGGCTGCCGTGCTTGACCGGGCGGACGTGTGCGAGCTGCGGCTGCTTCGCGCCGCTGTGGCCTGTCTTGGACCTGGACTCGAGCGCGACGCCGGCCTCCGCCCCGTGCTTGCGGATTTACTAACGGCGCTCAAGGACACTGCGGCGGCGTATGACTCGTTTGTAGCGGCCAACCAAGTGTCGCAACCGGGCGGCGACGACGGGATGGCGCCCGGCGACGGTGACCAGCCGCCCATCGACAACTTTACAAAGGCACAGATGGCCAGCTCCCACCCGCTCGAGTGCTTCACCCCCGACCAGTACACGGCGACGTGGGTTGACGCGCCGGCGTCGGTAGCGTCGTTCAAGGCGGCGTACGGCATCACCGACGAGTCCCCCGAGGATTTCCTATCGTCAGGTGTGTGGGCGCCCAACTTTCCAGTATTGCGGCCCATCCCACTCTTCTACGGCACCGCGCAGGCGGCCACGGACGATCCGGACTGCAACCATCTGATGGGCAAGGAGAACAAGTACACGGGCGGGACGTTCGGGGCCTTCTGCACCTGTACCCACCCCAAGTGCATCGTCGTCGTCGTGCTGGACGGGTCCGAGGGGCAGCGGATGCCAATCGGGTGCATCACGCAGCGGTGCGCCACGCTTCCGTCGCAGGTGGTGTATGACTTTGCCTGCGCGACCCTAAAGACAGCGTTGTGCCGCCTGCCGTTGGTCGCGCGCGCCGTCTCGTTCTTGGTCGACCGATTCCACTGGCGTAAAAACCACGTGTCGTGCATCAAGGCGATGAACCCGGACTCCTACTGCTCGATGGAGAGCATCAATACCTCATCTTCCGAGGAGCGGAACGCCCTTTCCCGCCGCCAGGAGCACCACCTCCGCCTAGTGAATCAAGACAACTTTATCATCTTCACCACGTACCAGCAGGCGCTGTCCAATGTCATTGCCATGTACAAGGATGTCGAGACGGAGCTCACGCCAAGCAAGTGGCCACGATGGTACCGGAGGAAGTACGTGGACGGGGTGGGAAACACGGAGAGGGGGAGTGCGAGTTTGTAGTAGTATGGAGCAGTAGCATGCGTGAGACAGATAAAAGTCTTTCATTGCAGACATGACTTCCCACGCGACAAGACCATCCATTGACGCAACGTTCCGAAACACGCATGGACACGAAAGCGCGGGGTACAAAGCAGCTATCAGCGCACGCCAGCTATTGGGCCTAGGAACGCTTCCCCCCCCCGCGCACCAAGTCGACAACCTCCTGTTTGGCCACCCAACGACCCCACCGAATTGCAGATCGTCCCATCCACCGACGCCAACACCCCAACCGTCGACCGCCCCATCGTCCCCAAGACAGAAACCGACGTCCACTCCAACGTGCCCATGAAAAAAGCCGGCGACACACCCAACGACGACACACCCCCGCCCGACGCACCCCCCAACGTGAGAAGGTGCGCCAAGTCGCCGCCCATGACGAGGGGCAACAAGAGAGACACATCCCGGACCACAGCAGCGGCAAGGCGCAGCTCCACCACCATTGCGCCCAGCGACCGGCACCGTGCCCCGCCCACTGCCCCCAGCGGCCGGCGGCGCGCGCCGCCCAGCGCGCCCAGCGACCAGCCGCGCGCCCCGCCCACCGCCCCCAGCGGCCGGCGAAGCGCGCCGCCCAGCGCGCCCAGCGACCAGCCGCGCGCCCCGCCCAGCGCGCCCAGCGACCAGCCGCGCGCCGCGCTCACCGCCCCCAGCGGCTGGCTGAGCACGCCGCCCAGCGCGCCCAGCAACCAGCCGCGCGCCTCGCCCGCCGCCCTCAGCGGCCGGCGGTGCCCTTCCACCGGACCCGGCGACCAGCCGCGCGCCCC
>Ga0114955_1001553_pt1 | contig 10524 bp, 10 predicted proteins | sample Porto_5metaG_FD_87302 | JGI IMG/M metagenome (GOLD analysis project Ga0114955, IMG submission 87302) | Marine algal microbial communities from Porto, Portugal - Porto_5 metaG | ecosystem: Host-associated > Algae > Red algae > Unclassified | place: Portugal: Porto | collected 2015-02-02 | reverse complement strand
GACGGCCGACCGCGGCGGCCGCCGCCGTCGTGGCTCGGTTGCCGGTCGCCGCAGCCGTCCAAGGCGCCCAAGATGAGCCCTGAGCCGAGCCCCGCCCCCGCCGACGCCCCACCCGCCGCACCACCCCCCTTACTCCCCGTCCGAGCGGGGGTGCCGCGCGCCCCCCGCGGGCGCCCCCGCTCCCGCGGCAACGACGCGGCGGCAGCGGCGGCAGCCTCCCCCAACTCGGCCACCCGGTGAATACCCTCTGGGAGCGCCGACGTCTCGCCAATCCCCGACCGCCCGAGCAGCCGCGTCTGAAAGTCAATGTCCTCGGCCGAAAAGGTGTTGATGGCGGTCGTAATCTGCGCAAAGCGGTCGTGGGAGACTTGCAGCGCCGGCGGCGGCTTGAACGTCGTAAACTCGTACAGGTACACCCGCGCTGGCCGCCGCAGCGCCGCGTGCAACAGCACGACCGTGAGCGCCGCCGCGCACAGGGCGGTCGCCGCCAACTCGGAGCGCAGCGACTGGGCGAGTGCCGCGAGCGAAGCGCGCGCGCCATACGCTGCGCGCGCCGCGGCGGCGAGTAACACGGCGGTCACCCACCAGGTCGTTGTGGCAGAAGAGAGCGGGTCGAGCACCCGGTACCCGCGGCCAACGTCGGTGAGGTCGGCGGTGCGGGCGACGGGGTCCGCCGTCCACCGCCGCTGGGCGGCGGCCCAGCCGGAGCGCGTCGGCGCCACGAGGGAAAAGAGGGTGGCGGGCGCCGGCGGGTCGGCCGACAGGCCCCGCCGGGGGGGGGTTGAAAACGGCGCCGGGGCGCCGCCGCCGCCGCCCGAGTAGCCACGTCCAGCCGGCGACGCCGACCCGTCATGGCGCCGTCGCCCAGCGGCGTAGGCCGCCGCCGACGACCGCCGTCGCCCGCCCCCGAGGCTGCTGCTGCTGCTGTCGCCGCCGGCGTGCCCCTCCCCAGACGATAGCTCGTGCGCGCCGCCGACGCCGCCGCCGCCGCCGCTGCCGCCGCCGCCGCGCTGCCCGACCGCATCGCTGCTGCTGCTGTCCTCCCCGACGCCCTCGTCGGGGAGGATCGGGCGCCCCCGCCGGGGGCGTGGGCGGAACCGCGGCGCGGCGGGCCGCGGAGGGAGGGGCTCAAGCGGCAAGCCCCCGGGAGCGGCCATGCGAGCGGCGGGGGCGGCAGAGGCGACCGACCATTGGCGGTGCGGCGGCGCGGGAGCGCGACGTTCGAAGCGGCGGTCGGGGGGGTGGGTCGGGCGGGCAAGGCGCCGGCGCGGAGCAGCCGCGTGTCGACGCCCGCAAAGAAACGCACGGCAGTAGGCTGGCGGCAGCCGCGGACCAGAGGAGGCGGGGCCAGGAGCTTAGGCACAGCGCGCTGCGGAGGGCGGGGGGTGGGGAGGGAGAGAGACCGCTCACAAGAGCGGCGGTTGAGGCACGCGAAGGTGGCTGTGGACGGGGTGCTGGCGACTGGGTTCCCTGTCTCGGAGCGCAAGCGCTGGCACCACACATGCCCACAAGTCTGGATCGAGCGTGCAACGACGCGGCCCAATCGGAGGCGGCCGCGATAGACAGACGCTCACGAAGAGGCCCCCATACCCTGCGCGCGCCTGACTTTTCGTTTCGAATACAGAGAGACGGCGAGTTGGGAAAGGTTACAACACTGCGCCAACTTCGTTATATGTTGTGGACATATCTACGAGATGCTTCAGCAACATCAAGCACCTTATTGGCTGATGCTGCTGGAAAGCAGTGCCTACGCCTACAGTATAACGTCCTAGGTGCAGTCTGCTCAATTTTTCCGGTCTGAGTACGAACGAATGCAATCAGGACGAAATTCCATTGGACAGCACCACTTTCCCAACGATGTGCTCTCGGATCATGTTTGAATCAACCAGAAAGCTCCAGAATTCTAGGGAATTGGGTAACCACCAACCAACATAACCTAAATGCTGATACTCCTGGAACAGTGTGGCCCGTGGACGGGATCGATCGAAATCCTCTTTCTTGATACCATTGGATTTGGACCCAGGCACTTGATTGCCCGCTGGGTTTGGACCCAAGCACTTGATTGCCCTCTGGTTTTGGCTGGCAGCCGGCCACGTGGCTGATGACAAGGCACTGTCCTCACGACTTCTTCACTGGTGACTGTATCCTCCGCGGCCGTTTCTCCACTCTCTGCTTTGCTTTTTCCCTGTCCACAAGCGGCCTATTTGTTCCCCTTTGTCTCGGTTGGGTTCTGCACGTTTTGTGAGCAGCAGGCTCCTTTCACCTTCTTTTGGTCTCCGTTGCTTTGTGTGCCGCATCGGGCTTCTTCTCGTGGGTCCACCCGGTGGCCCCCAACACTGCTACCGCATCCACCTCCGCCGCCATGTCGTACATGCTGCCGCACCTGCACTCGGGGTACGCGGTTGATCAGGCCATCCTCGCTGAAGAAGACCGCGTCGTCGTTATCCGCTTTGGCTCCGACTCGGACCCCGCGTGCATGCTCTTCGACGAGACTCTCTACAAGGCGGCCGAGCCCATCAAGAATTTTGGCGTGGTCTACCTCGTCGACACCAAGGAGGTGCCTGACTTTAACAGCATGTATGAGCTGGTCGACGCGGTTAGCGTCATGTTCTTCTTCCGCAACAAGCACATTATGGTCGACGCGGGGACGGGCAACAACAATAAGATCAATTGGCCGATGCGTGACGCGGGGGAGTTCATCGACATTGTCGAGGTTGTGTATCGCGGCGCCCGCAAGGGCCGCGGCCTGGTCGTCAGCCCGCGGGACTACTCAACCAAGTACCGTTATTAGGGCGGCGGTCTCTGTGTCGCTTCAAGCCGCGTGTGGCGGGCGCAACGATTTTTGACAGGTATACGGTTCTCTGTGGTCGTGGTGGTTGCCTCTCCACCGTGCGGAGAGCTTCGTGTGTTTTGAGGGGATCGGTAGCGTCGTTACTTTGAGGGAAGCGTCCGACTAGCGCGGGAGGTTGGCGGCCACTGTTGGTCGTGCGTCACGCGGTGTGGTTGTGCCCGTCTGCTGCGATCGCACAATGGGGCCTTCCTGGTGCGGCCCGACCGGGTGCTTTGTATACTTGTCCTAACGGCCCGACTGCTCTTTCTCCTCGTCTGCCTCGAGGATTCTGGTGGTGTGGTGGGGAGTTCCGGATGTTCCGGGGTTGCGTCGAGGTTGTGGGCCGGTCCCCTTTGTGTGTGTGCAAGTTTGTTTGTGTGGCTTGCGTTACGCTGCTGAGCGTCTCGTGATGAAACGGCTCTCTGGTGTAAACTCTGTGTGGTTGTATCGCTGTGGTGGGAGCGTTGCTGCTCGTTTGATCAAACAGTATTCGTATGCAACATTTGTGACATCATGCCATGCAACACACTTCTTCAGCACCAGGAAAAACACTGGGTATGGCTCCTGTACAACACGCCGCGCGAAGCACGTCGAGTAGTTCTTCAGCCAAGAGCGAGATAAAGCGGGCTCCTACTCAACATGCGCACATTCCGCGACGGCCCCATCGAGGGCCTGGAAAAAGACGGCTGGGGCAAAAATATGGATCGGCAAGGGATTGAAAAGAAAGCAGTAGCCAGCTAGTGTACAGGAGAGGACACCAGGCGTAGAAGGAAAAGCAAACAACTCAGGATAGGGCCCGACCCAAAGGCAACAACACTATGGCCAACTCACGCCCGCGCCACCGCAGGGATAGACGGCGGTGGCAACAGGGCAGTGGCGGCAACGTGGACGCCTCGGTCGGCTCCCCCACGAGGGTCGATAGACCCCACAGGTGCGCCGCACGGGGGATCAACCAATGCAAGCACAAAAAAGAGAAACACAAGACGAGAAAAGATACGGTAGAGGCACGAGGTCGCGCTCATCGCATTGTGGAACGCACACGCCAGTGCTTGCCGCAGATAGGTACGGCGGCAACACGATGGCAGTGGCGACAACAAGGTCGGCGCGAGGCTGCGAAGGTGCAGCAGCCCCTTGACATGAAGAAAGAGAGACGGAGGAGCGGCGGGGACGGTAGGTCTCAACGCCGGGGTTGACAGCGGGCACTCCATGCTTGATGGCGTACGGGACCCCGCACCGCAGCAGACGTAAACGGATGCGGTCGCAGGGGCGTCGCAGCAACAGCAGGGGCCGACGGGACGGTCCACCCAGATACACAAAACGAAAACACAACAAGATGATCGGGTCACATCGACAGGCGCAGGTGCGGCGGCACGCTCCGGCGGTGCACAAGCGGGCGATGCTGCCAGCTCGTGACGCATACGCACGGCAGCCGCAAGCCCTGGAGTCTAGTGCAGGCCGCCACTGGCCTTGGCCGCCCCGAATGCGTTGCCAACCAAGTTGGCAACATCGTGCGCGAGACCGACGACCGACGCATCGTACGGACGTTTGCCTGTGTCAAAGAACGCAGCCACCGCCGCAACGCGCCCACAGAGCAGCACGGGTACTGCGAGACACATGGAGAGCTTTGAGTTGGCGGCGTACTCGGCGCGGATGAATGCGTGTGGGTCCGAGAGCATCGGAAGCCACTCCGGCCGCATGGAGCAGTACACACGGCCGGGCATGCCAACCCGCGGGGGGACTACGCACGACGCTGTGGCATCTCGAAACGCCTCGATCGCACGGGTAGTGTTCTCCTCCGCCGCGGCGGCAGCCGCCAGCGCATCCGAAGAAATCGAGGGGGACGAGGCGACTGCGGCGTTGGCACCCGACGAGCCCGCCTCAGCGCTGGAGCTGGCGCTGCCGGTTGGCGCGCCGAGGCCGACCGAGAGTGCGTCCGTTTGCCCAGCCGTCGGCACGGGCGCCGGGAGCACCAGCGCCATGGAGCGGGTCAGAACAATCGAGTCGCCCGAAGGCAGGGACAGCGAGGAGTTGGAGCCAGCCTTCTTGGCCGCCGCCATGCCCTCAGCCTTGGTTGGTTGTGGCAGCCACAGCTCCGCGTACCGGAACCGCTTCTGTACCGCAATCAGGTGTAGGTACGGCCGAAGCGCCTCGGGAAGCGTTCTGGAAGATGCCACCACGGTGTCCACCCACGCAGCCAGGTTGGCGCGCGTTGACAGAGCGAGCTCCGCCTCGAGCTGATTCTTCCGGGCCTGAATCCGCTTGTACATGTGGATGGTGTAGTCCAGAATCTGCGCCTTGTGCTTGACCTGGAAGCTGTCAGGGTGGGGCGGAAGCAGCGTCAGCAGCTCGTCGAACTTCGTATTGACCTTGGCGCGGCACTTGCGCGTGTGGGAGTTGTGCACGTCCTTGCGCATGCCACGCACGCCAGCCTCGGTCGACACCACCGACGTGGTCGCCGTCGTGCCGACCGTCCCAGACTGCGGCGCCACCGACATTGAGTCGCTGTCATCTCCGGCCGTACTGCCGTCCTCATCTCCGCCGCGCGCTGCCGCGGACGCAGCAGCCGCCGCCGCCGATGCCGCCACGCGCGCCGCCGCTGCCGCCGACCGCTTGGTAGCCGCCGCCGTCATACCGCGGGGTCCTGCGCTCGCTTTGGGCTTCGCAATGCCCCCCGGCGACCCCGCCGTGCTCGGACCCGATAGCTTGTTCGAAGACGCGCTCTTGCGCACAGGAGGGGGCTTAGTGCGCTTGGCACCGCCCGCGGCCGACCCCGCGGCAGGTGGAGTCGGCGACCGCAGCGGTGGTTTGCGAATCGACGCGGGAGAGCGCGGTGGTGCTGCTGGCGTTGCCAACAGTCGCTTCCCAGAAGCACCCCCCAACACTGGCACCGGCACCTGCAGCTGCTGCTCATCGCCCCCGTACGTGGTGGTGGGGCTCGAGCTCAAAAGCTCAAGAGCGTCGGCGGCCTTGCCGCCAGACTCATCAGTGTTCTCGCTACCGCCATACGACGGCGCACCACCACCGCTCACCATGCCCGGTGCGCCAAGGCGGTAGGGAGCCGCCGCCTGCGCAGCAGCAGCGGAGGTCATATCAAAGCCCCCCGCTGGCGGGCCACCCGCGTGAGCGCGGTGGCCCCCGACCCCAACGTGAGTTGGCACATGGATGGGCGCCGAAGGCACGGCCAGCGACTCGGACGGGGACAGGTACATCGAGCTCAGCTCAAGGTCACCGTCCAAAAACGGCAGCAGCTCGTCGTTCTGCAGGTCCGCGCCCATCATGGCGCCGACCTCGGTCGACGACGCCCCGTGGGGCGTCCCCCCGCCGTCGCCCCCCCCAGCAGGAACGCTGCCGCCCACAACAACCGGCTGCGGTACGATAGCGTGGGACGTGCCGTGGAGACCCTCAAAAAAGTTCAGCACGTCCATGGCCGCCGCTGCGTGGTTGTGGTCGCCTCACGCCCCCCTCCCCGGTGTCCGCATGCACAAACGGTGAGGTCCAGTGGTGGTACGACCACCCCCACACACCCACGCAACGACTCAGTGGGTGCCCTAAAGATGGATCACCACCAGTCGGCGGTGGGGCGCAGCCCGACCACGCCCCGGCGGGCGGAGCGGGGCCGGATGGAGGTGGTCGCAACACGCACGCACACAATGCACAAGGAACAAGCTCGGAGGGGGGCGCGGAGGCGGCCGCAGTGCGATTGACGACTCCGTCGTCGCGTCTACGTGGAACGTGGTTTGCGGTGTGGGGGGGACGAGACGACGATGCCGTGCAGAACGGTGCACTGCACACCACGCGCGCGTCCGCGAACAAGGCGCGTTCGGAGGGTCCGGCCACGGCGCCTACTGAATGTGCCAGAGCTCCCAGCGAGGGGGGGTGGGCGCCAGGCAACCAGCCCTCCCTGCGCGGACCTGCTGTGGGGGGCCCTCCAGGAGCACTAGGAGCAGCCCCTCGACCCCTTGTGCGCCGCGTCCACGGGGGGGCCGTTCCTGGGTGTGCCCAGACACAGCGTTCGCCCCACGGTGGGCGGGGCCTGGTGGTCGGGAAGCCGGCGGCGGCTGCACGCCGCCTCAACAGGTGCCTGGGGCTCCCGCCTCCGGCCGCCCAAAACCGGCGGAAAACTGACGCCGCGGACAGGCTCCAAGTGGGAATGATTGGCGCACACGAGTGTCGGCCGGCCGCTCCCGGGCCGCAAGCTTGTCGCGCCTCTTTTCAGACGGCGAAGCCGGCGGCTTGGCAGCCACACATCCAACCACGCGAGGCCCCGTGACCGTCGGCCGGGGTTGATCCATGTGGGCTGGTGGCTTTCTGGCCACCCTGCGGCCCTATGACAGGGCAGGACAGCGTAGCGGGCCAAGTCCATCTCGGGCCTGAAAAGGCGGCGGACTCGAATAGTCGACAGCATGAGAATCTGCCAGATCCACCGGTGATGCACGGTAATTAGTTCTGATGATTTTTTGTTTTCATTCTTGGCCCGGTTTTAAAGAAAAAACGACCTGCGGAACGAGCTCCCCGTTGCTCCTGATGGTCCCAGAAGGTTTCTTGTCGGGCCTTCTCGAGGGGATTCGCCAATTAAAATAAACTCGTGATGGGATTCTTGTCTTTGAGGATCCAACGACTTCCACTGGACCGGTATTACCAAGCTGGAGGGTGCTCGAAGGGTGTGGACACGGTCAGACGGCGAGTCGAACTGGCTCCTGACCCAATTTCCTTGGTACCAGAACCCAACACCACACCCCTATGGTTTCTGCCGCTTCTTGGCTGAGATCGTCCATCCATGTCCAGAGGCGGACTCACAGTGGGAGACTCGGTCAATATCCCGTTATGGTGGGGCTGGCGGGGCCTGCGCCCCCTCCAGAGCTCCTGCGGGTTGGCTTCAGCGGACCCCGACACACAGATGCCGAAACCGCCACCAGGCCAGTGGCGGTCTGCGGCGTCCCGGGTCGTTGGTTCGGGCGATGCCCACAGTCGCTGTCTCGGTCGGGCCCGACGGGTCGTTGCGGGCCAAGGGCAGCGACCGTCGCCTTCGATATCGGCCAACGGCCAGGCGCGGAATGAGGTTGCTAACAGAGCCAATCGATTGTCCGACCGGAACCCTCGGTCAGAAAACGTCATTCCGGGTGGACCGCGGCCCGGGTGTGCCACAGCCTAAAGAAGAACTCGGGACCAATGCTGTGATCCTGAACTGGCGTTGGAGCAGTCAACAGTTTGAGCGATTGAGGGAGCCACATTTTTCGGTGAACAGCCCCGAAAGAGGCAACAAGCCCCGATTTTCACCACATTTTTTGGTCATCGCATGTTGCACGGCCCATTGACAAGCAAGCTCTACACTGAAAGAGGCTTCTCCATGTCATCAAGAAAGACAGCATGTCGGGACCTGAAACGTCAGCTGAACCGCGCATCATAGAGCGTTGAAGTATAGCGACAATGAGGTCACGCACTGACATGCCCCGTTTCTGAGATGCACGTACCAAGAGTGTACCAAATCTCCCGCAGTAAACGCCTGCGACCGCGCCTCACCAAGCAGTTGTGACTTGTCGCGTGAATTGGGATGAGCTTCATCTCTGCCAAATGGTGGGCCACATCAGCTCCTTACGCCAGAGTATGCCCAAGCATCGCTCCCATTGGATACCTTCCATGAGCTTTCCTTCAGTCCATTGGCTGTCCTGACGATTTAGGAAGGCAGCCCTCTGGAAATATGTCGCGCTGACGTTTTGTGGGTGGGGTTTTCAGGGTCTGATCCGAAAAGCACACGCAGAATCCACATTGTGGGTCGGCCCCACAAGCTCTTACAAGGCGACTCGACAAGAAATTTCGATCAAAAGCGCTTGATACAGTACTCCAACTCCTGTTAAGGATTGCAGCGCAGCGGCAGGAGCGACAACGTCCAGTCCGATTCGCTTGTGGCTGGCTCGAAGGCGCATCTGACTGGCTCACTGAACCAACTTGCCCAACGGACAGTGGCAGGGAGGCGTTTGTGCGGGGCAGAACAGGTGACACGTGACTGATGGAACTGCAAGACGCTACGTAATGGACGACGAGAGTCCGCAACGTCTCACCTGGCCGACAAAGGGGGCTGTCAGTCTCTGCCACAGCCCACACGAGCTCACCAACCGCCTGGAGTCCCCGTTGCCGATGCCCACCTCGACCGCCGTCGTGTCGAAGAAGCCGGCCGTGGGGCGCCGTCTGGGGTCGAGGGCCACCCGCTGGACAAAGCCGCGCCACGCCGAACTTGCGGCCGCGCCGTTGCTATCCCCGCATAACCATCGTCCGCCGCTTCCAGCACGGGACCGTGGCGGTCTCTGGCGCCGCAGGCGGGTATGTGAGCTCGCCGTCCTGGTCGCTGCTGAGCCCGCTGGACAAGACTGTGCACGTGGCAGCCTTCGGAGCTCGGGCGATTCAAACTGCTCTGGGTCTTGCGGCGCTGGAGACGACTGCCGCGCTCTAGCCACGTTCCCACCCGGCCGCCTCTGACTGCACGCCACTGGCTCTAGCCTCTGGAAGGACCTGCCCCCCCTAGCTAGAGGCTTGTTCATGTCCGCAGCACCCGGCGCAGAGAGTCGAGCTCCTGATACTATCAGAAGAAGATGATGCCAGCCCTACACCTAGAGAGCGAGCCTGGTCGACCACAGGTGCACAACAGTTGCTCGGAACGCTCTTTGAAGGTAAAAACGGCAACTGCACCGCGTCGCTACATACTGCTGCCACCGCGCCCGCTCGATCGGTCTGTCGAGCTCGACACACAGACACCATGGTACCAGGCCCCACCTCAGGACGCGGTTCGATCCAGCTTGACAGTTGTAGTCTGGATGCTCTGGGTGCTCTCCACGTCTGTCTGTATGAATATCAGACCTCTCAAGCGACCATGGGTTCGTCAAGTGACCGCGTATCTGGGAAAATGTATTCCAAGCGAGTTTGAAAATGGTTGGGAGAACGAAGAGCCAAGCGTAGATGGACCCACCAGCCGAGGCATCGCGGATTTCACAATCGAGCGTAGTTCAAGCGTGCTCTTGCTATGAACCACATCTGCCTTTGAATCCCACTCTCAGGGCTCTTTTCTGCGTTTGATTGGCCCAGACATCGATCGGCTTGACTGGGGCCTCTCCAGCTTTTGGCGCAACGACCATAGCCCGCACAACCGATGCCACCCGGAGCGCCGGCCTGCTTGGCGGCGGCGGCAGCCGTAGCTGTTGCTGTGACGGGGGTGGTCACACAGCACAGTAAGTCCATATCAGTGTTCCTCTTATGAAAGAGCTGAGCCATCATGACATCTGGTTTTGACGTTGCTGGGAGTAAAAAATCTCTCGCCTGCACCCGCAGTGAGCAACATGCCTCACGCAGACCTCTCAGCCGCTTCTTTGCACAGAAAGGTACACGCATGGTGCATTACAGTTTGAACACACAGGCCACGCTCCATAGGATACGCGCTCCCTTTTGGTGTGGTGAACGGCACGGCGCCTTCGCGAAAGCATCGTGGCGTCTACCACACAGGCTGCTGCCGGTTGGCCTCAGCCTGGAGATCCTCAGAGCAATCCACTTGTGCACTCATGTTGCACGGCAATCAACGATATGCTACAGCCGTTCTCCCAAAAATCCCGCACTCCAACAGTTGCAAAAGAGTTCCAAATCGGCCTCTACGACCCCGCAGAGGCCGATTTGGAACTCTTTTGCAACAGTTGGAGTGCGGGATTTTT
>Ga0114955_1001549_pt1 | contig 10548 bp, 12 predicted proteins | sample Porto_5metaG_FD_87302 | JGI IMG/M metagenome (GOLD analysis project Ga0114955, IMG submission 87302) | Marine algal microbial communities from Porto, Portugal - Porto_5 metaG | ecosystem: Host-associated > Algae > Red algae > Unclassified | place: Portugal: Porto | collected 2015-02-02 | reverse complement strand
GTCGTTTCATGTGTGGCCCTGGGGCTCCCTGGACACCCCCCCAAGGGGGTTGTCCCACGCTACCCCCCTAGGGGGGTGTTGCGTGACTGTTCACGACCCGTCCCCGGCTCATGCCGGGGGGTCCTGTCTCCCCTGTCAGGGGGGTTTCCCCCACAATTGTGGGTTCGAGCGCAGTGCGAGGTTTTTTGGAGAACGGCTGTATGGTTCCTTCAGTAAAAGCACAAGCATAACAGCAGCAAACGGACAGTGAAGCGCAGGGTCTCGGCCCAATCGACAGCCACTCCCAGATAGTGTACATGATTTCGTGAAATGGCCAGTGCTGATGTCTTGTCCGATCCGTGGATTGCCGGATCCACAGTGCACCGTTTTCGCGCCGCGGGGGTTGCTTGTGTTCTGTTTCCGGTTCTTTGTGGCATGGGCGCTGGGAGGGGTCGCTTTCCGGTGGCTCAGCGGGTGCTTCCGGCCCCCCAAGCGGCGGAACGATGGCGGTGCAGCGTACGGTCACGCGTGGGCATCAACAACAAGTGGGGCGCCGGTGGAGCTGAGGGGGGCGCTCTTCCCGCAACCGCAGCCCCCGCCGCCACCACAGGAGCTGAAACCGGAAAGAGGGATGTTGGCCGACGCGCGCCGAACCAAAATGATCGGCGGTTGCGTCGGTGTGCCGGTTGGCGGTTGCGGCCACGGCCGCGTCGATGTGGGCGCGGATAACGGCAGCGGCGTTGGTGTTCCGATTTGTGCTCGCCGCGACGATGGCCCCGGTGTCTCGGTGGGCGCGGGGGCGGTGTCGGTGGCGTGCCGGTTGGCGGTCGCCGCGGCGGCCGCGTCGGTGCGGGTGAGGCTGGCGGCGGCTTGGTCGGTCTCGCTGTTGCCGGTCGCCGCGGCGGCCGCATCTGTGTGGCTGTGGGCGCGGGCGCGGTGATGGCGGTGTGCCGGTTGGCGGTTGCTGCGGCGGCCGCGTTGGTGATGGCGGGGGTGAGGCAGTGTTGGCCGTTTGGTTTTGGTACAAGTAGTGGTGCCGGTGCTTGCGGTGGCCTGAGGTGGCGGCGGTGGTGTCATTGAGTCGGATGGCGTCGGTTTTCCAGAAGTACGCAGTGGCTGTGGCGGCCGCGGCTGGTTTCTTTCGTCAACACACCCAATTTTTAGTTGCTATCCTGGTCACTTGGACTGTCAATCAGTTCATTGAAAGGAACTGTTTGTTCCAACAGGGAAGAGAATTTCAACTCACACAAACTCTCCGTCTTTCTTGAGAAAGACATAGATCGCACCACCCCTCACAAGTCCGACGCAGGAAAGTGGACTCCGAAGTTTATCTCCTCCTTTCGCGCCACGTCAGCATGCACTGAGTCTACGTACATGTCCGTGCTGGAGGTCGGAAACCCGTCCTGCAACACAGCGTACAAGAGCACAGCGCCGACCAACGTTCCCTCCACAAGGACGTGCGGCGCCCCTATCAGCCCAGGAGAAATAGATCAGAAGTGCCGCAACACAGTAGTGGCGAACAAGCCGCTCACTCCCAGCTCCGCAGGTAGCAAAGGCACCGCCACCGCAACAGACACACCACATGCCGACGGAACAGCACCAGGCGGCTGGCGCCCTCCCAAGACCGACAGGTCCACAGCGGGGAGGAACCAGCCACCCCCACCCGCAATAACCGGCAGCCAAGGCAACGCAGACAACGCAGCCATGCCAGCAGGCGCCTCGGCCCCATCAAAGCCTAAGATGATCGCAGAGGGGCGGGGCCAGCCGCCCCCATCCACAAGAGCCGGACACGCAAGCACGAGCGACAACGCGGTCACGCCAGCAGGCCGCTCGGTCTCACCAAAGTCGAACATGCGCGGAGCGGCGCACCCCCAGTTACGTGCGGAGATTGGGAAGTGGACACGTTTCACCATTGCAGTCGACACGTGAACACTTCCTGCCTTTGAACCGCCTGTGCAACCACGTAGACGGGCGCCTACCAGGCGCCGCCCCCTCTCTCCCCCCATCTATGCGCAGCGGCAGAGCAAGGCACTGGCTTCCACCTGGACAGTTATTATCCCCCTTGACCTGTGTCAGTTTTTACGAGCCTGGTGAACCGACAAGCAGGGCTTCATTAGCCAGCCTACATACTCCCTATCCTTGCTCCCAGTGGTACTTCCATGGTTGTCAACAAAAGAAAAAAATGACGTCCAGTATCCCTGTTCTTCAGTGCAACTGAAAAAGGAATTCTTGGGGCACAAAAACACCCGGGTGGGTACGCTGTGCTGACATCGAAGTTTTCTATGTGGTCGACGGGGCAATCCTGTCCTTCGTGATGGTCGTTTGTGTCTGTATTTTGTTTCAGGCTGATCACAGCAAAGCTATTTCGGCCTCTCTGCGAGCTCTGTTCCCTCAAAAGGGCCACGCTTTGTGTGTGCGTCGTTTCCAGGGTCCTGTGAGCGCTAGCGACGACGCAGTTGTCTGAAAGACGACCGGTTTCGGACCTCTCTTTTACCCCTCAGCATTTCGTGTCGGCGGAGGGCGGCACAGACGCAACGGAGTGTCCTTACGTGACACAGCTCACACAAGCAATGATGCGCCTGCAGCAAGTCACTCATTGCGATTCCACAAATTGGTAAAACAGACAGTTAGCTCACACCGTCGCTGCCAGCCTGTAAGACCTCTCGCCTTTTACGCCACGTGGAAACCTTGTTCCAACATTCTCACCAATTTCAAGCATTACTTTCCACGTGGCACGCTTCCTTCGTGACTCGCTGTACGCGTCCAGCATCCGCCAGAAGGGCCTCCATTATTTTTAGTGATGTCGATCTTACCGACACGTTGGGAAATTTCCAGGAAAGTTTTCTTCTTGCGTGCCCAGGGGTCGTGAGGGCCGTTTTCCGAAACGAGGGACTTTCTTTCGAGTTCCTCTCGAGACCCGCCACGTGGTTTCCCTGTTCTCAACTTCATTGGCAATCGCACCGGGTCTGTGGAGCTTCGCTCGGTACGAAGCGCCTGGATCTCCCGGCGTTCCCTTTCGCCGCGACGTGAACGTCACGTCCCAGCCGCTACCCGTCATCACCATTCGATCTTGACTTGCATTCCGAGCGCCGTACCTCACCCCCCTCCCCCTTCCCCTGCCTCTTGTTTCATGTCTTGATACCCCTCGACTATCCACCCCCATTTTTCAAGCCTCATCTCCAGCTCACCCGCAGCGGCTGGGCATCCCGGTGTCGCCGCGTCGGACCCATTATGGATGGACCGGCGGCGCAGCCGGCGGCCAGCCACGCGCCTTGCCTTGACGCGCGGATAGGCGCCTGGCTGTGTGCCGACCCTGACAGTACTCCTGGAAAGATGTCGTGTCGGGGGCGAGGGTGCTCGTGGAGAATCAAGATCAACGAACCGAGAGCGCGGGATCACCTAGCTGAATTTAGACACGCTCGACGTGACTTCCCATCCATGATTGCTGACCTGCGCCGCGCCTCTGATGCACCAACTGATGGACCAGGACATGTGACGACCGCTGAGCGCCACCATTGGCGCCTTCTTTGGACCGAGGCGATGTGTGAGACGTGCCTACCGCGTCGGTGTTTTTCGACACGCCGGCGTGGGCGGCGGCGCTGGGAGCGGTTTTGAGTGGGCGGTTTACAGGTCCTGGCGACCGCCGTGTGCTGTTGTCAACGTATGAGCCTCTCGTGGCGGCCAAGTCGGACAGTCTGACGGTGGCCCATCTCCAGTCGGCGGCATCAGCCGCTGTGTCCATGGACGGGGCAGCGGTCAACCGTCAAGGGGTTTACAACTTTGTGGTCAACACCCCACGGGCCTTGCTGTATGACACCTGGAGACTCGGCGCAGAGACCCCGACGGGGGAAAATCTCCTCAGCGCCCTCAAGGCCTCCTTGCACCAGCCAAGCATTGCAGCGGCACGGATGGGGACCAGCGCTGGGGTTGGTGCCGCGGGTGAGACCCCGCGCTGGCGGCGGCTCTGCGAGGAGCGGATTCCTGCATTGTTGTCCGACTCTCCCAGCGCAATGGTCCGCAAGCGCCGCGATGGGGTGGCTGACGGCACTTTTGTTCTTGGGTACGGCTGTGCCGCACACGCTGGAAACCTGGTCGCTTAAGATGCGGCGCGGCTCAATCCGTTCTCCACGGCTCTGCAGCACGTGCCGAGTGCAACCATTTTTTTTAGGCGATGTAGTCGGGCACGTGCCCTGCACGCCTATAGGGACGCGACATCATTTTCAGCGTCCCTTACAATCCACTACTACAATTCGGGGCCAGCAGGGCATGTCGGTTATGCCCTGCTGTTGGGGCTGTCGAGCGCCGCACTGTCCAATGGGAAGTGCCCTCTGTTCTCTGCTTCCTTGGCGCAAGCCGCCTGCTTCTCCACGTTCCTTTACCGGCGTTTCTGAGCCCGTTGGTGCCGCGTTTTGGCGGCACACGCCCGTCTCCCATCGTTTTTGACCCTTATGGTTCCGTACCGTGTGGAGACGAGCGCATGCATGTTCTGGAGCACCGCAGGTGCCCCAGGGAGAGTATATAGTCAAGCGAACAGAGCTGCTTCGGGGGGATCGAGAGGGGCAGCCTCGGTTCAAGAGGCAACCTTTTGCCTTGTGACCGCTCCTGACCTTTTCCATTGTCGTTTCACCCATCGACACCCCTAGTGCCTTCCGTCGCCGCCCCCAGCGTCCTAGACGGGGCCTTCCCTGTCACCCGTTGCTCCTCCCGAGTACGTTTGATTCGCCAGGTGTCCTGGAGGGTCTTACACAGCCAATGGAGAGCTGAAAATCCCATTGTCCACTATATTAGTGTATTAACTGGGGGTGGGGGTGGGGCCAACCATCCCCACCCACCAACACCGGCAGGAAAGGCCTAGCCCACGCCGCGGCTACGCCAGCAGGCGGTTCGGCCCCACCAACGCCAAGCATGCGCGCAGCCGGGGGGGACCAGTTTCCCGCACCCTCAACAACCGGCAGCGCAGAGACAGCCGACACTGTCGCCACAACAACGAGCGGCGCACTCTCATGACAGCTACCAAGTCGGGGGTGAGGAGGCCTCAATATAATAGGCCGCGGAAAGTGGCCCAGGATCTCACTGGTCCTAAGACAGCTGCATAACAGAATGAGCGGTTCTCGCGTTGCAGATCGAGACGTCTACGAGCAAGATGAGGCTGGGAGGCACCCAACCCAGGCGTGAAAGGGAAGCTATCCGTATGGCACCACTTCTTCCCAACTGCACCTGTTTTTCCCAATTTCGCGTTGTCTGGGAAATCAACAGGTTCTGCGCAGAAAACCGGCTCTGACAACGTCCGAAAGCGCGCTCGAGCTATTCCCTTCAGGTTTTTACAGAAATTACCACAAGAAAGAAGAGCAGGAATAGTGAGGCAGACCCAGGGACGCGCCAACTCAAGGCCTTACCATAGGTGTGTCAAGTGGATACAAGGGCGCCATGCGCAACCCCAAGGCGCCCTCAGCGAGGAAAAAAGGGCGAGCTCTCGTGAAAACATTAGGTCTAACTACGGCCGCACATGGCTCATCTGGAGGGGTTCTCGCTCTCACAACCCACTTCGCCCGTTAAGGTGCCCACAAGGTCCGCTCCTTTGACACCAACTGTTCCCTCTGTGCACGGGCCCTTCCCCTTTCCGGAAGAAGCGTCACTTACACGCCTCTGTCGGACGACGCTGAGTGCACATCTGCATTATCGGTACCCACAAACAACCTCCCCTTTTTCCCGCTCGCCCCCTCACCCCCTTGTCTCTGGTTTGGAGCCGTGCCGCGATTCCCGGACGAACCACTTCCGGTTCGCGTGCCAGACCAGCGGCTGCCAGCAACCGGCAGGACGGCGGCTGTCAGGAACACCCACGACGAGGCAATGCAGGATGCGGTGCAGACCGTCAAGTGGGGCGGGATGACCGTCAAATCATTTGCGGCTCGTTTCAACCTGTCCTAAAACCGCGGCCGCTACTATTTCCTCCTCGGGGGGGTTCCCAAGACGTGTGGGAGGGCGCCCTTCGTTACTGCTTCTGAGGGGGCATTGCTGGCCAGATTCATCAATACCAACGCGACCATCGGAAGGGGGCTATCCCAGGATGCCGTGTGCCTGGCGTGAGCCGATTATCTCGCTGAGATGTCGGCGGAGCGGCAGGATACGGCTCAGCAGCTGCTTGGGGCCACGCTGCATCCTGGCCGCAGCTGTGTGAGCGGTGTTCTCTCGCAACACCCCTAGATGCGGAGATACCGCGTTGACACATTGGAGGAGGCACGGGCGCGGAACGGGCGCCCGGACGTGGTTGCCAACTGGTTCACACTTCTCACCTTGCTGGACCGCGATTATCGCGTGCCTTCCCCCCGGCAGGTTTGGAACATGGACGAGACTCACGTCCAGGCGCGGATATCCGCCATAGATGGGCGTGGGGGCATTTTTGGGGGGATGGGTATGTGAAAACCTGAGCTTATTTTGCCTCCCTTCGCGTCGGGGGAAGGCGTGTGCACGGCGGCCTTCTGAGTGTGTGCGGAGGGCGTTTTGGTCAAGGACCGAGTGGGCATTGTCATCCGTTCTTAATGACGGTGCAGTAGTTTGGCGGCGGGGACCCCCCAGGTTTCAACAAGACCGTGTTTAACGTTTGGGCATCTGCCATTGCGAAGTTTGCGCGCTCGTACTTTCCTGATGAGGACAAGATTTTATCTCTTGACGGCGCCAAGGTGCATATATCGACGGTGGGGCTACTCACGCTTTTGCGGGCGCGTGTGCAAGAGGTGGCGGAACCGTCTAAGATGTCCCATCTTTTGCAGGCGCTGGACAGCCGCAGCGCATTCGGCCGGTACCAGCCAATGGTCTGCCGGCGAGTTCTCGCGATCGCTCTCGAGTGCCAGGAGGCGGGCCGGCACTTCAACACACCAGAGCTGATGCAGTGCATCGCGAGGGCGGCATCTGAGGCGTTGACAGTGGACGCCCTCACGACGGTATTCCACCGCGTGGGCATGTGGCCGTTGGACCCCACGTTGGTGAGAGCGGAGGAGCTCAGAAACGGCTCTGAAGCGCCAATCCAAGACGTGGACCTGGCCAAGCTGACCAACCTTCTGATCCCGCGCGCGCGTATGGAAATGACGTTCCCCGTCGTCGTCAAGGGGATGCTTTTTACCGCCGGACGTGGAACGTTGTCAACCGCTGCGGAGATTATGGCCGCCCTGGACGAGACAGCGGCAGCCAATGAGGCTTCCAAAGCTTTGAAGGAGGCAAAAAAGCGGGCTCGAGGTATAAAGGCGGCCAACAAGAAATCCAAGTACGCTGAGTCTGCTCAGATGAAGGGTGCCAACGTGGAGTCCAAGGAGGTCGCCATTCGTCGTGAGCTGTGGGAAGACATTGGGCATGCGGCGTCGCATGAGGCGGCCTGCCGCTTTCGGATGATGGGATTGGCTCTGACATCGGCCGCCAAAACCCGACGTCGACTTGCAGCTGCTCGACGCCGCATTCATCCAGTGTCTTCCAACGTACTGTGAGGTTTTGCGGCGAGTGCGGCGGCTCGAATGGGGAGACAGAGGCTTTTTTAGCGTGGGGGTGGGCGAAGAGACTAGCTGGACGCCCGTAGATGCAGCGGCCACGAGGGGTCGGATAGGGAAAGCAAAGGCACGTTCCAGATGGCCGATGTCCGCACGTGAATGAAAGCAGCACGACTCATGATGCGTCGCGGTTTCGCGCGAAGCGCCTTCCACACAGCCGAAGTTGGTCACCTTTCGGGGGGCTTTCGGACAAGACCGCGCTCTGAGAACGCAAATCAGTCAATACTCCATTCCATGGTATGCTTTTCGTTTCAAAATGTGCGTTCTAGAACCATCCAGATGGAATTTTGAGTTTTGGGAACAACTGGTACAGGCCTTTTGGTAGGTGCATTTTGCAGCAAATCAGCGATGGCTCTTCAGAAGCAGCGAAGCACATGTGCTTGCTGGCGAGACTCTCCCGAGGCGGCGGATATGTTCCTTTTTCGAAGAGGATGAGGAAAAGCCCTCCCGATGGACCAGTTGGGAAAAACCTGGTGCCAGACGAATAAGAGGGGCCGGGCGCTGCGCTGTGGCTGAAACACTATAAAATTCAACGTAGATGAGCTCCACACTCCGAGCTGAAAGCGCGCCTCGCGCCGGACGGAGGTTTGTCCTCTAGCACTGGTCGAGTACAACTGCAGCTCAAGTTATGGTTGCACACGAAGCACCTCTCTGGGGGATGCCAGGGGCTCGCGACGGATGCGACGCCTTACTGACGGCTCTTTCGGCAGCCAAGACGCCCTTACGATGCCCCAAGTAGCACCTTCAGTTTTCCCAACAAATGCGAAGTGGCACCCAAACTGTCCCCTCATGTGTCTATTTTGTGTCAAGACTGGGTGCCTTTCCCCAACCAAGGTGCTTAGCCGCCACCTGCTGAATCATGTGGACCCTTCTGCAATCTTTCTCTTCGCGACGCCTTACGGACGCCCGTTTGAGTTGGGGCGCCAGGGGCGCACGACGCCCAAAAAATACCCTGATGACGCCCTTAACGACGCCCTCAACAACGCCCTGGGCGTTCTGACCAACCCTAGTACAAGTACAGACGAAGTGCAACAATGCGAGCGATGCAATTCCCAACGTAGTAGCCCCTCTGGGTGAGAGTCCCATCAAGGACAGCATTCAGACCTGCGCTTCTCGCTCATTCGGCCAGCGTACCTTGCCAGTCTGACAAAGCACACTGAAAAAACTTCACAGCACGGGAGGTGGTGCACGCGCACCCCACACTGAGAGATCGGCCCAAAACGGGCAGCAGCCCCCGTAGTCCTCACGGCAGCCATGTTGGGCTGCCACAACCGGGCGAGGTCTCGACTTCTCGACGAAAAACCCCCAGCGCAGGGTTGATATCAACATGGTTTAGGAGTACGAAATGAAATCAGGAAGTGCTTCGATCTCTAAGGTAAGAGCCAGAAGGATCCGCTGCGAAAGACATTTCATGGCATCGCAGAAATGTCGAGCACCCTGTGATTCCAGCGTTCAGAGAGGGGTGGTGGCCGGATGCAACTCTGGAAACGCACGAAAAGAGGTCGTGCCACGTTTGCTGCGAGCGGTGGCGCATGAATCTGCGGTGCACAGTGCTCACAGGTGGCAGGCGGTGATCCAGTCGCTACTGCGATGGTTGAGATGAGCGCTGAGAAGGGGTGACAGCCTCTCGTTAGAGCAGATCTGCTAACCACAGCATAAGTTTGGGTGGCATATCCGGCATCCATGTGCGACGCCGGTTTGCCGACGCTCTCTATTGACTGCAGTTGCTCCCCCGTCACTTCGACCCGATCGGTCAAAATTGGGATTGAAAGCAATAGATTTGCCTTCAGCTCATTTCAGCATGTGATTGCGCGCTCCCATCGCGCCCAGTCCGATGGATGACCTTCGTGGATGTCCCCGACAGTAGGCTTGTACTTCACGCCCTTTACGTGATCGGGAAGTCACGTTTTACGTGATCACATGCACGTTTTTCACGTGATCACTCATCACGCCCCAGCTGAAAAGGGCGTGAACTGGGGCGTGATCTCATGGAATAATTTCTCCAACGACGGACTTAGCGCCGGAACTCAGCGCGGAGGCTTGCAAGTGGCTCGACTGGCGCTTCACCCCCAAACGCGTGGTCCCGAAACCAGCCAAGCCGCAGGAGTTCACGCGTTCAGCAGCGGGAACCGCCACCGCCTCGCTCTTCTCCCGTATCGGCCACAACTAGGGAGGGTGGCGTGGCGCCATCCAAGCCGCGCAGGCGACCATCAATGGCTGTATTGTGATGGCCGTGTCCAAGGTGGCCGCCGCTACGGCGGCGGCTGCAATGCCCACGGCGGCGGCGGCTATGGCTACGGCCTCCGCAGACGTGCCCGTGGTCGTATGCAGGGCCGCTTCTGGTAGGTTAGCGGCAGCCTCGGCCACCGTTGCTGGACTTTCAGTGGCAGCCGCCGCCCTCCCAGTGACGTACGGTCAAGGCCATCTACATGTTGGCCACCCACGATGGGGGATGCGTCCTCCTCTTTAACCTGTTTGACACAGAGGGTCTTTGCAGGATGCCAAGGCAACCTTCGGTCTGTGATATTTTAGAATCGTTCAATGCAGCCCTAGAGCAGGTCACAATTATCGCCGCCCATACAAAAGGGGTGCCACATAATCATGGAAAAAGTAGATTCGATGGACAATGGGTGCCACCTTTGGTTGTTCACGCCCCGAAAAGGGCGTGATTAGGGCGTGATCGGGCGTGATCGAGCGTGAAACGCTCACATGCCCCGGGTTTGGAGGCGTGAAGTACAAGCCTACCCGACAGCATGATGGTTGATGGGGTCATGGGCCCGCGCGGGCTCAGTAAGCAGCTCGTCAAGGAAGCACCTTCCCCGCCGACAGCCCAGTGTACACCTGAGGGGTGGTTGTCCTTTGGCTCCTCCCCAACGACGCCGTCCCCCCGCGCCCGACCGCAGCGACAACAAGCCGACAGAGCCCGCGCTCCCGCCCGCCTCGGGTGGCACGACCGTCCCCTGCCCCACCCCGCGGCGGTCGCCGCGCCTCGCCGCGGCGCCTGCACCACTGGCGGCACGCCGCCAGCGGG
>Ga0114955_1001547_pt1 | contig 10552 bp, 10 predicted proteins | sample Porto_5metaG_FD_87302 | JGI IMG/M metagenome (GOLD analysis project Ga0114955, IMG submission 87302) | Marine algal microbial communities from Porto, Portugal - Porto_5 metaG | ecosystem: Host-associated > Algae > Red algae > Unclassified | place: Portugal: Porto | collected 2015-02-02 | reverse complement strand
GGCGATGCGTTCATGCCGGCGGTGGCGACAGCGGCACATCCTGGCGCCGCCGAGCCGTTTTATCCGCCGCTGCAGCCGCACATTGGCCATTGCGGCGCTGCAGCGTGCCGTCGGCTCCACCTGGGCGGAGGCACAGCGACGCGTCTCGCCGGAGCCGCGGCGACCACGGGCGGCCGGCAGCGGCCAGTGTCTGTCCGCCACGCCAGATTCCAGGCCGCCACCGATGTTCTCTGTGTCCTTCGGCGCGGGAAGGCAGAGTGGGAGAGGACGAGAAGTGCGCTGGTACCGTGAACGTGGCGGCGATGGAGAGTGCGGAAGGCCCGACTGGGCCACACACTGAACGGAGACGACAAAGCTCAAATATTAAGGCGTCGGTCGCATGCTCTTATCCAGCGGGAGAGATGGAAGCTTGGCGACAGTTGGGCCGCCTCTTTACCCTGTATTTAGCGTGCCAGGTCTGCCGCAGACGTTGGTGGCCCGCGTCATCGATTTCCGCTCATGCCGCTGCCGCAGTGCGCAGTTAGAGCTGCCGAAGGTTTTCTTCGGCCCTCCGGGGGGGGGACACCGTCGCCATGACACCGGCTGTTTGACTCATGCGGTTGCTACATGCGCCCGAATGCCCTCGTCTGGTTTCAGAGCGGTAGGGACGCTCGGCTTTTGGGGGGCGCCGTTCTGTGACGGAGCAGGTCGGAGATCCGCCGCCCCGCCGGAATGACAGTGTGGGCACGGGCGACAGCGACAGCGGCGTGGGGAGCAGCGGTCTTGCGGGTGACGTGGAGTGCATGATATTCGTTGGAACCGCAATGTGGGAAGAGCGTCCTCCTTCGTGCTGTACATCTCTCGGTGTTATTTCCTTTATCTTAGCTCTTCTCTTGCGCAAACTGCTGTTCTGGTACGCTGCGTTCTTCTGTACCGTACATTGCGCTGCGCAGCCTTTCTTGAACAGGCGTGCCCTTCCAAGCCGTCCCAGCGGAGCAGATCTGTCTACTTTGAAGACGCCCCGAACCACCACAATAGCGCGGTGCAGACAGCGGTCACTACCCACGCGGTGACCGTCTCAACGAGGCAAACAACAACGAAACTGGGTCGCCCACCCGCAAAGAGAAACTGAGGCGCCCTCTATCCACCCGTTCGAGTCCGACAGAGTGCAGGAGAAAATCTGACGCGCGATGAAAACCTTCCGTGTAAGACACTTTGGCAGACCGGTGTCGAATGACCCATGACTAATACATGCTACTGGCACGTGACTTTTTTTGCCATGCGAATCACATGGAGCCATCGTGCTTTTAAAAGCTGTACGAACCGTGAATAATTGTGAATACCTTTCATGACGTTGTGTGTTCGGCAACTTCAGGGCCTCCACGTGCCGTGTGCGGCGTGACGGAAATATAAACTGAGAATTGCTCGAAGCTATCTCACGACTCGCACTTGCGCTCCCCCTTTCAAGATGAAACTGGGTTATCAACCGGCAGGTGTCTTGCAATGGGCAGCACGTGTGACTAAGCGGTGTCGCACTTGTTAGAATCCCGATCACCACGAGACACCGCGTCTTTGTCATTGTCTTCCATCGATGGTGGCCATCTCTGTTGCCGATGCCTGCAGAGTCGGCGAAAGCCAGCGTACGCCACGACTGCCGCCGCATCTGCGGCAGCGTTCGACGCGAGCGGCGTCCGGCCGAAAGCCGTCGGGCAGCAACCCCACTGGGCCCGGATGGTGGCCGCTGCCGCCTGAAATCCCTCCCGTTACCGGCTGGTGCATCCCCCTCGGAGCCATCAGCGGCTCTCCGACGGCAGTTGCCGCCGCGTGCCACCCTGCAGCGGGATGACCGCCGCCGACGACTTGCCGGTTGCCGACGCGTCGGCAGCAGCAGAGCCCCTGCCCGCGACTATATGCCGACGTGGTCGCGGCCGCCTCCATGTCCTCTTGTCGGCTGCAGCTCCCCCCTGCGTGCCGTTGGCCGGGGGCATCCCCCCCGAGTTGTCGGCGGCGCCGCGACGTCCGGCGCCACCGCGTCCGCCTTACCACGGGCTGCCCGCCGCCGATGCCTCGGCGCATGCAGACTCCTCGACTGCGTAGACGCCCCTGCCATCCTCTAGCTGCCAACGCGCGTCCGGTTGCCCCCACACCCTTCTGCTGCCTGCGGCGTCCCCCCCCGAGGCATCGGCCAGGGGAACCTCGCCCGCATCGTAGGCGGCGCCCCGACGCCCGTCGCCACCGCGTCCGCCCTAGAGCGGGATGCCCGCCGCCGACGTCTCGGCGGAGGCCCACGCGTCGGCGGTCGCGACGTCTCTGTCCGCCAAAGGCTGCCGCCTGGCGAGACACATGAGCGATGGCACTGGCGGTCGGCGGCAAATAGAATGCCTGGTGGGGTAGCCAGCGGACACGCTCGACGTGGACCTGTCGCCAACTTTCCGACTGTGTACTGACTGCCCTACGGTGGCAGTAAGCGAAAACACAAGGCTGTTGATTCCTAACCGGTTGTCCCGCCCCCTGACGCGTGCGCGGAAAGTTCTTCGACATCAAACGGTCCATCTCCGTCGGGGCTCTCATCCCCGCTCCCAGTCCCACTCCCGCTCGCAACCAATACGTCTCCAGATCGCGACCGCTTTCGGTCACGCGCCTCTTCCGCCGAAGATGCAACCGCGTCCTTATGGATCTTGACCATCCACACTGCCAGCATCATAAGCAAGTTTGTATGCGGCTTCTGCAGTCTCGACGAGCACAACTGCTCCGGGAAGCGCGCCGGAGTGACGACGCCGCACGTCAGCGTCACGCCCAGGAGCATGTTGCTCCGGGCGCCGTCAATGGAGTCGGCCTTCACCTCCGGCAGCTTAGACGCCATCCTCTCGCCGAGGGAGCTCCTGTGCGCAGCTGCACCGAGCTCCTCGGACGACATGGCACTCAGCGATGGCATCTCAAAAGCACTCAGCGACTCGAAGAATCGCTGGCGCTCCCCTGCCGGCCAATTAAATGGGCTCGCGGGGTCCTGGTTCGAACGCCTCCCACTACCAGCACCGGCGGACGCGCTTCCTGCTCCCGACCCGGCCCTCGCTGATACGGACCCGGTCAGAGAAAGACGGCGAGCAGTGTCAATGCCGGCTTGCGCCATCCACAGGTTGTTCGCGCCGAAAAGCGTCTGCGCGTTCACGATGGAGCTCCCCCGTGACGACCGGCCCCCGCGTGAACGGGGCGTCAGCGGCGGCGCAGCCCGCCGTCCATCTTCGGTAGCAGCGGCGACGTCAGTGGACGGCGCGGCACCCGCCGCTCGCACGGCGGCCGCGACGCCCTGCACGGAAGATGCGCCGACGAAAGCTCCGGCGGCTGCGGCCGCGGGTGCGCCGTTGGGCTGCAGCGGCGCAGCTAACACGCCGCAAGCGCCCAAAGCAGCGTCGACCGCAGAGACGGCGGGGTCCTGCAGGAGCCGAGACGATTCTTGAAAATGTGCTCGGTTGGAAGGGTCCAACGTGGCTGCTTTGACGCCCATTTTCTCCATTCGGGTCAAACTTGCGGAGGGATCCATGCCCGACTCTGCCGCTTTGCCGACCAGCTCCCTTGCCGCACCTGCCAACCGAGTGGAGTCATCCAGCCTCCTCTTGTAGTGTGCCATAGCAGAGATGCGGAAGCCCTCCGCCTGGGCGTCATGGATTTTACCACAGACATTGTCCGCGCCGCACAACGGCGGCGCGGAATCCTTGCGCAAGATGTTGCCGCCGGCACCGCTTCGGTAGTGCGTGCCGCTCACTGCCAGTGTCCTGTTGGTGTGACCAACAATGTCGCAGGACGGGCACGTCTTTTTGCACGCGCAGGACAAGTCGGTGCATTGCGTAGTGTGGCGCTTGAACGGGTTGCCCAAGGGCAGCGTGCGACGACGCGGCAGTTCGCGAAGCTCGCACGAGACCTGGCCGTGTCCGGTCCTGTCCTTAGAGTCGGACCCACACAGGAGGCACCGAGTCATACCGGGGCTTGAGGCAGACAAGACCGGCTCTCCCGCGGACGAAGAGCGGGCACAGACGTCACTATTGCGCCTGCGACACGCCGCGCCCGAGCACGACCGCGTCGCCGCCGAGCACGACCACAAGCACAGCCGCGAGGCCGTCAAGCAAGCCCACAAACACAAACGCGTGGCAGCCGATCACAGTCAGACGCACGACCGCGTCGCCGCCGAGCACGATCACAAGCGCGACCCCGTCGTCGCGTACGACAACAAGCTCGAACGCGTCGCCGAGCACGACGAAAAGCTCAGCGGAGTCGCGGAGCACGACCACAACCACAAGCACAACCGCGTCGAGGAGCGCGACCACGACCGCAGGAGCGACCACGTCGCCCTTCCGAGCACGACCACAGGCACGACCGCGTCGCGCAGCCGAGCACGAACACAGGCGTGACCGCGTCCCTAAGGACGGCAACGAGCACAACCACGTCTCCGAGCACGACCACAGACGCGACCGCATCTCCAAGCACGACAAGAAGCACAACCGCGTCACCCAGCCGAGCACGAATACAGGCGCGACCGAGACGCTGAGCACGACCACAACTGCAAGTGCGTCTCCGCGCACGACCGGAATCGCAGTCGCGTCGCCCAGCCGAGCACGACCACGACGTCTCCGCGCACTGAATCAGATGCGACCAAAACCGCGAGCACGAACACAAACGCGAACACCTCGCCGCGCTAGAATACAGACGCAACGGCGTCTCCGAGCACGCTGCCTTGGTGAGTGCGAACACGTCCGTGCCGCGCGCAGTCCTGGTGAAACCCATGCGTCAACGCTAGTTCCCGGAGGCCCCCCCGGCGACAATGCGCTGGAGGGCCGCCCACCTCTCCACGGCCCCTCCCTCATCCGACCACAGAGGACCGGTGTCGGGCGATTGGGACTCAGCTCGGGAACTCAGGGGCTGCAGCACATCACACAATAGGAGGCGAGCGCCACAAACGAGAAATCACCTGGTTGACCGCTGGATCTGGCATGGAAGCAGCCACGTGCGACCGAAGAAGTTTAGAAGAAGCTAGCCATGCGATGGGAACTTCTAAGGTTTTTTTGGTTGCAGGCTCAATCGGGCCGCTGCTGCACACGGGCGAATTTGTGGCACCACCGTCTGGAGCAGCGGAGGCTCCCCGGCAAAAAAAACTAGGAGCGGAGTGGTAAAAAACTAAGCTTTTTCAGACTGGGGGTGAAGATGACCCTCTGTCCGCGCGCTCTTCCAGCACAGGACCACCACACACGCCGCAATCCGCGTTTTTCCTCGAGATTGGGCCGAGTGCAATCACTTTTCCACACGAGTGCCGCCCGTTGTGCCGGAATCCGAGCTAAGAAAATATCCGATCACCCCCAACGGACCTCCTGGGAGGGGGAAAAAAGCAACCTGCTGTAACGCGTCCAAAGGGTGCCATCAGAAAAGAGAGAAGTGCCATACCGACAACACATCTGCGTCGACCTTGGCCCAGAAATTGGCCCGTACAGCCACTACAGGGCTCTGGGGTGCGTCGAGGTGACTCCTCATCCGGATCCCTGCGGCGAACGCGGTCAGAAGCCAGACGCTCCGCTCGGAAATCACTCGAAGGGCTGCTCCGTTCGAGGCGCACAAGGTGTCGTTGGAGAGCTAATGCGCTGACAAGTCCAGAGGTGTGACTCAGACCGCCCTGGGATTCTTTGATTGAAATGTAAAAAAGAGCGAACAGCGCCGTAGGCGATTCCGGGACATCCCCAGGAACCCGATTTCATATGTACCCACTTTGGATTTCCCACTCAAGCCCGATTTGCTTGGAACAATGAAGAACAGGAGTATGTGATTGGCCAACGAGGCTTCCCTAAATTAATCGCAGTTTGGGCCTGGAAGGGTTGCGGTCGAGCCCGAAATCTGAGACCTGCATGGGTATCGCTCTTGTCCCAATTTTGTCCTCTGCGCACAAGAACACGAGTGAGCAAAACAAGTCTCTCCACCAATGAAGTGCTCGGATTCTGAACGATAGCCAATCAGAAGTTGTTCTCCAGTAGTCCTGTTCTCTGCCGAAGAGGACAAAATTGGGACAGCAGCAATATATTGCTGTCTTCCCAATTTTGGCCGATCCCGTCGATGTCATGGAGGTGGATCAACAGTGAGGAAGTGTGTCTCAGCCATCCATTCAGCCGGATAAGTTGGATTGGCCAATGGGCAGTTGACAGAGCCCTTGTTTTGAATTCGACCTCATCGGCCAAAATTGGGAAGACAGCAAAACAGGCTCCCTGAGGCAGCCTCTCAACTAATTTCGCCTAATCCGTCAGGCCCAACGTTTCCCGGAGCACAATACAGTGCGGCTCCGCATAAGGTCCTACGCGCAGAAGGTCCGGCGGACCTTCTGCGAGTGTGCCACAGTCAAGTATCCCCAAATATTTTGACACAAACAGCGTCCCTCGAGCAGCCGGACCCTGGATATGTCGGCGAATTCTTGAGATGCTGGCTTGGAGAATCATCCGGTTTCCTCGGCAAGTCCGAATGACGCATAAGTGATCATGAGACAGCCTGTGGCACGAGTTACGTTGCCAGTAGTGTACAGCCGGCGGTGTGTGGCAGTATGCGAAGGCAACGCAGAACCGGTCTCTACTGTCAGTGGAGGTGCACTTGAGCGTCACCCGTGTGATGGAGAAGCATCAGAAGCCGATGCAAGCTGTCCTAGATAGGCCGCACGAAGCAGCACTGGCACGGCCCTCCCCGTTCCCAAAAAGCTCCGTCAAGAACATCGGTCCCATCCCGCCCTCACACTCAAGCGAACGGTACAGCCGAGACAATTATGTGACATGCCTCTCTGAAGGTAAAAAGAAAGCAAGCCAGCGCACAGCCGGAGATGTCTGGCTCCACTTCGGGAGGTGATCGGCAGCGGGACAACGCATGGCATGTACGGCCGCATACGGCAGTGGGCGTGCAGCAACATGGTACGCACGCAGCAGCTGCTTGAAAAGAAAACAGTGCGGGAAGGGCGACGGGGAGGCGCTCGAAGCGACGCGGGTGGGTGACAAGCGGTCCATAACAGATCTGTGTCCATCGAGGTGGCGACACCGCTCCTCGCGTGAGTCCCAAATCTGTGGGGGTGTAGCTGCACGTCCCCGTGGGCTCGGTTATATGGGTTCAAGGAAGTAATTAACACACATAGCGAGTAAGTAACACAACAAACCGAGGTTACTTTCAATTTAGCAACGTTCCTTCCTTCCATGGCCCCTATGGTGCGTGTCCCAAGAATGAGACATCGCGGTTTTTTCTTTTTTTCTCGGCCCACTGGCCTTCTGCTGCGGTCCGATAATGTAATGTGACCCACTCGGTCCCACTGTGCTTCCAGAACTGCCCCTGACAGTGTTAGCAGAGACGGCACCTCCGGACGTGTCATGGGGGGAAGTGTCATTCATTGCAGCTTCAACAGGTGACGATCACGCGCCCCAATCACATGCACGGATACTACAGCAGGCATGGCTGACAATTTGTGCACGAAGAAAAGGGCACCGCCTTACCAATAAAAACGTGGGAAAGACCGCCATATAGCCCCCTGTGAAGAAAACACGATTTGGGACACCCCTCATCGAAGCTCCAGTAAGCACATGAGCTTAGGCGTTGCAAACCTGTAACCCCAAGAACCTGAAAAAGACTGGCTCCAAGATCGGGGTTATCTGAGAGGTTCACAGAACAGGGCCCACTGGCAGGTACTAAGGAGTTGTCAGTCAAGAACGCCTCCGGAGAGGCTCTTTCCATGGAGGCCAGTTGAGAATTCTCTCGTACCCCACCCCACCTGCCCCCGTGCAGTGATGTGTCAGTCCTTCAGGAAACGCGCATGTCTCATTTTTGGGACACGCACCATATAATGTATAGGGTCTATGGAAGAAAGTAACATGCCAGCTGCTCAATAAGGTAGCCCGCCCCTCCCCGCCAATATCTCCAGGGCAGTGGTCAGGGATGTCCAAGAAAGAGCGCGCCCCGCAAACAGGCTCCGGCATTCTTTGGCGCCACCAAAGTGCGCGCTTTTTTGGCGGTCGACTTCAGTGACCATGACGCACATAGCCGCTGTCGTCCGCGCCACTACCGCGTGTGTCGTCATCGAATGCATGGTTTGGCAGCATTCGCGCTGTCGAGTCCGCGCTGCTTTGTCTCTTGTTTTAGCACTGTTCACACCTTTGTGCCTCGTCGGGCTTCCTCCCCTTTCCCCCTGCCCTCTACGCGTGCATCTCATTCTCCCTGGCACCGAGACGGCGCTGTTTCGCCATGGCCTCTGTCGCCGGGGATGATGGCAGAGCGGATACTACGACTACGCCACCCCTACGTCCTCCTGTTCTCGCGATAGGACCCAGGAGTGGGAAGAGGATTCTGACTGCAGAGAGGATCATCTAGTCGCTCGTCGTCCTCTCGTACCCCCAAAACTTCCACTTCAACCACGTCTGGTGTGCTCACTATGGCACCTGTGGCGTCGGTGGAGATGATGTTCAACCCCAAGTTCATTATTGCGTACATGTCGGCTAGTGGCCAAAGCCGAAACCACAAGTCGCTCTTGTCCCTGAACTTTTGTTTCTGCTCCTACAACTGCATTGAGTACCCGTGCACGGGCGTCGAGTCGTGCGCCAAAGTGCCTGATGCCGTCCTTGCCGTGTCGCATACATCCATCGTTCCGGGTCAGGACGACGCGTACGCCTCCTATGTGAAGTTCTTCCAGGAAACAAGCGGCAGGGTGCCGGGACCCGACACGACGCAGCAGGCCTTGAGCCGGTCGTGGAACAAGTACGTTACCGTTGTGCTCCCGTTCGACAAGCGCCCCTGTCCCAACGCTCTATGCGCTCTGCTGTGACCCCGACCCCCCGGCAAGATCAAGACCGTGATAGCAACCGTTCACTCCTTCTTAAGATGCTCCATGTACACGACTTCCAATCGAATGTCGCAAAAAAACGCTTCCTTGACAAACGTGACCGACCTGTCAACAACAGGAAAATGGATTGAGGAGAAGAGGTACGTTGAGGACGTCGAAACTCCACGCTTTTCCGGCTCTCCCTGTGCTGTTTCATCCCTCTTATCATTCCTGAGGTACACTGTCGGAGGACGTGTTTCTGACGTGCCAGTTTTGCTCTTTTCCGTGTGCATATGTTTGGTTTCTAACAGGGAGGCCACCAACCCGCCAGCTGGCGTCCAGACGATCGAGCCTTGCATGACGGTACATGCCCCCGGGACGCGCTTGAAATACAGAGCCCACATGGGCGATGCCCTCCCATTGTCGACGCAAACCCTCTGCGACAACGTCATCTGCATTGTTACACCCATCACGGAGGACCGGCAGCGGGACGTCACGGGGTCCTTCCTCATCTTCTCTCTTGGGAAGAACTCTCACCCCCCCCCGCCAATTACAGCAGCCACTCGTGGCCTACTTCTGACGGCTAGAGAGGTAAAGGCCCATCACCACATCTCTTTGTCTCAAGAGGAGGAATACATGCGCCAAAAGCTCTCGGAGGAGTATGGGCGCGTGGCAGCGGCCGTACCTCAAGAATGCCTGCGATATGCTCGGCGTCAGGCAGTCCTCGAGAGGAACCCGTGGGGGCAAGGTCGGGATGCGGCAATGCGGATGGTGACGCGAGCGCTAGCGGAAGGGGATGATTTCTTCCGCACTCCCATCGTTAGTCCGGAGACGGGCTACATCTTCGCGGCGTTCACCGATGACGCTGTACGCCTCGTGGCCAACGGCGCTCTGGCGCTCGAGACGGACGAGTACTACAAGTCCGTCGAGTCGCTCGGTCTCGCACGCGACGACGACTTCGTCGTGCTGACGATCACAACGACGGTGCGCAACCACGGCGTCACGGTGGAAAGGTTCTTGATCCAGCGGGCGACTCGAGAGGTGGCATGCGTCCGCTACAAGATGTTCTTCCGACGCGTCCTCGGCTTGAACCCAACTTGGGCCCGGATAGACATGCTCATCGCCATCGGCAAAAATAATGGCGATCTGGCGATCCGATTTGGCGATGCGATAGACGTGCTCCGACTCCATGGAATCTGTCATCCAGCGCTCGTCGCCGGCGTCAACAAAATGCGTGTATTCAGAAAAAGGGAGTTGTGACAGTCGGGCGAAACCTAAGTTTATGGCCTACCCCCGGAACACGTGCAGGGCCAGACTGTAACCCGTCGCTTCCGATGACGGCCACCGGGCTCGCATGCAAGCCCGGTGGGGGTCATCGGGACCCAACCGGCCCTACCTATCGATCAGTCGATCCCATGGGCTGTTGAGCCCGATGCGAGCCGCTGCGGCCGGGTGGACGAATGTAGCTGTAGCTGACGATGCAAATCCGCACTGCGGAGAGACCGTGACAATAGGGTTGCTCAGAACGCCCAGGGCGTCGCTAAGGGCGTCACTAAGGGCGTCACCAGGGCGTCGTTTGGGCGTCGTGCGCCCCTAACGCCCTAACTCAAAAGGGCGTCAGCAAGGCGTCGCAAAGAGAAAGACTTCCGGGGGGTCTACAAGATTCAGCAGGTGGCGGCTGTGCACCTAGGTTTAGGGTTGGTGGGCACGTCCCAGACGTGCTCACGCCCCGGCACTGGGCGTGCTTTAACTCGT
>Ga0114955_1001534_pt1 | contig 10580 bp, 14 predicted proteins | sample Porto_5metaG_FD_87302 | JGI IMG/M metagenome (GOLD analysis project Ga0114955, IMG submission 87302) | Marine algal microbial communities from Porto, Portugal - Porto_5 metaG | ecosystem: Host-associated > Algae > Red algae > Unclassified | place: Portugal: Porto | collected 2015-02-02 | reverse complement strand
CAGGCCGATCCCAGGCATGCCTGGGTTGCGCCACTCGGCCAGAGCCATGTGACGACGCAGGCCTGCCAGCCTGCCTGGAGAATGGGAAGCGCTGCTCAATGGAATGAGGCGGCAACTCTCAGTCGCACTTCTTTTTATGAACCCGTCAGGTCGTCGCCGGCCGCTAGTCGGTGAGCGCGCCGCGGTGCTTCAAACGAGCTGACGGTAGCACGGTGCACGCACGCCGCGTGCACAGCAGCTGCGCGCAGCCTGTGCAGATGGTCTCTTTGTATTCGTACGCTTCCGCAGCAAGGTTTTTCCGCCACTCTCTGGACGTTTGTTTCCTTCGCGCTCTGTGAGGGGAAAAGTGGCTGAGGGCGTCTCGTCTCGAGTGGGAGCGTCCCCCACGCCGACCGACACTCCTCCCGCTCGGTGGTAGGCCCCCTCACAATCGCAACCAGGCACGCTCACTCCGCACCCGTGCACACCCGGTGGAACCTCACGCACCGGCAGCCGAAGGCCTCGCGCTCGGCCGCACGGTCACATTCTCCACCGACTGCCTGGTGTGTTGGCAAAACGCGCACCTGGGCGGTGCGTACCAATCGGCACATGTTTCAATCCGACGCAACGATAAAGGGGCAGATCAGAGTAGTGAAGCCAATTATATCGAATGAGTTACATTTGGGGCCGTCACAAACCCATATCCCAGCGGATGTCCCGGAATGACCGAGCCGGTGTGACGCCGGGTTCTCGGCGTAGCAAACCCGCGTCACAAACCAGATCCTGTGTCCCGGAACGGGCCTGACATTGACCACTCACACCAGTTGGTTCGCTCTCGAGCCGATTGCGGACCCTGAGCTGCTCTCGGCCGACTTCGAACGAGTGGTCGAGGAGACGTCCAGCGACCGGCGCGAAGTCTCAGATCATCGACGACGGTTTCCTGGAAAGTAATCGCTCGCGTAGATTTTGGGATGGTACTTAACCCAGGAGCTGGAGAATTGCCCAGATCGGACACTGCTCGGGCGCGGAGACCCAAGGGCGCGGTCGCAATGTTTCAATACCAGGTTTCTCAATATGAATCGGCCGGGCCTGCCGAGGATCACACGCTGTCCCTCCGGCGGGCTTCGCGAGTCAGTGCACTCAAGGGCGGAACTGGGGACTACGCCATCGGCTGGAAACGCCGATTCAAAATCGAGAAAAAGCACAGCGCTATCCCATCCAAAATGCGTTTGGGTGGGCTTGGATGTGCTCCAATCGTCGGGAAAGTGGGGCACATGCAATATTTTTGTACTGGCGCCGGGACCCACAACTTTCAAATTGCCTCCAGAGGCCTCCGCTACAGCGTATAATGGCGTGTACTAGACCATACTCGACCCTCATTCACACTGCAAAATTTCCAATGCAGTGTAGACACGTTATTCGCATTATGGGCCTCGGCGCAGCTTTGCGCACCCCCGCACTCTCGCAGTATAGACAATAACTGCGTCCTAGACATGAAACATAGACCTCGTTGGCAAATAGAACGTCACATAGTGCACCGAGAAGCATTTTCCTGGCCGCCAACCTGCTGTCCACGTCTCGCTGCCGTGATTCATTGCGTTGTGGGAAAAATGGTGGTTTTTATTGCGCTGCCTGGTGCTTCGTGGGGGTGCCCTTACCCTCCCCCCGTGGATCCCTGGTGCGCTCTCTGGGGCTCCCCACACTCCCTGCCCCCACCCGCCCTCGCACCGGCTCCCCACTGCTCTTTTGGGGGCGCTTCTCGGGGCAGCCATGGATCGCCCGCCGCCCACCCGCCCGGCCTCCGCCGCCTTCTGCGCAATCCCCGACTACCCCCTGCCCGTAACTACACGAGAAGGAAATGGCCAAGGCCAGCACAAGAAAAAAGCACAATCGCAGGAAGCTCAGCGTAGGAGAACCCGATCAGGGAGGGACGCACAAGCATTCAAGACGCACCCATTCAGTACTTGATGATGGTATGACGACAACCACTTTGTCCAATACAGCAGCAGGACTACGAAAGAGAACAAGAAAGGGCGAGGTTACAAAGAAGAGTCGAGAAAGCCGCGAAAGCGTACAGTTAGTCAGAGGCGCTGGCGTCGGTGTCGGCGACGGCGCACGTCATAGGTACGGCGGCCACCTGGTGGGCAGCGGTGCGGGTATTGGTGGTCCCTGTTGGGCATTAAGCCGTCGTAGCTGGGGGGGGTGGGGGGGGATGCGTCCCGCCGACACACAACGCAGGGAGCGCCGCCCCGGCGGGCGCCCCGCGCCCGTGATCGGGCCTTCTGTCCATCTGCGATTTTGGCAAGATGGTGCCGGAGGCAAGGGGCGACCGTATCTGACCGTCAACAGGCCTGACTGAGTCAAATAATGACTGCTGCCCCGGCCTGCTTTACAGCACTGAGCCTGAGAATGAGCCAGCCGGGTGAGTAGTCGTAGAGCTCCTGGGCCACCAGACCGCGGCACAACAATTGACGTGTGACCCCCTGAGCTGTGCCGTTCACGTACTCAACGCTGGTGGCTTCTGGCAGTCCAGGGACATCCGTTCTAGAATGATGTGTGACAACGTATCTGGAGAATGCTACGTGCTGAACGCTGGTGGATTCTGGTAGTCCAGGACGCCCGACCTAGATTCATAGGTGACAACCCGACTTGAACAGCCCTGACGGGCTCCAAAACGACGTTTACACAGCCAATTTCCTTGTGTGCGCGTCACTTGTAGCCTGCTTTTGCGGGGGCTACAAGCGCACAGATCTGGCCCGGTTCGCCGGGTACACCCCACCGAGGAGAGCACGGGGGACATTTAGCCCACGTGCTGGACCCCCCCCCGCCAGATAACGTGCGTTCGCCCCCTCCCGCTCGGCCACAGATCCAGTTTTCCTCCGAGTTGATGTCAGTACGGAAATCGGGGGCTTAGTACACGAGAATTGCTCTAGTACGAGTCTGAGTACACATCTCACGCCTAGTCAAGGCCGGACATGTGAGTTAAAAAGATTGTGGCCATTCGTTTGAATTGTTCTTACAGCCTGAAGCGCCATTCGACCCCTTTCCGCAGCTCTGACGGCACAGTCCATCTCGCACACACCGTCGTCGCTACCAGCACCACCGAGTCACACCGCCACCATCACCCCACTCCACTGAATGCCGCTGTCTCCTGACCCTCTGAGGTGGTACTCCGTTTCCCTTAGACCTGTGGCCACGCACTTCGTGAACCCCAGCGCCCATGAACTGCAATGATGAGAGCGAATTTCTGAGGTACGTCTTCGCCCCCTCCCCGACGAACCCCTTGAAGCAGCGTCAAGCAAGCAGCGCCGTGCATTTTTGAGAATACCACTGTAATGTACATTGAATGCGAATCACTTTGGGGCTCGCACCACATGCCGGCTCGCCCTCGTTCCCCCCAGACGCGTTGGCCAGGTTTCTGAATTGTACAAGGACCACACTGCCCTCATGTGTCCTTTCCATTTCTTTTCTATTTCATGACATATAAGTGCTCTCATTGACCTAGCCGTGGATTTTGCGTACGCGCCTTCCTCCCTCCCGGAGCTGCCGCTGATTAGTACTTATGCGCAATCACGCATGCACCTACCGAGTTGGACGCTTATTCCGAGACGGCGGCGCTAGGGAGGAGCCGCAGCACCCGCCGCACGCGAGTGCTGGCGTGCGGTGTGTTCATTAGTGTGTGCACCTCACGCGACGCCTTGCGCAGTCTTCCGCGTGAAAGGATGCCGAAGGACTCTGTCCCAGCTGCAAGCCCAGATTACGTCCGGCCGGGCCCCAACCTACCAACCGGCCGTCTTGCGGCTTTGCGACATGCTCGCCAGACCAAGGGCCTTGCAATTGTCCCTGGCCAAGGGTCAAGCCCTCTCCCACCCCGTCTACAAGCCCTCATTGCGGCTCTAGGTAACATCAGCGGCCTACATTGGATCCAATTGCGACAATCGTTTGGAGGACGGGACAGCTGCTTCGCCAGTCGCGAGACAATGCGGAAAGCGGTGGCGGCGGTGTCTAAGGAGCCGGGTCGGCAAGTGCGGATGGACGAGCGAGGTGTGCATTTGGTTGAGCTCCACAGTGCTCTCGAGTGCCTCACGGAAGAGCTGTGGTCGTCTGGCCAATGGGCCGACCGTTTCATCCGGGACGTTACGGGGTCTAAGGTTACGCACACTGAGGCTTTCCTTCCAACCCCGCCTGGCCAGCCCTATACCCTACACTCTGATTTGACTGCAGATTTTCATCTGTGTGTCGAGTTCGACAAGGGGGGTCGTGGCACTCCCACTTCCAAGCTCGTGGCAGCGGTGGCTAATCAAGCTTGTCCCTAGAGCCGTGCCAGCAGGATACTGATGTCAACAATGCCGTGCATTAGAGACGACAATGATGGGCTCCACAAGATGATTGGACCGTGGGTTCTGGAGCTGCAAGGGACGCTCTCTCGAGGCGTGGCTGTCGGCGGTAATCTTCGGGCTGTACGACTCATTTGAACGGGCGACCTGGCCTTTTGGTCCGCATTTGTCGGTCATGCTGGGGCGTCCGCGCGGTTCCCGTCGTTATGTTTCCCTGCTGAGAGTTGACCGGGACCCCTGAACGCGGAGTTAATTGGAAAGTATAGCACACTTCAGCGGCCAGAAGCCCCTCTCGCCGGCCTGCGCACCCGTCGTCAACTCGAGATGGCCATGGAGGCCCTCCACGCGTGCGACAACGATGATCTTCCGCTACCGTTATCACCGTGGCAGCATCTCTCCATTGTGAAAAGCCCGCTGATGGTGGTGTACCCTGCTGTGGTTGCGGTCATCCCTTCGAACACAACACTACGGGGTATATTGGTCCTAATCGACTTGAGATTTGAGGCTATCTACGAGGCCAAGGGGGCAGCCGCTTGTGTCGAGGCTGCAGAAGTGCTAGGGCGGACCCAGTTCGACGACATCCCTGTCAGCCCTGTACCCTATCATGGCGGTGCTCTGGAGGGGCGCGAGTGCCACCGGGTCTCAGAAAAGTACCCCCTGGTTTGTGAGGCCCTGGCCGGATACCTGGCATTGGAAAAGCTGGCCACCCTGCGCGCTGGGTGGGCGGACTGGGCCGCAACTGTGGGAACGCGCAACGCCGTCGCTGACGTGCTATTGGAGGAGGTCGAGTCGTTTACACGACTGGCACGGAGATTCGTGCCCCCTTTGCGGGCCGCTCTTCCGTCTCTAAGTGTCACACCGAAGTTACATGCCTTGGCTCACCACTCAACAGCGTTCCTGTGGCGATTTGGCTCCCTGGAAGCCTATGGGGACGAAGCGCTGGAGGCATGGCACGGCCTCTTCAATTACGCTTAGGCGCGGTGCTCGGCCGACTCCTTCCTCGGGGCGTGTAGGCTGCTCGTGGAGCAGTCGGCACTGCAGCGTCAACCGGGGGCTACCTCAGCCCTGTCGAACGGCCAGCGCCGACAGCCGACCAATACGGGGAAGCGCTTGGAAAATCTACCAGGCGACGGGCGCTTTCGTGGGAATAAGGACTCCCATCGGCACGAGGTCGGCGGCGACACTCGCACCGACGAGGAGATGCGCCGATGGGCGCACCATCGGGCGGGCAAGGCTAAGCGGCATGTAGACGCGTTCAGGGCGCGGGAAGAGGAGGTGCACGTGTCCGATGATAATCACTCTGATAGCGAACTTTTGGGTCAAGATGCCGATATCAACCCAGTGGCGGCTCTTGTGATAGACTTGTTCTTTTTCTGAGCTTTGCATGCGGAACGCTCCCCCGCTCACGTTTATTACTTTCCAAGGGCGCCTTTGGGGCGCCCCCTACGTCTACAGCGGACAGGTTTGGCTGCACTGAGCGTGAATGGTGGTGGGGAGAGGAGACAAATAAGCCTCAACCCACCTCGTCTGCCAAGAAATTCGCGAAACAGCCCGCCCCTTGCCCTTACGGTGTGCCTTGGGTGTTACAGGAGTTTCAGCATGCGGCACGGCCGACGCAAGCCCGTCAGTGCTAGTCTTGTACCCCGCCGTGATGGGCCCCATGGAAAGCGACAGCATGACTCCAGCGGGGTCTGAAGCCGTCGTTCTGGCGTTCGCAGCGACGATGTTGGCAGGGCCGGCTGCGGCAGCGACCGCGGCCGCCCCTTGACGCATCTCCATCTTTTGAGCGCGATCGCCCGAGGTAGGAGCATCCATTGTTACGGGCGCGGGAGAGTGCTGGGAGGGGATAGTGGAGAGTATGAGCGCAGGGAGCTCCGGGAGTGGAGATGAGGTGGCAGCGAAGGCGGTGGACAGGCGTTGGTGAGTTGGTCGCTCAGACAGGAACAAAAACGAGACCGGCTGCGACAAGTTTATACTGTCCGGGCACCGGCCAATGACAGCCGCCGACCACAGACAAGTGCCGTCGACGAGGCCAGCCGCCTACAGTGATCACACAATAGAGGCACCACCTCAGTGAGCTCGGTGGTGGCGTGGAAAAATATCAGGCGCCTGCCAGATGAAAATATCCACCCCACTTACACACGGTGACAGATCCAGATGGCGAAGGCACGTACCCACGAAAAGGACTGGCAGAGGTCACTTTCTTTGCGGCCACCCGCCCGTAGGTGCGACATCTACCCGGGAAAGTAGGTCTGCGGTCCGGATGAGGCGCCGCAGAGAAGATAATGTCAAGTTCGGGCCGTCTACGGGCCACAGATCTACACCGCCGGATGGAGGGGGAAGGGGGGGGGGTACTGGACCATCTCGACGCTCGATACAATGTAGGTGCCACAACGGATGCTGCCCGTGAATGTCAAATCGGGCGCACGGACAGAGACGACGGCGCAGAAATCAATCGGGAAGCGGGAAGACATGAGAAAAGGGCGGCGGACTTGCAGACGGGTTGGCGGGGTGGGAAGAGCTCCAAAACGGACAACAGTGCTAACCACACGTACAGAAACTGCCTCGGCAGCAGGGTCCAGGCGCGTGCGGTGCCACCCCGCTAGGAGCCGGCCGGCACCACGCCCTCGCCCAAGGATATGGACCAGCAGCCCCCGTCGTAGGCTGGTGCAGGGTTGCTTAGAGGTACTCGCAAAGCCAGAAGATATCCCCTGGAGGATTATCAAGAGGGAACAGCAGCGGCGAAACGGTGGGCGACGGCAGACTGTAGAGCGGACAGGACGAGCAAAGCCCGCCGCAGAGAACCGCACGGGTCTCCAACTACGTCGTGGTCAATCTCTCACGCAACTACAGGATCAGCTGTGCGCCACACGGACAAGCAAAAAATAACCTGGCACTGCTTCCGATTGAGCGCAGCGTAACTGTGAATAAGCCATGTCATCTAAAGCACAGGTTTTATTGATTGGCCGAAGATGCACCATCCAGTCATGTCTGGAGCACACTGATATGCCCTCTTCCGAGGACCTATGGAAGCCAACCAGAAGGAATCAAGCTCCCAGCTCGACTCTCTTGGAATCACATTCGATCAATGACTTTCCAACGTGAAGACGGAACGTTGCCAAAAGACATGACTCACGATCTGAATTTTAGAGCTGACCGGGGGCTGCCAGCCACAGAAGCGCCCGCCGGCTACAAACGAGACGCTCTGCCCCTGTGACCGAACAGCGTTTCTGACGACCCGGGTGCTTCCGTTTCGCCTTGACTGCGGCACTCGGGCGTTTACCGTTCCTCTGGGTGCCGTTTTGCAGCGATCTGGTTACCGCCTTGCGCAGGACTGCCATCTGCGGGGCACTCTTTTCCCTTGTCGCCGTGGAGGGGGCCTCCGTACCGCCCGCCTGGGCTTCGGCCTGCCAATATCCGCTGTTGTTTACATGGGGCGGACGCCTCCTCCCAGTGGGGCGGCTACCCACCTTCGCGCGGGGCTCCTACCCTACCGACGTGCGGACGCGGACTACCCCGAGCGTGTCTCTTTTTATTGCCTGTATCTTGGTATCGCAGGCTGGGAATATTAGTATCTTCTTTTATCTGGCCGGACGCGTCCGCCTGTGGGACGCAGGTACATGCACACGCAGCCCTATTTGTGGTGAAGCTGCGAGGCGGAGAGAGCGGTCCAAAGTTACCGTACCCGGCACCCCACGACCACCCATTTTGCTGTTTCTAATCCTACTCTTTGCGAGCTCCACAGAATTTGCATTTCTTTCCCATCTGCCTCGCATCCCCGCCGGCTGCTTACATGCATGAATAACGAACCCTTCCCAGTTTTATTCGACCACGACGTGCCGCACCGCACCCAGTGACGACCTCACAGATGATGGTCGGCTCCCTGCCTCGTGCGGTTGACTTCTTTTTCTCTGCGTGGCGGCGGCGGCCGACTCCCGATGCACGTCCACGTCGGCACGGTGGCTGGTGGGAGCCACGCAAGATCGTATGGATGTGCGGGCCATCTACATGCAGCGAGTGCGGGTTCACAAAAGGAAACCACGTAGCGCTTCGCCGGCACACGCTGACGCGACACCGCCACCTTGGTCGCAATGCCAACCGGCGGCTACCCCCGCTGCAGCAAGGACGGGACCCCGCGCTCAGTTCTGCCGGCGCTCCCTTCGCCAAGCAGTCGGTCAACGCTAGGACCCCGCTGGCCCCATCCTCACCGTCTATCACGACAATCCAGGGGGGGGGTGAAGCTGGCATGGGTACGGCGGGCGGGCATGGGGCTGTCGACGTCACCCTCCGGACGATCGGCCTCTGCGACACTAACAATGACGCGCTGCTATTGCAGCTGGGCGACCAGGCCGCAGGGAAAGCTTCGCAGCAGGAGGTGGGAGCCCCTCGCGATGCCGCCAGGCCTCCACCGGGCGCGTGCGCCGCAGAGTCACCAGTCGGTGTCGCGCATGTCTTTTCGTCGGTGTCCACCGAGGCCGGTTCCGAGTAAGTGCGCATCGGGGACGTCACGCGGTGCTCCGCGGCCGTTGAAGCGCGGCCGCATGGCAAGCCAGGGTTTTCAACACTCCGGCGCTGCGTCTCATGCAGGAGTTGGTGCACCAGGCCAACGGCAGCGGCTTGTCGACCGCCTTTCAGACTGAGCTCTACCAACTGATTGCAGCCTGAGACGGTTCTACCGCCGACGGGACGCAGCCGGCCTCGACCCCCAGAAAGGTCAAGAACCAACTCCCGTCCGGCAACGCTTTCCGCAATGCCGTCCGCGATGACTTGAATGAAGCGGTGCTGTCGGCTGGGTGGAAAAAGTGTACACTGGTGCAAGGAGGGGTGCGATACGTCTCGTTCTTCCGCTCCGGATTGAAGGTGGCTTTGAAAGCTCTCCGATGCGCCAACAAGGTCCAGTTCCGCCGCGACGACGTTGCCGTCGGCAACCGCCGCGAGACGCCAATCGACGGAGAGGCCTTCAAGGTCTACCAGGACGCCGTCAACACGGTGACTGTGGAGACAGAGTTTGTGCTTGGTGTTTCTGTGTATAGTGCCTCAAGTTTGCTGTCGTGGTCTGAAGGTCTGTTTATCTGTAGCCCTCCGTGCTTTGTCGTTAGGTGCCAATACGTGTCTTGGTACTCCGTGAAGCTATGCATTTCCGCCCCACATACCACTGGCAGCCCAATGTTCGGTATTTCGATGCTAACCTCATTTCTGCACCATCCCATTGACTTCACGAATGCTGGTTACCATATCTGAGGCACAGCCCACTATCCTTATCCCATTTGTGACGGCCGGACACCTGGCCCCCACACTTGGAGAACCAGTCCCCTCCCAGTCAAAAGGGGACACGTGGATTCGCGTCATGGTCGGTCGGATCCAGTCCGTCCGAAAAGGCCACTGGCTCTCGCGAGGGCAATTTGTCCAACTGACGGATCTTTCGAATAATTCCGGTGGCGATCCACTTGTGAACGCCCCGTGGCTCACCAACCACAACCGCAATCTCGAGACTTCCCTGAGACTAGTAAATCCCCTGGCAGGCCCGCAGTTAAGTGCCAAGTTTTCTGTAAACCCGACTCGGACCACTGACCAGTACTACACCGCGCCCCTGACACCGGTTCGCCGCAAGGGTGTCACGTATCACCCTTCCCCCGCCTCTACTCAAGGCGGTGTCCGAAGCTTCGGCCGTCCTCCTTTGAGACAGGCCCCATAAGCCCTGAGGGGAGGGTCTTCTGAGGGTCCTTGGAGGGTATCTGGCGGGGGGTTTCGGAGGGTCTGAGGGGAACGGACGGGATAAGAGGGCGCGGCATGAGTGTCGCCCCGAGGCCCTCGACGCGGGCAAGTAAACTTCCGGTCACACAACTCGTGTTTGTCGCTCGGGGCGTCTTCCCCCGGTCGACGCCGTGCGTGTGTGCTCTTCGGGACTTCCTTCCGGGGCGGGTATTCCCCGACAGGACTACCCGGCGACACGGCCTGGCTCGCCTTCCTCCCTACTGGGTGGGGTTGGCTGGGAGTGTTGTCAAATCTGGTGGAGCAGCAGGGGAGGAAGGCGACTCAACCTTCCTCGGGGTCGTGGCGGTGCGCCAACCCGCCTCGGGGGGAATCTAGTTGGTCCTCCTCCCCTTGGTGCCTAGCGCTGCGGGCGGCGCCCCGCCACGCCAGGTTTGGCTGAGTCCGGCCGGGTCGATGGCCGATGGGGGGGAGCATGGAGACCCCCCTGGTGTCGACGTGCCTGGTGTCGGGGGGGATGGGTCTTCCCCCCCCGGAGCCGGATCGTCGGTG
>Ga0114955_1001527_pt1 | contig 10603 bp, 7 predicted proteins | sample Porto_5metaG_FD_87302 | JGI IMG/M metagenome (GOLD analysis project Ga0114955, IMG submission 87302) | Marine algal microbial communities from Porto, Portugal - Porto_5 metaG | ecosystem: Host-associated > Algae > Red algae > Unclassified | place: Portugal: Porto | collected 2015-02-02 | reverse complement strand
GGGGGGGGCGGCATTTGGCGCCCCCGGCGCGCTGCCGCCCCGGCCGCCGCCGCCGCGGGGGCGCGCTTCGCTCGGGCGCACCCCGGTCCGGTGGGGTTCTCTCGGCGGTGTGGTGCGGCGCGCAGCGTGCGTTCGTTTCCGCGGGCTCCCACCGGCTGCGGTTGTGCGGCCGGCACTCCGGCTCACGGAGCGGACGGGAGCGCTACGCGGCGCTGCTCACTTTGGCGGGCTCCACCTGCGTCGGTTGGACGGAGGGGCGGTGTTGATCCGTGGTTTTGGCGGGCAGTTCGCGATGGTCACCGTTGGACATGGGGTGCCCTTCGCTGGGCTCTGGCACTGATGTGGTAAGCGTGTTCTCCCCCCACACCGTGTGGTCCGAGTTGTTGCGGGGCTCCCGGTCCGCCGCGCGCGTGCCTTGACCGCCGGCAGATGCTCTTCACACCTGCTTCTGTTGACGGCCAGAGCCGTATTTAGCTCCGACCGCCCTTTCTGTGCGGCCTCTCACCACGACCTTCCGACTGTCAACCCATCGCCAGTGCCTGTCGCTCCCCCGCTCTCTACTGCAGCCGCTTTCCTGTACACGCATCCTCATTGCTCCCCCACCCCTCCCCGCCGTGGCCACCTTGTGCCGGCCCGACATCCAGGATGGTGCCTCGTGCATTTGTTGCCACGGTGCCCCCCCACGCCCCCGTGGCACCGTCACTGGCGGCGCCGGCGCCGTTGTCGTCCCCGTCCGCGGCAGCGTCAACGGGGGCGGCATCGTCTCGTGGAGCAGTATCGGCGGCGACGTCTGCGCGCGGCGCTGGGCGCCACCGCACCGCCCCTACCGCGTCGGCTGTCGCGGCGTCTGTCGTGCAAGCGGAGATGGAGCGGCTTGGCGGATTCGTTGCGGCAACGGCGGGGATACCGCGTGCTCCCTCCCGCGCCACTCAGGCAGCAGGCACACTCGTGGGCGCGGCGCGCGTGATGGAGAAGGAGATTCCCAACGTGCGTGTCTGCGTCTACGTGTCGGGGGTGACCCCGACCGGCACGGTCAAGTGGCTCATCCTTCACGGCAGTGCGGTCGCCAACGACCCGGAGCTGATGCGCGTGGAGTCCCAGGTGCAGCAAGCCGCGCGTGCAGTTGAGAGCGCTGTTTTTGCGGGCGCGTCGCTCCAAGTTCTCCCTGCCACGCACGTCGGCGATGCGGTCCCTGTCGGCGACAATCTCGTGGCGGTTCCTCCGGCGGCTGTTGTGTCTCCTTTCCCTCCGGGCCCTGGCTCTGTCTACTTCCCGTGGGGCTCTTCCACATCCGGGGGCGCTGCAGCGGCACGCCCCGTTTCTACCTCTACGGCGTCGACACCGACAGCGGAAGAGCGCCGGCAAGCAGATGCGGACTTTGAGGATGCCTGCAACGCACCGACGTTCGACGCGATGCGGCGCCTGCAGCGTGCCGCGTCTTCGTCAGGTGGACAAGCTCCGCCGGCCACACCTCCTCATGGTGCTGCCGGCTCAGGCGACTCAACAACTGCTCCCGCAGGCGGCGCCGCAGGCCCGGGTCGCACTGATACCGATGCTGCTGATGAAGATGTGGCCGAAGGGGACGGCGCCGCTGTGGCTCATCCTGGTGGACGCCACGCCGATGCTGACCTCGGCACCGTCGACCAGCAGCCTGGGCTCGGCCCGCGGCCGTTCCCCATCATTGAGTCGGTGGAGCCGCCCGAGATTGTCTCGCCGTCCAAGAAGGCGGTTGACCGCTTGCTGTCGCTGTTGGCGGTTGACTCCCGCACTGCGTTCCGCCTGCGCGAAATGTTCAGAGGCGTCATCGCCGTGTTGGCGTCGCGGCACAACTGCACGGTCAAGAGCATCCAAGACGTCTTGACGCCCTGGTGGTGGTTCCGGTTGGCGGCGGTCGGCGAGCCCGCCGCCAATCCGGGCTCCATCTGGGCGATGCGGGTTAACGTGCCCAAGCGCCTGCTCCTGACGACGAAGCGCAGCCGGACCGACGCTTCCGACGCGACGGAGACGATCACGCTTGACGCACTGCCGTCCTCTGCTGGGGTCATTGACCAAATCGTGGCGGCGCTGTTGTTGCTCCACGACAAGGAGGAGAGTACGCAGGTCACAATGACCAACTACGTGTACCTGGCCGAGAAGGCGGCGGCAGCAGCGAAGCTCAAAGCGTGTACCTCCGGCTACGGGCGGAAGCGCAACTCCCGCGGATCTCCAGCGGCTGCGGCAGCGGCCCCGTCGCCCGCCCGTATTGCTCCTGCCGCATCGGTTGTCGCACCGTCTTCGGTGTGCCCATTTCCGCCAATGCCTCCCCGCCCACGGCAGCAGAGCATCCTCAAGACCTTGGGGGAGCTCGCCGCCCGTACGTCGACGACAGCCAAGGTTAGGGCTAGCGCATCCCCCTCTGGAATTGCGTCCCCCTCTCGCCAGCGCTTGCTGCCGCCATCTCGGCCGGCGGTGGCCGTCCGCACTGCCGCACGAGCGGCGGCCGCACGTGCAGCCGGCGAGGAGCCTGCCGCCGCCGCTGATTTGTCGTGTGAAGCGGACGAGTCGACGGCGGGAGCGTCTGTGCCACTGCCCCCGCCTGTCGACGAGGGCAGCCCGACGGCTGCGAAGCGGCGCCGCGTCACCGCAGGCGCTTGCGGCCGCGCCAACTCCCCGCAGTCAATCGGCTTGATGCCCGAGACGAGCTCGGATGAGGAGGAGGGGGCTGGCATTGGCGAGGCCTGCACGACATCCGGTTCCTGCATTTTGCTGAGCCGCGCCGGGTCCCCAGTGGCCAGCGCGGAGGTGGACTTTGAGAGGCGGACTCTTCACGGACAGAATGTGCCTCCTCACCTCGTCGTAGTCAAGGTCGGCACTGTGCTTTCACCCGGGACCCTGTACCGTCACGAGCGGGACTTTCCCAAGGAGCGACCATCCACTTCCAGCATGAGGGCGATGCGAGAGCTTGCGGGGTACTTTATTGTGTGGGAGAAGGATGGGGTGGTGGTGAACACGATGATGTGAGCGCGGTGGATGGTCATGGTGCGTATGTTTTTACTTCGAGGTCAACTGTAGAGGACACGAGCAGGAGGGTTTCTGGAGCCTACGTCAATAGGATACATGTCTCTGTTTTACACTTCAAGCCTTGGCGCGCACAGAACAATGATGACCTAAAGGCACAAGCTGCTGTCTCCTCAGTTGAATACCGGAGGAAGCGTGCTGGGAAGGAGAGATAACAACGAAAACGAGACGCATGTCGTCTAAGCAGAATACAGTTCCACAGAGCTGCCTCTTCTCGGCCCGTGCTACAGCACCACCGCCGCCCAGAGACAGACCTCAAAGCAAGGACTCTCGCAGGCGCCACGTCGACGACGGCCCCCACCTCTACCATCTATAGCACCACCCTGCACACTGCTGCAGCTTCCCCCCTTCGCTGTGCACCAGCAGTGTTGTCACGTTTGGTGCCAGGAACCGCGGGCTGACCTGTCTCCTTCCCCTAACAGCCCGTGGTTGAATCGACTAGGACAAGCGTCGCGATCCGCCCTGGCCGCGGTCAACGCACGCGGTCGAACGCAAGACCACGTGGGATCTGGCTCGCGATCGCTGCCGCGTCGGCCAGCTGGCTGCCGGCGCTGCAAGACCCTCGATGTGCGCGGACCGTCGCTGCCAGGCCACACGGAGCACGTCGATTGGCTTGAGGGGAGCAATCTGAAATCTCATCGTGCGGCTGACAGCGGGTAATTTCGTGCCGGTTCACTGCGGCACGTGCAGACTTAGGAGGAGACGCAGCAGAAAATGGATAGCTGGGTCTTCCCCACGGAGCCCTACGAGTCCCTGTACGACCGCCCAGTTTACAACAACGACCGGCAGCAAAGACCCGTTGCGACTGGCCTTGCTGCGATGGGGTTCAGCGATATGACTTAGCTGCCGTTAGGTGGCTGGGTGGTGGACGGGGCGCGCTGACACCTGCGGGGTGCATCACGCATCCAAATGGTGGCGCATCCAGGGAGGTGGTCCAGCCTGTCGTCCTTCCTCGAGTACAAGTTGCTAGGAGCAGACGGACCCGTGGGACCTTACCAGATTGCGAACGTGGCAAAAGCAAGACTATACTGCCTCTCCACGAGTTGGGTTTTGTCATACCGTGATCACATCCCTCATACAAAAGTCGAGGACACCGGGCACACTTCAGAAAACAATGGCGTAGGCAGCATGCATGCGAGCTTCTGGGTTGTTTTCGCGAACACAAAGAATTGTGAGACTGGCCAAGCGTCTCCAACATTGCATGTATCACTCATCGGGTGAGACTGTCGCATGACAGAGTCAGAGTCTGAGGGGTCGATGCACCTTGGTCGTCTGCTCGTTGTGTCTCCCAGCTGCGCTGCCAGTTGCGCCTGACGTGGTACCGCTGAAATGCAGGGGCTGCCATACTCTGCCAAACGACCAGCGGCAAAGCAGCACCACATACCGTGAGTGATGAGCCGTACCGATAGCCGGGACTAGCATGTATAGGCCTCTGTGGAGGGGCACACGAGCACGAAATCTTGGCTCGGCGGGAGAAGCCGGGTGAGCTGTCTCGGTTCGATCACAGTGCAGTCTCTTCGCTTCGCACACATTCGGCCTGCCGGGTACCCCTTTGCTGGTACACAGGTCGTAAAACTCGGCGCGCGTCCGTCATGAGGGGACGGCCCGGAACAGAGCCACGGTATGCATAGCGGTGGCGACCGGGCGCCCCCTTGTTCGTGGAGGGCCTGCCCCTTTGATACTCGTTCACTAAGTCCGACCGCAATGCAGAGTCCCAATGCCGCATTCCACCAGGACCTGGGCGTGTAAGCTGGGTGCTTCCCACTGGGGCAGGAGGCACACGCGACAGAAGATATGGCACGGCCACCTCGAGGCAGCGTGCGCCCTCGTTGGAGCCAGTGATCCCTGTTGGCGTGCCGCACCGCGGTGCCTCACGGCTGCCGGCATCCGCCACCACCGGCTGCATCCTCCACCGCTGCCAGTTTACCCTCCACTACCCAGGTGCCTCACTGCCGCCTTCCCTCTCGCCAACCCCCCCCCTCGTGCCTACGCTCCCCGCGATGGCGACGACTCCTCCCTCCGGTGCCGCCGTGGTGCCAGGTAACGAGCCGACACCCTGTCATCCGCCGTTGCCTTTGCGGCTCCCCGACGACCTTCACGATGCCATTGCACAGCGGTTTTCGGGCCTCCTCTTGGGGCCGCCGGCCGCAGCGGGAGGTGGCCGTCCCCCCCGTCGGCGAAAGCCCCGTGGCCAGCGGCCGTCGAGGGCCCGCATCAAGCCAGAAGTCGTCGAGTCGTCTTCTGAGCTCTCCGAGGAGCTTGGCGCCTACGACTTGTTCGGTGCTGGTGGCGCCAGTGGCGCCGGCGCGGACGGAGACGCAGGAGCGGCTGCTCCAGTTGCTGGCGCCGACGAGGTGGACATGCGCCCGGGCGCCCTGCTCGCCGTCGACAAGTACGCCGATTTGATGGCCATTGAGCTCGTCGTGGTGTTGTCCAACGAGCAACGGGCCCCGGGCTCACTGTCGCCTATCTACCGGTTGGCGGCCGTCGGTGGCGGCGCCGCCATTGTGTTGGGGGAGGGAGAGAAGGTGGTGGTAGCGTGGATGACTCGCTCGCGCGGCAAGGCCGTTTACCTGTGCTCCTGCGGCGGGCGGGGCAGGGCGGAGTCGCTAGAGGTAAGGCAATGGTTGAGCATGTCTACAAATTGCCTCCACGCCCGCGCATTGCGTAAGGCCTTTGATATGCTTGTCGCTCGCTTCAACAAGACGTCGGTTGACACCCTGCTGGAGCATCACACGGTGCTCGATAACTCCCGCACGTTGGCCACCACCGAGAAGCAGGTCTTCTACGCTACCAAGTCCCAGAAGAAGCGGGGCCTCTTTGCGGTGCTCTGTGCCGGGACGTGGAGCGCTGTTGGTATTCGGCCGCGCGTCGGAAAGAAGGGAACCAAGAGGAGGCGGATTATGCGAGCCTCCTGCACCCGCCTGAGCTGCAATGACCACTGGCTGTGCAAGCACGCCAAGGCCGTCAACGACTGGTGTATCGAGGCGCGGGAGGCTGCTGAGGTCGCGGGCGGCGCTGGCGCCCCCGCCATGGTTGAGGACGCGGACGTTATCTTGGCGGACCCGCTTGGCCGGCGCCGGCAGCCAGTGCGCACCCCCGCGGCACAGGCGGCCGCCCAAGCCGAGGCCGACGCACGCTTCTCCGACGAGTCGCGGTGGCGAGCCGCGCGCAACCTGCTGCCCTGCGCGGGGGAGCTGGACGTGTGCGAGCGGTACGACCTGGTCGCCGACGCGGGTACCGACATTGGCATCCCACGGCTCGACGGGGTGTTGTACGAGGACAGGTGCTTTAAGTGCGGCGCTGGGTACTCGGCTTTGGGCATCAAGAACACGGGCGGCACCTTGCATACCCTCCGTGGCCGCGTCGCCGTCAGTATGCATCATTGGGAATGCGCTTGTGGGACGCTCGTGCTATTCGATGGCGCGCAGCACGGCTTGTTTGCGTCAACTACCCAGACGGTCTTCACCCGGACGCTTGTTGACGTCGTCTCTCAGATGGTCTTCACGGGCCACAGCACCCTCTCTTCCGCCGCCGGCGTTCTATGCTTCCTGCTCGAGACAACCAAGGCGCTGCCGGCTGGGCGGAACAGCCTTAGCCGTCAGACTCTGACGTCGGTGGTCCACCGCTTCTCTCGGACCCTGATTGTACCCGAGTCTCTCTTCCGCTGTATTCGCTGCTACTCGACGGCGCAGCGGCCTTACAAGGCGCTTATCCAGGACGGGCAGGTCATCTCCGTGATGCAGAACCAGTCGGAGCCGCTGCTGCGGGTGACCACTGACCTGACGGTGACGCGGATGGACACCGACACCGGGTGCTGCTTGCACCTCGTCGCGGCGCGGTCGGCCGTGCGCAAGCGCTGTCGTGCCCCGATTGAGGAGACCGTGCGCCTGAACAAGGACGAGTTTAAGGCACTCAAGCAGTTAATGGTGTCATCCGCACAGCTCCCCGCGGACGCCGACGCCAACAGCGTCGTATCCACGCCCACGACTGTGTGGTGGGCATGTGGCTCGCTCTTCTTCTCCTTCTTCGAAATTAAGGAGGTTGTGCGGCAGCCCACCGGCCAAGATGTCGCTGTAGGGGGAGGTGGCAACGATGGTGCCGTGGACGAGGAGCCCCTAGAGGCGGGCGCGCCGATTCCGGTCGATCATCTGCGGGCGGCCGTCGCAGCGCGCCGTGGCGTCATGGTGTACGAGTGCCGTGCGGTGGATGACGCCGTCGGTGAGTCGGACGACGCCTCTGTCGCCCGAGAGCGATGGGGCGTCGTGCGGCACTTCATGAACACCTTCCTGGCCGAGCCCCTGGTCGGCGCATTCACGGGGCTGAACCGCGGCAAGATCAAGGACTTGGCCGAGGCCATGATACGGTCGGGCGGAACCCCCGAGTGGCAACAGTCCGCCGTCGCGGTCGAGTCGGTCGGAATCGTGTGGCCCTTTTTGAGGCTTATTGCTGGCGACGATGATGCGGACACGCTCGCAGTGCGGGCCGTTGGCGAGCTGCTCCTTTTCACCGACGGCGTCGACGCGATGTGGGAGACGCAGTGGCGCTCGAAGGCGTCCGAGCAGGCGCTGGCGTTCGAGACGCAGTGGCGGGTAACGTCCGTGGCCAAGTACGACGAGTGGGCCGCGCTGCAGCCTGGCGCCACCGCCCCACAGTCACTACTCAGCTCCTCTCCGCTCTCCGCCAGGCGGGCGGCAGCTCAAGCGTTGGAGACGAGGACGGGCCATGTCTTTCCGGATCTGGACGCCATTAGGCCCTTCATAACCGACTCAAAGGCCGACAAGATTAACGCCGAGCGTACGGCCAAGGCGGCGGCCACGCCGGGCGCCTTGGAGCGTGAGCTTAACCGTGTGCTCGGGGCGGACGACTGCCGCCACGCGTCTATCTCGTCGGACGTCTTCATGCCGGGGGTGGAGAATTTTCTTTGCCCGTGTGGGTTGCTCGTCGGTTTTGACTTTCTCGACAAGGCCGAGAGCCCCGCCCACGTGCTCGCCACGCTTGTCCAGCGCTTCCCCCTCTTGCCCAAGGTCGTCTATTTCGACACGGCGTGCCAACTCGCGCGCAACGCGCAGCGCCGTCTGCCTTGGCTGCTCAACATCTCCGAGTGCGCCTGCTCCGTCGACCGCCTGCACAATGTGGGCGACCAACACAAGTGCTCGTGCATCTTTGACGCAAACAAGTTCCCCTCCCGCTCGGTCAAGCACCGCACGGCGTGCGCCGAAAGCCGACACTCGCTTAACAAAGCGTTCAAGACGCACCTAACCCACCTGCGGCAGGACCACTTCATCGTCCAGATGAGGATCCTTGCCGCGGTCATCAACTTGCGCGTCATGATGAGGGGTGCAGTGGGCAAGGAGACGAACCATCGACTAATGGCTCACTTCTACCACAGCAAGGTGGTCAAGCATTGCGAGCGGAGGGTGTGTCGGTGCGCCAACTGGTTCGCCTGGGCAGCCGAAGCCGCCGTGGCGCAGCCCGCTCCGGCCGCCGGCGACGGGAGTGACGGCGGTGGGGACGGTGGGATTGAAGGTGGTGGGGTGGAAGGTGGTGGCGTCGGAGTTGGGGAGGGCACTGAGAGTGGTGGTGCCGGCCGCGGGCATGAGATGGTTGAAGGAGCTCTTGGTCTTATCGGGGGTGCAGAGGGTGGGGGGGGTAGTGTCAGTAGCGATGCGGGGAGTGTCCGTGTGGAGGGGGGTTTGGACGATCTGGCGGTGGTAGACGGCCCACCACTCCCGGCTGGTGTTGAAGTTGCCTGTGCCGATGAGAGTGAGAGCAGCGACGGCACCGACTCGCAGTCATCGGCGTGGGAGAGTGAGAGGAGCGAGGCATAGACAATCTGCTAGTTTTTTGACTCCTGTTGAACACACCACATAACCGGTGACCTCGACTTCCTGCGACAAAAGATAAAGAGGCAGCCACACGCCGGTCGTTTCATTGCTCATATCGGCGAGATGAGGCACGGTCCGTGACGTGGTGCGCCCGAGCGGTGGCTTGCGGCACCGACCTCGGTGCTGGTTGCTTAACAGCCCGCCACTCAGGGCACTAGAGGCGGTGACGACCAGCCTCTGCGGCAAAAGCGGCCGTGTCCGGCGGGGGCGGCGTCAGAGCCGGCATGGGGGCCCAACCTCAAAAAAGAGAAATGAGGAGGCGGCTGGGTGCGACACGGTGGTGGCGACAGAGAACAAACGGTCAGCGAGGGAACCATAGCGTCGCCAGAGCGAGCGATGCCAATCGCAGCCCCCACCGCGGCGGATGCACAGGCAGCCACAGGTCCCACCCCGAAGGACCCGCTGGCAGCCGCAGGTCCCTCCGCGACAGATCAACAGGTGGGGCGGCAGCCGCCAGAACACCAGCGGCCACAGAGTCCTCACGCGCAGACAAGTCCATGCAGGGGGGAGAAGGACAGCAGCAGCGGCTGCCGAAAAGGTGGGGCGCCCGGGGTGGCCGTCGCTGTGGTGGGTGAGGTCGTGGGAGCGCGGGTGGCGCCACCGGCCAGCAAGGGGCGGCGGTGGTGGCTGTGGTGAGGCCGGTGAGAAAGCGGCCAGCGGGGTAAGGCGGCGGCGACGAGGCGCCAGGCCGTCGGGGCCGACAACCGGGGCAAGGGGGGGGGGAGGGTGCGAGGAGCGGCCGTGCCTGCAATGGCGGCGGCAGCAGCCGCGGTCGCACGGGGTCTGCCCCGACCGTGACCAGAAAGCAAGCGCGTCACGACACTAGTGCTTCGGGTACGGCCACGGGTGCAGACGTACCAGGATCGCGGCCGGGGAGGGATCAAGCAGGCACGGGAGCCAGCGACGGGGACGGGGGCGATGCGGGCGGCCGCGGGGACGGCGGCCTGGGCACCCCGGGACGGGGGTCCTGGGGCATATGTGCGCCCGATTCGATTTTCGCGGGCAATTTTCGGGCACCAGGGTGGCGCGCCACGCTGGATGAACGCCGGTAGCGGGGCCGACCAGAAGCGCTACAGTGGCCGTCATACTCATTCTCGTCGTTCCAGATGGGATGCGCTCGGGCGCCTGGGACAGAATCTGCCGGCACCGAGTAGCAGCGTCTCATTCTCCCCTGATCACGAGCGTGCTGGCATGCTGTCACGTTTCACTGCGGAATGTCCCAGGTGCTCCGCGACGTGGCTGTGACCGGTCACGTTCCACGGACACGTGGTCGCTAGACCCCCTCCCTGAGGTGCATTCGAAACAACGACGCCATTGGACGCCGTCGAATCCGCATGACCCGAGCGGCGCCCTCATTTACGCACTCCACGGGGAGGCGGAGGGGGGGGGGCCGCGCCCAAGTACAGTAGATTTGGCACATAAGCGCTCCTTGGAAACTGCGGGCGCGTTCGCGAAGATACCCTGGCCTTAATTTGCTAAACAAAAGGTAGTAAGTGTGTCCAGGCAATTCCAAGCAATGTCGAGCCAACGGCACAACGTGCGAGCGGGCTTTGTTTTTCTTTCTCTTCTGTGGCTTGGCTCTTTTCGCCGTCTTTGCCCCGTGAACGACGTCCTAAGCGTCCATCACGGCGGAACAATGCTCGTCGTCACTCGGGTGG
>Ga0114955_1001525_pt1 | contig 10610 bp, 11 predicted proteins | sample Porto_5metaG_FD_87302 | JGI IMG/M metagenome (GOLD analysis project Ga0114955, IMG submission 87302) | Marine algal microbial communities from Porto, Portugal - Porto_5 metaG | ecosystem: Host-associated > Algae > Red algae > Unclassified | place: Portugal: Porto | collected 2015-02-02 | reverse complement strand
TGCCCCCCACGGCGCCCGCCCGCGGGGGCGGCCCCCCCCCCCCGGGGGCCCCGGCCGCCGGGGGGCCGCCCCCCCCCCCCCCCCCGGCCCCCCCCCCCGCCCCGCCGGGGGGGCCCCCCCCCCCCCCGTGCCCCGCCCCCGATGGGGGTCCGCCTGTGGCGCCCGCGCCGGCCGTCGCCGCCGCGCCCGTCGCCTCGCCGCCGCCGCCGTCCGCCCGGCCTCCCAGCGCGGCCGCAGTCCGGGGCGGGGAGGCCGCCCGCGCTGGCCCGGGCCGGCTGCCGCTGCCCGCCGTCTGTGCGGCAGCACCGCCGCCGCGGTACGCGCGCGGGGTGCCGGCCGGGGCGGACGGCGCCGAGCGGCCTCGGCCGCCCCACCCCCCCGCCAATGGCTGCGGCTCCTCCGCCGCCGCCGCCTTGCCCTTGCCCCCCCCCCCGCCCGCCTGCCCGCGGGGGCCCAACGCTTCGGTGGCCCCCGGGCGGGCCGCGGCGAGCGGGGCGGCGGGCCCCCCCCCGGGGGGGGGGGGGGGGGCCGCGGGGGCGGGGGGGGGGGCCGGGGGGGGGGGGGGGGGGGGGGGGGGGGGGGGGGTGGCGACCGCCACTGCGGCCGCGGCGGCAGCGGTGTTGTGTGATCGACAATGTCATTTGACGAATATGGTTGGTCGCGTGTCAGTCTTTGATTGGCACTAAATTGGATTAACAAATTTGCATCCGCCAAATAGTACTGAAACATATGCCCAAAATCAGTGGTAAACAATTTGCGCAGATTATGCCAGAAACCGGCACGGCCGGATGCTTATCCGCTGCCGGTGTGCTCCCATGGTGCTCCCGTCTCCGGCACAGTTAGCCCCCCTGCGCGACACGTAGGCGACACTCGACCGCTGTGTGCCGCCAATGTGTCGCCAAGAAGGAACCAAAAAATCTCCTATGGCACGACCGCCGACGATACCTGTCCATTAGCCCGCGACGTACGCCGTTGAGGGAGCGGTCGTCACGACGGAACACATAGCCGCCGTCTGTGTGCTTCTCGTCGACGCTCACGAGGCATCGCATGGGCACCTCGTTAAGCATTTCGGCCAGCTCCCGCTGCGCCGCCTCCGACCGCTCGAAGAAGAGCCGCTCCACCTTCTTGCGCGTGTAGCCATTGTGTCGTAACACGCGATGCAATGTCGAGGCCCTGGAGTACCGGTGGTCAACATCGGGGAATTGGATGCTCAGCCGCACCAACAAGTCGACGTGGTCACGCATGAAAGCGACCGGCTCCGCCTCCACGAGCGTGAGAACGCCGTTGCGCAGATCGTCGTTGCGCACCGCAGCGTCTTCGTGCCGATTGTGCAGGGCGGGTTTCTTCCGCACGCTCCCCGACTCCATGAAGCACGCATGCCAGCGGCGAAGTGAGTACTCTGAGCAGCCGATGATGAGCGCCACCTCGTTCGACCCATAGCCCTTCTCAACGAGGTCGAGCCCGTGCAGCCGCTGCATCTCAGAGAACATCTCTGCATCACCAACTCCGTCGGAGAGCGGCAGAAGATGGTGGTCCCGGGCGCAAGTGGCCGGCGTGCCGCGACCGTGGTTGCCGTGGTGCCCCTATGGTCGTAAACGGCCGGGGCTGCAGGAGGACATGTACGGGGTGCGGTGGCTGCGAGGTTTTGTCAGCAGCAGCGGGGAGCAGAATGACTTGGGCGTCCTCGAGCCGGCGGCACAAGCAGCGAAAGCGAGCACTGGCAGCAAGAGCGAGCACTGGCAGTGAGAGCGAGTACGGGCACTGGCCGTGAGAGCTGGCACTGCCAGTGTGAGCGAGCGCGAAGAAACACACAGTCACCGGCTCTTCGCGTGGCACACCGTGTTTTTACACATGAAGGGGACGCGCCCGTGGACAGCGTCGTCGTGCACAGAGATGACTGCAGTGTGCGTCGCACATACTAATACCTGCGCTCGCGAGACCCTCATGAATGTACGGTTCGTAGTGGGAAGGGGACCGCAAGCCCCACGATCGTGATCTCCACGAGTTGTGGGGGCTCCGCGAAATTCTCATGATCGAAGCAATATCTTGTGGACTCCCACAACACATTTTCTACATAGAACTCAAATGTAAATGCAAGAGAAGTGCATTAACACTTTTACGGGGTGGGTCCTCCGACGTCAACCGGACTCTCCAGTACTCGACGCGGCCAGAAAGTGAGGTAGGTCAAAATGCCTCGGTCACTCTCACGGCGGACCAGGCCTGAGACGCAACAGCATTGCCCTTCTACCAGATGTCTGTGGTTGCCAGGAGCTGTTTACTCATGGGACCAAAGTATACAACACACGTAAATAGTGACTGAAGCTACCCTCGGAAGGGAGTACAACATTGGCCTTCTGCGCAGGCAGTACCATACGAAGAGCTCAGTGCTCAGCGAGTTGAAAGAATGCGCTGCTGAACACCGCTGCCCCACAGTACTGAGAATTTTGCTGAGCTCGCGTCGACGGCGCGCGCGCCTCGTTGTAACCCCTTCCACCTTTTCCGCCCCGCGCACATGTTGCGCCACGTGGACACGTCTGTATCGAGGTGGCGTGCTGAGGAGCTCAGTAATGGACACTTTTTATCCGTTGACGCACCGTGTAGATGGTGCAATCGATAGTCGGCATGAGCTTAAGCAGGGTTTCCATACAGCGCAGATCACGCATGAACATTGTCAAGGCGAAACACGCCCGAGACGTAGGCCCCCCGGCACTTCAGTTCCCTGGGAGAGAAAGGGTCTTTCCCTTGCGGCCTAATCCCACTGGTCTCCCCCTGTACTCTCTCTCCACTGCTTGTATACGCAGGCGGCGCTCCCCTACCCCCGTGCAATGAAACGCGCGCTAGTCCACCCCCTGCGCACCCGCGCGGCACCGTCGTCCCGCACCGCGCCTGTCAGCAAGGCCGCCAGCAAAGGCACGCTTGCTTCTTCACCCCGTGCGCACATGTGCGGCACCGCCGTCCCGCACGCGACAGTCAGCAGGGCCGTGCCCGCGCAGTCGCCGTGGAGCGGACGCGACGGCGTGTCCGTGCCACCTCGCGCCGCCACGTCAACACCCCGAGCAGGTGTTTTCCCCCCCCCCCCGCCACTGGGGGAGCACTTGCGACCGCCCAGCAGCACGGCACGGCCGCGCCCTTGCGTGCACCGTGCCGACGCAACGGACGCCCCCACGCTTGCCGCCACGTGCTCGCGTCCGCCCCCGGCGCCAAAACATACACACTCTAGCTTTCTTCCAGAAGAGAGCTCGAGAAACCGACAATTTCGGAATAGAAGAAATCGAATATGAATGCATTGAATGCAGATCCCCAACACCATCGCATCTCTTTGCAGTCATACCCAACGGACCAGTGTCCAGCGATGGATTTTGTATCGGGGAAGCTTCTCCATCTCGAAGCCGCACGATGTCGGGGCGGATGGAAATGCAAGTGCAACATGGGAAAGAGGCCTGCATGTTTCGATGATCTGGATCTGCGGTGACAGAGTGCAAAAATGTGAGCCACACTGCTCGCGATTCTTGACCTGGATCGTCCGCACCACTGTCGGACTGGTCGACGACGTCACCGTCGTCGCCCGCACAGTCGTTGTTCGCACCACTGTCATCGTTCGTTCCGTCCCCACTGCCGCCATGGTTTCTGCCACCCCTATCGTTGGCCCCCCCGTCCGCGCTCCCGCCGATGTCGCTCCCAATCGCCACAGTGGTGGCTCGCATTGTCCGCGCTTCCTCGGCAGACGTGTCCACTATCGTCGACGCCATGATCGTCTCCTCTTTCGCTTTTTTTCGCCCCCCACTGTCGTCCTGTCGTTGTCCCTGATCACGCCATATCTCTCCAACCACCATGATCACTGCCACCGTCAGGCCGACAACCGTCGTCGCTCCCACCACGGTCTCCATCCGCGTCATCCTCGCCGTCCGTCGCAATCTCGCCGGCGGATCGACTGCTGACGTCGCTCGGGCCACCATCGTCGCTCGTACGCCCCGCGGTCCCTCCGGCGGCGCTCCCAACCCCATCGTTGCTTCCGAAGTCCCCGCTCCCTCCGACGCCCCTCGCACCACCGCCGTCACTGCCGTCGTTCCCCTTATTTGCTGATGCACGGGTGATCTCATCTGTGACGATTGCGGCGAAGGAGGTGTCGGCCATCTTCTCCCGGCCATCTGCTCCGACGACGTATTCTGCTCTCGTGACTGCATCGACAGCTTCATAGGTTGTTAGTCGTTGGGCTTCACCTGGCCGTGAGCCGTTTTGTAGTTTGGTGTTCGTGTGTGCTGAATAGGGCAAGGGCTCCAATGCTATCCTTTCCGATACCGCTTTATTGCTCGCGCATCACAGTCGTCGATTGTCTTACCCAGACGGGCGTCACCGTCCTGGAGCGCACCAGTGTGCACCTCCGCCGTATTCTTCAGCATCCTCGTGGTGTTCGAAGCTCGCGCACAGCTGCAATCGCCCGATAGACGTGCTGTAGTGGTACGACGGTGACGGTGCCGGCGGCGTCTGCGGTTGTGACGCGGACCTTTTTTCCAGCTGAGGTCTTCATGCAGGCGCAGTGGGGCGCATAGGCACCAGTACCGGCCACTTGCAACCGCGCACACAAAGCAATGGAAATTGTCACCCAGCCAGCCCCACCCAGCCCTCCGTACTCCACTACTACCGGTGCGCGCTTGCGCGAATGCTCCAGTCCTCGCCACGACGGCGGAGGCAGCGTGGGCGCCCGCCCCCACGATTGCCGGAGACCGTAGGGCCTGAGCCGACTCCTGATCCATTTATCAGGCGCCATCGCGGCGCTTGTGTCACTTGTATCACCGCCGCGGTCCTGGTGGGCACTATGACTGAAAACATGCACCACATGCCCGCCACAATGGCGACACAGAGGTGAACGCCAGTGGGAACTTCGCAGGAGTACAAGCGGGGCAGGTGGTGGCGGCTGGTGGGTTTATGTGGGCCGGGGATGTGGGGTCACTCGCTCCGGAAAGTACGGCGGCGAGTGTTTTTGGATATGGGCTTGTCTGCTGCGCCAACGGTGGAGAGCGTCGTGCGGGTTTCTGCCGCAGGATAATTGCAGTAGACGAGGCGACGGGTAGCGCCCAGCAGTCCTCGTCGTGAAGCGTATGAATAGCTGCTGCACGGCTCTGATAGAGGCGTCAACGGTTGCGGTAGGGCGCATGTCGGCACGAGTCCCAGGAGGGAGGTGCGGTCATACTCACAAGTTCCCCATTCTCCAACAAACTATCGTGCTTCCCCACTCTACCGAGAAGCGTCCGTGCAAGGTCATCTGCTTACTGAGTCGTGCGCCTTGAGCTAGCACACGCCTGGTGCGCCCATATCTCCTCACGTCGCACCTGTGCACGCCGGCGCACGCAATCACCCCGTTGTCTACACAAGCCAGCAGGCACAGGTACAGCACAGGGTGCCTTCCGAAAAAGCATCTACGAAGCTGCGGTTTCGGCGCTCTCTACGGCTCCAGTTGTCGAGGGCAGGCTCGCATCCCGAGTAGCAACCGGGCGGCGGTCGTGGCCACCATCGGCCGCGTCGACGCCGCCTGGTGTCCTTCCGTCAGCGTCAACTGTCTGAGGAGTCCGACGCTCGCCGACCGGGGTGGGCGACTGGGAGCACTGCACCAGATAGCAGTCCCACGCGCGCACAATCATGCACAGGGTGCGAATAAAGAACAGGAAGCCACAAGAGAATTAGAACGCTCGAAAACACGTTAGCAGCCAATCGTTACGCAATAAGAAGCAGCGCAGAGCTTGTGCACCGCCCGCGCCGCACGACTCGGCAATAGCACACGCCATAAACGGAGCGGAATCCCTTCATGCGACATCCCACTCTCGACGCACCAAGACAACGGCGCAAATGCCCCAAAACGCCCGTCTCGTCGCGCAGTATATCCCAGAGCGAGCACCTCGAGAGACTCAACCTGCACAAGCAGCCTAGCATGACGCTGCCTGCCTACGATGCCATGCTCGAGGCGGGCGCTGCGAGAGAACGCGTCCACTCATCACCGCATACTTGACCGCGCTCCCCCTCACCCGTTGAAGCATCTAGCGACCCCTTGTGTGTCTGAGCGCCTGGTGGCCGCTCCGCCAAGGGTCTGAGGCTCCCTGGACAGGAGCGCCCCTTCATTGGATCTCGCCGATGCGTCGGCAGCGAATCAGTCAAGAGCGAATTATCATCGTGCCGGATCCACTGTTGTTGCATGCACGAAGTGATCCAGACAGATTTCCGTCGGCAGCCGCTTCTCGCTGCCCACAAAGGGTGCCGACGGGTTCCTTGACCCAATCGCTCAGGAAGAGAGGTCCACGGAAAAATGGCTCTTCGGTGTGCATCTTCAAGTCAGGAAAGTAGCCTGGTCTCATTTCGCTTACACTAGCACGAATCGCTCAGCATACGGCACCTCTGCGTAGGCTTTGACGGCGAGACCAAGGACCATGGCGGTGGCACCAGGTCACCGTGTCCCCGTCACGCGCCGCCGCCTGTACGACGGCATGCAGCAGCTTCCAAGGGCGCTACTGCAGTGTACGAGGCGATCGTGTTTTTTACGCTTCGTGAGCCAATGACGAGTGCTACAGGATATCCCAACCGAGAGCGCCAGATGTTTGGCCAGATAACAGGAATGAAATATGGGGGTGCTTTTACGTACCATGACACTCTCAGGCTCGCTGAGAAGTGCCCAGGACTCAATCCCCAGAGCCCCCGGAACCGCTGCCTGCCGCACCCGTCGCACGAAGAGAAAAGCCAGGGGTCCCTACATCTGTCTATACAGGCACTCCGGCCAGTCGTTGGCGCCCCCGTCATGACTATAGTAGCCGGAAAGTATCGAGACGACGCGCTCGGGTGCGGCGAAGTCAAACACAATCCATTGCAACTACCCAATGGCCCCATTATTGGTGGTCAAGCAGCTCAAGCGCAGTGCCAGACAAGGCCGAAAGTGACGCTGAAGTAGTTCTGGACGTGCACCTCCTCCATTCACGATAAGGCAGCTGTCCCAAAAGATGCACACATGGAGGACAACGACAGCAGACTTTCAGAAGGAGGGTTACTTCTCGTGGCAGCATGGATACTGGAAAGCTTCAGATGTGGATCGAGTGCCATCACAGGACCATCACTGGCACATCTCAAATCAGAGTGCCCAGATAATGGACATTTCTTGGCCTGTTCTGATTTCTTTTTTTGTTCATGTCTCTTCGTCCACGTCGCCACCTCCGTGGCACTTGGGTTGGCGTCCCCGCACCCCATCTCCGCCCCGCCACCTTTTGTTCCTCGCTTGTTCCCTTCTCCCCCCTTCGTGGCACAACCCAATGGAGACCCGACGACTGGCGGCCTACGGCATACGTTTTCCCGGCCGGCTTGCTGCGGCTGCCGCCGACACCGCCGAGGCCCTCCTCGACTTCCTGCACCGCGAGTACCCTCTTGCTGCTTGTCATCCGCTGCTGGAGGAGTGCAAAAGGAAGGGCATGGCTTACCACCTTATGGCCATGGACGTTGTCATCACGATGATCAACGACCCCGACGAGCTGGGGAGGGACCTCGAGTCTTTCTACAACGGCGTTGTGATCGCGGTCGGGATACGGTCGGCGGTAGCTAGTTTTGTTTTACACGAGCAGATTGAGGCTGGACACCGTGTCGGCTCCGTGCCGCGCTCCTGTGGGCTGATGTAGTAAACATTTTTGCGTGACACTACTTGTGTGCCCGCTACGCGATGAGCTGGACGCGCGCCGACGCCACGATGACGGAGCGGTATGGTGGCTGAGCCGCGGGTTGCGACGGGCACAGCAAGTCTACAGCACCGGCGCCACCGCCGCCGGCGCATCGTTAGCTGGCTTCGCGACACGGGGCGCCACGTGCTTCCACAACGAGCGTTGCGGCGCAAGCGAATGAAGATTTAAGCCGCACCCGCCTCGTCCTGGGTGCTGTCGCTGGTCCATGGAGCGGCGGCCGCAACGCTACGCCTGCAAAGCGGGCGACGCGCGAGCTGTCGTCTTTGGCGTTGGGCGCCAGCATGGCCAACGACTGCGGCAGTTCCCCGGCTCGCGCCCGCCGTTAAGGTTTCGGCTGAAGAGAGCGCAGTTGCCGGCGCCTGTCAAGTGGTAAGGGGTGGCTGAGGGAGAAGGTTGGGAGGACGTGGCGTGCCACCAGCGTGCTTGCCGGCCGCGGTACCTCCGCCCTTATCAATGGGGCGAGGGCTGGCTTGGCGTTGCAGGACCGCTGCCACCGAGCGGCCGTAGGTTGCGGTGTGCAACGCCACCACGTATCTCAGCGGCTTGGCACAGGCCAGCCATGGCGCGTAGGGCGGTAATTGCCGCCACTGCGGGCTCCGCCGCACAGAACTGCCGCGGCACATGCGCGTACTGTGCGTTGCGGAGCGGTGAGGGTGCCGGCACGGGGGAGAGCCACAGTGGGAAGTATTAAGGCCGCTGCTTACGGTGGTCAACCAGTGTGCAACTGACGCTGCCCCACGGGGCATCGTACGGCGCTGTTGCCACTGATGTCATCGGGTGGAGTGTGGCGCGGCGCAGGCACGCGTTTGGGCTATCTGTGTTCCACGACGCGCCTGGAGCACGGGGGGACAGGGTGGCGGTGCGACGGGCCTCTTCTTGATGGAAGGAAGACACGAACGCGTGTCGTGTGCGCCAATACGAGGGGAGCTGGGCGCGGGGTGGGGGAAACGCCGATCAGCTTCTTGTAAAATCTACTCTCAAGCATGTGTCTTCGCCATCCTGTCAGGTACGGCCATGTGACATCCGGTGGAGGAGCCCTTGCCGCAAAGCGACCCACCCGTACCACCTTCTCAGTCCCATAACACACCAAGGCACCCACAGCCTCACCCAAACAACACGCATGGTCAAGAACATGGACTACCACACACGCGGATGACAACTGCCCATAGCATCACACCTGTTCCCCCCCGCGGATGCGCCGGTCCAGCGCAGCGTCCACGGCCGTCGGTCCGGAATTCCAGGGGCGGCTTCGCTCGCTGCGGACACGTTGTGCCAGCAGTAGGTCCTTCGACATCAGCGTGACGCGCTTAGCATGCCGGGCGCACGCGTAGTCGTCCTGGATGACCTCAACCACGTGACCTACCGCGGCCTCTTGAATAATGGCGATACACTCCTTCGTGAAACGGAAGTCGTGACGCACTTCCTGCGCGACCTCGCGCACCAGGCGCACAAATGGTGCCCTTGGAAGTACTAGCTTGGTGGACGCTTGCAGCTTGCGGATGTCTCGGAGGGTCCTTGTGCCGGGTCGGTAGCACTTGGTGGTCTTGACACCTGTGGAAGTCATAGCCTTGGTCTTGCGCACCAAACCGGTCCCGACAATGCGGCGCCCACCGGGCCCCATAGGCTCGCCCATCGGCGGACGATGGCGCACCTCCGGCTGCTTAACGCGCGCCATAGCGTCGTCGTCAACCTGGATGCGCCGGTGCGGGGCGCCGCACGTCTAACGTATCAGGCGGTGATGGTAGGCGCCGGCAGGGTATTACGTGGTGGGGTGGTGGCAGCAATGGGTGGTGCAGAAAGGGGCCGGTGGAGGCACCGAGATGGTCGCTCATCCTCATCCCCGGTAGCACCGCGCTGATAAAGGGCTTGGTCGGTGGCGTGCGCAGGTGTGTGTGTGGGCCGTCCAAACATAAGAGGCCCAGCTGCACCGCGAGGCGTGTGGGGTCGAGGAGTGGGGCCACATAGAAGATGAGGAATGAGATGCCAGCATCGAGGGTGTCGGAGCACAGAGCGCGGCGGTTCCAGTGGATCAGAGGGCTTCGGTGGCAACGGGGGTGGTGGGCATCAGTCACGAACGATTGTGGCACATCGGACCTGCCAGGAGCGGGGCTCGCAGGGTTCAGGAAACGGCAGTGGGATCAACGTCGATTGCGGTGCTCCGCTGGGGGCGCGGAGGGGGGTGCAGCGCAGCGCCGCGGGAAGCAACGAGCGGCCGTCGGATGTGCGCGGGTTTGCGTGTCCTCCCGTGACGCACTGCGTGCGTGTAACGCGCCCTTGGTGGTCCTGGGAGGGGGCAGATCTGCGGACGCTCGTGGTTACCAGAGGCGTGCGCCTCGTGCGGAGCGTGTCTTGCGAGCGCCAGCCGCACGGCGTGCCGAAAGAATGGGATAGTCGATCGCAATGCACGACACTCGCCGCGCTTGTGAGAACCTACGCGCTGGTCCTAGTCACTGCCTCCCGTGATAGATGCGTGTCTCTCTCCACCAGTGCAACGGATGCGGCGACGGCTGGAAGAAAGTATTCTATTCACTAAAACGGTCCATCTACTTCAGGCAGGCTCATCTGGACGTCTTCCGAAGCGCGGTCGCGACGGTGACAGCGCTTGTGTCCCCAAGAATGAGGGGGCGCCCGACAAAGACAAGTAAAGAAGACGCGACCGGGGGCAGGCGCCCTCACAAGGCCACGTTCCGCGCTGCCGGCTACCGGAACCAGCGCCGCCACAAGCTCCACCTGCCGCACCTCAGCCGCACAGCTCCACCGCGCGTCGCCGGCAGCGCCGCCGCTACCGCTATGGCGCCAACCGACGCGACGGCGTCGGAAACGCCGCCCGCCGCAGCTGCCGCTGCTGCAGCCATCAGCCTGTCGCAGGTGGGCGAGCGGGCTGGTGGCTGCAACAACGCC
>Ga0114955_1001521_pt1 | contig 10624 bp, 10 predicted proteins | sample Porto_5metaG_FD_87302 | JGI IMG/M metagenome (GOLD analysis project Ga0114955, IMG submission 87302) | Marine algal microbial communities from Porto, Portugal - Porto_5 metaG | ecosystem: Host-associated > Algae > Red algae > Unclassified | place: Portugal: Porto | collected 2015-02-02 | reverse complement strand
CCCCGAGCCGCCCCGCCGCAAGCGTCAGGACGATGGCGTCAAGACGGGCGATGCGGTCGATATCTCCGCGCTGACCACGGCCCTGCCGGGACCCAAGATCATCTCGCGCGCCCCGCCCAAACCCAAGGCGGAACCCGCGCCCGACCCCGCCGCCGCGCCAGCCGACCCGAACCAGCCGCGCTCGCGTCCGCGCCCCGGTGCCGATTCGCCGTCGCATCTGCGCAGCGGCCCGCGCCAGCCGACCAAGGCCGAGCGCGAGGCGGGCGGCAAGAAGGCCCCCGTCGACAACAAGCGCCGCTCCGGCAAGCTGACGATCCAGCAGGCCACGGGCGACCAGGCCGGCGGTCGCCGCCACTCCGTCGCCTCCATGCGCCGCCGTCAGGAGCGCGAGAAGCGCAAGCAGATGTCCAGCGGTCCCGCCGCCAAGGTCTATCGCGATGTGAAGATTCCCGACACCATCACGGTGCAGGAACTCGCCAACCGCATGACCGAGCGCGCCGGTGAAGTCGTCAAGACCCTGATGAAGATGGACATGATGGTCACCATCAACGAACCGATCGACGCCGAGACGGCCCAACTCGTGGTCGAGGAATTCGGGCACAAGCCCGTCCGCGTCTCCGAAGCGGATGTCGAGGTCGGTCTGGTGGTCGAGATCGAGGATGACGGGAAGAAGGTCTCCCGCGCCCCGGTCGTCACGATCATGGGCCATGTCGATCACGGCAAGACGTCCCTGCTGGACAAGCTGCGCGACGCCAATGTCGTCTCCGGCGAGGCGGGCGGCATCACCCAGCATATCGGCGCCTATCAGGTGAAGACCCCCGGCGGGATCGTCACCTTCCTCGATACGCCCGGTCACGCCGCGTTCACGTCCATGCGTTCGCGCGGGGCGCAGGTGACGGATATCGTCATCCTCGTCGTCGCGGCGGATGATTCGGTCATGCCCCAGACCATCGAGGCGATCGCGCATTCGAAGGCCGCCGGGGTGCCGATGATCGTCGCCATCAACAAGATGGACCGCCCCGCCGCCGATGCGCAGAAAGTGCGCACCGAACTGTTGCAGCACGACGTGCAGGTCGAGGGCATGGGCGGCGAGGTGCTCGATGTCGAGGTCTCCGCCATGACCGGCGCGGGGCTGGACAAGCTGCTCGAAGCCATCCTGCTCCAGGCCGAGGTTCTCGACCTCAAGGCCTCCGAGGATCGCGCCGCCGACGGTGTCGTGGTCGAGGCGCAGCTCGATGTGGGCCGGGGTCCCGTCGCGACCGTGCTGATCCAGGGCGGCACGCTCAATGTCGGCGATATCTTCGTCGTCGGCGAGCAATGGGGCAAGGTCCGCGCGCTGGTCGACGACCACGGCAAGCGCACGAAGGAGGCCGGCCCGTCCGTCCCCGTCGAGGTGCTGGGCCTGAACGGCACGCCGGAGGCGGGCGATCAGCTCGTCGTCGTCGAAACCGAAAAGCGCGCCGAGGAGATCACCGAATACCGCCAGCGCGTCTCGAAGGAGAAGAAGGCGGCGCAGGGGGCCGGGCGCACGCTCGACCAGATGCTCGCCCAGGCCAAGGCCGACGAGACGACCGCCGAACTGCCCATCGTCATCAAGGGCGACGTGCAGGGGTCGGTCGAGGCGATCATCCAGGCCGTCGAGAAGATCGGCAATGACGAGGTCAAGATCCGCGTGCTGCATTCCGGCGTCGGGGCCATCACCGAATCGGATGTGACGCTGGCCGAGGCTTCCGGTGCGTCGATCATCGGCTTCAACGTCCGCGCCAATGCCGCCGCCCGCAATGCGGCGAACCAGAAGAGCGCGGAGATCCGCTACTACTCGATCATCTACAACCTGCTCGACGACCTGAAGGCCGCCGCCACCGGGCTGCTCTCGCCCGAAATTCGCGAAACCTTCATCGGCTACGCAAAGATCCTCCAGGTCTTCCGCATCTCCGGCACCGGCAATGTCGCCGGGTGTCAGGTTACCGAAGGCGTCGCCCGCCGCGAGGCGGGGGTGCGCCTGCTGCGCGACGATGTCGTCATCCACGAAGGCCGGCTCAAGACGCTCAAGCGCTTCAAGGACGAGGTCAAGGAGGTGCAGGTCGGTCAGGAATGCGGCATGGCCTTCGAACGCTACGAGGACATGCGCGAGGGCGACGTGATCGAGATCTTCGAGACGAAGGAAGTCGAACGCACGCTGGACTAGGCGCGGCGTTCAACAAGAAAATCCTGCCCCGGACCTGATCCGGGGCCTTTGAGGGCGGCGCGCTGCCCCAAGAGGCCCCGGATCAACCGCTACACGGCGTATCCGGGGCAGGTTTATTTTGAGAGATGCCATGAAGAAATCCTCCCCCGATCGCGGCCCCTCCAACCGCCAGCTTCGCGTCGGCGAGGTGATCCGCCGTGCGGTGACCGACATGCTGATGCGGGGCGACCTGTTCGATCCGGATCTGGAGGGCAACTCCGTCGTCGTGACCGAGGCGCGCCCCACGACCGACCTGCGCAGCGTCACGCTCTACGTGTCGGTTCTGGGCGGAAAGAACGAGGAGAAGGTGCTCGCGGGCCTGCGCCGCAACGACAAGCAGATCCGGCGTCAGGCGCTCGCCAATCTGGGCCTGCGCTCGACCCCCCTGCTGGTGTTCGAGATCGACCGCACCTTCGACCGCATCGACACGACAACGAGGATGTTCGCGGACCCCAAGGTGCAGCAGGATCTGGGCGAAGACCGGGACTGACGGACGGGCCGCGCCACCCGTCAACCCTGAGAGAAATCCGCGCCCAGAGATCCCATCAGCGTCGTGAAGTTCGGGAAGCTGGTGGCGACGGGCCGCGCATCGTCGATGGTGACGGGGTTGCGGGCGGCCATGCCCATGACCAGAAAGCTCATGGCGATGCGGTGGTCCAGATGGGTGGCGACCTTCGCGCCGCCCTCCACGCCGCCCGCCCCGCGCCCCTCGACGGTAAAGCTGTCATCGGTCGATGACGTGATGACGCCGTTCGCGTTCAGCCCCGTTTCCATCGCCGCGATGCGGTCGCTTTCCTTGACCCGCAATTCAGCCACGCCGCGCATGACCGTCTGCCCCTCGGCAAAGGATGCGGCGACGGAGAGGATCGGGTATTCGTCGATCATCGACGCGGCGCGGTCGGGCGGCACCGTCACCCCGCGCAGGGCCGAATGGCGCACGCGCAGGTCGGCGACCGGCTCGCCCCCCTCCTCGCGTTCGTTCTCGAAGGCGATATCCGCGCCCATCTCGACCAGCGTGCGGTACAGCCCGTCGCGGGTCGGGTTGCGCGAGACGCCCGGCACGGTGATGTCCGACCCCGGCACCAGCAGCGCGGCGACCACCGGAAAGGCGGCGGAGGACGGGTCGCGCGGCACGGCGATGGTGCAGGGCGTCAGGTCCGGCTGGCCGGTCAGGGTGATGGCGCGGCCCTGCGGGGTCTCCTCCACGGTCAGTTCCGCGCCGAAGCCGCGCAGCATCCGCTCGGTATGGTCGCGGGTGGCTTCCGGCTCGATCACGGTGGTCCTGCCGGGGGCGTTGAGGCCCGCCAGCAGCACGGCGGATTTCACCTGGGCGCTGGGCATCGGCAGGGTGTATTCCACCGGCACCGGATCGCCCGTGCCGATCAGCGTCAGGGGCAGCCGCCCGCCGCTGCGTCCCTCGGCCCGCGCGCCGAACAGCGCCAGCGGATCGAGGATGCGCCCCATGGGCCGCGAGCGCAGGCTGGCATCGCCGGTGAAGGTCGTCGCGAATCCGTGCGTGGCGACCGCCCCCATGACGAGGCGGCATCCGGTACCCGCATTGCCGTGATCCAGCACGTCCTCGGGTTCCGTGAAGCCGCCCGTGCCGACGCCGTGGATGCGCCAGGTGCCGCTCTCGTCCCGCGTGACCGTCGCACCCAGCGCCCGCATCGCCCTGGCGGTGTCGAGCACGTCCTCGCCCTCCAGCAACCCGGTCACGACCGTTTCCCCGACCGCCATCGCGCCGAAGATCAGCGCGCGGTGCGAGACGGACTTGTCGCCGGGGATCTCGGCGGTGCCGGTCAGGGCCTGCGCCCGCAGGGCGGTCAGGGAATGGTCGCTCATGTCCAGCCTATCCTTCTATCCATCCAGTCGTGCAGGATCGTGCCGGCGATGGCCGCCTTGCGGGGCGGGGCCATGTCGTCCCAGCCGCCCTCGAACAGGCGCTTGAGGTCCGGGCGCGACAGCCAGCGGGCATCCGCGATCTCGGCCTCCTCCAGCGTGAAGTCCGTATCCGTCGTCTCGGCAATCGCCCCGATCATCAGCGACATCGGAAAGGGCCAGGGCTGCGACGAGACGTAGCCGATGCGCCCGGTGCTCAGGCCCAGTTCCTCGCGGGTTTCGCGGGCCACCGCCTCCTCGACCGATTCGCCCGGTTCTACGAATCCGGCAATGCACGAATACAGCGTCTCGGGGAAGTTCACGTTGCGGGCGATGGCGCAATGGCCGTCCCGCTCGATCAGCATGATGACGACCGGGTCGGTGCGGGGAAAGTGCATGCCCTCGCAGGCCGGGCAGTCGCGCCGCCATCCGCCCTGGGTCATGGCTGTCCTCTCGCCGCAGCGCGCGCAATGCCCGTGGGTCGCGTGCCAGTTCACCAGCGCCAGCGCCCCGCTCGCGATGGCGGCGGCATCCCCGTCGAAGGCCCCGCCGAGCAGGGCCGCGCGCATCTCGACGAATTCGCCTTCGGGGGCGTCCACTTCGCCGAGACCCGCAGCGTACCGGGGCGCGCCGTCGTTCAGCCCCAGAAAGATCAGATCGGCCCCCGCGATCAGCGGATCGTCCAACGCGCGCCAGCCCAGCGCCCCCCGATCCTCGCCCACCAGCAGCGGGTCGCGCTTGCGAAAGGGGAGCGCGCGGGCGCGGGGGTCGGCGCGCATCGTCGCCATCGCCCCGGCATCCGCGCGCAGATGCGCGGCGCGGTCGAGCGAGGCGTGGGTCAGGGCGGGGCGGCTGGCTTTTTCGAACATGCGCAGAGTACTAGAGCAACTCCCGACCCGGGGGAAACAGGAAGTATCCGTTTTTGCATCGCGGGCGTCACTTGCCCTTGCCAACCCCGCCCCTCATCTCCTATCTAGGGGATGAGGAGTCGCCGGGCGAGCCGACCGCCAACCTGGTCAGGTCCGGAAGGAAGCAGCCACAACGGTTTGGTTTCGGGTCGTGCGGCTTCTCACTTTTCCCCCCTTGCGCTACGGCCGGGTGCGCGAATGCCCCGCCCTTGCCATGCCCTTCGCCCCGGGACGAGACGTTCGATGCCCCTGACCCCCCGCAAGCATTTCGTCAGCGCGACCGACGCGGACGGGGCCTTCACCGGGCGCGGGATGGTCTCGCTGGCGCGGGCGCTGGATGTGCTGGACGAGTTCATCGATGCGGGGCAGGGCGGGCGCGCGGCCTTTATGGTGCTGAGCGACCATGACGGGCGCATCGAGCTGCGCCATGTCTCCTCCGGCATGGGACGCGCGGGCGGTCTGGCGGCGGTGGTCACGGCCCGGGCACCGCGCAGGGCGGCGCTGGGCGGATGGCTTCCCGCGCGGGCGGCGATGGTCTGGCGCATCGACGACGGTCTCGACCGCGATGCCGCCGCCCGGATCGTCACCGCACTGTATCGCCTGTCCGGCAGCGCGTTTCGTGCGCAGATCAACCGCGAGATGACCGAATGACTCCGCCCGCCATACCCCCCCTCCCCGGGACCGCGCGCCCGACCCCGCACCCCCCGGCGCTGACCGATGCCGCGCGGGACGTGCGGGGTTTTCGCGAGGGCGGCCTTGACCGGACCGGGTCTTCCACCTTTATGAACACCATCGCCCGCCGCCGCATCCACCAGAAGCCCGGATTTGCGGAGGGCGACACCGCGACGCTGCACTCCCCCGCCCGGAATGCGCCCGCCCCTTCGATCACGCTGTCCCTCGACCGCCAAGACTGGACCCCTATCCCATGAGATTTCTCGACCAGGCCAAGATCTACATCCAGTCCGGCGCGGGCGGCAACGGCTGCGCGTCGTTCCGGCGCGAGGCGCATGTCGAATACGGCGGCCCGAACGGCGGCGACGGGGGCCGGGGCGGCGATGTCTGGGCCGAGGCGGTGCCGGGCCTCAACACCCTGATCGACTTTCGCTATCAGCAGCACCACAAGGCCGGGCGCGGCCAGAACGGCATGGGCCGCGAGCGCACGGGCGCGGGGGGCGAGGACAGGATCCTCAAGGTACCCGTAGGCACCGAGATCATCGATCTGGACAGCGAGGAACTGATCGCCGACCTGACCGAGGTGGGCCAGCGCGTGCTGATCGCCGAGGGGGGCAATGGCGGCTGGGGGAACGTGCGGTTCAAGTCCTCGACCAACCGCGCCCCGCGCCACGCCAACCCCGGCCTGCCCGCCATCGAGCGCACGCTGGTCCTGCGGCTGAAACTGATCGCCGATGCGGGATTGCTGGGCCTGCCCAATGCCGGGAAATCGACGTTCCAGGCGGCGGTGACGAACGCGAAACCCAAGATCGCCGACTACCCCTTCACCACCATGCATCCGGGCCTGGGCGTCGTGACGGTGGACGGGGCCGAATTCGTGCTGGCCGACATCCCCGGCCTGATCGAGGGGGCGAGCGAGGGCGCGGGGCTGGGCGACCGGTTCCTGGGCCATGTCGAGCGTTGCGCCATCCTGCTGCACCTGATCGACGGCACATCGGAGGACGTGGCGGAGGATTACCGCGTCATCGTGGGCGAACTGGCAGGCTATGGCGGCGGATTGGCCGACAAGCCCCGCATCGTGGGCCTCAACAAGATCGACGCCCTGACCGGGGAGGAGATCGACGAGAAGCGCGCGGCGCTGGAGGCGGCGGGGGCCGAGCGCGTGATGGTCCTCTCCGGCGTGACGGGCATGGGCGTGCAGGACGTGCTGCGTGCCATGAAACGCGAGATCGACGCCGAGCGCGCGGCGCTGGCCCCGGAGGTGGAGGAGGCGTGGGTGCCGTAGCGTATCTTGAAGGATGCGCGCGGGGCGTGGTAAGGTAGCGCATCACCGTGAGGAAGAGCGATGCCCGCCAACGATACATCCGTGGTTCTCGAAAAAGCCGATCTCGATTACGCGAAAAGTCTGGTCGAACAAGGGGTGTACGCTTCCTTGGGTGAGGCGGTGCGGGGTGAACTCGCCCGCGCCCGCGACCTGCGCGTCGAGCAGGATCAGGTGCTGGTCGACGAAGTGCTACGACGGGCCAGAACTCCGAAAGATCAGTGGATATGGGCGGATAGCGAAACGTATTTCACGGATCGCTTTCGCCGAAAACACGGTCTGGTCGGGAACGATTCGTGATCCGCAGTGCCTTCGATCCGCAGTTCCGGGCGGATATCGACAATCTCGGAGCGCATATCACGGACATGACGGGTGATCCGGAAGCCGCCCTGCGACGGATCAGGGAAGTCGATGCCCTCGTGCGGCAAATCCTGCTCAACCCCCTTTCGGGATACCGCCTTCACGGTCCTCTTGAAGGATACCTGCGCCGCAGTGGTGGCCGGGACAACAAGATATCCATCATCTTCGAACCGTGTATCGAAGAGAATTATGTCCTGTTTTTGCTTGCCTCCTTCGGCGGCCAGAACTGGTCCACGACGGCAGCGGCCCGCCTGTGACCTCCGACATCTTCTCCCCCCCCGCCTTTCTCGCCGACGGCACCTCCCTCGTCGTCAAGATCGGGTCGGCCCTCCTCGTCGATCCCGAAACCGGGGGGGTGCGGCAGGCGTGGCTGGATGCGCTGGCGGCGGATGTGGCGATGCTCAGGGGGCAGGGGAAGCGCGTGGCGCTGGTATCGTCGGGGGCCATCGCGCTGGGGCGCGGCATTCTCGGGCTGCCCCGCACCGCCCTGCCGCTGGAGCAGGCGCAGGCGGCGGCGGCGGCGGGGCAGATCGCGCTGGCCCGGGCCTATGCGGAAGCCTTCGCCCCCCATGGCATCGCGGCGGGGCAGGTGCTGCTGACGCTCGACGATACCAAGGACCGGCGGCGCTATCTGAACGGGCGCGCGACGCTCGGCACGCTGCTGGACCTGGGGGTCGTGCCCATCGTCAACGAGAACGACACGGTGGCGACCGACGAGATCCGCTACGGCGACAACGACCGCCTCGCCGCCCGGGTCGCCCTGATGACCAGTGCGGACCGGCTGATCCTGCTGTCCGATGTCGACGGTCTGTATACCGCCAATCCGATGCTGGACGAAAGCGCCCGGCGGCTCGACCTGGTCCACGGCATCACGCCGGAGATCGAGGCGATGGCCGGGGGCGCGGCCTCGGCCCTGTCGAAGGGGGGGATGCGGACCAAGATCCTCGCCGCCAAGACCGCCCTTCAGGGCGGCTGCGCCATGGCCATCGCCCGGGGCGACCGCCTCAACCCGCTGGCGGCGCTGGGCGAGGGCGCGCCGTGCACGTGGTTCATCCCGACCGAGACGCCCCAGAATGCCCGCAAGCAATGGATCGCGGGCCTGCGCAGTGAGGGCGCGCTGGTCATCGACGACGGCGCGGCCCGGGCGCTGCGCGCGGGCCGTTCGCTGCTGCCCGCCGGGGTCCGCCGGGTCGATGGCGCGTTCGGGCGGGGCGAGCCGGTGACGCTGCTGTCCCCGACCGGCGCGGCGGTGGGCGCGGCGCTGTGCACGTATACCGCCGACGAATGCCGCCGGATCGCCGGTCGCCAGAGCGGCGAGATCGAGGCCACGCTCGGCTACCCGGGCCGCTCCGCTGTCGCGCATCGTGACGATATGGTATTGTGGGACTGATCCATCAGGAGCGCGCCGTGAACGTCCAGCTTCCCGTTACGCGAAAATCCGCGACCTATGCGGATATCGAAGCATTGCCGCCGAACATGGTCGGCGAGATTCTGAGCGGCGTTCTCTATACCCAGGCGCGGCCCGCCCCGAAACATGCCCGCGCGTCCAGCAAGCTGGGAGCGAAGCTCGATAACGGATTCGACGGTGACGATAGCGAGGTCGGCGGCTGGATCATTCTCGACGAGCCGGAACTTCATGTGAGCGGCGATGTCATCGTCCCCGACCTCGCGGGCTGGCGGCGCGAGCGGATGACGGTTTTGCCTGATACGGCGTATTTCGAACTTGCGCCTGATTGGGTCTGCGAGGTCCTGTCCCCCTCCACCATGCGGCTGGACAGGATGGAGAAGCGCGTCGCCTATGCCGCGATGGGCGTGACGTGGCTCTGGCATGTCGACCCGGTGGCGCAGACGCTGGAGGCGTTTGCGTTGCAGGACGGCCGATGGCTCTTGACCCATGCCCGCGCGGGGGACGATACCTGCGATGTGCCGCCCTTTGACGCTGCGCCCTTTGGATTGGGCGCGCTCTGGACCCTGTGAGAAGACCGATGACCGAGAACGCCCCCGTCGATATCACCGCCCTGATGCGCAGCGTGGGGGCCGATGCCCGCGAGGCCGCCGCCGTGCTGGCCTCGACCCCGCCGGAGATCAAGGCCCGCGCCTTGCGCGCCGCCGCCGCCGCCCTGCGCGGATCGGTCCCGGCGCTGCTGGCGGCGAACGTGCTCGATCTGGATTACGGGCGCGGCAAGGGGCTGACCCCGGCGATGATGGACCGGCTGACGCTGGACCCCGCGCGGATCGAGGCGATGGCGGCGGGGGTGGAGAGTGTCGCGGCCTCCGACGACCCGGTCGGCGCGGTCATCGCGGAGTGGGAGCGGCCCAACGGCCTGCATATCCGCCGCGTGCGCACGCCGCTGGGCGTGATCGGCGTGATCTACGAAAGCCGGCCCAACGTCACCGCCGATGCCGGGGCGCTGTGCCTGAAATCGGGCAATGCCGCCATCCTGCGCGGGGGGTCGGAGAGCTTCCATTCCGCCACCGCCATCCATGCCGCGCTGGTCGCGGGGCTGCGCGCGGCGGGCCTGCCCGAGACGGCGATCCAGTTGGTGCCGACGCGGGACCGGGCGGCGGTGGGGGCGCTGCTCGGCGGGCTGGACGGGACGGTCGACGTGATCGTGCCGCGCGGCGGGCGCGGGCTGGTCGAGCGGGTGCAGGCCGATGCGCGGGTGCCGGTCTTCGCCCATCTCGACGGCATCTGTCACCTCTATATCGACGCGGGGGCGGATCGGGAGATGGCGGTCGCGCTGGCCGTCAATGCCAAGATGCGGCGCACGGGGATCTGCGGGGCCGCCGAATGCCTGTTGTTCGACCGGGCGGCGGCGGATGCGGTCGGGCCGGTCGTCGCGGCCCTGCGCGCGGCGGGGTGCGAGGTGCGGGGCGACGCCGACGTGATGGCCGCCGCCGAGGGGGTGATTCCTGCCTCCGACGAGGACTGGGGGCACGAGTTCCTCGATACCATCATCGCCGCGCGCATGGTTGACGGCGTGGAGGGGTCCATCGCCCATATCCGCGAATTCGGGTCCAGCCATACCGAATGCATCGTCACCGAGGACGATGCGGCGGCGGCGGTGTTCTTCGCCCGGCTCGATTCGGCGATCCTGATGCGCAACACCTCGACCCAGTTCGCGGACGGGGGCGAGTTCGGGATGGGGGCCGAGATCGGCATCGCCACCGGCAAGATGCATGCACGCGGGCCGATCGGGGCGGAGCAACTGACCAGCTTCAAGTACCTCGTGGAGTCGAAGGGGGCCGTGCGCGCCT
>Ga0114955_1001516_pt1 | contig 10640 bp, 17 predicted proteins | sample Porto_5metaG_FD_87302 | JGI IMG/M metagenome (GOLD analysis project Ga0114955, IMG submission 87302) | Marine algal microbial communities from Porto, Portugal - Porto_5 metaG | ecosystem: Host-associated > Algae > Red algae > Unclassified | place: Portugal: Porto | collected 2015-02-02 | reverse complement strand
TTGCGGAGTGAGTGCGGTAGGGTGGTGGGGGGGGGAGGAGTGGTGAGCACCCCACCGCTGGCGTTGGTGAGACCAGCGGCGGGGGTGTGTGTGGTACTTGGGCCGCGGGAGGCGGCCGCCTGCTGTGTACAAGCCGACGGCAGCTTTGCGGACTGATTGCTGTGGGGCGCTGGGGGGAGAACGAGTGGTGAGTACCCTCCCCGCCGGCGTTAGGTAACCAGGCCGCCGGGATGTGTGTGCTGCTTGGGATGCGGCGGGCGGCCGCCGGCTGTGTACAAGCCGGCGGCGGCTGTGCGGAATGTTTCCGGTGCGGGGGTGGGAGGAAAAGGTTGTGGAGTACCCACAACGCCGGTGTTCGTAAGATCAGCGGCGTGGTTGTGCTCGGAGCTCGGGGCGCGGCGGGCGGCCGCCGGCTGTGTACACACCGGTGGAGGCTCTGCGGGTTGATTGCGGTGGGGGGGTGAGAAGAGAAAGAGTGTGGAGTACTCCCGCCGCCAGGGTTGGTGGGAAAGCCCACGGGGGTGTGCGTGGTGCTTGGGACGCCTCGGGCGGCCGCCGGCTGTGTACAAGCCGGCTGCGGCTTTGCGGAATGATTGCGGTGGGGCGGTCCGGGAGAAACGAGTGGCAAGTATTTCCGCCGCCGGCGTTGGTACGACCGGCGGCGAGGATGTGTGTGGCTCTTGGGACGCGGCAGGCGGCTGCCTGCTGTGTACAAGCCGGCGGCGGCTCTGCGGATTGGTTTTTGTGGGGCGGTGGGGCGAGAACAAGTGGTGAACTCCACCGCTGAAGGAATTAGCTAGACAAGCCGCGGGGGTCTGTGTGATGCTTGGGATGCGGCGGGGGGCCGCCGGCTGTGTACAATCCGGCGGAGGCCCTACGGGCTGATAGAGGTCGCGGGGTGGGGGGAGAACGAGTGGTTTGTACCCCCGCCGCCAGGGCTGGTTGTGCCGGTCGGGGGGTTCTGCGGCTGGAAGGGGCGCGGCTCCTCAGCTGTGGACAGGACACCCCCGGGGGCACCCCCAAAATATCCCGATCCGGGCCAGCGAGGGAATGACCTGTCCGAATCCCAAGAAGATCGGATCTGGTCGGGGGTGGGGCTTTTCCCTCGTGGTTTTCCCAACCCCCCTATTACTTGTTTGAACTTTTCGCTTTGGAGGGATTTATCTGTTTGGCGCATTTGGGGTGGCTACTTTAGCCGCTGGCGCTCGGGTTAGGGAGGGGTTTATTGACAGTGGGGAGGTCGTCCCCATCGCCGTTTGATAAAACCAACTGTGCTTTGGACCACGATTCCCCCCTGGGCATTGCCGAGATCCTCTCCTCCCGCTGGGGGAAGGCTGGGCTGTAGGTCGATATGCGGGGCAGTTCCTTCGACGGACGGAACTGATCAAGAGGTCAATTCGGCTGGACGACGAACCAGTGTGGTGGTGCCGAGAACCGCTACAGCCGGTAGGTGGTGGTCCGCCGCCGCCGATTAGAGACGAGCGGCTGTAATCTAGCGGCCCTTGTCCGTCGAGGAGCGGCATCGCGGCGCCGAAAGGCGGTGGACCGACGCCACTCGCCGGCGGCGACTGGTTGTCAACCGGAGGAGCTTGCACGTCGCGGTGAGACGCCAATCCGCCGGTAGGCAGTGATCCACCGCCACCGGCCGGCGTCGAGCGGCTGTCAACCGGCGGCGCTTGTCAGTCTGGGCGAGGGGCCACGCCGCCTGTAGACGGTGGTCCGCCGCCACCGTCCGGCGAAAAGCGGACGGAAGACGGCGGCGCTTGTCCGCTGGGGCGCGCAAGGTCCCCGCAGGTAGGCGGTGGCCCGCAGCCGCCGGCTGTCGATCAGCCGGCGGCGCTTGTTTGTCGGGGCGGGGCGGGGTGACGCCGGTAGGCGGTGATCCGCCGCCACAGGCCGGCGGCGAGCGGTTGTCAACTGATGGCGCTTGTCCGTCTGGGCGAGGCGCCGCGCCGCCGGTAGGCGGTGACCCGGCGGCACCGGCCGACGACTAGCGGACGGCAACTGGCGACGCTTGTCCGCCTGAGAGAGCACCGTCACCGCCGGTAGGCGGTTGTCCGCAGCTGCCGGATAGCGGCGAGCGAATGAAAGCCGGCGGCGCGTGTCCGTCGCGGCGGGGCGCGTCCCCAGCCACATGCCTCGGTTCCCCACCACCCGGCGTCGCCGGCCAACCTGGTGGCGGCCGGAAAAAAACAATGAGCTCTCCTGGACTGTCACCCGAGGGCGGCCGATATCCACCACAGCCGCCGGCGTCCGGAATTGTGCTAGCAACTGGCGGCCGTCAGTTGCGGCGGCGCGGCCCGCAGTCGCCGGCCAGCGAGAGTACTCCGCCCGGCGGCCCCCAGTTGTTGCAGCGTGTCGCTTGGCCGCCAGCTTCATGAACTTCTTGACCGCCCAGCGGCCCCCAACCCTCTGGAAGCGGCCCAAAGCCGCCGGGCTGTTCGGGACGATGCCCGCCATGCGGCACCCAGTTCCTCCTTGGTGATGGCTGACGACCAGGAGGGAAGCCACCACAACCATAGACGCCGGGAGGATGTTCTTAACCTTGATATCCCGGCGGCGCCCACACGTTGCGGCGAGGAGATCCGTTCCTTTCGCCGGAGGCCCGTCCACCGTCGCCGTGCCCGTGTTGCGTGTGAAACGGCGCTTCCGAGGACCGCTCAGCCGGCGACGACCAGTCAGTGCGGCATGGAGAAACTCTCCGGCCGCCCGACTCCCACCCGCGACCCCCGTGCCCGCTGCTGTCATCTGCCAGTGGCTTTCGACGGCCGCCGGCTTGATCTCGCTGCCAAGCAGCCGGCGGGACACACTCGTTGCGCGACGGAAGCAGCGCTCGTCAGTATCCACCACCCGAGTGGCCGCCACCTGGGTTGAGTGCAGTGCTTGATGGCGGCGCCCAGTATCCGCGCGGCGGCAGTGACGACTGTCCCGATCCCGCGGCCGAATTTCCGCCGCCATGGTTTGGTGTAAGGTTGGGCGGCGGCACCCAGGCGCCGCCGGCTAACGGTGGTACTTCGACAGCTGGCCGCCCAGAGACGGGATGCGCCGCCCCCTATTGCGGTGAGGCCGACGTTGAGCACGGCGGGCAAACCCCCAGGCAGCACGAGCACGTGCACCGCGCGAGCACCGCGAGCCGCTCTTGATGGTGACGACACTGGTCACGGCGATGCTCCGTGTCGCGCTCCCTGTCCGGCGCACTGGTCATGGTCGGGCGGGGAAGTGTGGAAGGAGCTCTGATCTTGAAAGCCGGGAGTTCAGATATGGGGGACAAGGGGAAGGCGGTGCAGCAGCGCACACGGGCGCGCCGCCGGAGTTCGCAGTGAACCCGCGGCGCCCCGGTTTAATCAGGCGCTCGGGAGGCAGCAAGGTGCGAAGCAGCACAGGAGGGGCAGAGGGGGGAGGAGAGCCGCGAGCTTCGGCCGCGTATGCCATAAGAACCGCTTGCTGAAATCTCGTAGTCGGTGTCGCGCAGGCGGACGTTTGGGAGAGCGGGCGCGAGGGCGGCGCGTCCCCTCAAGCTGCGCCAGTGTTCGAGCGTGCGTGTGGTTACAAACGACCGCGAGCGCGCTGGACAAGGGGGCACGGCGGCCCTGAATCACACGAGGTGTTGGCGAGGGCGTCCCGAGGAGGTACGACACGCGGGAGTGGCCTCCACAGCCACACAGGACCTTGCAATTCAGCACAAAATGTTGGGAGGACGGAGGCGCGCACACCACCTGCGGCGTCCAGCGCGCCCTCGACGGCCCCGCCAGGTCCACCAAAGGGTCACACCCCCTCCCACTCAACAGTGGTCACGGGGAGCCTCCCTGTGACTCGTCAGTCGAATCGGGGCCACACCGGGTCGGGGGCACACCCGGCACAGGAAGCAACACTAATTGACCACGGGCCGGCTGACTCCTCGCCGCATCGGATCCGCCTTCCGCCTGACCTTTCATGAGGAAATCAAGAGAGCCAATGAAAGAGCTCCATAGGGATACAAAGTTTTCAATATTTCGTCATGTCTAGCAAGCAGATCGAGAGACTGGTCGCGGGACCGCGCAACGTTGCTTGCGCCGGACCACCGACGCTGCCTCAATGGATATTTTCATCAGCCCGCCTTCCGGGCCTGCCGACGCCTGGCCGAAAGGAAGGCGTCGGCCACCATTTATTCTGGTAGCCACTGGAAAGCGGATCTGTATGGACCGCGCGGTCCGCGGCACGGGCTTGTCGCGACAGCGCATCGCATCACGCCCCCTTTGAGGGGACCTCGACCGACGCCAGCATCTCAGTTGTGTCCCGTGAGACACGGTTAAGAGACCAGTGTGCGAAGTGCGTCCCGCCGAGGTGACTCTGGACGCGTGGTCCGGGCACTTCATCCAATGTTCACGCTTCGTCTCTCTCCATTTTAAACGTGTGTGCCACAAATGCCTGATATTGATGCCATTTGGAAAAATATACTGGGATCTTAAAAAACTTCGACTCACACTCTCGTCCGCACGGAAGCCTTTTCGTCTGATGCGCCCCGGCATCCAGACCGCTCCCCGATAAGCACGAAGTCCGTCCACTTGGGGACGAACGTTTTTGGGTGCGCATGCCACATCTTCTTTTCCCCATCAGGCGACCATGTAGCCCCTGTTTCCGGTACCTACAAGCCTCGGATGACACCCCGGGACGAGAAATATGGCGGGGCCGCTGACCGCACTGCACGCAAACAAACGTGGCATATTCCAGTTCAGATTTCACATCTTGGGGGAGACGTTATTGGGTGTGCTCTCAGCCATCCATTCTTCTGAATAAAGAGGATGGACGAATGGGCCGTTGACCACTCCACATCGGCCATAATTGGGAAGACAGCAATCTTGAAGAACACCCTCAACAACGCCTCCGCCAAACTCTGGAAAAAGAACTAGAATACGACACGTATGCCTCGCGGAGGTGGCTCAACAGCCTTCCCATTTGTTTCTTGATACGGAGCTCTCCGCGGCAACGGAATCACCGAAAAACAGGAGCTACATGTTCCCGGCTAGTATCTGGGAAAAAACAACCCACAACGTTCAGTGCGCTACAAGAGATCGTGTGTGGGGCTACAAGAGATCGTAGGTGGTCTCTGGCGGGGTGTGGGGGGGGGGGTGCAGGTTGTGGTGGCGATGGGGGGGCTGAAGGGCGGGGCCTTGTGGCGGGGGGGTTGAGGGGGGGATCGACCGGGGGTGTTGGGGGAGCTCAGCGAAGGGCGTGGGGGTGCTGTGCGGGGTCGGCGCCGCATCGCTGAGGCTCGGGGGACCAAGATGGCATACGGGGAGGGTAGTCAATTATGACGCCCGATGGCCTGATGGCGTGTTGATGGCAATGTTTACGCGAAAAAAATTCGAGGGGATTCGCTATGAGTAGGTACGGATGCACACACGTGCTATTCAAAAGACAGGGCAGCGCGAGAACAAGGCATGTGATATACTGGATTGGCCAATGTTATCACTGCTTTGACGCACGATCCGAGGCGGTCCAGAAATCAGCTCCTCTTGTCTACTCTGGCTGCTTCACGCAGAGCTGTTCCCGCGCCACTGGTGCAGCGCACAGCGGGTGCCCCAAAGCACTCCCACGTCTGGAACCGCTGCAGCGGCAAAAACGTCCATGAGTACGTGATGCTCTTTCCGTTCAAGCGTTTGCCCTGCCCCGCTTCTTCACCCATGGTGCGAACGCGTGAGCTCTCTCTTGCTAGCATACTGGGTCGGGAGGGCGGGGCTGTGAAAGAACGGCGGCGTGCTGGCAAGGACCACTATATGAGATGGAAAGGGCCCATGGAAGAGACCGTGCACCAGAGGTTGTGACTAACCGACCGAGCACCGCCTATCAACAGACACTCAGACACTGCTCGTATGAAAGCTTGTACTTGCTGAGGTTTGTGGAAATCTCGTGCATGGTCGGAGTCTTGGGAGCAGTGTCGGTCAAACTACAAACTTTCCGAGGCCTCTCAATAATGGTTCCATGCAAGTAACTGCGGCTGTGTCTTGCTGGATTCATGCTGCACATTATCTAGTCATTGTGTAGAAGACATTTGGCCGCTGAACCAAAAAAGAATATTCTGAAAGATTCACTCGAACCAACTTCGTGCCCTGCTCATATCGCTCGTGGCGCACGCGTGAAGGGCACCAGAAACGGCGTCTAATGAGCATGAAGGAGCCCTTTTTGTCCCACTCTGAGCACACATACGTGAGTAGGGACTGTCCTCTACCCTAATTGAGCTCCTCGGTGGATGGAGACGGGGATATTTCGTCGGACCTGCTCTGCTGACTCGCGGAGGATGCCTGGGCATGTCTGGTGGAGAAGAGCAAAAAGTCTTGGGACACTAGTGAGCCGAAAGCGAAAGTCGAACTGCGTGACTGTCTCGTCTCTTCGGCGTCAAGTGACGTCTCTGATAACGCTTATGTATTCAAAATCAGTCACACCATCCTGCTTTCTAGCAAGAAAAAGTATTTGAACAAAGTGCCTCTCCAAGCATACGAACATGGGGACAGGACGGCTGTTGTCGCATGGCCGCCACGTCCCCTGCATCTTGCGCCACCGCCTCCTGCGCCGAGAGCCCCCTGTTTCCGGTGGCGGCGGCTGACGCGGCTTCTGGTGCCCTGCCGGCGAATTCTTCCGACGGGGGGGAGGCTTCGGCGGCGCGGCAGCCTGCGCCTCTGCAGGCGGCGTCGGTGGCCGCGGCGAAGCGAGCGGCCCCGCTTTATGTGCCACCTCTCCTGTCAGCACCACGACACCGGCGCGGAAGGGTGCGCGGACGCCGCAATGGAAGGCATCTTGCCCTGCCGCCCCCTCACTGGCCGCAACGTTAAAAGGGAATGCTGCACTTAGGTGGCGGCTTTATGGGGCGGCTGCGGCCGGGCCTGGGTTACCTTTCCCGGCTTCCGCCGTCTCGGCGGCCACAACCAGTAGCGCGATCGGCGAAGTAGATTATTGGTTTCCGGAAGCTTTGCGGGCGGTGGTGGTGGCTGCAGACGGCGACCGCGTGGCTGCCCTTCTCGGTGGGGCGGGGCGTGCCGCTGTGTGGCACTCCATGGACGCCCCAACCCACCTCGATAGCGCAGCGCCGCCCACTACTGGCCTCGTCCCCATGGGTGGATGGCCATTGCACACTGGTAGGGGAGACAACGACGCTACGTTCTTCCCTCCCACCGCGACCGCCGGGGCGCCGCCCCCCAGCAGCGGGCCGCGAAACTTGGCTTGGTAGCCGGCTGTGGCGGGGCCGGCGGCGGCGGCGGTGGCTTTCCCCGCCCGCACCGCTGTCGAAGCTGCCTCCGCTGCTGAAACGTCCCCGATCTCAGCGGCCGAGGCGCGCCTTGCCGCAGACATCACTTTGGTTTCCTGGTCCGCTGGTGGGGCGGTGGCGGCGGCGCGGCCGCTCTTGGGCATGCGGGAGGTGTCATTTCGGCAGCCGCGACTCAGCATAAACGCCGCCGTTAGCATCCCTCTACCCCTCCACATGGAGCGCCTGGTCCATTTATCCCCAGAATGCGATGTCTCCCCAAGCAATGAAGGAGCCTACAACGGCATCAAATCGGATCGGAAATTGAATAGGAGCAGCAAAAAGCGACAAAAGAGGCCTCATCGCAATGGCGCCATGAGGGGGAGATCGATCTACTTCGTCTGAGAATCCACTCCGTCTCAGACGTTGGAAACAGCTCCCTGATCTGTTCTAGAGGTTTAATATCTGAAATCTGTTGTGGGTCCGTCCTGGTTTACCTACTACACGCTGGTTCCAAACATGGGTGGTGCGAAGTTGCGGGAAGCGCTTCTAGCAACGTTGATTTTCACTTGTTCCAAGTTAGCGCACACGCTGAAGCAATGTCGAGATTTCCGTGGGATCGATGAAAAGTGCTGCGGCAGGGAAAAGAGGGGCTCATTCGTTCTCATCATTCAGGCATAGCGTCGTCTGAAATGAAATTAGACAGAAAATCTAGCTTACTAGTCTCAGAGAATGCGCCACCAACCGTCATGAAGTGACGTTGCTCTGGCACGACGACGGAAAGACTCACTGCAGCGAGACACTCGGCACACCAGTCACGTCTGAAGAGCCTCATGCGACAGCATAGAGGTGAGGCTCCCGGTGCGGGACCCTGGAAAGGGTGCGCAGCGCGATCCGTTGTGGAGGCCAGACAGAACGGCAGCCGATGCCCTTTCCGGGGTCCGCGTCAGCTTTCTCTGAACACTAAGTTCTCCAACCGTCGAATCGGGGAGTGTAAGTGGTCCCGCTCCGGAGTAGAGTCTATATCCGTTTTTATCTGGGTTGATTATACGACCCCCCATCACATAATCAAGCCGGGCCAAGCACGAGAACGCGCCACAGAAAAACCCAAAAGTTCCAGCAATATTACAGGATCGTATTTCACACGGGAGTGAGGGAGTTGAATGCCGCATTTGGAGGATCTGCCTATTTTTGATGCAAGGCTGTCCGCAACGGATCCCAGGACCGCCGCTGCCTTTTCCACCATCCCAGCGCCCACCCCCGCACTCGTGGTTTCTTGATGGTGTAGAACGCCCAACAGGATGGCTTCGAGTTTGTGGCTTTCATTGCCAACACCCCCATGGACTTGGAGATTGACGGACGCACCGAGAGTGCCCGTACCTCCGCGTTCCGGCGGAGGTTGAGGGCGGACGACTATGCCGCCGCGGTGGACCTGTCCGCTAACATGCTTTTGGCGGGTGAGAGTGACCGGTGAAGCTTCCTCTTGTGCGTGGCGGGACCGGGGGGTGTGTGAATTAAAGTCGTTCTCTGTCGGGTGCACGTCTGTGCCAATCTGTAAGTCTTGAGCGGGTCTCTGTCATGTTGGACGACGTCCTGTGGACGGGTACTGGTCGAGACGACGGCCGGCCCAATGGTAAGCACTAGATTGATGAACGAACTCAGAAGAAGTCTCCAAACGACTTCGCCCCGACGAAATCAGATCGGGCCCAACGAATCTGTCCGCTCCATAGGCTCAGTTTTGAGCGCACCCATCACATAAACGGACACAGACTGTATCGGCGCGGTCGCGCAACTAACCACGAGATCTATTTGCATGCAATCGGGAAACATTACGTTTTTCGAACACGAATGCAGCCATATCATTGGCTGCTGGAAATGCTCAAGGATGTAGTGAGAAGGACACGGATACAACATCTCTAGGGGTTAGCTAACCCACCATCAATTCCCTCTGTTGCCCCTCCTCACCGCCACGAGGACACTATCTGTCTCCGTTTGTCTCCTTGCTGCGCGGCCATGAACTCGGCCGAACTGGCCGACGATGACTTGTACCTTGCATTCTTCCTGGATGCGAGAGGATTAGTCACTCTGCGACGCAAACATGAAGTGCACGCGCTCATGAGGCTCTCGCTTCCCAACCGTCGGGACCATCGCCGGCGAGGCTCCGTGACGGGACGTTTTTTCAACATCGAACATGAAATTAATGTGCAAACGGGGGCCAAGTGGATCACGAGGGACTACTTTGCGTGGCGTGGGCGGCCGCCGCTGCACGGAGAGGAGGTGCGTTCGCTGTTCATTTTGTCTCCCGTGATGCCTTCCTAGAGATGTACATTGAGATATGCGGCTTTGCCTTTTGGGCTGAGAAACTCATTGCGACCTTGCGGCGGCAGTCGCACGCGCTGCAGTAGTTGGTGGCTGGCTTCCGGCTGCTCGTATACTGCAAGCCGTATGACCGCTCTTCCAAGTGCGTCCGCCTGATCAAGTCGAACACCTATATTGTCGTGGGCAAGCTCGTTAGCGCACTTGTTTCCAACTACGGACCGAGGTACCAGCGAGCGCCCAGCGAGACGAAGCTTTTCGACGTCCTCCCGCGCAACGCCTCCCGTGGTGTTCCTTGATGCATTCGGTCTATCTACTGCTCTCAAGTTCAGTGGTGCACATGTTCGACGGCGCTCCAATATCAGTACCAGAACCGCAAAGACAGCGCCTCGATTGTGATGGAAACTGTTTGGGACGACGAAGTTTCCTGCTGGCGCATGAGCTTCGGGTCGGCTGCAAGCAAGAATGACTCTCACCGTTTCACGTCTTCTCTTCTGCAAAAAGACACTTTCTCTGTTACATGGTCGCCCCGAACAAAGTCCTTCACTGTGAATGACCGCACTTGCACCATGCCCTACTAACTCGCTGATGGCATCTACCCGGCATATGCCTTCTTCCCTACAGCGTGTACGCGGCCGAGCAACCCCAACCAGCGAACATAAAACCGTCTGCAGCCGGCGCTTCGAACAACGTGCAGCGAATTTACGCCTTCGCATCGGGAACAATTAGCGATTTGACGATACCGGCACGCTTCAAGATAGAGACTACGACACGCTGCTCGGGGGGTCTCTAGGATGCAGAACATCATGGTGTGGCGCGCCTGGCATGGATAAGCGGGATTTAGCAGAATGGAAGCCTCGCCAGCGGACGAGGGCAAAACCTTCGTGGGCGCCGGCGCGTCGGCTACCTCCAGCCACATAACAGCGGAGGCCGGCAGCACGCAAGCCGAAAACCGAAAGCAAGTCTCACAGTTGTGAAGTGTATCCTGCCCTCACAGCCAACGGGGTATAACCCCGTCAGAAAACCCAGCACAGGATGCGGAACGCTACGCCAGCGTCACAACGCGAACGCCGGGATCACTGGGCGCGAAGCGCACAAAAACGAC
>Ga0114955_1001515_pt1 | contig 10640 bp, 22 predicted proteins | sample Porto_5metaG_FD_87302 | JGI IMG/M metagenome (GOLD analysis project Ga0114955, IMG submission 87302) | Marine algal microbial communities from Porto, Portugal - Porto_5 metaG | ecosystem: Host-associated > Algae > Red algae > Unclassified | place: Portugal: Porto | collected 2015-02-02 | reverse complement strand
GGGCCAGGAGGGCCCGTCGGGCCGCGCGGCGGACTACACGGAAGGAAGGAGTTTCCGGACCTCGGAGATTCAGGGCGACCGCTTAGCGGGCTAGGCGGCGGCCACGCCGGCAGATGTGGCGAGCCGGACGGAAAACCCAAAGGCAGTCGATGTGGGCTCAGCAGTGGCCGGCCGTCGTGGCCAAGAGGTCCGCGCACAGGGTCAGCGGGGGCACAATACCCACCGTCCAGATCCCAACCACCTCGGTGGCGTACTGTCCGTCGTTGTTGGTCGGTGTCGCCAGGGGCGCCACGTGAATGGTGTCGACCATTGAGGGACCGTGGCTGCTTTAATTGTCGAGGGCGCCCTCCATCGTCGCAATAACAAGAGCAGAGGGGACAGGGAGGTCCCCCTGACCTCACATGCGGCATGGGGGGTGAAGGGGGGGGAGGAGGTGGGGCGTGCATGCGGCGATGGTCGCGGAGGCCCTCTCAGGTACACGGAGGGAAGAGAGGGTGGAGGGGGGCGTTACGGTTGGGTTGTGCGCGTCGTCCCCTAGAGTCGTTTACGCTCTTCTCGCGCGTCATGTCGGAGGAAGGTGTTTGCGTAACAGGCGGGGGACAGGGTTTGGGCGGGATAGCGAAGCTGCGAGAGAAGGGGAGCCACACAGGAGGCAGACGCCCGGGGTGGGAGCAGGGCCCGACACGAGCGCTAGCGCAGAGGGTGGCCTCCGGGGCCGCCCGATGACGCCACGCGCGAAAAGCGTCAGGCGCCACGCGCGAGCGGGAGAACACTGCCACTGGTCCCTCAAATCGCCGTAACTGGCATCGGACCACACCCTGTGTGACGTCCGGGTCGGCCCAGGCTCCTCAAGTAAAGCGTCTAAAAGCGGATCCGAGCGCGACACACTGCCCCTGGGCCCCAAGAAAGTCCTATAGAGCGGGGGACGACGGACTGTGTGTCCCCTGGGCCGACCTTGCTGGGCGGAAATGCTTCAGCCGGCGGACACGTGTACGCGTACAATGCCCCAGGTCCGCCGAAACGGTACTTCGGGCCTGAACTCCTCCACGACCCTCCCGCCCTGCAAGGAATCGCGTCCGGCAGCGGCCCCGCGCGTGGGAAGCGTGCTCCACATCCGCCCATTTTCCCCCTCGGACAGCGGGCCCCCGCGTGTGGGCCACGGGGCCCCGCCCGCGCGGCGCAAAAGGCGACCAGAAACTGAACCACGCACGAGAGACTGGCCCAGGCCCCCAAATTGGTGTGCGGTCAGGCGGGGCGTACCCACAGAGCAGCAGCGTAGCTCGCCAGGCCGTCGGATACGCTTCACCACGGGGCGGCAGCTGGCTGCAAATCGCCTCTCCTGGGCCCGCCCACGCTCCAGTCGTTGCTGCGCGCCACCCACTCGCTGTCCTTCCGGTGTCAAGCTGGATGACCGGATCCCCCTCTCGAGATGAGCCGGGTCGATCCGCTAGGACTTATAAACGGAGGGCGCATCGATCTCGGACATCATCTGGCGCACTCTAAGACCTGTAAATTGAAAAATCGCTTCGATCCCGTCAAAGCAGCATCAGCTCGGCCAGACATGCCGTTCTGTGATAGTCGAGCTGGTTGCGACTGAGCAATGCCAGCGTATCGAGCACTGGATGTACTGCACGCCACTGGTCGCACTGGATACATGTGCGCGGCGAGAACGAGCCCTCCCATGAGACTTGCGTGACCATGTCTACTTTAAAACCCATACGTACTTCTAGGCAGTGCGCGCCCGGCAACTGATTTCCCGCACCCCTATACGTGTACAACATGCATCCTTGAGTCATCTCTGTTTTGGACGAGATGCGGTAAGCGTGGTGCTGGGCAGGTTTGACTCCATGTGTGAAGCGGGAGGTAAGTGGGCGGAAGCGTTTCTTTTCTCGAGACCGGTCTGGGGCGCGAGGCCAGCAGCCTCTTACCTCCCCCGTGCGCCCCTCTCTCAACGTCCTGGAGGCACGCGCTCGCCAAAGAATTGACAGGGCCCGCGACGCACCTCCCGAGGCAGAGCTCCCTCCCTTGACGGGTACATGCTCTCACTACCCCACGAATCGCGACGCCCCTCAAAAAGCCCATGAGAATCTCCCCGAGCTCAGCTCTAAAATGAGCTTCCCCCGCGATACAAGTACAAGTAATTACATCACCTTCATACAGCAATGCATGCCAAAGATGCAGACAAACCCGCCGAAGACCGCATAAGTACTCCCGGAACTACCCAGGCAGTCCGCGGTAACTCCGACTTACCAGTTCGAGCTTGGGGGGCTGCCTCAGCAATGTACAATAGCAGCAGCAAGCAAACATTGATGGTTTTTTCACTGGGCTCTCTGTTGCGATCGCTCAAAGACCCGCGTGAAGCCAGGTAGCGGACGTGATGGAATCGAGTATCAAGCTCATGTGATTGTTCGACGCAAAAGACCACGCGGAGCTCCATAGCCCCCTGGGTAGCATCGGTGAGCTCCACTAGATCGTATCATGCCACTTGGCACGGGCTGGCTGCGGGCTGGCTCCGTGTCGCTCGGCCAGACGCGAGCACTGAGGCTGGCCCTTCGAAGTACACCGGCTTTCCGATGGATTGGGTGCTGAGTGCATTCTGGAACATTGCACTTGACAGAGACCTTCCAGGGCCACGCAGACTACTTTTTTTCCGGTGCCTGCATCTGTCTTTCGGCCAATGTGAGCACGGAGTGCCACAACGCTATCTTGAGCAGTATCTCGGTAGATAGGGATTTTAGTACAGGCGACGCCGGCTGTCGACGAGACGAGAAAATGGACACGCCCCTCCGTGTTTTGCTTCAAGGACAGGGTACCATGGTATTTGATGACACCACCAGGATGTTGGAGGTGTCCTGGGTACTATTTGAGGGCTTCGCTAAGAATGAGGCCGCGCGGCGCCTCGCCTGCAACCGTGCGAAGGTGCAGGGCTGAATTTCCGCCTACACCGCGTGGGGCGAAGGGTAGCCAGACATGGTTTTACGCAACGGACACGCCGACAACGTCATCTACGACTCGCACTTCCTTCAAGCCGTCAATGCTGTCATCCAGTCGGACACCAAGCAGCTGAGAGGTGAAATAAAGGACGTGTTTGCTCTTCTATCTACACTCCCTGTCTGCCGCGCCTCGAACAAGACCTTTATTGGGACGTTGGACCGCGTCCTTTGGGCAACTGGCTTCTCTTACTGAAAGTTGTACCGAATGTGCAGGGAGCGCGACCAAGAGCGACGAGTGGCGTTTGCGCGCGTTATGCTTTCAAATCCACTCCAGTGCATCGTCTCAGTTGACGAGACGCACAAGGAGAGAGGAGACGTGCGACGCAGGCGTGGCCAGTGGATGTGTGAGATGCGGTATGACTGCTTTTCCCGCGCCGAAAAGAACATGCTTCGAACATCCACAATGATGGCCGTATCGTACGAGACAGGCGTCATACACTGCGAGACAACACCCACTCCCCCTTCTCAGAACTCGGACGTTTGGCTGATATTCATTGCAGGGATGCTGCGAACGATGAGCAAGTTTGTCCCGGGGCTGCCCTGGGCGCTTTAAGCCTGAAAGTGCGGCCTGCTACTAGACAATGCCCCCATTCACACGGCTGCAGCGGACGCGTGGATTGTGGCGGCGGCTATCCTCCCTCTGCGGCTGCCTCCCTACATCCCAGATTATCAACCTATCAGGGAGGGCTTTAGCGAGCTGTCAAGCCTGCTGAAGACGATGCATGATTCCTTCCCGGAGGAGCCCGACCGCCTCCGCCACGCCTTAGCCATAATCTCGTTGTCGGCGGCACATATCGGCAAGCACTTTGATCATTGCCTTCGAGAGGCCGTCCGGAATGTGCCGGAGCTGTCAGGTTCAGAGGGGCCTTGGAGGGATGCCTTTGAGCCGTAGCAGATGGAGCGAGAGTAGATGGTGACTCAGAGTAAAGCATGCGAAGACAGTTTCATTTTCAAAGGCGCAAGACGAACCAAAGGCGAGCAAACGGATACCCACACCAACACTTAACGATAAGAAGACACCCAGCGCGTGAAAATGTCAACCAAGCCCTCAGGAAGGCCCTCAATAGATGGATGATCCTGCCCGGCGCTCCCCCACGTGCACAAAATGAGCGCACCCGCAGCAGACGCTGACAAAGACAATCCGGAAACAGTGTGTCCACGGACGAATTGGATCTCCATCCCCGCTTGTGCTTTGAAAACGACTCTCTCACGCTCGGCCGAGGGGCTTGGTCCGTAAATGAACAGACCAAAACTGTCAGAAAGCTCCGCCGGGCCGAGATGGTTTAAATCGGCGCGCTCACCGCCAGCGGAACCTATAATGGCTCCCCCGGGCAGGCCGGCGGCCGGCATCTGGCTCCCACCCATCCCGTCAGCCGCTGGCGGGGCGCTGCGAGACGCGCCCGCCACAAACTGGCCGGACGACTCATCTCGGAGGTTGTGGGCGTCTCGGTGCGACGGAAAGCACCAAACGAGCGATTGTGCGAGATGCCAATGAGCCTCAAGTTAGAGTCAAGGTGCCGCTGCCACTCGCTGTATCACAATGCGGGAACGAGCAGGAGGACAGAGACGACTCAATAGGAGAAGCAAGGGGCCAGCGTACTGTCGAGGAGATCCATCAGGGCCACTCAGCGCGCCCAGAAGTTTACTGATGCGATCGACGTAGGACTTCTTTTTAGTTGCAGTTGCCTTTTGAAGCCGCTTGTGAATCCCTCGCCGAACAACGTCCGAATTGGGGACTACAGGAAAACCCGACTCGCCGAACTCAATACCGGCCTGCTTCGCCCCTGCGTACAGCAAGGCGACGTCTTCGGCCATTTCGGAGCCGATGCCACCCGCGTACGCCCTGTGATAGGCCGCGCCACTCGGGTTGGTGACAAGGGCCGCACGGGAATGCGGACCAATCGTCGCGTCGGCCACATGGACCGTGCTTGCCGCCCGGGCCGCTGGGCTCACGTTGGTGACATCGGGATGCAGAGCCGCCCGCTTCTGCACCTCAAACGCCTCGCGCCTGTCCGCTTTTAGCGTAGCAGCGCTGCGTGCTGACGCCGCCTGGCGCTCCAGGTGCACAGACTCCGTCTTGGGACATACCATAAACCGCGGCTTGGAGCGCGTCTCCTTCTTTAGACGGATGGAGAGTCGACTATTCTCGGTGCGTCCCAGCGTGAAGGCCTTTGTAAAAGACGTGATGTGAGGGAGGTGGCCATCCTCGAAGGACAGCGTGCAGCTAGAGAATGAACCAGCCGATGACCTCGTAGCAGGTAGACACGAGAGTGACACTTAGGTTACTAATTGTCAACGATTGATCGTACGACAAGCACAGCACGAGGCTGAGATCAAGCAAGAAACAGATATCACGTCCACAAGAATATTACAACGTACACAGCTGCCTTCGGGCATGAGTTTTGTTTTTTCAGTCGTATTCGAGAAACGGAAAACCTCGGCGCGGAACTCGGCCGGCACGCTCGCGCTGGAAGCACGTTCGCGGCTTCTAGCCCCGCATGTGCGCGCGTTGTGCTTGTCATGCAAAAACGGCTTGCGGTACCCACAAATCGAGCACGCCTGACCAAGGTGGGCCTCGTCCTCCTCGTCTGACCCCGCGGACGAGCCATTTTCAGAGGCAGCCACCCCTTCCGGCCCCTCGGCGGGGCTGGAACTCGACGGAATCCATCCGGGCGTGCGACCTGCATGTGCCGTCCCCGCGCTGGCCGGGTCCGGGAAGACGCGCACCGGCGAAATCTCATCGCTGGATGACGTGGTTCCGGAACTGTACGGGGACCAGTCAGTCTTCGATGCGAGACAATGGCCGCACGATCGGACTCACCGGGGAAGGAGACGGCGCCACGACGGTAGTGCCACCCGAACTGATTTACGACGTCGCCGACACAGATCCGTATACAATTGGAGGAGCGGTAAATCGCGGCAGACAGTGCGGCCGGAATGCCAAAATGAGTTTCGCATCGGGCGGGGAAACCATTGTCTGCCGGAATGACCGCGGACCAGGCTTCCCTGCCCGTGTGGGAAGCTGTAACGCAGCACACTAGCATGTGGCCCACAATGCCTCAGAACAGCATGTAAAAGGCCGTGGGGGGCACGACCAGGGCGTCGCCCAAAGCCGCCTGTGCATTGCAAAAAACGCGTTCTTGGACTTCCAAGAGAGGGGAAGGGGAGTGGCGGAACGAGCGCCTGGCCCCAGAAACGTCATGCGCGTGGAAAGCACTGCCAATTTTGGTTCCTGCGACGGGGGGCGGGAAGAGCGCGACGAGCTCCTGGCCTCCGACACGTCCTGCGCGTAGAAAACACTGGAACTTACGGTTCCTGCGAAAGGGGGGGGGACGGGCGCGACGAGCGCCTGGCCCCCGACATGTCCTGCGCGTGCAAAAAATTGGCAATTTGGGTCTTTGCGAGGCGGGGGGAGAGGCACGACAGGCGCGTGGCCTCAAAATCGCGTTTTCCGTCGGAGACGCTGCCAAGTTTGGTCCCGATGGGAGGGGGGAGAGGGCGGGGCGATTACCTGGCTCCAGCATCCTCGTGCGCGTCGGAACCAGGCGTAGCGCGCCAAAGTCCGGGCGAAGAAGAGCAGCCAGTGTGTGAGAAACTGAACGTTGGCCGCAAGGAAAGCATCTCGACGAACACCAGCCTCGCTGCCTTGCACAGAGAGGCAAACAGTACAGTATCAACGGCCTGCGGACGGTTATTTCTCATGTATGGAGATACATAAACTGACATCATACACCAGCTCCCGGAGTACCACATACTGAATCATGAGGAGGTGCACCCCCTGCGCCCACGTGGGTGCTGTCCTACGGGAACAGATGCGCGATAAAACCGCGATATCGCGGTTTTTCCGTGCGGGAACAGGGATATGGATAGGTCCTCAGAGGATCGTGCGGTCCTGACAGTGTAGGACGGCTTCTCGGATGCCTTCATGAGTTCTGATTGGGCTTCCGCAAATATTGCAGCTCCTGTTCTGGAAGCTTCCCGAAGCGACTTGCAGCATCCAATCGTGTTCCAGAAACCTCCAAAAACAAGTAGTGCCACTCACTCAGGAGTCGTGCACCCTTCTGAACATCCGAACAAGATTTTGTCCCCTGCCCGCCGTCGCTGTCTTGGAGTCGTTTAACTGTTGGACAGGTAGCTCCACGAGTCGATGGTGCGTTTTATCGATCGATTGTTGGCGCCGGAGATCCTTCTGCAACCTCATACGGTGTTCCTTGTACGCCTTTCTGTCTGGCCACTTCACTGGCCGTCCTCGCTTACGTCTTTGCGGATTGTTGTCACCGCCATAGCCATTTTAAGTAGACGGTTCGCGCTCCATGTTGACGGCCCCTGCGACCAGCGGCCGTAAAACTCCAGGACGCATCTGTTGTGTGCGAGCAGCGGAACAGAAAAATGGTGCAAATATGAGGGTCATCATGAATGGCACGCTCCATTGTCAGACATCCTTGCAGAGCACATCTCAAAACACTCGGACTCGTCCCAGCATCGAGCCAGAGAAGAGCCGGGCACAAGGCCGCCAGCGTCGCCCTCGTCTACCCTGCCACGCGCCACACGGGCCAGGGGACGGCGCTTGGCCGGGCACAAGGGCACCAGCGTCGCGCTCGTCCACCCTGCCACGCGCCGCACGGGCGACGGGACGGAATAGACTCATACGAACGGTACACAAGCCCATGACGCGAGTACACGCCACGGTGCTAACGTACCTCCGCTGCCGCACGTCGTTGCTGCTTGCTGAGCACTGCTATCGCTGTGATGTCTGTTGGCCGCCAGGACCGGGGAAGATACCGTGGCCTCTTATACCGGGAGCCCGGCATACCGTAGCGAGCGCGGATTGCATGTCCGGCTGTGTATGCCGCGAGCGGACCCACGGCGCCTGCATTGCGGAGGGTGCCCTTGCATGCTGTCTCGATTCTGAGTGGGTGCAGTCTGCACATGTGAGCTGAACACGGCCTGGCGCAGCCTGGGGACCCAGCGTAGCTTTCAATTTAGCGAGCACATTCCAGTCTCATGTGCGCACATTCCAGTCTCACAGGGGTGCATTTCAGGCTCATACGAACGCTTTCATCTCACACGCGAGCTTTTTCGTTTCTCTCGATCGTACTTCGTTCCTACACAAGCGAGTCTTCGTCTCTCATACGAGCTTTCTCGTGCGTCCCGATCGTTTATGCGGCGCCTTACGGTAGAGTCCTCAATATCTTTGACTCTGAACATTTTTGCGTGCGACTTCCACACGTCTAGTTAAGGCCCGGTGTTCCGGCTTTTCTGAGTTTTTAATAGGTTTACTGCACGTGGTTGGCTCCCAAATCCAATTGCGACTCTTCATTGGCCATCGAAGCTGTTGTAAGCTCAATTCCGCTATCTACCGGAACAGAGGTCGTCCTCTGTGACCAGCTCCAGGTCGTCGACCGTGTCCACGGCGAGGATGTCGACGATGCTATCCGCATGGTCGCCCATCCGGTTTTGCTCCAGCCAGGTACGTACAGCGTGCACGGCTACGGTCACGACATTGCGTGGTAGCCTTTGATGGACGTGTTCCGGGAGTTGGAGGACCGGGTGGAACGGGAGTGTGGCTCGCCTCGCCCGAGTGTAGCTGGAAACCGGGGGAAGATGTGGGCCTCGTGTCAACGGGCGCGCTGGAGGACAACTCCAGGACAGTTTCCAACCCCTGCGGCTCGGTCACCACACCCCAGACCGCGGTGCCTGCAATTTCCCCATGTGAAGCAGTTACGCCGGTTTCAGTTTACAAGCCCCCACTTGGCGAATGCGACCCGGACATCACCGCCAGTGACATGGCCCGCCTTTTTCACGTATTGGCGGACGGTGCCAACCATCCCGCACTCGATCTCTCCGACCAGCCGAAATCCAGGGCCGAGCTGGACAAGAGAAACCTCGGGTTGTGGCAGACAGTCATTGCGCGAATGCTCAACACCGCGACGTACCTTTCTCAACCGGTCGTGCTTCGTACGCGCGCGGTCGTGTGTGTGTCTCTACATCTTTAACTCCGACGCATTGTCCAAAGAATCAAGCACCTGTGTCCCTATATAGTCTGCTGTAGTAGAGCCTGTCAGTATCACAGCTCGCAAGCAGCCCCCTAGAAAGCCACATGGTGCACTCCACGACTCACACATCAGTGTGTAAAGGAAATTATTGTCCTCCAGCCCCGAAACACTCCGCGGCATACATGGTGGTAAATCATGTACACAGTGCTACGTTCAACCACGAAAGCGAACATCACGTCCAAGCAGGAACCACCCGCAAGGATCCACAACGCCAACGCCACGCGGCTCTGCATCGGAATACCAGGCGAGAGGACGAATATGTCGTCATTGGTCTCCGAGTCACTGCGCCCCAGTTCCACCAGAGCCAAAGAATCAGGACGTCACATACGGAATTATAAACAAAAGTCCAGGTCGGAGAGAGCTCGTAGATGGTAGACGGTATATCGACGAGAACGGACATATGGGGCTTTCTCCCGTGTCCTCTGAGCCGCTGAATGCGCAACAGTGTTAATGATGGAAAGTACAGACACCAGACTCACTCACAATGCTGCTCGCACTCCTCGCCGAGAGCGGGTTCGGTGAATGACAAGGCCCGTGCCCGGGCTGCTGCGGACATCGCGTTGCCACATGACCGGCCGACGGGAGCGAGGGATAGAGGGGATGGTAGTGGCGTGCTCGTTAAGGAGAAGCGAGTGGCAGGGAAAGGAGCATGTGAATGGTCGACAGCATGAAGCGGACGGACGGCCTGTCGACCGCGGTCGATGTTTTTCTCCAGCCTCATCGCGATTCAAGACTGAACGTAGCCGGCATGCTGTTTGTTCCAGAAAGAGGCCGAAACGCATGCCCAGTAAGACACGCCGAACACTCCCGTGAATACAGTCTCATCAGCCCATCAGGATCGGCCCGACTCGGATTCTCACACCGTGTTTGGGCGAAACAGAGGTCCGCGCCGAGACAGAACCTGACACCTCACGTCTTGGGGATGCTGGACTGAAAAATACTGAAACCGGGCTGCCTCGAAACGACGGACCTCGGAACATAAGGAGATTCTATTGCAAGGCGTTACATTTCAGACTCACACAAGTGCTCAGCGTGTGTCGGTCTCACACAAAAACTGTACAGTCTTACTCAGAAGCTTTTTCGTCTCGCGCGAACGTATTTCGGCTTCACATACGCTCGTTTATGCGTGCAGAGAGACACAGGGTCCCGTTATCGCCCAGACCGCCGCCGCCCCGGTGTGTGGGGGCGGACAGAGCCGTGGCGGGAACGCGGTCGTGCTGTCGCGCGGGGCGGCGCCGCCCCAGTGTGTGGCGGCGATCCGCCCCGTGGCGGGCCGCCGCCCCAGCGTGTGGGGGCGATTCGCCCGGTGGAGGGCCCTCTGTCGTGTTGTCTCCCGGGTTGGCGCCGTCCAAACATGTGGGGGCGACCCGCCACGTGGCGGGTCGCCGCCCCAATGTGTCAGGGCGATCCGCCCAGTAGCGGCCCGCCGCCCCAGTGTGTGGGGGCGATCCACCCCGTGGCGGGCCCTCTGTCGTGGTGTCGCCCGGGGCGGCGCCGCCCCGACTTGTGGGGGCGATCCGCCCCGTAGCGGCCCGCCGCCCCAATGTGTGGTGGCGATCCGCGGCGTGGCGGGCCGCCGCCCCAGCGTGTG
>Ga0114955_1001511_pt1 | contig 10649 bp, 10 predicted proteins | sample Porto_5metaG_FD_87302 | JGI IMG/M metagenome (GOLD analysis project Ga0114955, IMG submission 87302) | Marine algal microbial communities from Porto, Portugal - Porto_5 metaG | ecosystem: Host-associated > Algae > Red algae > Unclassified | place: Portugal: Porto | collected 2015-02-02 | reverse complement strand
GCGCGCGGCCGCCGCCGCCGACAGTGGAGCCGCGGGCGGCGGGCCCGCGTCGACGGCGGCACCGCCGCGGGCCGCGGGCCGCGGGCGGTGGCGGCCGACGGCGCGGCGCGGCGCGGGCGGTCGCTCCGTCCCGCGGGCGGGTCGACGTGCGCGTCGGCGCGCGCCCCGCGCCCTGCGTCGTGGACGGGCGCGTTTTCAGGGCCCCATGCGGGCGGCGCGGGCCGCCTCGTCTGCCGTCGCGGCGGGGCCCGGTCGGTCGCCGCGGGGCGGGGGAGCATCGATAAACTCTCCTAAACCTCGTGGCTGTTTCAAGCACATGGGGGCACCTCGCGGGGCCGGCCGCACCCCCTTCGACAGACCATCTGCAGGGGCACGAGGTCCGCACCTCGCAGACAATCTACACGTGCTTGCGCGTGCCGGCGCGTGTCAGGCCCCCTCGAGGTGTGGTCTACTTCCTGTTCCGATGGGGGGGCTACCGCAGTACACATTAGTGCTTGTTCGACCCCTCACGGCACCTCGTACATTGCGGGGCGGGTCGTGCAATCCGCGATCCCCGCACCGGTTACCCCAGGGGCGGGTGGCGCTTCTTGCCGCCCCGGGGGCGCGTTGCGCTTCTTGCCGCCATTTTTTCGCGTTACGGGCACGCACGCTTCTTTGCTCCTGCGTGAAACGAAACGCGCTTCTTGCCGCCTTTTCTGCGCGCTACGGGCACGCACGCTTCTGTCCTTGATTGGGGCGCGCAGCGTCTGCGACCATGGGGCACGCTAGACGCGTGAGTTGCGGGGCGTCGAGCGCAGTCGGGGCGCCGGGTCTGGGGGCTGCCTCTCTTCTTGTCGCGTCCACGGCGCTACGCTTTGGCGGCCGTGCGGGTGCACGCCGTGCGGGTGAGCAGCGGTGCAGCTGAGCAACTGTGCGGGTCAGCGACGGGCTGGTTTTCGTCTCTACGTAGCTCTTCAGCGGGTGCGCCGCGCGTTAAGTTCTTCTGACACGGTGGCCTGGTCGCAGACGGGTGGGGATTGGACGAGCCGGCGGCTTTGGGGACGACTGCCATCTGCGTTTGGGTCCCAGGACCCTGACGGTCTGCCAGGGTGGTCGCTACCACCGCTCTCACAGCTTGCAGCTGCGGCCTCGGCGCAGCATGCCGTGGGTGACGGGGCGGAGGAGCGGCGGTTGGATGGATACGGGCAGCCGGCCCTGGCGGGGCGTCCAGTTTTGTTTACATCTCCATCGCTCTCCCTGCCCCCATTGTTTCCTTCTGTACCGACCGCACCGCAACCTGCTGCAATCGGTGCGGAGGGGCATATGCTCCCCGTCGATAATTTATGGCTTTCGACAGGGGCAGCGGTTCCCAACTCGCCCCTCCCCACCCTACCCCCAATTTCCGCGCTGTTGAGATCATCCTCACCGGCAGTGGCGGCGGTTCCGTCATCGCCGCCGCCGCCGCCGCCGCTGCCGTCGCGGCCGCCATTGGCGCCGCCGCTGCTTCCGCCGTCGGCGACGCCGCTGCCTCCGCCGTCGCCGCCGCGGCCGTCGCCACCGCCGTCGGAACCGCTGGCCGCGCCAGTTCGCCGGTCCCTGACGCCGCGGTTGCGGCGGCGGTCGCTGCTGCCGGCGCCGACCGCTAATGTCACTCCTGCCGTCGCAGTGGCGACCCACCCGCCTCGTGCACCCCCCACGTCACTCCTTCTGCCCCCCCCCTGGACCCCTGCTCCACCATCTGCCCCTCTGTCCTCAGCGCTCTCCTCGCCTGGTTCTACGCGGCCTCCTGCTGCCTCCATATCCAAGCCTACTGCTGTCTCCGCTGGGGCTCTCGCGGATGACAGTGACGGTATCTCCCCGCCGTCACCAGAGCCTTGCGCCTCCGGTGATGCCGCCTCCCCGCGAGCCTCTACGGGAACGTCGGCCGCCGACCAAGCGCCGTCTAAGGCGACCTCCGCTTTCGTTCTCAAACGCAAGGAGTCGGAAAGAACCAGAAAGATCGACCGGGCCGAGGGCAGCGGCGGCACCCCGTCTCCGTCGGAACCAGCACAGTCAGCGCGACCGTCGGTTGTCCCCCGAGTAGAGCGGCAAGGGCAGTACGAAGCTGGGTCGCTGGCCGTCTTCCGTCTGATTTGCCTGGCAGCAAATCAGCTGCTCAGTTTGGTCTATGCCGTGCCAAAGTGGACGGGCATCTGGCTCGTGCTCGAGGCCGGAGATGAGACGGCGGCAGCTCCCTTTATTGGCAAGGTAATCAACTGCGCGGCAGGTGAAACGGCGACAGCGGAGCGCGACGCCTTGGCGTCCGACTGGTGGGAGTTTCGGGGCGGCAATGACGGCCGTCGGCAGCGGCAGCGGGCACAAGCCGGAGGTGATGAGGGGAGCGACATGCGGTTGGGCAACCCGGGTGTTGATGGGACCGCCCCGGCTACCACGGTACAGACGGACGTCAAGACGGAGCTGACCAAGCCAAGGTAGACGGCCATGGTGACGGCGGCAAGCAAGGCGGGGGAGGCGTGGACGCGTTCTCTTCCAGTTCGGCGTCGCACCCAGAGTTTGAGATGCACACGCGGTCGATTGTCAAGACCGATGGTGGCGACAAGATGGCCAGCCGCCCGCTGACCGACGAACCGCTCAAGAAGGTGCTCGCCATGGGCGGCCTGGAAAACGACAACCAGATCACCTGGGACGACATTGCTTACACGTACACGAAGGCCGCGGACGTGCTACGCGCACGCTGCGCGTCGCCCTCCCAGTTTTCCTGGGCGCGGGCGTGCCCACTTGCACTACTTGGCAACAGGTAGTTGTCTCCCAGCTTCGCCCACTCCATCGACGGCAGCAATCAGGTGCCGCTGAACCGCCAGGGCTCCAAGGGCGTCGCGATCGAGAGGAAGAGGCTTTTGATCTGCGTGGTGGCGCACTTGTCCCCGTTCTACGCCCACATCTTCCGGAGCTGCTTTGCAGCCCCCCGCGCAAGCGGGAAAAAGAGGTGCAACCGGACTAGTGACCCCATTGGGGACGCCCAGGAGATCTTGTCAAGGAAGCGCGCGAAGGGAGGCAAGCCGCCAGCCGCCACCAAGCTTTCCAAGGATGAGAACTTTGCTGCTGCAGTGAAGGCCGCGGGCGGGAAGATCGCCGCCGCCGCCGCCGCCGCCACGAAGGCCGTCACAGCCCGGGCCGCCGCGGCCAAGACCGCCGCCGCCAAGGCCGCCGACGTGAAGGCCGCCGACGTGGTGGTCGCAGACGTGAAGGCCGCCGCCGTGAAGGGCGCCGCCATCTCTGCGGGTGCCGACAACGCCTCCGGCTCCTACCAGGCGCCCAAGCACTGCTTTCGTGCTACGGCGGGTACTGACCATCCTGCAAGACACCCCCGACCCTATCCTGGTTCCGTGGGAGCAGGATTCGTCGGTGCTGGCGCTGCGGTCGGGGGTGGGCTCAGTCCCATCGTCCCAGCTGCGAAAGAGCCGCTGTGCGTGTTGGTGCAAGCCAGCAAGCAGATGCCGCGGTACCAGATCTGGAGGAGGCAGGCCACCGCCCTGCTCCCCTCCTCTACTGTACTTTCTGTCGTGCCTTTGTCGGGATCTGCTCTCTCCAATGCCGCGCGAGAAAGAGTGCCCGTCCGCGTTGTCCTCCCTCGGCATCTTCTCAAGGATGCGTTTACGGCTTTGAACAAGCCCATGGGCGTCATCTTCTTATCGTCGGAGATTGTCGTCGACAACTCGGAGCTGGCCGTGCCCCTCACAGTTGGAGAGTTTGACCCCATCATGGTGTTTTCGAGCACGTTGATGCAAATGAGCACGGTCATTTCCTTCAACGAGACCATCGCGTCGTCGCACAAGTTCCTGTCGTGGGTCAGCGGGTTTTCTACGTCTGGGGCGTACCTGCCGGCGCCGCTCGATTTTTGGTCGCGCATGACGCTGCCGGTCGGTCCCTTGGCGGAGGCAGTGCGCGGAAACGTGGCCGGCCGGCGGCTCGGCGACTGCGTATGGACCATTCCTCGGGGCAACCAGTCGACCGCAGCCGCCGTGTCCAACGAGGGCGGATTCGGCGGCTGCTCCGTCAACGTCAAAGAAGTGATGGACACGGTACAGAGAGAGTACATGACCAATGCACTGCTCGATGCGGGTCTTGCGGAGGTGCAGCGTCGTTGCGGTGACGGTTCGACTGGAACCGCTGTGTTATCTTGCACGCAGTCGGCGTCCTTCACGAGCATCGAAGGTGGTGAGGTCAGCGTGAAGAGAGCCATGGCATCTATTTTGGAGGTGCTCCACATGTGGGACGCTTCTATGACGCAGTTCGTAATGCAATTGAACATTGAAAACAAGCACTGGATATCCGCCTCTGTATCTTTGTCTACTGGCTGCGTGACTGTATACGATTCGGCAGGGAGCTTTCGCGACGCGAAGCGGCACATCCTCTCGCGGCTGATTCTCTTCGCACGGCAATCCGAGGTCCGGTGGCGCACAGTGCATCCCGCCGCCGCCAAGAAGGACATTGAGTGGAAATGAATGGAGGTTAACAAGCCGGCGCAGCACGACGACTACAACTGCGGGTTGTTCGCGTTTGCGTACATCTGGTGCTCGGTGTATGGGTGGAAGTTTTATCGCTGCCAGTCGAGGGCGACCACATGCGTCTATCTTCTATTTACTTTGTGTTGATGAACGGCCAGGCTCGGAGCGCGCGTCAAATGGAGGACCAGCGCGCCGCAAGAGCATGATGGTTGTGCCTATGTGTCGACTTACTTTTTCTCATACTCATCGTGGTTATTCAAAACACATTCCTTGCACACATGTTCTTAAAGGGCAGGCCACTCCGTCCCGAGCGGCACTACTTCGCATCAACAACCCGAGCAGAAGAAGACTCCATCAGCCAGAGCCACTTTGTAGGGGCAGCATTGTGTCGACTATGGCCAGCATCCGGCATAGCGCCAAAAAGAGTACGGTCCCATCAGTGTCAACGACCGCGGAGCGACCTCCCGGCACAAGCAGCCACACCCGCGCGGCCGGAGCCCAAAGGCACCCCACCACAGATGCAGATGCCGTCAACACCGAGCCACCACAGAGTACAGTTGGCACTGCGGCCCCATCCCGCCGCCACTCTGTCCACCACACCAACAGGTCTCCCAGACGAGAGCCGAGTCACAACAGAAGGGGATGCGACACGACGGAACGTAGGAGCGACAGGGGGGCGATAGTGCAATGGCAGATGGATGCAGGGGTTTGCCGACGGAAGGGCGATAAGGCGAGGTGGCGGCGTCGGGGTCGTGGCGGTGCGCTTGTGGCGGTGGGATGGTGGGCTGGCGGCTGTGGGCTGGAGGAGTGACAGGGTGGGGGCCGCACCGGCGCGCGCCGGCGGCACTCTCGACGCCAGTCCACCCAGCCACAGACCCCGTAGACGTGGTTTCGGCATGCCCCCATTTCGGCCCTATCAGAAGCGGATCAAAACCGGCCTCCTAGACCCCCCAGTCGCCGCTGAAATCACACGCCCCCAACATGGCATTGCCAGGGCACCCCCCCCAGAGGCTGTTGCAAGCACATCCCGGGTCGTGGGCCTCAACTTCCAGGTACAGGTAGGTTTTCGGGCAGCCCCTGATCGTGCTTCTTTGGCTCTCTCTCTCTCGTTTTCGTGGTCAGTTGCCACTGATGAGCGCGGCACTGCGTCTGGCACCGGACTTGGCCAACCGGCCACCTCCGAGACCAAATATGTGGATTATGGGTGCCGGTGGACACAGAACCTCAGGTACCGGATCTGAGGGGGCGGTCACTGAGTGTGGGGGAAGGCGGTTAGTGCCAAGTCTGATGCAGTTTGCCACAAGCAGTGCGCGACGCGGCCGCAGGGGCAGCAGCCACGAGTTTGTATGGGTGTGGTTTGGGACAGCTGAGTCACTGGATGGTAGGAAGTGAGAGCGGGCGGCTGAGCAGTGGATCCGGTGCCAAAGCGTTTAATATCACTAACTGTCCCTCTGGACGCGAGGTACGTCCACATTCGTCCGTCTATGCCTCTCTGGCCACTTACAAGACACCCCCATCGACGCGTTCTCCCTATGCATGGCAACCACTTTGGAGGCAGCTTGTTAGTACACAGTAAAAGAAATAAACTGGTTTTCTTCATCCGGCGTAGGTCGTGCTGCTGCCGGCGGGAAAGGGCGCTGCGCTGCTCGCAAGACGACGTGTTGACCCCGGCGAGAAGCACGTACGAGTCGGGACACATACAAGCCGAGCAGTCGGTGTGGTTCGCCCGCCAATGGAAGCGATCGCACTTGAGACAGACCACCCGCGCCAGGTGCGGTAGGCGGACGAGTGCGGTCTTGAGGGTAGCACATGCGAAGTCGTAGATAATATTGGCAAGCATCATTACAAACCGCTGCACTACGAGCTCCAACGGCATGCGCTGGCTCTCTGACCCGCTCAGCACAATGACGCCGAGAGACTTGGGGTGCGAGCGCGTACAAAAGACGCCAACGGTGCCGCCCGTGTGCGAGTTTTCCTTTCCCATCTCGTGGCTACAGTCGGGAAGGTCGGTGAAGGCCGTCGTCGCGCCCGAGAAGCCCGGCATCGGCCGTGTCACCGGGAAGCCAGGGGCCCACATCCCCGTCTGAAGGTAGTCATCCCACTGGTCCCGGTACTCGCAGTACACGGCCCGGTAGGCCGCCACCGTCGCCGGTGGTAGCAGCCACGCGCTTGTGAACTGCTCCCGCGAGAGGTTGTGCAGTGGGTGCGCCGCTGCCGTCTCCTCCCGCAATGCGTCCGTCCCCCGTTCGGCTAAAGCGGCGGGCTGTCCCGAGCTGGCGACAAACTTTTCGTACTCAGCCGCCCGCGTCTTGATGCCGGAGAGCAACCCCGCGAGAAGCCGCCGCAACTTGGGGTGGGCATCGAGCCTGGGGCCGAGGCATGCAACTGCGCCACGCAAAAGCCTTTGATCGTTGACGGGCGGAAAGCTCAGTGCCGCCGCGAGAAAGTCGACAGAGAATTGTGGAGCATTGAGTGCTTCAAGCATCACGTCCACCGCCGCCCACGACCCCTGCGGCGCTCAGACAAACACAGGATCCACCACGATGGCCCGCACAAACTCGAGGATCCTCAGCGTCGATGTCGCCGTGCCCGGGATGTGAGCATGCAGCGGCAGGCTCAAGTTGAGCAACCGCGAGGCCCCAATGGTGCCGCTCGTCGTCCCCAAGGCGGGCTCCTCCAGCGCTTCCCCATAGTGGAAGAGCGGCGCGTCCTTGTCCCGCTCCACCTCAATCGGCTCCTTGATGCGCGGCGCCAGGTCGAAGCCGTCCCCATCACTGGCGAACATGTCCGACCCACTGGGGCTACCGCCAGAGGATGACGACCCGCTGTCGCCCTCGGTCTTTTTCTCACGGCGCAAGGGCTTGGCGCGGCCGCGCTCCGCGTCTGCCTCGTGCAGGTCCGCGTCGTGGTCTTCCAGCGCCACTGCGCCTTGAAGAGCAGATGGAAGGGTGGCGGCGGCATCGGGAGCAGCAGGCGGCGGCACATCGCTCATCAGAGCAGTGACATAAGCCATACGCTCGACCGGCACGCGGCGCCGGAGATCGTCAGCCGCCGCCAATATGGTCAAATCCAAAGACCTTTCCGCAGGGCGGACGTCAAACACAGCACGCAAAAAGTCCACAACCTCCTCCGACGCACCCCCATCGATAATGGGGTCCCATCCCAGCGCCGCCGTGCAGCCCTCCATGTGCGGCTTGGCCCCGGAAAAGGTCTTATCCCGGCCCCCATTCACCACGTTGCCCCAGAGCAAGGTCATGGCCATCACGGGGCCCCTCATGGCCGTCACGGTGGTGATAGGCTTGGTGGGCGCATCGGGAAAGCCCTTCTTCTTGACGGAGAGCACATGGCCGAGGGCTTTCGACACCGCCTCGTCAGTGATGAAGCGCGGGACAAGCGACGCGCGCGCGACGGGGCGGATCTTGATGTCAGTGCGGTTGAACGCGAACTTGTACTTCACCCGGTAGCCCAGCTGGAGGCCGTCGAAAGAGACGATGACGTAGCTGCCGTCAGCACGCTTGCAATTTGCGCACGACACGGTGTCGTACGGCAAGCCCTTGATGACTAACGCCAGGTACAATAGCAGCGCTTTTCCCAGTGTTGTAGCAGAGCGCATGTGTTTGGATGCCAACGGGTACTTTTTGCTGCTGCTCAGCTCCGCGTAGGCCAGCCGCAGGTAGGCCGTCGCATGCAAGGACGTACCGTTTCGTGAAAGGTTGACCGCCATCTCAAACAGGTACGCCTCCGAGTAGATAGTGTAGCACGAGTGAAAGACGACGCCACGAGCCACGCCGTCGGGCAACACGAGAAAGAAGCACTGGTGGCAGCGCCACGTCCCAGTCGCGGCCGGCACGACACAGTCTTCGAACTCCACCTTGCCATTCTTTGTCTCGATTGGCGTCTTGTGCGCGCGACCGACGAGGCAAAAGGGGCACCGCGGGCCAACGGTGTAGCACACCTTGTGACACGGGTCCCGAAGGGCACGCATAAGGGCGGCACGCTCGCGTTGTGCAGCGACAGGGAGGACTAGATGGCGGCTGGCGTCTGACCGTGCCCGCCACTTGAATCGATTGACAGGAACCAGCGGATCTGTGGGCGGAGGCAGGTGCGGTGGAAGCTCTGCAGCGCCAGTTGCCCGATCGTTGGTCGCAGCGCGCAGACCAGCCAGCTGCAGAAAGCGCGCCTCGTCGCTCTCTTCCTCCTCCTCAACGTTGGAGTCGGAGCTGTCGTCGCCCAGCCCACCTACTTCGGCCTTGACCGCCGCGATGGCCGCACCGGCATGGTCGCAGGTCGCGTCCCCCGTCCGACACGAGAGGCACATCCAGGAACCGCCGCGCGTGCGACGCACGGCCGAGAATGGCGAGCTTGTCTTGCCGTTGCAGAAGACGAACACCTTAGCCCCGTACAGGACTCTCCGCCCGGCTTGCAAGCGGCTCGCCTTGACCGATGCACCAAGCACGGTGAACATGTCCATCCGGGTGACATGCATGGCCGTCTGCACCTCGTCCAGGGCGCGCAAAACGGCAGCGCGCATGGAGCAGCCGTCGGCTTGGAAGCAGCGCTCGTCCTCACTTCAGGCACACACAATGTCCTCGGCCTCCGTCAGCGACGCAGTGACCACCAGGATCTCGTGTTGTCCGTGGGTGTTTCGAGGCCCGCTGGATCCAAACTTGAGCACGATGCCAATGGTGCCGCTCGGCCCCAGGTCCCACGCGCAGCCGCGCATGCCCGCGTACGTCACGTTTTTGTACTTGCGTCTCAACTGCCGCAGCCCCGTCATCGACAAGAAGACCACGTCCGAGCCGTGAAATCGCTCCTGCAGGCTTCGGTACGCCGTGGTCGAAAAGAGCACGACCAGAACGTCGCTCAACGACCGGCGCAACTGAAACCCCGAGCCCTCCGCACGTCCAGGCCCGTCATCGGGCCAGCCCCCGGCACTGACCCGCGCCATCGACGCGTCAAAGCCATCTGCAGTGGGTGCCTCGCCGAAGGCTCCAGCCAAAACGTCATCGGCGTCGAGGTACTCAATGGACCCGCCGTCAACGCCAACCGATATTGGCGCGGAGTGGCGCGTCTCCGCCGCCGACCCCGAACACGCGGGCGGCACCACGCCGGCCAGGTCTGGGAAGAGCGCGTCAGCGGAGGAGTAGTCAATCGTGGCATGTGCGTCGACTTGAAGCGTTGCCGGCCCCCCACCGCCCGTCGTGGACGACTGGGGGTCAGCCCCGCCACCACCAGAGGCGCCGAAAGCGCCAGCAACGCAGGCCGCAGCCACAACAGCAACCGCCAACCACGGCGACCGCCCGACGCAGAAGCTCGCCGCGACCGCGGAACCTGCACGCCACGTAGATGGATGCCAAGCCATTGTCAACGGCCTACAACGACAATGACGCTCCGCTCCGCCAGCCCCCCAAGGGCACTGCGACCCGGAGACAGAGGCCGCAGCAGTCGAGGAGCAGCGGCTGCAGCGGCGGGGGCGGCGGCGGCGCCGCCGCCGCCGCCGACGCCGGGTGAGGGAACCGGGGGTGGCAGTGCGGGGTGCAGCTCGGCAAAGAGTCGACGCGACGGCGGCGTGGGGGAAGGAGGGCGGGGGGGAAGCGTCAGCCGGCCGGACCTCGACCGGAGCGGGGGTGGGCGGCGCCAGCCGGGCGTAGCGCCGGCGAAAAAGAAACGGCGTCGAGGGGAAAAAGAGCGTCACCCGTCGTTGATGGCACCGCCAATGCCATCGGTGGCGCCGACGCGGCGGCGCGGCGCGGAAGGGAGGCGCAGCGGCGGCACGGCGGCGGCGCGGCGGCGGCGCAGCGATGGGGGCGGCGACGGGGGTGGCGGTGGGCGACCCCCGGGAAGCGGGGCCGGGGCAGACCGTCACCGACCCCCCTCCCAGCGAGCGATTGCTGGGTGATCTGGGAGGCGCCTGCAGCGGTCACATGGGGCCCTCCCACTTGGCCGCAATGTTCTCAGATCGGCTGGTGGCAGAACATCGAATATTTTGAATTGGGAACGCCTCAGATGCGCCCGCCAGGCCTGATGCCTTGATTGGCCAGCAGGCTTGCACGTGTCCGACACGAGACAGACTCGGAAGGCACCGAAATGCACGACCTCGCTGGGCTCTTGGATGGGCATTCTGGGCGGGTGTGCCCGAACCCACGAGGTGCCCCCAGGCCT
>Ga0114955_1001510_pt1 | contig 10652 bp, 11 predicted proteins | sample Porto_5metaG_FD_87302 | JGI IMG/M metagenome (GOLD analysis project Ga0114955, IMG submission 87302) | Marine algal microbial communities from Porto, Portugal - Porto_5 metaG | ecosystem: Host-associated > Algae > Red algae > Unclassified | place: Portugal: Porto | collected 2015-02-02 | reverse complement strand
GATCGCTATCGCCATCGAACCCTCCATCCCGTCGAGACAGGGAATCACAACACGAAGAAGAAGGGAATCCCATACGAGTCAGGCGTTCAGGCCGTTGGTATTATCCGATGTCGCGGTGACAGCTATGATCGCTACGACAGGCTGATCGCGGTCTGTTTTGCGGGGGACGTGGAGATCAATGCTGCGCTCGTGGCGCGCGGCCATGCGCTCGCCGACCGGCGGTATTCTCGCGATTATGTTGGCGATGAACGCCGGGCCGAAACCGCGACAGCTGGTGCATGGGCCGGAGAGTTTCAGGCACCGTGGGAGTATCGGGCGAGGGACTGACGTTCTGGAAATCTCGAAAGTTCATTCCTGGGCAGATGCCGGAACGAAATCCTCGACGGGCGATGAAATCGGTATCCAGTCGTATTCGTAATCGCAATGGCTGTCCCGGCCATTGTAGCAGGTCTCCTTGACGATCCTGTACTCCTCGGCATCGCCGATGGCATGGCGCGCGCCCTCGAAATCCTGAAACGTCACGCGCTTGCCGCGACGCCAGCCTTCGATATTGCCCCAGAACAACTCCGAACCGTCGCCGTTGAGCGCAATCGTGTTTGTGCAGCGGTATCCGTCGTCGTCGCGACTGCGGCTGCACATGGAATGGGAACGGTAGACCTCGGCGCGGGCGCTGCGAAGGGAGGCGATGACGCCGGGTTCGTCGATCTCGCGCATCATGGCCTCGAAAGCCTCGGGATCTTCGTTGTCGGGGAAGTCCACGTTCGAGAGCGACCCCATCGCGCAGAACCCGAAAGGCGGCTTCGGCGGCGTGCTGGTGATCCGGTCAATCATGTAGCTGTATGCTGCACCGCACCCGGTCGGAAAGCCTCCGGCAAGGCACAAGATCACCGCACAGTCGAGATCATAACCCTGCGCTCGCGCTTTGCGGGTATCCGATACGCTTCCTGAAAACGATAAGATCGTTATCGGTATCAACTTTGCGAAAATTTTCACTGGAAACGAAATTTTTTGAAGGAACATATTGCCACCTTTCATGCTTCCTGCGGTTTGACAAGTCATCGCACTATATTAATATCCTCCAGAGATGCGATTCTACACGTGGTTTGATATAATGAAAGTATGGTTGGCACTTGTTGTTGGCTGTTTGGTATGCCACTAGGCCCACACTAAGTCGTGGGACTGGTCAGGCGGCAGTGATTACCCCATCATTACTTATGATAAAGCGCTTACTGAATCAAAGACAGAGTATGCTGAAGACAATCAGGCTTCAACATCAAAAAGTAATTTGATATATTGGAACGGTTCAGGCTTTAGTAATAAAAATTACGACATCCTTCATAGAACAAATGCACGTCACATTTCGAGCATCCAGAAAGAAGCGCAGCACGCTATTGGTGTAGAAAGCAAGAAAAATGATCTGGACCCGGCTCTGATACTGGCTGTCATCACGGCTGAAAGCTCTGGTGACCCAAATGCAGTCAGTAATGCGGGTGCATAAGGACTTATGCAACTCATGCCGGGAACCGCTGAACGCTTTTCTGTTCTTGATGCGTTCGATCCCGCTGAAAATATTCGCGGCGGTGCAACATACCTCCGCGTCCTTCTCGACAGATATGACGGCGACGTCTGGCGCGCGGTCGCTGCCTACAATGCGGGCGAAGCCCGCATTGATCGCGGGATCGTTCCCGCAGAAACGCGCGCCTTTGCCGACCGTGTGGTCGGCCTCTGGATCAATCAACGCATGGGACATGCCAAATGACCAACGATACCCGCCTGCGTCGCAATGCGACGATTGCCGTTCTCTCCCCTCTCGTAATGCTGGCCTTGATCCAGCCCGCTCTGGCCCAGGAAGCATTGGAGCCGGTCGAGAACGTGCTGCAATACGCGGTCGATCTCATCACCGGGCCGATTGGCCGCCTGATCGCGATCATCGCCGTCGCAGCGGCGGGCATCCTGACGATGGTGGGCCGGATCGAGGGCAAGACCTTCGTGGGCATCTTCGCGGGGGTCGCGCTGATCTTCGGCGCGGCGGCGATCGTCGATACCATCGGCGGCACCTTCGGCGGCGACGGCTGACGGGGCCAGTCCATGACGGAACAGGAACAACCCCGGACAGACCCGCTTTTCATCGCGCTGACACGCCCCGCGATGTTCTTCGGCCTGCCCTACGATTTTGCGGCGACGCTGTTCTTCGTGACGGTGTTCCTGTTCATCGCGACAGCGAGCTTCTGGGTGTTTCTCGTCGGCGTCCCGCTTTTCATCGCGGGGCGCGCATTGGCCGAGAAGGAGCCACGCTTCATCACGCTGATGCGGACCCGGTTCTTCCGCTGCCCGAAGCACGCCAATCGCAAATGGTGGGGAGGGGTGAACAGCTATGAGCCGTAATCTCTCCCTTGCGCTCAAATCCCTGCCCGGCGGCATGAGGATGGGCCGCGAACGCCGGGTCATCGAGCATGTGCCCTATTCGGCACTCGTTGCTCCGGACATCATCGAGACGGTCGATGGCGATCTCGTCGCCATCATCGCCCTGCGGGGCGTCTCGCACCAGACCGCCGATACGGCGTCGCTGAACGCATGGCTCGCGAGCCGCGCCCATGTGATCCAGACCATCGCCAGCCCGGATGTCGGTCTCTATTACACTTATATCCGGCGCCGGGTGGAGGAATACCCGGAGGCGGAGTTCACGAACAGTTTTGCCCGCGATCTCGACGATGCCTGGGCCGCCAGCATCGCGCAGCGCAGGCAATATCTCGGCGAGCATTACCTTTCGGTGATCCTGCGGACGGACAGGAAAAAAACCTTCGGGGTCTTCACCCCGAAAGCGGCGACAGGAAGCGATGGTCGGATCAAGGCCATCGCCCGGTTGCGCGACATCCTGCGCGGATTGACCGGCGGATTGGCGGATTACGGGCCGCGTATCCTGAAGGTGGAGAGCGGGTGTTCCGAGGCATTGGCGTTTCTCGGATACCTCCTGAGCGGCCAGCACCGCTCTCCCCTCGCGCTGCCAAACGGCCCGGTCGGCGATGCAATCGCCTCGCACCGGATCAGTTTTGGCGCGGAAACCATCGAGTTCCGGGGAACGACGCCCGCCTCCGACCGTCTGGCGACAATCGTGAGCGTAAAGGAATACACGCCCGAGACCGCGCCCGGAATGCTGGACGATCTCGCACCGATCCCGGCGGAGTTCATCGTCACCCAGAGTTTCGCGCCGGTCGCCCGCGACAAGGCGCTGACGATGATGTCGATCCAGAAGCGCAAGATGGCCGTCGCAGAAGACGATGCCGTCTCGCTGTCGGATCAGCTTTCCGAAGCACAGGACGATGTGGCCTCGGGCCGCTCGGTCCTGGGCAAGCACCACATGACAGTGACGGTGTTCGGCGAGGATGCGCGCACGCTGCTCGACACCACGTCGGAGGTCACGACGGCACTCACGGAAATCGGCCTGACGCCGGTGCGCGAAGACACCAATCTCGAAGCGGCGTTCTGGGCATCCCTGCCCGGCAACTTCGCCTATGCAGCGCGCGCGGCCGAAATCACCTCGACCAATCTGGCAGGGCTGATGTCGCTGCACTCCTACCCCGCCGGAGCGCAACAGGGGCATTGGGGGCCGCCCATCACGCTGTTCGAGACGATCACGGCGACACCCTATCGGTTTCATCTGCATGTGCGCGATGTCGGGAACACGGTTCTGTTCGGGCCGACAGGCTCGGGCAAGACCGCGCTTCTGTCGTTCCTGATCGCCCAGAGCGAGCGGGTTAAACCGCGCATCATCGTGATCGACAAGGATCGCGGGATCGAAACCCTCGTGCGCGCCCTTGGCGGACGCTATATCGACGTGGAACCGGGCACGGATGCCCGCCTCAATCCGTTCCTGATCGCCGACGGGGAAACCGATGGCAAGGAAGCGGAAACCCGCGCGTTCCTGCGGTCCTGGCTCACGGTCCTCCTCTACACGGACGAGAAGGTTCCACCCAATGCGGTCGAGGCGATCCGCATCGCCATCGATCAGGTGCGGGACGCGCCGCGCGAGGCCCGCCGCCTCGAATTGCTGGCTGAAAGCCTCGGTGGCGGAGCCGGAGGCGCGGAATTGCTGGAACGCCTGCGCGGCTGGATTTCCGGTGGCGAGCGGGCATGGGCGTTCAACAGCGCCGATGATCGGTTCGGCGACCTCTTCGCCGAGCGCATCGTCGGGATCGACGTGACAAAGATCCTCGACGACAAGACCGTGCGCGCCCCGTGGATGATGTACCTCTTCCACCAGATCGAGGAAGCGATGACGAGCGGCGAACGCACCCTCGTTGTTCTCGACGAGGCATGGAAGCTGCTTTCGGACGAGATCTTCGCGCAGCGGATTCAGGATTGGTTGAAGACCATCCGAAAGCGCAATGGCGCGGTGATCTTCGCCACCCAGGAACCCGAAGATGCGACCCGCAGCGCGGTCGGGCGCACGATCATCTCGCAATCCCCGACCCGGCTGTTGCTGCCGAACCCCCGCGCCTCGGAAGAGGCATATATCGCGGGTCTGGGCATCACGCCGATGGAATACGACATCGTGAAGCGGACCCCGGCGGCGAGCCGGTTGCTGCTGATCTGTCACGACAGCGACAGCGTGGTCGCCCGCTTCGATCTCTCCGAGCTTTCCGAATACCTCAAGGTTCTCTCGGCCCGCGCCGAGACGATCAACGAGGCCCATGCTCTCATGCACGAACATGGCGAGCACCCCGACGACTGGCTTCCGAAATTCATCGAAAGGACCGCGCCATGAAACGCCCCATCCTTCGCATCGCTCTGGCGACAAGCATGATGACAGCACCGCTTCCCGTCGTCGCGGGCGGTATCCCGGTGATCGACGCCGCCGCCATCGCGCGCCTCGCCCTCGAATTTGGCGAATTGACCGAACAAGGCGCGAGCATGGACACGCAGGTCGGCCAGCTTGCGGAACAGATCCAGCAAGGATCGGAGCGGTTCCAGCAACTCACGGAACAGATCGAGCAACTCGACACCCAGATCGCCGCCATGACCGGCGGGCGCGATCTTGCGGGTATTCTCGACGGCGATGTCGAGGACACGCTGCGCGATCTTGCGCCTGGAGCGCTGGCGACAATCATAGAAGGAGGCGGCTCATCCGAGGTCGCGGATCGTTTCGCCGCGATGATGGAAGCCTATGCACCCCGTTCCGCCGAGGAACTGCGCCCACATGACCCAAGCGCGCCCGCCGTTCTCGCCACCCGCGAGGCCAGCGAGCAGGTCTATGCAGCCCTTGCGCTCGCCCAGGCCGAAATGGCGGCGGGCGAGGATTACGAACAGCAATACCGCACGCTGATCGACGGTATCGACGACACGGCGGATGTGAAGGCGTCGATGGATCTGGCGGCACGGATCGCCGCTCAGAACGGCCTGATGACCGAACGCCTGACGCGGATCATCGCCGCGCAGATTCAGGCCCAGACGGCTGTGGATCGCCGCGACATCATGCGGGACGAGGAGCGCATCGAGTACCGCGACGATCTCGTCGCAGGAATGATCGGTTCGGATGACGACGAAGAGTAAGAGCGGGAGCCGACCATGACGATACGGACGATACTGTTGATTACCATCCCCTGCCTGCTGGCGGCCTGCGCCACGCGCGAGCCGCTGCAATCGCCCTGCCCTCCTGTCGCGAGCCTCGCTGCCGTGGATGATTGCGGGCCGGAAAAGCCGATCAACATCGCGGGGCTTTGACATGATCGCCCGGATTCTGACCCTCGCCGGGATGCTCGCGCTGACCTCCACGTTCGCCATGGCACTGAACAAGTGGGAACCGCGTCCCCTGACGGATGCGGAGCGCGCCATCGTGCTTGAGAAGCTGGATGGATATTCGGAAGAGGACCGGGATTTCATCATCGGCCGCATGGAAGGAACGATCGAGGAGGAAAAGACCGGAGCCGGTAAATCCTACGGCGATAACGCTTCTATCATGGCATTCGGTGCCACGACACCGCGTGGGAAACACCTCCACAGTGTCATCGTTGAGCTGGAGTTCACGATTGGCGAGACCTGCCCAGATGATCTGGCCCGCGTTGGACGGGTGTGCAAGCGGATACGCGAACACACGCTGACCGAGGCACAGAAATTCTACAATCATTACTATCTCGGCTGCGGTGAGCCGGGACGCACCTACGGTCGCTGCAAATAATGGCGACACTGCTTCGTGAGTTCGATCAAAAACTGGATGATGCCGTCGGCACTTTTGTTACCGACGCCTTCGGAGCGATTGCGCCAAGCGCCGTGAACGTCGCGGCAGCAGCGATGACGATCCTCGTCGTGTTTCACGGCGTCCGCATGATGTTCGGGCAGTCGCAAGCACCCCTCGTGGATCAGTTCTGGCTGATCCTGAGATACGGTATCGTCGCCGCCTTCCTGACCAGTTTCAGCGAATACCAGTTCTTCGTCACGAACATCGTCCAGAACCTCCCCGACAGTTTCGGATCGGCGCTTATCGACAACACGGCAGGACAGGAAGCGACGCTCGACAATTACTGGAAGGAAGGCATGGAGGCCGCGACCGTGGCCTATGACGACGGCGGCTGGCAGAAGATGGAGAACTACGTCTTCGGCTTCCTCATCCAGATCGCAACCGTCATCACGACCGCCATCGCCTTCATCATCGCGACGCTGGCGAAGGTCGGCGCGGCGCTGTTCCTCGCCTTCGGGCCTATCGCCATCCTCTGCGTCATGTTTCAGGCAACGCGCGGGATTTTCGAGGGATGGCTGCGCGGCCTCATCACCTTCACGCTCACGCAGGTCTTCGTCGTGCTGGCGATCAGCCTGATGCTGGCCGTCTTCTCCGAGTTCATGGATGGCCTGAAATCGAGCGTCGAGGACAACGACAGCCGAGCCACCGCCGTCGGCATCTTCATGCTGGTCGCAGTGATCACGGGGCTGGTGATTGCACAGGTGCCGAATTTCGCGATTGCCGTCGGCGGCGGGATCAGCGCGACGACCCTCGGCTATGGGGCCGCCGTTGCCAGCCGTGCGGGCCGCATGGCCACCGGAGCCGTTTCCAGCACGGCAAGGGGCGTTCGCACAGGTATTGTGAACAAGGACAATTCCCCCGTCCGCTACGTCGACAAGGACGGCAACGTACAATTCCGGTCCTCGCGGTTCAATGAAGGCTGGCGTGCAGGCGCGATCACCCGCGCGATCAAGCGCGCCGGGGGCCGCAAGGACCAGCTTGCCGCCGATGCGAGCGCGCCATCCAGACCGCCACCGGGCGGTGGCGGTGCGGGTGGAAACGCCGGGGCTGACAAGGTGGTCAGCATGGACCAGCGCGCACAGCGTGGGCGTGAAGGCTCCCCGGACGGACGCGAAAATCGCGGTGCCAGGATCGGGCCGGAAGAACCGCCCCCGCAACAACAGCCACGGCGTTAATCGAGATGAGAGGTCAGCATGGCTGAAACCGCCGCAAGCGCGGATCGGGAGAGAACCGATTATTATTCACGGGGCGCCAGCTTCGCGGACGAGATCAACCGTTCCAACGAGCGGGCCGCCCGCGTCTGGATGATCATCGCCGGTATCCTGGCGGTGCTGCTCGGCGCGAGCATTTTCGCGATCGCGGCCCTCGCGCCTCTGAAGGAGGTCGAGCTGTATGCCGTGACGGTCAACGAAAGCGTCGGCACGATCTCGGTCGCCCGCCCCCTTGAGGAAGGCCCGATCCGGGAGGACGAGGCCGTGCGCGAGTCGCTCGTCGCGCAATACGTCATCGCCCGCGAGACCTATGAGCCGTATTCGAGCCGGGACCGCTTCGATCTGGTCATGCTGATGTCGGCATCCGATGCCGCGCGCAGCATGGCCGCGCTCTGGAGTTCCGAAAACCCGAACCGCCCCCCGGCGGTGTTCGGCACGGAGCGCCGCGTGAGCGTCGAGATCAGCGCGATCCGGTTCATCCAGCGCGACACGGCCAATGTCCGGTTCACAAAAACCCTGACCTTCCCCGACCGCGATCCGCAGCGCGTCGCCTTCAATGCGATTGTCGGGTTCCGCTTCGTCGAGAAGCGGATGACCCCGCAGGCGCTGTGGCGCAATCCTCTCGGGTTCGAGGTCACCAGCTACAGCATCACAGAGGAGCTTTGAGGATGCGTATGATAATCGCCCTGCCCTGCGCCATCGTAATGGCTCTCGCATTGATTGCTCCTGGGGCCAAAGCCCAGAACTACTCGCAGCCGGTGCGCGACGATCCGCGTGTTCAGCAATACATCTACGACGCGGCGGAGGTCTTCGAATTGAAGGCCGCCGTGGGGTTCGTCACGACCATCGTGTTCCGCAAGGACGAGAAGATCGAGGGCGTCTCGGCGGGGGATACGCTCGGATGGGAAATCACGCCCTCCGGCAATCGCAAGGTGCTGTTCATCAAGCCGGTCGATGCCGATGCGACCAGGAGCAACATGACGGTGCTGACAAGCCAACGTGTTTACAGCTTTGCAATCGCGGTCGATCCGACTGCGCAGTATCAGGGTGGCGGCAATCCAACCTTCCTCGTGAAATTCCGCTATCCGCGCGAGGAAGCCGCCGAACTGGCGCAGCTTCAGGAGGCAGATGCAGCGCGCCTCGAACAGCGCCGCACTCTGACGCCCTCCGGCCTCCCGGAGAACCGCACGGTCGCGCCCGAGGACTGGAATTTCGACTACACCTATCGCGGCGCAGACGACCTGCGCCCGACCCGCATCTTCGACGATGGCGAGAAGACCTATTTCGAGTTCAGCGAGACCGTTCGCCAACCCGCGATCTTCGCGGTGGATCGCAACGGAGACGAGAGCCTCGTCAATTTCGATGTGCGGGGCCGGTACTACGTGGTCCATGCCCTCGGACGACAGTTTACATTGCGCGATGGACCCACCCAGACCTGCATCTACAACAAGCGGTTCCCCGCGAATGTCAGCGGGCCGCTCTCCCCGGCCATCGAGCCGGATGCGACCTTCACCTCGCAGACGGTGGAGGGCACCTGATGACGGATGCTACAGCCGCAGAACGCGGCGCGTTCAGCGAGGAAGAGGTTCGCCATGCGGATCGCGCCACGCCCAGCGTGGCCGAAGCGGGCGGCGGTGTCGGTGGCAAACCGATCTGGATGTGGGCCTGCATCATCATCGGCACCGTGGCGGCGATTTACTTCATCGTCATCGCGCCGGAAATGAACAAGGAAGAGGTCCATACCCTCGTCGAACCATCCGCACGCGAGGTGGATCGAAGCCAGCGAGCGGTGAACAGGACATTTCCGGGGACGGGGTTCGACCTGACCGAGCCGCAGCCGGAGCAAACCGTCATCGTGCAGCCGGAAGACGGCGGGGCGAGCGCTCAGGTTCGCAGGCTCGAAGCCGAGAACGAAAGGCTCAAATTGCAGCTCGAAGCGGCGCGCGAGGAATCTGCACAGATGGCACGCGCCACCGCGCTGCGTCTCCAGATCGAGGCGGCACAGCGAGCGGAGGCAGAGCGGGTCAAACGCCTGCGTTCGAATGTCGTCATAGGCGATTTCAGCGGTGACAAAACCGCGGAAACGGGACCGCGCGATCTCCCCAACGACCCAGAGCAACCGGATGGGGCAGAGATCGAAGCCCTGCCAGCAACGGGAATACGCACAACGGGAGATGCGAGCGGCTTTCCGCCCGCCCTCCTCGATCAGTTGAGAGAACAGGGCGTCGATCTCACGCCGGGAGGTCAGGAATGATGAGACAAGCGATCCTCGCTGTTATGGCGATTGCCATGGCGACACCGACAGCATGGGCGGTGGATTTCGGGACTGTGTCGCAGACCGATCCGCGTGTGCGATATTACGATTATCACCCCGAAGAGGTCTATTCCCTGACGGGATATTACGGCTACGTCACGCCGGTCTTCTTCCGCGACGACGAGAAAATCCAGGTCGCGACCATCGGGGACAGCGAGGCATGGCAGGCCACGCCCTCCGAAGCACGGGACATGATCCTCCTCAAGCCCGTGCGCGCCGATGCCCAGACGAACCTCGTCGTCATCACCGACCGGCGCACCTACGCCTTCGATCTGGGATCGAAGGAAGCGACCGAGAACGCCGTGCCCGTCTACAAGGTTCGGTTCCGGTATGACGGCCCCCGCACGGCGACGGAACGCGAGCTGGAAGAAGCGGCTCGCAGGGAGCGCGAGGCGGAAAGCCGCTACGAATCCGAACAGGCCCGGTTAAAGGCGGAGGCCGAAGCACGACAACGGGAGGCCGAAGCGGATGCCGAACGCCGCGCGGCCCTGCGCGATCAAAGACGCGCCTCGTCCAGCATCATTCTCGATGAGACCGGCGGGAAGGAGGGCGACGGCGAGCGGCTGACCCCCGAAGTGCGCGGTCCCCGCGATTTCGACAACACGCCCGATACCTATTACGACCCGAACACCGGGACGTATCGGGAGTATCCCGTCGCCCCGGCCGGAATCCCCGGATTGCAGCAGGGAGCCGCCCTGCCCCCGAGCCTGAACGAAACGGCTGGCCAGTCGGGAGCAATCAACGCGGCCTTTCAGGATGGGCGCGGCGGTGTCTACAGCGATGACCGGCGATTTCTGGATGCCGATCCCGATGCCGGTCTCGTCGCCAGCGTTCAGGCCGAACAGATCCAGCGCCTCGATACGAAAATCCTGCAAGGCGCGCTCATGTCCGG